>Ga0306922_10002649_pt1 | contig 16638 bp, 13 predicted proteins | sample sta12Cox44000082_FD_203758 | JGI IMG/M metagenome (GOLD analysis project Ga0306922, IMG submission 203758) | Lab enrichment of tropical soil microbial communities from Luquillo Experimental Forest, Puerto Rico - statoxic.12C.oxic.44.000.082 (v2)... | ecosystem: Environmental > Terrestrial >... | reverse complement strand
AAGGTGGATGGCGGCCGGCGAGGCACCGGATCGACGGTGCTTGACAGCGTGAGGAGGGCAGCGCAACGCTTGCCTCAAGCTCCGCGGAACGGGAGCGAAGGAGGAACATCGTGCCCAAAGTGCTGAGCGAGGCTCAAATCGCCTTTTACCGTGACAATGGCTACCATTTCCCCCTCAACGTGTTGAGCGCGGAAGAGGTCGCGGGATTCCGCCGCCAGCTCGAAGACTACGAGGCGGCGACGGGCGGTCCGATCAAGGGCGAGATGCGTCACCGCAGCCACGTGCTGTTCGCGTGGATCGACAAGATGATCCGCCATCCCCGGGTTCTCGATGCGGTCGAGGACCTGCTCGGGCCGAACATCCTGTGCTGGAACACCAGCTTTTTCATCAAGGAGGCGCACGATCCCGGCTTCGTGTCCTGGCATCAGGATGCGACCTATTGGGGGCTCAGTTCCTCCGATGTCGCGACCGCGTGGATTGCGATGTCGCCGGCGAATAAGGTTTCCGGCTGCATGAAGTTCGTTGCCGGAACGCACCTCAAGCAGGTGGCGCACGAAGACACGTTTGAGCGGAACAATCTCTTGACCCGTGGGCAGGAGATTGCAGTCAAGGTCGACGAAGCGCAGGCCGTCCATGTCGAATTGAAGCCGGGCCAGGCCTCGCTGCACCACGTTCTGCTGTTCCACGGATCGGAGCCGAACCGCTCCGACGAGCGGCGCATCGGGCTTGCCATCCGCTACATCCCGACGCACCTCAAGCAGGCGGTGGGTTCGCGCGATTGGGCGACGCTGGTGCGCGGCGAGGACACCTACCACAATTTCGAGCCGGCCCACGTGCCCAAGCGCGACCTCGAGCCCGAGGCGCTGGCGTTTCACAAGATGGTATCGGAAGAACAGGTGAAGGTGCTCTATCGCGGCACCGGCAAGACTGCTTATCGTGCCTGATAGATCTCGACGGGCGAGAGCGTAACCCTTTGCTGTTTGCTTTTGCCCTGCCGGCCGTTGCGATGCTTGGCCCAGTCGGGCTGGCGTCGAGGCGCTAATGGTTAGCGGCTTCGTTGGCGGCCGCGTTGTTCAGGACCACCAGCGCGTCGACCGCGACTCCCGTCCTCTCATTGATCAGGAACGGGTTGACGTCGATCGAAGCAATGCGGTTGCCGGCGTCAGCAATCAGGTTGGAGAGGCCAACCAGCGCCTTCACGACCGACGGCTCGTGCAGCGCCGGTTTGCCGCGATAGCCTTTGATCTTCACACCGGCTTTGGTGCGGGCGATCAGCTTTTTCGCCTCGGCTGCGTTGATCGGCGCACCCGCCAGCGCCACGTCCTTCATCAATTCGATATCGATGCCGCCGGTCCCGAACAGCACCACGGGACCCATCTCTGCATCGAGGGAAGCACCGACCACAAGCTCGAGATCGGCCTTCACCTGCTGCGCGATCAGGATACCTTCGAGCTTCGGCTTGTTCTTCAGCTTCTTCACCCGGGCGGTGATGTCGTTGAATGCCTTCTTCACCTCCCCCGCATTGCCGAGGTTCAGCACCACGCCGCCCATATCGGATTTGTGCAGGATGTCAGGGCTCACGACTTTTGCGACCACCGGAAAGCCGATCTTCCTGGCGATCTTGACCGCCTCCGCCGCAGTCTGCGCGATCGCTTCCTTCGAGATCGGAATGCCGTAAGCTTTCAGCAGGGCTTTTGAGGCGACTTCATCAAGCGCCGCGCCCTTGGCGTCCTTCAGCGTCTTTTCCAGCACCTTGCGGGCGGCCGCCGTCGAGCCCGAAAGGATGTCGGGCACCTCCTTGGCGAGCCGGGCATAGTCGATCAGCGATTTGATCGCTTCAACCGCCCGGTCCAGCCCCTGCATGACCGCGACATTCGGCAACGATTTGCGCAAGGCCTTGGTGAACTCGGTGAAGCCGATCGACATCGCGCTGATATAGATCACGGGCTTGGAGGCGCGACCGGCCATTTCGTTGACGATGCGCAAGTTGCGCTCGCGCAACTCGTGCGGCGCCTTCGGTAATTCCGAGTCGATGATGACGATATCCGTGTCGGGGTCGTCGATCATGATTTTGATCGACTGCATGTAGACGGAGGGATCGACGACTGCGGCAAATCCTGCATCGAGCGGATTGCCGACGATCGAGCCGGGCCCGAGCATTTTTGCAAGCTTCTCGCTGGCGTCGTTGCTCAGTGCCGCAAAGTTGAGCCCGGCCGAATGGAAGGCGTCGATCAACAGGCCGCGCTTGCCGCCCGACAGCGTCACCGCGGCGAGCCGGTCGCCCTTTGGCAGATTGGCGTGGACAAAGCATTCGGTGGTTTCGATCAGTTCGTCGAGCCCGCGCACGCGGATCACGCCTTCGCGGGTTGCGATGGCATCAAAGGTCTCGATCGATCCGGCAAGCGCGCCGGTATGCGCCATCGCCGCGGCGCGACCGCCCTCGGAGGCGCCAAGCTTGAGCGCAATCACGGGTTTGCCGGCGGCGCGTGCGGCCTTGCAGGCATCGCGGAACGCCTTCGTGTTCCGCACGCCCTCCAGGTACACCACGATCGCACGGATCGACGGGTCGACCGCGAAATAGCTCATCAGATCGGGTGTTTCCAATCCGGCTTCGTTTCCGGTCGTCACCATGTAGCCGACGCCGACACCGCGGTCCTCCAGCGCCTGGCGGATAGCCATCACGATCGCGCCGGATTGGCCTGCGATCGCGACCGGGCCCGCCTCCATGGTGACGATGCGATCGTCGATGTTGGTGAACATCTTTTCGCCGGCGCTCAAATTGCCAAGGCAGTTCGGGCCGGTCACGGCCATCCCGGTCTCGCGCACGATGGCTTGCAGTTCCACCGCTAGCTGCTGGCTCTCCTCGTCCTGCAGTTCGGAAAAACCAGAGGTCACGATGGTCGCCGAGCGCGCGCCGGCTGCTCCGGCATCGCGGATCACCTGCGCCGCGAAGCGCGCCGGCACCAGAATCAGCACGTGATCCGGCTTCTCAGGCAGGCTCGCAAAATCCTTGTAGCAGGTCACGCCCCAGATCGTTTCCCGCCGGGCGTTGAGCGGATAAAGGCCGCCTTCGTACTTATACTTGATCAGGTTGTTCCAGATGCGCTCTGCATAATTGCCCGGCTTGTCCGTCGCGCCGACCAGGACGATGTTACGCGGATGCAGCATCGCGTGGATGCTCTTGATGACATGGCCTGCATCGGACGGGGGCGACCATCTCTGAGGTGAAGCAGACGCGACGCTGACCTGAGCTTCCATGAGCGCAACCTGACCCTTAATTCCGTCCTGCGGTGAATTCTTGCAGATTTCCTTCCTTATTATGGGCACTTCCGGCGAGTGACAACTCGCGCTGGCGGATGGCACCCCTCAGAAAGCGGAGGCCCTACCAGACCTCGCGCGGGCGCTCGGGCGAGGCAATGCCGGCGAGCAGGACCGCCAGGATACCGGTTAGAAAGATCCCGTCGAATGTTCCGGCGCCGCCGATCGAGGCGACGGGCGCGCCGAGCCCGCTGATCTTGTCGAGATTGGAAAGGTCCGCGCCTATCAGGGTGCCCATCGAGCCGCCGATATAGGCAAGCGGCGCGGCATATTCGCGGGAGAGCAGAAAGGCGAGAATTGCGGTGACGACCACCGGCGCAAATACCGGCACGGCGATGCCGACGCCCTGCACCGGCGTTGCCATCGAGTGGATCACGATTGCGATCACCGCCACCGCGATCGCAGCCTTCATCCAGAGGTGATAGCGCAGCACCAGATAGGTCGACATCAGGGTTGGGATCACGGCGCCGCCGACATTCACCGCCAGTACCGTTCCCGGCCATGCGGTCACCGGTGGCACCACGTAGCGCATGCCGAAGAAATCCACGATTTCTCCAGACCGGATGCTGCGTCCGGGCAGAACCGTGATGGGAATGTTGAAATAGCTGCCGAGCAGCGAGCCGAACAGCAACAGCATCGCCATGCCGGGCCCGAGGCCGAGTTTCATATAGGCATAACGGAGAACGCGCAGCTGAATCAGGATGATCAGCCCGGCGAACAGCAGCACCAGGATTCCGAACAATCCCGGCGTCAGCGGCAGGTAGTGCATCTGGGAATTCATGAATTGACGCTTCGGTTGTGATCACCAGCTTCGTTGTCGTGCAGACCGTGAAGCATCTCACGGGACCACGTCCGTTTCAAATGGCAGTTGGCCGCTCCATTGCAAGATCAGGAGCCTCGCTCGACCAGGCTCGCATGGAGGAGGTAGCGGTCCGGTCCCCCCGTCAGCGCGTCGAACGGCCAGCAGGTCGAAAGTACCAGCTCGTAGCCGTTCGTGTAGGGATCGATATCTGAGGCATCGAAGCGCACCACAGAAACGGAATCGGCGCGATAGCGAAAGGTCTTGCCGTCGCTGCGCGTGACATCGATCTCGTCGCCGATCGCGACATCTTTCAGAAAACGAAAATGCGTATCACGGTGCGCCGAATAAATGGCGACGCCGCGCTCGCCGGCATCCACCGTCCGTTCGAGATGGCCCGGGCCGAACGCGAGCGCCTGGCCGCTCGTTCCGGCGAGTGCGATGGCCGTAGCATGCAGTCGTCTCACTTCGATGCGCGCCACCGGCCAGGTGTCTGCCCACGACCACGGCTTGACCGCGTGGCCGCCGACGATGGTCCGGGCAAAGGCGCGCTCCAGAAGAATCTGTGCCAGCCACGCCTTGACATGAATATAGGCGCCCTGGCCGAACAGGATGATGCCTGCGAGAGCGAAGGACAAGGCGGCGACGCGACGCGGCATGAGCTGCTCCTTTTGTCATTGCGAAAAGCGACCCGTCACCGCTCGCTGTGCGAGCTTCGTTTCGCTCGAAATGACGCCTTCCGGAAAAACTGCGCGCGCGGCTTGGGGGGACAGGAAGCCGCGCGCGCTTGAGAAGAGGAGGTGGGGCGCCTCCTCCTTCATCCGGCGTCAACGCGCAAAGATTTGACGCCGGTTGAACACGAGCAGGATCAGGCCGAGCGCAAGCAGGATGGAGCCTGCGATCATCTTCAGCTCAGCGTCGGTCGCGGTCCGCGGCAGGGTGATCGTAGAGGGCGTAGACATGACCGTCGGGGCACGTTTGAGTGAGGCAAGCTGCGCGCTCGCACCGTCCTTGTCCGCGCGCCGTTCGACAGGCGGCGCCGGCAAGCGCGGACGCTCGCCAAACACTTTTTCGAAATCCCAACCTGCCGGCAGGTTGAGCGGCAGCTCGGCGAGCTTGAGCGGCTCGCCGTCGGGACGGCTTGACGTCTTGTCGACCGCAACCAGGCTGGTCAGCCGGCTCACGAGCTGATGCTCGAGCGCCAGCGCCAGGATGGTCTTGTCGGCCTGCTCGGGCGACACCTGGCGGATGGTCCGCGCAACCTCGGCGTCGGCGATCTTGCGGCGCGCCCAGAGTTTCGAGAGGCCCTTGCCCTCAGCGGCATTTTGCAGCGGCAGCGTCACGGACCAGGGTCGGTCGCCGATGCGGCCCTTGATCTCCAACGAGCCGGCGAGCCTGTCGAGTCTTGCCGCCAGCACAAGCGGCTCGTCGCGATAGACATCAGGGATTGCGGCGGGCGTAATATCGGCCGACGCTTCGGAGAATTTCGCGGAAAGACCGGTGACCGCGGGGTTTTCCAGCTTGGAGAACAGACCTTTCATCCGTTCCTCGACCTGCTCGACCGAACCGATATGGGTGAAGGCGCCGCGCCCGAGTTCGGAGGCGCGCGTCATCAAATAGGTGTTGGGCGCAGATCCGATGCCGACCATGAACACGCGCGAGCGGCCGCGCATCGCTACGATCGTGTCGAACAATTGCTGCTCATTGCCGATCGCGCCGTCGGTCAGGAATACCACCTGACGAACGCCGTTCGCGTCACCCGCATCGCCATCGGCCAGTGCTGCGCGCATCGCCGGCACCATTTCCGTGCCGCCGCGGGCTTCGAGCGCACTCACGAATGCGGTGGCGCGACCGAGATGCGAGGCATCGGCCGGTACAGGCGCGCTGAACAGTACATCCATGGTGTCGTCGAACCGGATGACGTTGAACCGGTCGTTCGGCTGCAGGCGGCCCAACGCGTAGAGGAGGCTCGCTTTGGCCTGCTGGATCGAGGTGCCGCCCATCGAGCCGGAATTGTCGATGACGAAAACGACTTCGCGGGGAAGCTGCTTCTGCTCGGCCGCTTCGACCGATGGCGGTGTGACGAAGGCGAGCAGATAGTCGGCGTTGCCGACATGCTCGCGGAACAGGCCCACGGACGGCGACGTCTCGGCGGCCGGCTTCCAGGTCAGCTCGAAATCACGATCCGCCGGTACAGGCCCCTCGGCGAGGCGGATGAGGCGGGTTGCGGCGTCCGGACTCTCGATCTTCACCGCATGATGATGGCTCTTGACTTCGCCGAGCGGGAAGCCGGCCTGCAGGCGCACGCTGATGTTCGTCGGATTGACAAGCGGGTTTTGCGATGGATCGAGGACCGGGGGTGAGATGCGGTCGCGGTCGGGTACGGGGTCGGATACGGTCGCACCCCAGCCTCCGCCCGGCCGGAAATCAACGCTTTGCGCGACGGGAGCCGGATTGTACCGCGGACCGACCACCATCGGCACGCGCAGCGAGAATTCGTTGCCGGATTGATGGAACGGCTCTTGGTACTCGATCTGGACCAGCACAGTCTCGCCCGGCGCGATATTGGCAACCGAATTGGTAAAGATGTTCGGTCGCTCCTGTTCGGTCAACGCCGCCTTCTGTCCGGCTTGCCGCGCCTGTTCGTAGATCACGCGTGCCTGCTGCCGTTCCCTGATATCGCCGACAATGACACGGTCGCCGACCACCATCTTGAGCGTATCGACGGTGCCGCCGTCCGGCAGCGGATAAACGTAAGTGGCTTCCATCCACTTGTCGGTCGGATTGCGGAAAATCTGCGTGACGCGGGCACGGATGGTCGGGCCGGATACCGTCAGATCGACGTCGATACCGAGCCGCGTGGCGTCGGCGTAGGTGGCGTCATCGCCCTTGAGGAGCAGCGAGCCGGACCGGGCATCGCTCGGCTTGAGGAAAGCCGCAGGCAAGGTCTCGGCCGACCATACCGGCTCAAAACTTACCATCAATGCCACGAAGGCGACCCACAGCACGACGACGCCTTGCAGCAGAAGAAACAGCAGCAGAGTAAATAACCGCGACCAGAATGATGAACTGCTGGCCTCGATCTCGCAGGTGGACATTTTGGCTTCTCCCAAAGCGATGGTTCGCGTTTGCGGATTTTGCGAACTGCCGTCCGTGGCGCGAGCAGAATGATTGGCAATGTTTGGCCTCGCTCCGTCCCGAGGCGGCTGAGTGGTGTGGGGTTTTGTGCGGTTTTGTGCTGGATTGTGCGTCTGCTAGTGTGGCGGTTCAGAAATCCACATCCTATTGTCGCGAACTCGAACTTCGCAGTCGGGACGCTAGAATGGCCGGATTGGAGCAGGGTTAATCATGTCGACGCCGGACAAGCAGCTTTCCGCCGAGCAAAGCCGTCAGGTGGCGGAAACCGTGCGCGAGGAGATCGCGCGTCGCCGCATCTCCCGGCAGTCGCTCGCCGAGCAGGCGAAGCTCAGCCTTTCGACCCTCGAGAAAGTGCTGGGCGGCCGGCGTCCGTTCACGCTTGCAACGACGGTGCGGCTGGAGCAGGCGCTTGGCGTCTCCTTGCGCAAGGGATTGGATGGCCCGCCCGCGCCGCAACTCGCCAATGGCGGTATCGCGCCGGACAGCCTCGGCGCCTATTCGCGCCGCGCGGTGTCCTGGCTGGAGGGTGATTATGTGACGTTACGTCCGTCCTTTGGCGACAAGGAATCGATCTATGCCTATCGCACGGAGATAAAATGGGACGCGGCAGCGTCGTCGCTGGTCTTCCGCGAAGGTGAAAGGCTGGATGCCGCCTACACCCAATGGGGCGAAGTGGCGGTCCCGAACCAATCCGGATTCATCTATCTCGTGACCAACCGCAACGGGCAACACCGGCTGATCACCATATCGCGGCCGACCATCTCCGGCGAAATGTACGGCATCATCACGACGCTATTGGCGGGGCGCGGCTCGGTGTTGACGCCGATCGCCGCTCCCATTGCGTTCCTGCCGGGCAAGAATGTCGCAAGCCCCAGCGTGGGGCGGATTTCCGCCAACGATCCGAACTACAAGCTTTATCGCGAACACCTCACGCGCACGACCGAAGAGCCGTTCGCGCTGTTCTTGAAGGGATAGACGACGGCGCATCCAACTCGGCTAAGCCGACCCGGATGCGCCGATGGCGAATCTCGAGATCGTAGATTGCCATTCCGGTTCGCGCGATCCGGAACGGCAACGTAGCTAGCCGCCGGTTTCGGCGCTGATGATGTCGCCGAAAAGCTCCCACTTGCCGCCTTTGAACTGCATCATCTTGAGCTGCTCGATGGGCCCAAAGTCGGTCGGGCTGGTCGAGACCTTGATGCCGGGGATCAAGGTGTCCGGCGCAAAATCCTTCAAGCTCGCGGCCTGCTTCATGACGTTTTCACGCGTGAGATCGTCGCCGCACTGCTTCATAACTTGCACCATGGTCTGCGCGGCGGCATAGCCGTAGGCGAGATTGAGATCGGCGACGTTGGCGCCCGGCATGTATTTGTCGATGAAGGCCATGAATTTCTTCATGCCTTCATCGTCCTTCCACTGCGGATCGGAAGCATCCTTCATATACTGGGCAGACAGGATGCCCTCGGAAGCCTCGAGGCCGGCCGGCTTCATGACCGCCCCGATCGAGACCGACACGTCGGTCAACACGTGCGTCGGCTTCCATTCGAGCTCCGCCATTTTCTTGATCGCCTGTGCTGCGAACTTCGGCGTCGAGATATTGACGAACACGTCCGCGCCGGTGCCCTTGAGCTTGACGATGTGGGAATCGATCGAGGGCTCGGTGGTCTCATAGCTCTCTTCGGCCACGATCAGGTTCGATGCCTTGCTGCCGAAGATATCCTTGATGCCCGCGAGATAGTCTTTGCCGAAATCGTCGTTGGCGTAGAAGATCGCAACCTTGGCGTTCGGCTTTTCCTTCAGGATGTATTTCGCAAAGATCCGCGCCTCGACGCGATAGCTGGGCTGAAAGCCCATGGTCCAGGGAAAATCCTTCGGGTCGTTCCACTTGCTGGCGCCGGTCGCAACGAAGAGCTGCGGCACCTTCTTGGCATTGTGATACTTCTGCACTGCGGTCTGGCTCGGCGTGCCAAGTGCGTTGAAGATCAGGAGCACTTCGTCGCTTTCGATCAGCTTGCGCGCCTGCTCGACCGCCTTCGGCGGGCTATAGCCGTCATCGTACGAGATGAAGTTGATCTTGCGGCCATTCACGCCGCCGGCCTCGTTGATCATCTTGAAATAGGCTTCCTCGGTCTTGCCGATGATGCCGTAGGCGGACGCCGGCCCGCTATACGGCATGATGTTGCCGATCTTGATCTCGGTGTCGGAAGCGCCCGTATCATATCGCTTTTGCGCGAACGCGCTTTGGGAAGCGAGCAGCGAGAAAGCCGCTGCGGCAGCGGTGAGGACGAGTTTCTTGTTCTTCATGGGGGTTCCTTGGCTTCTTCGGGATTGGAGAAAGTGACGCAAGTTACGAGGCTTTGGCTTTGGCGAGGTCGGTGGCCGAGGCGACGGAGAAATCCTTTCGCAGGGTTGGTTTGTGGATCTTGCCGGTGGCGTTGCGCGGCAACGCATCGACGAAGCGGATCAGGCGGGGGCATTTGAACCGCGCGAGGTTTTTCGCGCAATGCGCCATGATCTCGGTTTCCGTGAGGGATTGGCCCGGCTTCATCGCGACGATCGCCATGCCGACCTCGCCCCATTGGACGTCGGGAACTCCGATCACCGCGGCTTCCGCAATCGCGGTGATCTGGTGCAGCACGTTCTCGACCTCGGCCGGATAAACATTTTCGCCGCCGGAGATGTACATGTCCTTCCAGCGGTCGACGATATAGTAGAAACCTTCCTCATCCACGCGCGTGGCGTCGCCGGTGTGCAGCCAGCCGTCGGTGAAGGACGAGCTGTTGGCGTCGGGCCTGTTCCAATAGCCGGGCGTGATGTTCGGGCCCTTGACCCAGAGCTCGCCGAGCTCGCCTGCCGCGACGTCCGTGCCGTCCGGACGCACGACGCGGACTTCCGTGTGCAGCACGGGCTTTCCCGCTGATCCCGCCTTGCGCGTGGCATCCTCGCGGTCGAGCACGAGAACCGCAGGCGACGTCTCGGTCATGCCATAGCCCTGCTGCAGCGCCACGCCGCGGGTCTCCCACACGTTGAGCAGCGGCACAGGCATCGGCGCGCCGCCGACGCCGCCGATGATCAGCCGGCTGAGATCGGCGGTCTCGAACGCCGGATGCTGCGCCATGAACTGGTAGATCGCTGGCACGCCGAAGAATACGTTGATGCCCTGCTCGGGGTCGCCGATCAGTTTTAGAGCCAGTCCCGGCTCGAAGGCGCGCATGATCAGAACCGTGCCGCCGGCATGCAGCACCGGATTGGTGTAACAATTGAGTCCGCCGGTGTGAAACAGCGGCAACACGGTGAGCAGCACCGAGGAGGGCGAGATATAGGCGGGACCGCCGAGATTGACGCAATTCCAGAACGTCATGCCGTGCGTGATCGTTGCGCCCTTGGGCTGACCCGTGGTGCCCGAGGTATACATGATGGTCGAGATATCCTCGAGCGTGACCTCCTCGAACGCACCAAGCGGCCTTGCCGCTGCGATTGCAGTCTCGTAGGAGCCTCCGGCTCCAAAAAGAAGCGTGGAGGCGACGTTGCACAGTTTCGCCACCGAAAGCGCTGTATCGGCAAGGTCGGTATCGTGGGCCATGACCCTCGGCGAGGCGTCGCCGACAATGAACTGTAGCTCGGGAACGGTGAGACGAACGTTCAGCGGCACGAAGATCGCGCCCAGCCTGCCGCATGCGAACTGAACCTCCAGCGTATCCGTCGTGTTCAGCGCCAGCACTGCGACGCGATCGCCTCTGGTGACGCCGAGCCGCTCGCGAAGATGCGTGGCAAGACGCGAGATGCGTGCGTCGAATTGCGCGTAGGTGAAACGACGGTCGCTGGCGAGATCGACGACGGCCGTTTTGTTCGGCGTTCGACGGGCAAAGTGCGCGATCCAGTCGTAGTAACGAACTGCCAAGGCATGCCTCCCTGTCGGCGGTCGTTGCCGATTAATCCCTTGATCGGGGTCTTCAGGCCGCGCACCATGCCCAACTCTGGCGGCTTCGGCCAGTCGGATTTTATGCACCTGCTGCGCAAGCCGCAGGTTGGGCGCTGGCGGAAAGCTGTCTTGTGCTGACTGGCTGGCGTGGCGTTTGCCCGCCGCGCGGAATAATCCAACCCGGCTCCAGCCACTGGACGCAAGTTGGATTCGGACGTTACGGCCATCTTGGGCGCAGCAGAAGGATTCGAAAGCCGATGAAAAGCCCGTTCTATACCGCGGAGCATGAAGCTTTTCGCGAAGTGATGCGCCGCTTCGTGGCGCGCGAGATCGAGCCTTATGCCCATCAATGGGATGAGGCCGGTGAATTTCCGCGCTCGCTCTACGCCAAAGCTGCGGACGTTGGCCTCTTGGGCCTTGGTTTTCCCGAAGAATATGGCGGCATTCCCGCCGATCAGTTCATGAAGATCGTGGCGTCCCAGGAACTGGCTCGCGCCGGCGCCGGCGGGGTGGCCGCGAGCCTCATGAGCCATACCATCGGTTCGCCGCCGATCGCGCGTGCCGCGCAGCCTCAGGTCAAGGCGCGAGTGTTGCCGCAGGTACTGTCGGGCCAGAAGATTTCAGCGCTCGCGATCACCGAGCCCGGCGGCGGGTCCGACGTCGCGAACCTCCGCACCAAAGCGCGCCGCAACGGGGATCACTACATCGTCGCCGGCGAAAAGACGTTCATCACCTCGGGTGTGCGGGCGGACTATCTGACGGTTGCGGTGCGGACCGGCGGCGAGGGTGCGGGCGGTGTCAGCCTGCTCCTGATCGAAGGCAACACGCCGGGCCTGTCGCGGACCAAGCTGAAGAAGATGGGATGGTGGGCGTCTGACACGGCGACGCTGCATTTCGACGATTGCCGCGTGCCGGCCGAAAACCTGATCGGCGAGGAAGGGCAAGGCTTCAAGCTGATCATGCATAATTTCAACAGCGAGCGTATGGGCATGGCGGCAAGCTGCACCGCCTATGCCCGCGTCTGCCTGGACGAAGCGATTTCATACGCGAAGGAGCGCAAGACATTCGGCAAGCCGATTGCGCAGCATCAGGTGATCCGCCACAAGCTGGTCGACATGGCGCAGCGCGTGGCCGCCTCCCAGGCGATGCTGGAGATGCTGGCGTGGCGGCTCGGGCAAGGCGAAAGCCCGGTCGCCGAAATCTGCATGATGAAGAACCAGGCCACGCAGACCATGGCCTTCTGCGCCTCGGAAGCGGTACAGATCTTTGGCGGGGCGGGTTTTATGCGCGGCATAAAAGTCGAGCGCATTTATCGTGAGGTGAAGGTAAATGCGATCGGCGGCGGCACGGAAGAGATCATGAAGGATCTCGCCAGCCGCCAGATGGGGCTGTGAAACCGCCTTCCGGGCTTCGAAGAGGCGAATCGGAACCTGGAGTTTGAATGAAACGGATCGAGATTCTGGATTCGCGCACTCCCGCGACAGCCCCGGAATGACGAGGATGCCAAAAATGCTCTTCACCGCCGAACACGAAGACGTCCGCCGTTCCCTGCAAAGGTTCATCGCGAGCGAGATCAACCCGTTCGTCGACGAATGGGAGGATGCAGGTGCATTCCCCGCGCACGAGCTGTTCAAGAAGCTCGGCGATCTCGGCTTTCTCGGGCTAAACAAGCCGGCCGAATTCGGCGGCCAGGGTCTCGATTACAGCTACGCACTGATGATGGCGGAGGAACTGGGCGCCATCAGATGCGGCGGGGTGCCGATGGCCATCGGCGTGCAGACCGATATGGCAACACCGGCGCTGGCGCGTTTCGGCTCCGACGAGGTCCGCCGCGAATTTCTCGCCCCTGCGATCGCGGGCGATGCCGTCGCCTGCATTGGCGTATCCGAGCCAGGCGCCGGAAGCGATGTGGCATCGATCAGGACCACGGCGCGTTCGGACGGCGACGATTACGTCATCAACGGCGGCAAGATGTGGATCACCAACGGCGCGCAGGCCGACTGGATTTGTCTGCTCGCCAACACCAGCGACGAACAGGTCCATCGCAACAAATCGCTGATCTGCGTATCGATGAATACGAAGGGCGTCACGGTCGCACGAAAGCTCGACAAGCTCGGCATGCGCTCCTCCGATACCGCGCAGATTTTCTTCGACAATGTGCGAGTGCCCAGGCGCAACCGGATCGGCGACGAAGGCAAGGGCTTTGCCTACCAGATGATCCAGTTTCAGGAGGAACGGTTGTGGGGCGCGGCCGCCTGCCTCAAGGCGCACGAATACATCATCAATGAGACCATCGAATACACCCGCAACCGAAAGGCATTCGGCCAAAGCATCCTCGACAACCAGATCGTGCACTTCAAGCTTGCGGAGATGCAGACCGAAGTGGAGCTGTTGCGCTCGCTGATCTATCGCGCGGCCGAAGCGCTGGTCGCCGGGGAAGACGTGACGAAGTTGGCCACCATGGCCAAGTTGAAAGCCGGCCGGTTGGGCCGGGAACTCACCGATGCCTGCTTGCAGTTCTGGGGCGGCATGGGCTTTATGAACGAGACGCCGGTGAGCCGCGCCTATCGCGACAGCCGCCTGACCTCGATCGGCGGCGGCGCTGACGAGGTAATGCTGATGGTATTGTGCAAGATGATGGGCACGTTGCCCGGGATGAATCAAAAGTAGGGATCGTTTCGATGGTCACGCTTTATCATTGCCACGGTGCACGCTCGTTCCGGCCGCTGTGGATGCTGGAAGAAATGGGGCTTGCCTACGAGCTGAAGATGCTGCCGTTCCCGCCGCGGGTATTTGCCAAGGACTATCTCGCGCTCAATCCGCTCGGCACCATTCCGCTGATGATCGATGGCGACACGAAGATGACGGAGTCCGCCGGCATCTGCCACTATCTCGGTGTCAAATATGGTCCGACGCCACTGATGGTCGAGACGAGCGATCCACACTACGGCGCGTTCCTGAACTGGATGTATTTTTCCGACGCGACACTGACCTTTCCGCAGACGCTGGTGCTCCGCTACAGCCAGCTCGAGCCGGAAGAGCGGCGCAATCCGCAGGTCTCGACAGATTACGCCAAATGGTTTTTCGGACGCTTGCGTGCGGTCGAGGCGGCGACCGCCAAGTCAGAGACATTGTGCGCGGGGCGCTTTACCGCGGCCGATATTGTGATCGGCTATGCGCTGCGGCTTGCCGGCACGATCGGACTGGCAAAGGATTTCGGACCCAATGTCGCGGCTTATTGGGCGCGGCTGCAAGAACGTGACGGCTACAAGCGGGCGATTGCGGCCGAGCAGCGGGCCGGGATAGAGCAGAACGTGGCGCCACGCATCAGGGCGTGACCTTGCGCCACGCCGAATTCATGGCCCCGCAGGAGCGCATTTTGGGCTATGGTTCGACCCACCGCAGCGGTCCCAAAGAGTCCGCGCGAGGAGGACAGCCATGGACAAGAAGGGAAGCAAATCCGGCCATTTGATGCTGATCACGCCCGAGCGGGTATTTTACGCCGGCCTCCTCGGCCGCCCCAGGGAACGTTGCCCGGGCGCGTTCCATGTCTATGTCGCGATCAGGGATGGACTGCTGCTCGCGACAGCCGAGGGCCTCACGATCCATGACGAACTGGTCGTGACCATGCCGAATCTCCGCCACACCATCACCAGCGAGTATCGCGCGGCGATTTGTGTGGCGATCGAGCCGGAAAGCGTCGGCGCCGGCGCGCTTGAGGCCTGGGCGACGCGGCTGTCAGGCCCGGATCGGGCGTCGTTCGCGCGCCGCATTCGCGCGACGTACGAGCACCTGCTCAACCGGCAAGGCCGCCACGACATCGACAGTGCCGCATTCGATACGATGTGCTTCGGCGAGCCGCTGCCGCATCGGACCCTCGATCCGCGCGTGGTCAAGGCGATTGCCCGGATCCAGACCTTTTGCGGAGAGCCCGTGACGGCCGCAAGTTGCGCGGCGCAGGCCGGGCTTTCCGCCTCGCGCTTCCTGCATCTGTTCAAGCAGGAGACCGGAATCTCGTTCCGCTCATTTCGGGCCTGGAAGCGCGCGCGGCATCTGCTGCATTTTGCCAACCAGGACCTCAACCTCGCGCATCTGGCGCAGGACATCGGCTATCCCGACTCGACGCATTTTTCGCACTCGATCCGCAGGTTTTACGGCCTGAAACCGCGTGCGATCTTCTCCGGTTCACGCGATCTCGCAATTTACCGCAGTGGCGCTGCGGAGGCCGCGGATAGCGAGTGGACGCAAGAAGCCGGCTGAGGTGGGTGCACATGATCGCGGGACATCGCTGCAATCCCGCTAATCGAAGGCCATTCCATGAGCGACAAGGCTGTCCTCACCTGCGCGCTGAACGGTGTGCTGACCGATCCCAAGCAGCATCATGTTCCTGTCACGCCCGAGGAGATGGCGCGCGAGGCGAAAGTCGCATTTGATGCCGGCGCCAGCATCATGCACGTCCATCTGCGCCAGCAGGCGCCCGGCAAGGGCCATCTGCCCTCCTGGGAGGTCAGTGTCAGCAGAGAGATCCAGCAGGCGATCCGCGAAGCCTGTCCGGGCGTGATCATCAACCATACCACCGGCGTTCCCGGCCCCAATTATGAGGGTGCGCTGGCCTGCATCCGGGAGACCAGGCCCGAGATCGCCGCCTGCAACGCGGGTTCGCTGAATTATCTGAAGGTGAAGGCCGACAACACCTGGGCCTGGCCGCCGATGATGTTCGACAATTCGGTGGAGAAGGTGAACGACTATCTCGGTGTCATGAAGCAGGTCGACACGATCCCGGAGTTCGAATGTTTCGACGTTGGAATCGTGCGCTGCGTCGGCATGTACCGGCAGACCGGCATGTATTCCGGGCCGCTCGAATATAATTTCGTGATGGGCGTCGCTTCGGGCATGCCGGCCGACCCGGAATTGTTGCCGATCCTGCTCAAGCTCAAGGCGCCGGATGCGCATTGGCAGGTGACCGCGATCGGACGCGCCGAAATCTGGCCGCTGCACCAGCGCTGCGCCGATCTCGGCGGCCATCTGCGCTCCGGACTGGAAGATACGTTCTATCTCGACGACGGCACCAAGGTCACATCGAACGGGCAGTTGATCGAGGCGCTGGCTGCCTGCGCGCGCCGCGCCGGGCGGGAGATCGCCTCGCCAGCCGAGGCGCGAAAGATCTTCGGGACGAAACATTGATCCAACGTCGTCATTCTGGGTTCGCGACTTCGTCGTTTCCGGATTGACAAAAGGAGAGACCACGCCGCTCATGGCCGTCATTGAAAACACCATTGCGACCGGCGGCGAGGCCTTCAAGGCCAATCGCGACGGGATGCTCGGGCAGATCACGCGCATGCGCATGCTTGAGGAACGCACGCGCGCCGCGTCTGCCGCCGCAAAGGACCGCTTTCACCAGCGCGGGCAGCTTTTGCCGCGCGAGCGCGTGGCGCTGGTGCTCGATCCTGGCAGTTCCTTC
>Ga0306922_10002647_pt1 | contig 16650 bp, 5 predicted proteins | sample sta12Cox44000082_FD_203758 | JGI IMG/M metagenome (GOLD analysis project Ga0306922, IMG submission 203758) | Lab enrichment of tropical soil microbial communities from Luquillo Experimental Forest, Puerto Rico - statoxic.12C.oxic.44.000.082 (v2)... | ecosystem: Environmental > Terrestrial > Soil... | reverse complement strand
CTGTGTCGAAGTTTCGCGTCTCTTTCGGGGAGGTAGTTGATATGGAGCGAAATTTCGCGACAGTAGAGTTAATGGAAAAACTCCACGAGTGAGACCTTCGCAGGTCTTTATCTGAGACAACCAAATCCAGCGCGTTCCTGGCACTGTCTTTTTCGAACCCACTTTCATCATCAATCCAATCTTCCCCGTGGTTCATTTCCCCCGTCCTCGCGCCTCTTGCTTCCTGGGCTGGTTATGCGATAATCGCACTGATGAACCACCCCTCAATATCCGATGACGATCTCCCGCCAAAATCGGCAGCGGAGGCCACCGTCGATGGCACGCAGAGTGCCCGCCCGGACCCGGACAGCAACGTCCGCCGGGTGCGCTGTCCGACTTGCCACAATCCGATTCAACTGAGTGATGACCAGTCCGAAGAAGTCCTCTGTCCCGGTTGCGGCAGCTCCTTTCGCCTCCGCGATGCGCACGAAACTTCGACCACCGCAGGCATGCGCCCCCTGGGCAAATTCGAGCTGCTGGAGCGCGTCGGCCTGGGCGCCTTCGGGGCTGTCTGGCGCGCCCGCGATACTGAACTCGACCGGATCGTGGCTCTCAAGATCCCGCATACCGGCCTGCTGACCGCCCAGACCGACCTGGAACGCTTCCATCGCGAAGCCCGTTCGGCCGCCCAGTTGCGCCATCCGGGCATCGTCACCATCCACGAGGTGGTCACTCTGGACGGTCTGCCGACCATCGTCTCCGATTTCGTCTCCGGCGTCCCGCTCAAAGACTTATTGGAAGTCCGCCAATTTACCTTCCGCGAAACCGCGGAGTTCCTGGCCTCGATAGCCGACGCCGTCGACTACGCGCACTCCCTCGGCGTCGTCCACCGCGACCTCAAACCCGCCAATATCATGGTAGAGTCATTGGTCAGTGGTCATTCGTCATTAGCCGCCAATGACCAAGGACTAATGACCAATGACCGGCGGCTCCGGCCATTGGTGATGGATTTCGGGCTGGCCCTGCGCGACGAGGCCGAAGTGACCATGACCATGGACGGCCACATCCTGGGTACTCCCGCCTACATGAGCCCCGAACAGGCCGCCGGCCTCAGTCACAAGGCCGACCGCCGCAGCGATGTCTACAGCCTGGGTGTGATCCTGTACCAGATGTTGGTCGGGGAACTGCCGTTTCGCGGCTCGAAGAACATGATCCTGCACCAGGTCCTGAATGAAGAGCCCCGGCCGCCCCGGAAAATCAACGACAAGGTGCCGCGCGACCTGGAGACGATCTGTTTAAAGGCCCTAGCCAAGGCGCCGGCCCAGCGCTATGGCACAGCGCGGGAACTGGCCGACGACCTGCGGCGATTCCTCAAGAACGAGCCGATCCACGCCCGCACGATTCGCGGCTGGGAACGCGCCGTCAAGTGGGCCCGGCGCCGGCCCGCGGTGGCGGGCTTGCTGGTGGTTGCTGTCATGATTGCCATTGGATTGCCTCTCCTGTTGACGGCCCTGTTACAAAATGCGGAAGCTCGGGCCAAGCTTGTTCAGGATCTGGGCGCCGCTGACGAAGAGCTGGGCAAAAAACGGGAAAATCTGATTAAAGTGGAACAAGAAATGGATCGGCAAAAAAAACTTGCCAAGGAGGACCAAAAGAAGGCGATGGCCGAGGCTAAGGGGTTACGGCTAATCGGGCAATCGTCGGCTTTGCGTGTAAACAATCCGGGTCTGGCGCTCTTGCTGGCGATTGAAGGGAATAAGCTCGCGCCCGGGATCATGGCCAATAACGCTTTGAGGGAAGCTATCGATGAATGCCATGAGGAGCGGACGATCTCCGTCGGTGCAGCCTATAATTCCGTGTTTTACAGTCCCGACGGTAAGCTCATCCTATTTCTATCCCATGGGGGCCCGGCACGCTTGTGGGACGCGGCCACGGGGAGACATGTCGGCAATCTTGATTTGCCTCCGGTGAAAATCGACTCCGCAACCTTTAGTCCTAATGGACAGCTTGTCGTCTTTACCTTCCTCGGCTGCAAACACATAAACTGGCCCGGCAAACCTCCGGAGATCCGTTACACCGATCTCGTTGCCAGGGTTTGGGAAATCGCTGGCCGGAAGGAAATCGCCATTCTGAAAGGACACAAGAACCGAATCGTTTCGGCTCATTTTAGTCCCAATGGAAAGAAGCTGGTCACGGCATCTTGGGATCGAACGGCGCGAATCTGGGATACGGCGACGTGGAAGGAAGAACGCGTCATCGAGGCCCACGCCGGTGGCCTGGAGGGTGCCTGGTTCAGCCCGGATGGAAATTCCTTGCTGACCGCTTCCTCATCTATGCGATACGAACGTGATATGGATAAGGAGATGGTTCAAAATAAGCAAGTAATCGTCGATCCCCCGGCGGGCGTGGTGCCTACTGGCGTCAAACCGGGCGATCTGCCCCATTTATCTGACTCAAACTACTCCCAGAGCAACCAAGCCCTTGCCGAGGAAGCCCTGAAAATCTGGGATGTCACTACCGGTAAGGAACGCACCACCCTCAGGCCCAAGACGATGCGCCTCTCCGAGGGCGGCAGACTCTCTCCCGCCTGGAGCCCCAGGGGCGATCAGGTTCTCGCTTCATCCCCATCCGATCATACCAGCCTGACCATTTGGGATGCCCGCAACGGAAATGTATTGATGACGCTGCCAGTTTCGCTGGGAGAATTCTCCGCCGGTTACAGTCCAGACGGGCGATACGTACTGACGGCTTCCAAAGAGACCCTTCGCCTCTGGGAGCCAGGCTCGGGTAACCTATTCCTGGAAATGAGCCTGCGGGTAAACCTGGCCGGGGCTCCCTCCTTCAGCCCGAATGGGCAGTGGATCCTCAGCGCCTGCACGGACAAAACGACCCGCATCTGGTCGGCACAAACTGGCGAAGAACTGTGGTCCTTTCGCGGACATTTGCTACCCATTTTTTCGGCGGCCTTTAGTCCGGATGGCCAGCGCGTTGCTACGGCCTCCTTCGACGGAACAGTTCGCATCTGGAGCACTCTCCGCGGACGGGGCTACGCTATCGTACTAACCGGCACCCACCCCATCGCCACCTGGATCGTACTAACCGACACCCCCCCCCCCATGCGCCACCTGGCCTTCAGCCCGGATGGCCGGCACCTGGCGACGGGCTATCAAGATTTTTCTCAATACGCCAAGGGCCAGGCACAGCTTTGGGACGTACCAACCGGTAAACTGATCTACACATTCAGAGGCCTCGAAAATCTCGGAGAATCTCCCGTTCGAGATAAGTTCCTGGGTAATATTCTTTCGCTCGGATTCAGCCCCGATAGCCGGCAGCTGCTGGTCGCCTCCAATGACGCCCTGGCGCGTCTTCAAAAGCGGACTCTCTTCGGTTTCGGCAAAACGATTGAAGAAGAGCTTCCGTTCGCGCCGGTACGTTTATGGGATATTGAATCCAGAAAGGAATTATGGAGATTTCCAGGACCCCGCGGAACAGTCGGGCCGGCGATATGGAGCCCCAACGGCAAGCTGGTGCTCAGCGCGGAAACGGGTCAAACGGAAAAAAGGACCTATTCTGGCAAAGGCGGGCTGATGAGGGCCGCTTCGGAAAAAATCACGGACGGACAAGCTTACATTTGGGATGCCGATACAGGGAAATTGGTCCAAATCTTGAAGGGCCATGAGCACGGAATCACCTGCGCCGCCTGGAGCCCGGACAGCAAGCGGGTCTTGACTGCCGACCTCAGAGATGCATTCAGCATGAACGACGGCGCGGCCAGAATCTGGGATGTGGAGACCGGCAAGGTTGTCCTCACCTTGGAAGGGGACCGGGGCGACGTGCGCCTGGCAACCTTTAGCCCCGACGGCAAACAGGTGCTCATGCTTCAACCCCGGGGGATAAACGCAGCCAAGATCTGGGATGCTTCCAGCGGCAAACTCCTTCTTACCCTTGGCAAGGCGCGGGGCCGGCCGGGAGTTGTCCGTGACGTTTCGGTGGAACCTCCGTACCCCACCGCGGGCGTTAATCACGCCGCCTATAGCCCGGATGGCCGCCGGATCGCCACCTCCTCCCTGGACAAAACGGCCCGGATCTGGGACGCGGCTACCGGAAAGCAACTGCTCGTCCTTCGAGGGCACACTCAGGGGGTCAATTCGGCCGTCTTTAGTGCCGACGGCAAGTGGGTCGTGACTGCTTCGGACGATGAAACGGCGCGGATCTGGGACGCCGAGACCGGGAGCGAGCTTTTCACGCTGGCGGGTCACAAGGGGGCGGTGCTTTCCGCGACCTTCAGCCCGGATGGGAAACGCGTGGCGACCGGATCGGCCGACGGCACGGGCCGCATGTGGCCGGTGGACCCGCTGCCTTTGGCGCTTTCCCGGAAACCCCGGGAGCTCACGGCGGAGGAGAAGGAACGGTTTGGGATAGGGAAGGAATAGGGGGGATGGAAAAATGCAAAATGCAAGATGAAAATGCCTATCATACCACTGCGGATCTAGCTGAGCGGCGCATACCCGCAAAGTCCCCTTAGTCGCGACCGAGGGGACAAGTGGAGTCAGATCGACGCAGCAAAGAGGACATACCATTTACGCGGCGAAGCGCCCGCCGCCTTATCCGGCCGTATCGCCCGGGTGAAAAAGGCCCTCGCCACCGTTGCGGCTGGCGGCGGGCATGCTCATCATCCAGCAGGAAGCCGTGGGGCGAGCCGCCAATGCCGCCAGTGTCCACGTATTCTCCGACGATCTGGCCGGTGTTGTTGATCCCATATTGCTTCGCCCCCGCGATCGGGGAACCGTTTTCCGGCTGCAATCGGCCGGCGAATTTGCCTATGCCGCGGTCGATTTGACTCAGACCTATCGGTCCGACCGGGCTTATTACGACAATGCCGAAGTGGCGTCGGTGGTCCGGGAATTTCTCTACATTCGGAACCTGGAGGCGCTGGTCATATCGGGCGTGTTGCTCCCGCTCGTCCTCGGCCTAGTCGGTTTCACCTTGCACATAGTCAAATGGTCATGGTGATATTTTGTCACCGACACCAAGCCTCGACCTGCCCTCGGCACCGCTACTTGTCGATCATGACCTCGGTGGACTTGATGATCGCCGTGACCGCATTCTCCGGCTTTCAGGTCGAGTTTTTCTGCCGAGATCCGACTGATGAGAGACACAATCTCGATGTTACCTATCCCGATCGGTTGACGAGAATCTGGAAGAATAGTGGCCCGCGCCGGGTCCCGCCGTCAGAATCGTTCCTTGTCGCGATCCCGTACCTTGTTCGACATGGTTTGTACCTCCTTTACGGAGGATTAGACCATGCCTGTCAAGAACGCGGTTCGCCGGACGGACACTTCCTTTCGGGTCTCTTCCCAGCCGAATTGCCACCAGGGTTCGTCGAGCTTCGCCTGGAAGAAATCGTCGAGGTTTCGTGCGTGGTGTACGCTGCGCGCATGCGACTTCGGAACGCTCGATTCTTGGCCCGCGATTGCGACCATTGTCCCGTCAGGGGAGGCCGTCAGGGGGTTCGCTGGGGAATGAACGGGGTAAGTTTCCCCAGATAAGCCGGCGGTTCTTTCGGGTGTTTTTGGGACGCCGTTGAACAAATCCGCAACGAATTGCCCGTTGGATCGTCCGCTGCCCGGCCCGGGATGGCCGCCGGGTCCGCTGCCCGGCTGGTCCACGGTGATGGGAATATCCAGGCTAATTGTGCCGTCGGTAACTCTGATCGTTTGGTCGCCCACGGTGATGAGGGTTGTTTCGCCCCGGCCGGTGTCGGTGAAGGTGTGTACGCCGGCATCATCGGAAGTGAACTGGTAATCGAGCGGCAGGACAACGTTCGGGTCCATGTCGGTGCTGGTGAAGGTCACTGTCCCGACGTAATTGATGTCGATGTTGCCGTAGGAATCCAGAGCGGTGAGGGTAATGTCAAAGCGTGTTGCTGAGAGGACGTGGCTGATGGCTATAAACCGGAAGTGATCCGCCGGTGCGGGGACAACCGTGACAACCGTGTACCCGCTGACGGCGGTTCCGATATCGACGGTGCGCACCCATTGGGTGCCGGCTCTCGTCAGGACAAGCCCTTTGAAAGTATGGACGCCCGCATCATCGGGGGTGAACGGGTAGTCATTCGGCAGCCCGGCCGTGACGTCCGAACTGCTGAAATGGACCACGCCAGCGTAATCCGTGATGACGTTGCCGTCGGCATCGAGCGCGGCGACCGTGATGTCGAACGGCTGGCCGGCGACGACGGACTTTGCGTTAACGAAGACGCTGAAGTTAGCGGCCGCCTTGGCCGTGGTCGTGGTGGCTTGGGCGCCGTCAGGGATCGACTCGCGGTTGCCGACGTTGTCGGTTGCCACGCTGTAGAAAGCATAGGTGTGGCCCGCCTCGCCCCGAAAGATGCCGGCGGTTGCCGTGCTGCCAAGCAACCACGGTACGAAATCGCCGCCATCGGTTGACACATAGAGGTCGAAAGAGGCGATGCCGGACCCACCTTTGTCATCGGCCCCGGCCCAGCTCACGACGAAGCTCGGCAGTGAAAGCTCGGGCAGCGGGTCGACGGAGCTCGTCGGCGGCAGGGCGTCGACGGTGTTGAAGATCAGCGGCGTGTTAATCGGTTTGTTGTCGTCAAAGATGACTGTAGCCTGAGCGTTGATGACGGTGCCCGTGACGGCGCTTGCCAGAGGCTGAACGCGGTAGGTCACGAATCCTTCCCCTTCGGGCGAGTTTCGATTGGGCGGCAGGAAGCCGGCCAGGGGGTCGGTGGGCAGGTCGAAGGTGACGGGATCGACGGACGTGAAGGTCCACGTCACGACACTTCTCGTGAAATCGAGGTTGGCGGTCACGTCCACAAACACCCCCGCGGTGCTGCGCACGTCGATGCGCGTGCTGAAGAACGTGCGCCCTTCAGGCACGTGTACGATCATGCTGCCGAAGCCGAAATCGCCCAGTTGGAACGTGCTCAGGTCGAGGTTCGGGTCGAGCGGCAAGGTAATCATGACCACTTCGGCCGCGGCAGTGGCGGCGGCTTCGTTCTCGAAACGGATGGTGTAGCCGAGGCCTTGCCTGACCGCGACAAAGCGCTGCGGACCGAAGCCGGCGGGGCCGATGATGTCGTTCGGGTCGCCCGACCCGGCTTGCGAGGTGGGCGAAGAAGGACCGGGTGTGCAGGCGGGCAACGTAGGAAAAAGGTTGCAGTAAGGTGGTGGCGGGGCCGGAGGCGGTGGTGGCGGCGGGGGCGGAGGAGGCGGGGGGTCAACACATCCATTACTGCTGCAACACCGTCCAGAGTTATCAGGGAACGGCGCGCTCGCTGGGCAATTGGTGGGCGTGGGCGGCGGGTTAGAATGAAATGGCACACACCGTCCAGGACCGTAACCGGCACTAGCACCGACATTGGCACCGGCACCGATAAAAGTGACGTTTGCAGTTAATCCGATAGAACAGGAACAGCCTAAGCAGAACAACCCGGGGCCCGTGCAACCCGGGCCATATCCAATACCAAACGACGGACCAGCGGAAACTCCACAACCACAGCTCACCCCAAGACCTGTTGACACGCCGTAACCTGCCCCCGCACTTGCCCCAACACAGGCATCCGGTCCCCCGACCAAGCCTAGGGGATCGATGCTCCGAACCGGTTGGTTGTGGACGTAGGCATAAAAATTGGTTCCCCCGGTCAGACGAATTGGGTCAACGGCCACGAACCGTCCATCGGATTCGCTGTAATACCGAGCCCGCATGAAATCCAGACCGTTGCCCTCCCGCATCACGCCGAATTGGCCGACATAGGCAAACGGATTCGCGATGGTCTCGCTGCTGCTCAGGCGCTCACCGAAAGGCAAGTAGCTGTAGCGATTGACGATGTTGCCGGCTGTGTTTGTCATCCCCACCGTGGAACCGACAGCATCAAAATTGTAATAAGCCGGCACATTGGACACGTCGACCCGGCTGGTGAGCCCCAAGCCATACGTATAGCGAGCGATCACATTCCCCGAGCCGGTGTATTCTCCGACCACGTCCACCAATCCGAGCGGATCGAGCAGGTATTCGGTCCGCTGGCCGTTGCGGATCGTTGCAGTGCGGTTACCGAGGGGGTCGACTTCGTACGCCCATGTGCCCTCCGGGGTAACTGCGCGGAGGAGGCGATTTTGGTCATCGTACGTGTACATCCAGTTTTGATTGCCGTCTCTCTTGGAGATCAAGTTACCGTCGGCGTCGTAGGTCAGGCGGGCTGAGCCGATGGTGATGTACTGATCGAGCTCGTTCGTCGTGTAATCGGTGCGGACTCCGTTATCGGTGACCGAGATGCGATTGCCGGCAGCGTCGTATTCGTAAACGATCATCCGGCCCGTCGTGGCGACGCGGGTTAGCTGCCCGGTGACGTCATACTCATAGTCCCAGCGACCCTCCAAGGTGGTCATGCTGGTGCGCCGGCCCAAATCATCGTAGGTGTAATCAAAGCGTGAATTCACCGTCCCGTTCGGGGCGAAGTTCACGAGGTGTTCCAGTTGCCCCGCGGGATCGTATTGGTAGGTCGTGGATGTGTCGTTGCCCATGGTTTTGCGGTCGAGACGTCCGGCGTCGTCGTAATGATACGTGACGATGTTGCGACCCTGGACATCGATCAACGCGCGCAGCCTGCCGGCGTCGTCATAGTCGTAGACGAGGGTGAAGACGACGGTGCCGTTGTTCTTCTCGAGCGCGCGCGTTCGCAGCCAGCCACCGCGCTCGTAGCGAAATTCCAGGGATCGGGGGGCTAGCTCCCCCTGCCCGCCGGCCGGGTAGGTGATTTCCTGGAGGCGATCAGCGCTATCCCAGTCGAGGGTGATGGTGCCGCGGGAATCGGTGGCAGTTCTGACATGGCCGCGCTCGTCGTAGCTGTAGCGCACGTCGGTGCCGTCGGCATAATCTTTGCGATTCACCAGGCCCCGGCCCGGATCGTCATAGCGGTAGCCAATAGGTCGCCCGCGGCGGTTGACCACCTGTCTCACGTTGCCCAGCGCATCGTAGTCGAAATGCTCTTCGCTGCGGTCGGGATAGGTGGTGGTCTTCAAGTTTCCCGCGCTGTCGTAGCTGTAAAGGGTCGTGTTGCCGCGGGCGTCGCGGAGACTCAAGAGCCGACCGAGCAAGGGATCGTAGGTGGTGTCGATGCGTTGGCCGAGGGGATCCACTGCGCTCAATGGATACGCGTTCTGGTCATAGCGGAAGCTCGATGCGAGGCCGCCGGGTGCCACGGTGCGCGCCAGATTACCGTTGCCGTCGTAGCCGTAGAGGTATATGCGGCCAAGTGGATCGCGCGCCTGACTCACTTCCCCTCGATCATTAAGCAGGATCATCGTGGTTGCCCGTGCACCATCAGTGATGGTGAAGCCGCCGGGAGAGTTGTAGGCGTAGTTGAGCGGCTCCAGGCCCTGGTCGCGGAACAGGCCGCGCACGCGGCCCCGGTCGTCGTAGTCGAATAACAGATGCGTGTTATCCGGGTTGGCGATGGACAGGAGAGCATGGAGCCGGGCCGGATCACGAGCATCGATCCAGTAGTCGTAGGAGGTCGTGCCCGGGGGACCAACCACGCTGCGCAGGTGCTCACCGGAAACATCGTAGTTGTAGGTCGTGAGCCGCCCGGCCTGGTCGGTCAGTTGGTCGATTCGTCCCTGGGCGTTGTAGTGCAACAAGAAGCGTGGTCCGCCGGAGTGGGTCAAGCTGGTCAGCCGCCCGTCCGTGTAGCCCAGGGTGATGCGGTTGCTATTCGGATCTTGGACGAAGCTGGCCAGCCCATCGGTCCCGAAGGCGAAGACCGTGCCGTCGGATTCGCGCAGACGATAAGCGCCGGTCTCGAAGGTCAACACACCACGATCACCGGGGGCGCCCTGATAAGTCCCGTTGGGCAAGCGCCGGAAAAACCGGAGGCTACCGGCCGAGCGAATGGTAACATTGCCATCCGCGTCTGTAGCCGCAGAAATATCCCAATTCCACGTCCAGCCGCGTCCCAGTGGTCCCAGGTGATAACGCTCGGACAACGCTGCCCGGAAGACGCGGCTAAAGGTCAGCGCCAAGCCGGTCGATGGAGCGACTGAATCCGTGGCGCTGGCCAAGATCGGCAGGGATTGGAAATCATTTGCTTCTCTCAGCGCGAACCCGTAGAGCCGGGCGACGTCGGCAGTGTAAGTACCAATCTGGCTGAAGTAAGTCGCATAATCATCCAGTACCGTCTGGTACTGGCCAAAGGTGCTACCGGCCTGGGCGGTGAAGTTGGCGAAGATCGCGTCCCAGGCGTCGGTGGGGATGAAGGCGGGTCGCAAGCCGGACTTGAGGGCGTTCCAGTCGATGCGTGTGCTCGGTGCTGCGGGAAGCCCGAGTGAAAATTCAATATTGCCGTCATTCCGGGACGCGAAGACCAATTGCAGGCTTCCGTGCGTGCCGGGGGGTAGGATGCCGGCAGGACCGTTCGGATTGATGCCCAGGACCTGGATGCTGTTGCCGACAAAATCGCCCTGCTCAGCAAGGCGCAAGCGGGCATTGTTAGCCGCGACAACCAGAAGCGGTGCCGGCAAGTCCGTTTCACCGGTGTTGGTGTAATACACGGTGACAAGGTCTTGACGGAATACCCGAATCACCGCCGGGCTGCTGATATGCGCATCCAGTCGGCCAGGAGCTCCGGTATTGACGGTGAACGCTCCCGGCAACTCCCCGCGCCGGCCATGGTCGACAACGCGGACATCGTAAGCGCCCGGTGTGAGCCCGGTCAGGTTGAAGGTAACGAACAACGTACTGCTGTCCTTGAACAGGAGCCGAGCGGCGGCGCGCTCGGTGGCGCCGGCCACTAGGCTGACGACGGCATCGGGAGAAAACTGCGAACCGGTCACCGTCATGGTGGCCTGACCCTGGTTGCTGCCGTGAGTGACGCTGATGCTCCGCACTTCCAGAAGCACGGCTTCGGGAGTCAGATCGAAGGTCCGGCCCCCTCCCGCCCCCTCACGTCCGTGAAGGAGGACGTAATAGGGTCCGGCCCGGCCAGTCAACAGAAGCTGCGGATGGAGATCGGACAAGTTCGGGGCGGATAGGTCGTAGCTGGAGCGTCCGGGTACGTCCACGTAGCGGACGTAGAATTCCGCCTGGCGAGCGGCGCTTAAATCGGCACGGAGGCGCACGTCGGTCGCGGGCGGCACATCCAGGCGGTAGTAGAGATCCTGGCCATTGGCGACCGTTCCGGATGTCGTTCCACCCAATGTTAGGGTGGGCACAGTGATGTTGATACCGCCCGGCGAGGCAGCCGTGTTGTTGGCGCGGTTCAGGTCCGGTACGAGGCCGCGGCTATCGGCGACGACAATGACGCGATAGTTGCCCCCGACCACTCCCGGAAGCGGGACGGTAAGCATCTCATCGTAACTCGAGTTGCCGGCCACATCGCTCGTGTGCTGGATCCGGCCGATGAGAAGGCTGCCGGTGTTCAGCGTGCTTCCGGTGGTCAGGTAGACCGAGTCGTACCAGGGCGCCGGGGCGGTGGTGCTGCTCAGATTCCGTACCGTATAGCGAATCGTGGCACTCTCGCCGACGATGCCGCTGCTCGGGATGGTGATCGTGTCCACGGCCAGGTCCACGGCATTGGCAATCGTGCTCAGAGTCAGGTTCGTGTTCGCGAATTCGGCGGCGAATATCTGGACGCGGCCCAAGCCAAGGCCGGTGATGACGGCGAAATTGCCGCTGCGGCCGGCGAAATTGATGACTGCAAACCTTTGGGCAAACGTGGGACCAAACTGGTTTGTCAAGCGCACGTTGAGCGTGCCGCTGAGCGCGACCTGGCTGCTGACAGAAAGCCTGCCGAAATGGCCACTCTCCGGGGTACCGCCGATTTCGATGACCAGCGAAGCGCCGGTGACCTGGTTGAAGTTGGAGGGAATGGAAAACACGCTGCCGGCGCCGACAATCAGACTTCCCGCGTTGGCGAGTGCGGCGGCAGGCGCAACACTTGCACCGTTACGCATTGCCAAGCTTCCTGCTACCGCATTCGTGGAAAGACCGGTAAGCGCGCTCGTGCCGTTGTCTCTGAGCAGCCCGGCATTGCCGCCGTCGAGGACGATGTTGGCCGCGTTGGTGACGATGCCGGAATTATGCTCGAATTGCATAATGCTGTTGCTGCCGACCTGCCAGGTACCGCCGGTCAACGTGCCGGAGGAGTAATTCGTCGGGTTGTCTTGGATGCGGAGGCTGCCGCCGCTTGTGGCCTGGATGGTACCGCTGTTAGTCCAATTCGACGAGCCGCCCAGGAATAGCGTGCCGCCGGCAACGTCGGCACTGATTGTCCCCTGAAGGAGGATAGAACCATCGATGGCCCCGCCCTTGCCATGGATCACAAAGCCGGCGGCCACGGTCAAAGTGCCGGACTGGATGCTTAGAATGTTCGCGCCGCCGCCAGCACCACCGAAGACGACGCTGCCGTTGCCGCTTAAGGTCTGCGTACCAATGAAGCGCATGAAGCCCGTCGTGGAGCCGGCACCGTTTCCCAGGAAGGCGGTGCCGTTCAGCGTCAGCCCGCCCATGATGAGCAGGCGGCGTCCCGATTGGCTCGCCAAATCTAGGTCGCCGTTAAAGCGAACGCCGTTGAGGGTCCCCGCGTTAATAACGCCGGGCACCAGAAGGGCCCCTTCCGTTTCCGTGATCGTGCCGCCCTGGACCGTGCCGCCGTCTAAGTTCCACGAGCCCGTGGCGGCATTGAGCAACAGCGTCGTGCCGGTATTTTCCAGAGTGCCGCTGACGTTGACCGTGCCACCGATGCGATTGAAGACTCCGAGGCCGGCGACGGTGAAAATACCCCCCAAGTTAATCGTGGAATTCGTGGCGGTGATGGTGCCCCGGTTGAACCATCGGCCGTTGCCGTTGCCGAGGGTCGCCTGAGAGAAGCTCGCGGTGATTGTTCCGGTGTTAGACCAGCTACCTCCCAAACGCAGGTTACCTCCGTTGACGGCTTGCAATGTTGCGGCGTTCGTCCAGTCCGAACCATCGATGGTGGTGATGATGCCTCCCTCGACGTCGGCGCTGATCATACCCCGGTTGATGATGGAGCCGCTGATGGCTCCGCTCCTACCATGTATCAGGAAGCCCGCCGCCAAGGTCAGGGTACTACCCTGGGCGACGTTCATGCTGTTTCCGCCGCCACCGCCGCCGAAGACAACACTGCCAGTGCCTGCAAGTGTCTGGCTGCCCGTGAAAAAGAGTATGCCGGAAGTGGTGCCGGCGCTGTTGCCCAGAAAGGCGGTGCCGTTGAGCGTCAGCCCGCCGCTGATGTTCACAAAGCTAAGGGCGCTGGCCAGATCGAGGTCGCCGCTTAACCGGACACCATTCAGCGTCCCGCCAACTGCAGTCGGTTGCAGGAAAGCGCCTGCCGTTTCTTCGACGGTGCCGCCGCTGATCGTGCCGCCGGCCAAGCGCCACGAACCCGTGTTGGCGTTCAACGTCAACGTGCTCGCGGCGTTGTTGAGCGTACCGACGAGGTTGACGGTCCCGGCCGCGCGGTTGAAGGTGCCCAAGCCAGCCACTGTAAAAGTGCCGCCCAGGTTCGTCGTGGCGTTGGTCACCGTCATCGTGCCACTATTCGACCAGGCGCCGTTGCCGCCCAAGGTCGCCGTTGCGTTGTTCACCGTGAGCGTCCGGCTATTGGACCAGTTGCCGTCGAGGACGAGAGTAGCACCGCTCAGAGCCTGGACGATGCCGTCGTTGGTCCAGCTCGTGCCGGCAACGCCGAGAAAGAAACTCCCGCCAGCTGTGTCCGCGCTAATGGTGCCCTGGTTAACAAAGGCGCCAACGATGCTACCATTCTTGCCGTGGACCGTGAAGCCCGCTGCCACGGTCAACGTGCCGCCCTGAATGTTCAAGGAGTTAGTACCGCCGCCTGCGCCGCCGAAAACGACGCTACCGCTACCGTCCAGGGTCTGGTTGCCGATGAATCGCAGAATGCCCCACGTGGAGCCGCTGCTGTTGCCCAGGCCGGCCGTGCCATTGAGCGTCAGGTCGCCCGTGACCGTCACGTTAGCGTTACTGACCGTGGTCAGGTCCAGATCGCCGTTAAAGGTCACCCTATTGAGTGTGCCGCCGGTGTTCGTCGTTCGAAGAGTCGTACCGGCCACGACGGTTGCATTGGCGAGCGTTGCTCCCGATAGCGTAAAGGTTCCCGTTACTTGAACATTGCCGGAAACATTCAGCGATCCCCGCGACAAGTCCAGAGCTGCCTGGCTGGTAATACTTTGGACCGAATCGTTGATGGCCATGCCGTGTGTGACGGTAATTCCACTAAACGGAATCGAGGCCGTGTCCGATGCGGTCGGTACGCGGTTCGCGTCCCAGTTGCCGGGGACATCCCAATCCCCGCTGACTGCAGCTCTCCAGGTAAGCGCATCCAAGAGCGTTCGATCTTCCAAAATCTCCAAACGCGGCCTCCAACAAAATGTTCGGCTCATTCTTGCCGAAAAATGCTTTCGGTGGATTCCTCGTGAGGTTCGTTTTGCAGATTTGCGCTGGAAAGAGAGAACCATCCGTGTCACTCCTTTGTGAACAAAAATCGGCCCAAGCAAATGCCGGAAAAAAGGCGCTAAGGCCCCCTTTCCGAAAGGGAAATGGGATATGTGACGTTCCCTTTACCGGGCCGCTATGTCACTCTTTCTGTCCGGAAACAATGGAAAATGGAGGTCCCAGTTATATTATGCGAATGCTTAATCCATGTTTCAACCCGCCGCTGCGCCAATCGCGAGTCCCAGGCGACGGCAATTCGCGGACAAAGCAGCAATAACTCCAAGAACGAGACCAACAAATGAGTGTCCGAATACGACTGCGACCATAAAGAAGCCCCCTAGCAAACCTTCGCTGGACGATGGGAAGTTCGCTCTGGGATAAACCACCAGCTCGAGCACGCCAGCAGCGAGTTCCGTGCTGCCGGCGCCCTGGATGTAGACCGCGGTCACCGTGAACCGGCTGTTGAAACCGATGGTCAGAGCTCCCAGGTTGGTGAAGGCACTTGCAGCCGTGAAGTTCCGCCCGTTCTGGATCGTGAAACTGCCGAGCACCCCGTTGATCCTCAGGTTCGCCAGCGCTTTAATTTGGTGGAGTCCATTCGGACGAGCATAACCCACTTGGACGGTGATCAGTAGGTCAGTTGCGAGGGGGTTTCGGGTATACTGACAATCAAGAACGGGATGTATAGATCGTCAAATACCAGGCTTCCAGGCATGGTAACAAACGCCAGCTTCGCAATCTAGGTGCTTGCGGATCGTTCGCCAAGGGAATAGAATTAGGTCGATTTCGCGCTGTGTTTGCGGCGCCTTATGCGGATGGAAATCGACCGATTTACTATAGTTCGGCATCACGGAATCATCACCAGGAACAGACCATGCGAACTCGCGCGTTAGCCACTGTGGACAATTACCTTCGGGCGTTGCGGGCAGTCATGAGGGAGCGTGTCCCGCGGAACTATGTCGCCATGCTTCGAGAACACTTCAACGCCCCGGACCATACGACAACCTGGTGGCACCTGGCCCGAAAAGTACGCTACCGGAACTTCAAGCGGGGCACGAAGGACCACCGCCGGGCGGGCTGGCGGGCTGGCCTTCGGTCGGAACCGCCACGGAGCCACGAAAGCAAGAAACGAGTCATGATACGAACCTCCAATGTGAAGCGGTCTGCGATTCTGGAAGGAAGCCGTCGCCCAGGCGCGCAAACCGGACGCCGAGGCGATGCGGTGCCGGTGATCGTTTACGCGTGCAAACGCTCACCGGCTGCTTCTGAAATACCTACTCCGTTTCTAAAAGGAACAAATCGGCAGTTTGTACATCGTTGATCGTCGATCCTAGGGTCGGGCGAGTCTTCGAGGCCCACGACTGCCTTGCACGTTTCAAGAACCGGGTGTTTTCACATTCATCAGATCGAGCGCGCACATTGTACGTGGACGTCCGAACGATGCAAGGACCTGCCCTTTTGAATTTGCGATGGAGCCCGTTTGGGTCTGAACAGCCAAGCTATTGCGGAAGTCTATGCATGCGACGACTCGCCGCAGGCGTTTGTGCGTGACTTTGTGGCTGCGTGGGAGAAGGTGATGAACTTTGACCGCTTCGACCTTGTCGCGCACGCGTCAACGGGGCAAATCTGCGATGGGAATTGAATACTCTAGTGATGGCGGAAGGACACCTTGGATCGGGTGCAAAAGTCACTGGAGCAGGTGCCACCCGAGGGCAACGACGATTACACGCAACTGCGGCCTCTGTTCAATCCCTTCGACGCCGGCCAGCAGGCCCGGCTTTTCGCCAACATCGCCGCGGCGATGCAGGGGGTGCCGGAGTTGATCGTCGAGCGTCAACTGAGCCATTTCGCCAGGGTGCATCCTGATTGCGCCGCAGGCGTTCGAGCCGCCTTGAAAGCAATGGCACAACGTTAGTCAGGCATGGATAGCCCGACGCCCAGCGAACACGCGTCGGGCTGTCCGTCCGGCCACTGCTTGGTCGAGGCGGGCCGGTGCCCTCAACCATGTCTTCGCCATCAAGTAAAGCGCCAGCTTCAACTCCGTTGTCGCGAGATTTCGCTCCATACCAACTACCTCCGCGAAAGAGACCAGAAACTTCGTCACAGCAGTTAACACAAGCTCTGAGATTACCCTGTTTCGATTGGTCCCTGTTATCGAGGACGTGCCCCGGATTGCGC
>Ga0306922_10002646_pt1 | contig 16651 bp, 14 predicted proteins | sample sta12Cox44000082_FD_203758 | JGI IMG/M metagenome (GOLD analysis project Ga0306922, IMG submission 203758) | Lab enrichment of tropical soil microbial communities from Luquillo Experimental Forest, Puerto Rico - statoxic.12C.oxic.44.000.082 (v2)... | ecosystem: Environmental > Terrestrial >... | reverse complement strand
CCATGAGGACCGCGAGAAGCTCGACGGCCTTTATGAGTGCATTCTCTGCGCGTGCTGCTCGACCTCCTGCCCGAGCTATTGGTGGAACAGCGAGCGCTTCCTGGGGCCGGCCGCGCTGCTTCAGGCAGCGCGCTGGGTCACGGATTCCCGCGACGAAGCCACCGGCGAGCGCCTCGACAATCTCGAGGACCCGTTCCGCCTCTATCGCTGCCACACCATCATGAATTGCGCCAAGGCGTGCCCGAAAAATCTCAATCCGTCGGAAGCGATCGCAAAACTCAAGCTGAAGCTGGTCGAACGGCAGGTTTAGCCTGAATCCATGGCAACGGCCGCCGTGCCTCGGACGCAGTGCGGCGCGAGGCTGGTCGAGACTGAAATGAAGAGATCGGCCCGATGACCACTGCGCCCATCATCCTGCATCACTTCGACCAGTCGCCGTTCTCGGAAAAAATCCGGGTCGTTTTCGGAGCGAAAAACATCGCATGGACCTCGGTGCGGATTTCGCGAATCATGCCGCGGCCGGACCTGATGCCGCTGACCGGCGGTTATCGTCGCACTCCAGTGATGCAGATCGGCGCCGACATCTATTGCGACACGCAGTGCATCATGCGCGAACTGGAGCGGCGCTTTCCGGAGCCGAGCCTGGTGCCGAAGGGATCTGAGGGGTTCGCCTGGAGCAGCGCGATGTGGACCGACCGCACCTTTTTCCAGAACACAGTCAACCTCGTGTTCGGCTCGCTTGCGGACAAGGTGCCCGCCGACTTCATCGCCGACAGGGAAAAGCTGCGCGGCGCCAAATTCGATGTCGCGGCCATGACCGCGGCCATTCCGCAGATGCGCGATCAGTTTCGCGCCCATCTGCAATGGATCGACGTGCAGCTCGGTGATGGCCGGCGGTGGATGGAGGGTGAAAAGCCCGCGCTTTGCGATATCAACGCGTATATGAACATCTGGTACGTGCGCTCCAACCTCGCCAATGCCGACGATATGCTTGCGGAGTTCGACCACGCGCGGGCCTGGGCCGCGCGTATGCGCGGTCTGGGCCACGGTCAACGCAGTGAACTGTCGAGCGCGGAAGCCCTCGAGATCGCCGCGCGCGCGATGCCGCAGACCGAGGAGCTGTCCGATCCCAACGATCCCAACGGCCGCAAGCCCGGCGACAAGGTGGAGGTCATGCCCGACGACTACGGCAAGATCCGCGTGAGCGGCGAAATCGTCGCGCTCTCGCCCCAGCATATCGCAATCCGCCGCCATGACCCGCGCGCCGGCGAGGTGGTCGTGCATTTTCCGCGCGCCGGTTTCCTGGTGTTTGGGGCCTGAGCCGTGTTCCGGAGACGGCGCCGAATTGCCGCAGGACGGCCGCGATGGGTCGCCTTTACTCGTCTGAATGGGCAATGAAAGAGGAACCTGCGTGCCACGAATTAAATCCTGATCGGCGCGAATGCGCTGCCACATTGCGGCCTCATGCCTGTTCGTTGATCGCCGCGCCTTGAAACCATAGATCATTCCGGGGATCGAGATTGCCATGACCAGACTTCGTCTCGTGCTGCTTGCGACATCAGCGCTTTCGACGATGCAATTCGCAAGCTTCGCAACGCATGCACAGAACGCGCCCGAGAGAGTGGCGCAGGCGCAGGGCGAAACCGAGAAGGAAAAAAAAGGTCCGCCGAAGGGAGCCCAGCAACCTCCCGCGCCGCCAAAGCAGCCGGCAGTCGCGCCGCCCAAATCCGCCGCCCCGCCGCCACCGCAACGTCCGACGGCGCCGCCACCGCCTGCGGCTCCCTCGCACCAGACGGCGCCGCCAGCGCAACAGCCCCGTCCGGTTCCACCGCCAACTCGCGCTGCACCTCCACCTCCACCGCCGCCCCCTCCGGCCGCGGCAACAACCCCCCATCCTGCGGCGACACCATCACCCGCAACACCAGCACCTTTGGCAACACCGCTTCCCCACCCTGCGACCTCGCCCGCTCCGGCAACTGTCTCGCCTATCACACCGAAGCCGGCCGCGCCTCCGCCAGGCCCGCCGCCCGCTGCGCCGCCTCAAGGTCAAGCCTTGCCAACGCCTCCGCCGCCACAGGGTGGAACCCCACCCGCGGGCGGCTCCAGCAGCCAAGCCGCGCCACCGCAAAATGCCGCGCCACCGCCAAATGCCGCGACCTTCACGCATCACGCTCCACCCACCGTGACCGCGCCGATTCCGGCGCCACCGCCGCCAACGGCGCAGGCTCTGACACCGATTCCACAGGGTGCGCCGCCTCCGGGTCCACGGCGCCTGGAGGACTTCCGCGCCGAACGGCGCGAGGTCCAGGAAGGCGGCCGCACCGTCATCACCGAACCCGGGCGCATCATCATCCGCGATCCCAGTGGAATTGCATTCGTCCGTCATGACGAGATGGATCGCTTCCGCTACGGCGCGCGCGATATCCGCGTGCAGCAGACCGGCGGCGAGACCCGTACCGTCGTGATACGCCCGGACGGCTCGGAGATCATCACGGTGGTAGGCCCCGACGGCCAGCTGCTGCGAAGGCTGCGGCGGGACCGGGAGGGCCGCGAGCTCATCATCATCGACAACAGTTTCCGGGGTCCGGCGGCCGGCTTCTATGTCGACCTGCCTCCGCCGGTGATTCGCATTCCCTACGACCGCTATATCGTGGATGCCGCAGTCGCAGCGCCGGAGCTGATCTACGAAACGATGGAAGCGCCACCGGTCGACCGGATCGAGCGACGCTATACGCTTGACGAAATCCGCTACAGTCCGGGCGTGCGAATGTTGATGCCGAGCATCGACGTCAACACCATCAACTTCGACACCGGCTCCTGGGAAATTTCGCCGGATCAGGCCGCCAGGCTGCAGGTGATCGCGGATGGGCTGAACCGAGCGATCACGCGCAATCCGCGCGAGGTGTTCCTGATCGAGGGCCATACCGACGCGGTCGGCAACGACACCGACAACCTGTCCCTGTCGGACCGCCGTGCGCAGGCGGCGGCCGAGCTGCTGACCCAGCAATTCGGCGTGCCCGCCGAAAACCTGACCTCGCAGGGTTACGGCGCGCAATACCTCAAGGAACAGACGCCTGGTCCGAGCCGCATCAACCGCCGCGTCACCGTCCGCCGCATCACGCCGCTGTTGAACGGCGGCGTGGCTTCGCTGCCGCCGCCTCCGCCGGGCGTAGCCCCTCGTTAAGAGGCAGGACCACCTAAAAGGAAACGGCCGGGAGCGATCCCGGCCATTTTGTCAGCCCTTGTCGCTATCGAGCTTGAAGATGTGGGAGCCTTCACCGATCGACGGCAAGCCGGTCTCGGCGTAGAGATTGAGCTTGTCGCGGGTATCGGCGATATCGAGGTTGCGCATCGTCAGCTGACCGATACGGTCCGCCGGCGTGAACGCCGCATCGCCTACCTTCTCCATGCTCAGCCGCTCCGGCCGATAGGTCAGGTTGGGGCTCTCGGTATTCAAGATCGAGTAGTCATTGCCACGGCGCAGTTCGAACGTCACCTCGCCGGTAACCGCGCGGGCCACCCAACGCTGGGCGGTTTCGCGCAACATCAGGGCCTGAGAATCAAGCCACCGACCCTGGTAGAGCAATCGGCCAAGGCGCAGGCCGCCGATCCGGTATTGCTCAATGGTGTCTTCGTTGTGGATGCCGGTAACCAGCCGTTCGTAGGCGATGTGCAGCAGCGCCATCCCCGGTGCTTCGTAGATGCCGCGGCTCTTTGCCTCGATGATCCGGTTCTCGATCTGGTCGCTCATGCCAAGGCCATGTCGACCGCCGATGGTGTTAGCCTCGCGGAACAGCGCGACGGGCTGGCCTTCGACAAAACGCACGACGACCTTTTCGGCCTTGACGACACAGTCGTTGCGCCAAAACGGCACGCCCATGATGGGATTGACGATCGCAATCCCGCTATCCAGGCGCTCGAGATCCTTGGCCTCGTGGGTTGCACCGAGGATGTTGCTGTCGGTCGAATAGGCCTTTTCGGCGCTCATCTTGTAAGCGAATCCGTTCGCAGCGAGGTACGCCGACATTTCCGCGCGGCCACCCAGCTCGTCGATGAAGCGCTGGTCGAGCCAAGGTTTGTAGATCCGCAGGTTCGGATTGGTCAGCAGGCCGTAGCGATAGAACCGCTCGATATCGTTGCCTTTGAAGGTGGAACCATCACCCCAGACGTTGACGCCGTCCTCCTTCATTGCCGCCACCAGCATCGTGCCCGTCACGGCGCGACCGAGCGGCGTCGTGTTGAAGTACGGAATGCCGCCGGTTGAAATGTGGAAGGCCCCGGATTGGATGGCGGCGATACCTTCATGGACCAGCTGCGTGCGGCAATCCACCAGTCGGGCTTTTTCGGCGCCGAACTCCAGCGCCTTGCGCGGAATCTCGTCGTAGTCGGCCTCGTCAGGTTGGCCGAGGTTTGCGGTATAGGCAAAAACGCGGGCACCCTTTTGCTTCATCCACAGCAGCGCCGCGCTGGTATCGAGACCGCCCGAGAAGGCGATGCCGACTTTTTCCCCCTTGGGCAGGTCTTTCAAAATCGTGCTCATGGAGCTTCCAATCGGGTCGAAATAGTTGATTCTTTTGCGGTTTGAGTGCGCGAATATCAAATTTCGCAGCCCTGGGCACGCGTTTAATGGCGCTCTTCCCTGGTGAACTCGCTCACACCGGCGCCGGGCCCGCTTCCTGGCCTAACCAGCGCAGGCGGAGGCGGTAGGGCGGCCAGAACAGCCGCGTCAGCGCGGCGTCGATCTGTTCATCCGACAGGCGGGTCTTGGCCCACCGATAGATCAGGCCGTGCACGAGCCAGATCACCAGAAACGTCACCACGCCGGCTGCCGCGATGTCCGTGAAGAAGTGCCCGCCGAAGGCCATGCGCAGCACGCTGGTCAAAAGGCCGAACAGGGCTGCCGCACCAAAGGCGAGCGGCCGCCAGGCAGGCGGCGTCAGTGCAGCCGGCGCCATGGTCCAGAAGGCCGCACTTCCCTCGCCGGAAAAGAACGAGCAGTTGTGGGCGCATTCCCCGCGCGGATCCCACCACGGCATGAAGTCCAATGGCGTGAATTTGCCGTTGTCGAATTGCCTGACGACCACCGGGCGCGGCCGGCCCCAGTGGCTCTTGAAGGCGAGGTTGGCGAGGACGCCGCTCGACAGGGCAAACGTGACCAAAAGAAACACGATCGCGCGCCCGGAGAGCAACAGCGGCCGGACCGGCCGCACCAGCTTGAACAGCAGTGCCAGGATGCTCGGTAGTGCAATCCCCCAGACGATCCACATCGCGCCGTCGCGCGCGAACGCGGCCACGGCGTCGTCCTTGAGCGGAAACGACCTGGCGGACGCATTATAGAACAGCGCAGACAATTTCAGATCGAGTTCGGGATAGATGGCGAACACGATCCCGATCACGAGCGCCAGCGACAACGCGATGAAGAGCCCGGTGCGATTCATGGGCTGCGCTTTAGCGGAAGCGAGCCCCGATGGAAAGAGCACCTCACGGCGCGGGCGGCCGCGTGTCTGCGGGCAATGGCGGCGGAGACGGGCTCGGGCGCCGCGGTTGTCGCCAGGCGCCGGCGGTGCGTCCGGCGATCATCCAGTAGACGAGGCCCGCTATGATACCGGCGCCGGTCATGATTTCGAGGTGGCGGCGCACGATTCCCTCGAAACGCAGGGTTTCGGGATCGAACGGCACCAGGCCCAGATAGCAGGCAAGCCCGACCAGCGCACCGCCGACCGCGTAGGCAAGCGCGCTGCGAATGCTGAAGGCTTCCGTGACTGCCGCAATGATCATCGCCGGCAACAGCGCAAAGCCGGAGATGAAGATGAAGCCGACACCGATCATCACGTCGAACGCGCGTTCGTCGACCGGACCCGCGCCGAGATCGCCAAACTCCGGGAACAGTACCGCGCCGACCACGACGAGGCCCGCCGCAAAGCAGGCGGCGAGGAAAGCGAACAGGATCACGAACAGACGACCGATCAGGGCCATAGCGCCAATCTCTCATGCAACCGACAGGCCATGACGACATTGTGCCTTGTCGGTGCTTCAGTCCGTCATCGCCATGGCGCGCAGCGCCTGCCGTTCGCGAACCGACAATTTTTCCGTTTCCGATTTAAGCTGTCCGCAGGCGGCGAGGATGTCGCGGCCGCGCGGCGTGCGCACCGGCGATGAATAGCCCGCGTTGAAGATATATTCGGAGAACTTCTCGATCTGCTCCCAGTCCGAGCACTCGTAGCGCGTGCCCGGCCACGGATTGAAGGGAATGAGATTGATTTTTGCCGGAATCCCCTTGAGCAGCTTGACCAGGAGCCTCGCATCCTCGAGCGAATCGTTGACGCCCTTGAGCATCACATATTCGAAGGTGATGCGGCGTGCGTTGGAGGAGCCAGGATAGTCGCGGCAGGCCTGCAGCAGCTCGGCAATCGGATATTTGCGGTTCAACGGCACCAGCTCGTTGCGCAATTCGTCGCGCACCGCGTGCAGCGAAACCGCCAGCATGACGCCGATTTCCTCGCCGGCCCGGACGATGTTCGGCACCACGCCCGATGTCGACAGCGTGATGCGGCGGCGGGAGATGCCGATGCCCTCATTGTCGGCCACGATCAGCAGCGCATCGCGCACCGCCTCGAAATTATAGAGCGGCTCGCCCATGCCCATCATGACGACGTTGGTGACGAGTCTGCCGCCGCTCTCCCGATCGGCCCAGTCGTTCAGACGGTCGCGCGCGACCATCACCTGGCCCGCGATTTCGCCGGAGGTCAGATTGCGCACCAGCCGCTGCGTGCCGGTATGGCAGAATGAGCAATTCAGGGTGCAACCGACCTGCGAGGAGATGCAGAGCGTGCCGCGATCGGTTTCGGGAATGTAGACGCATTCGACCTCGTGCGGCCTTTCGACCGCATCGCCGCTTGGCAGCCGCAGCAGCCATTTGCGCGTGCCGTCGCTGGAAACTTGCTCGGCAACCACTTGCGGACGATCGACGGTGAAATGCGCGGCAAGTTGCGCGCGCGTCTCTCTGGAGATCGAGGTCATCTCCTCAAAGCTCTCGGCCCCGCGGAAATAAATCCAGTGCCACAATTGCTGAACGCGCATCTTGCGCTGCGAAGGCAGCACGCCGATGTCTGCCAGACGTTCGGCAAGCTCGGCGCGCGACAACCCGATCAGCGACGGACGGGCCGGCGGCACGTAGCGCTCCAGCGGTGTTTTTTCCAAGGGCGCCGAGGTTTGCTCGACTGTCGATTGCATGTGCCTGGCCTGACTGGTGCCGGTCCGGATCGTGTCATGGGCGCGCTTGTCGCGGCCACGACTTTGACCAGCTTATATAGCAACCGGAAGGGGGATTGCGACTACGTCAGAAGGGTGAATCGTATCCACTCTTCCCGATCATGCGCTAACGCTTGCAGTCCTGCGCGATCCGATCGAGTGCTTGCGCTAGGCCCTTCAGCGAGAAGGTGTCCGTGGTCTCGGTGCCCTTTGCCGAGACGCCCTTGACCACGATATCCCCGGCGCGACGCATGGCCTGCACCATCTGTTCCTCCTCCGCGGCATTCTTGATCCAGAGCCCGTCGCCTTGCGTATACATCGCATAGCTCGCGCCGCCGACCTCCAGCGTGGACTCCGAACCCGGCTTCAACGTGTAGCCGATCATCACGGAGACTTCGTTGAACACCTTTTCGGCGGGGCGCGTCGAAACGAAGGCATAGGCGGGATCGCGCGGACGGTTCGGCGGATTGGTTTTGGAGGAGGTTGGTTTGGCCAGCGCAAAGCATACGCGTTTGCCGTTCGGCGTCGCCGCATAGGCACCCCAGGTGCCGAACTGGCCCATCAAGGTGGGTTCGGCGCCACCTGCGGCCGCGGTCGCGGGCTTGGCCTCCTGCTTGGCCGCACCCTTGGCAGGCTTGGGTGAGGCGCTTTGCGCTTGCGCGAGGTTTGCCACCCCGCACACAAGCGTGCCCGCCACAATCGCTGTCAGAATCGGCTGAAACATGGTTGGAATCTGGTTCCCCATTATTGTGACTGCAAGATGGCCCGCTCCGGTCGGTTTTGACTCGGGCGGGTTCGACCACCAACGTCCGAAGCAAGAGCAGGGAAGAGCAGGTATCGATATGCCGGCATTCAGCTTCCGGACCGGGACGCGCGATGCTGCTCCCACTGCGCTTCGGTCCATTGCAACAGATCCTCGGCGCCCGATGAGCGCAAGTGCGCGCCGCCATCCACGACAACCATCTCGCCATTGATGTAGGCAGCGCCATCCGAGATCAGGAAAGCGGCGAGATCGGCGAGTTCGCGATGCTCACCCGCCCGGCCAAGCGGATTGCGCGACGCCCAGCCCTGGTCGCGGCCATCGGGGCGGAGCTGTCCGGTCGCACCCGGCGTCGGAAATGCGCCAGGCGCGATCGCCACCAGTCGGATGCCTTTCGGCCCCCATTCGACGGCAAGACTCCTCGTCATTGCCAGCAGCGCCGACTTCGCCATCGCGGAAGGCACGGTGAAGGCGCGGCCCGTGATGGTCGAGGTCGAAAGAATGCTCAACACCACGCCCCTGTGTGCGGCCTCGATCCAGCGCCTGCCGGCGGCAAGTGTGCAGTACATCGCGCCGTGCAGCGTCGGCGCGAGGATCGCATCGGCTGCTCGAAACGAAAGATGCTCCGTCTGCGCGATAAACGTCGCGGCCGCGTTATTGACCAGCACATCGATCGGCGAGGCGCGCCAGACCTCGTCCATCATGGCCTCCACCGCGCCGCCATCGCGAACATCACAACGATGCACGCTCACCTGCCCGCCGCTCGCTTCGCGCATTTCCATGGCACTCCGCTCCAGAAGCTCGAGCCTGCGCCCGCAGATGATCAGCTCGGCGCCGAGTTGCAGAAAGCGGCGCCCCATCGCGGCTCCCAGGCCGCTTCCGCCGCCGGTTATCAAAATGCGCTTGCCTCCCAGCAGGCCCTTCTCAAACATCGTCTGGTTCCTCCCCGGCGGTCCGCGTCTTGAGGGCTGAATGAGGCCTCACGGTTCGATGCGGCGCAAGCCTTCCGATGAGGAGAAAGCGGATTGTCGCGGAGCCTCAAATCCGGCATGAAACAGCCAGCAATCCACGATCCGACAGCCAGGTGCGTCCATGAAAGCCATTCTCTGCTCGCAATATTGCCAACCCGACGATCTCGTGCTGGCCGACGTGCCGGATCCGGTGGCCGAGCCGGGACATGTCGTGATCGCCATCAAGGCGGCGGCACTGAATTTCTTCGACATCCTGATGATTCAGGGCAAGTACCAGATCAAGCCGCCGTTTCCATTCTCGCCGGCCGCCGAGGTCGCTGGCGTCGTTGAAAGCATCGGCAACGGCGTCACCGAGTTGAAGGTCGGCGATCGCGTGGTGGCCTCCTGCGGCCACAACGGCGCACGCGAGAAGATCGCGCTTCCGGTTAGCGCCGTCGTGAGGATTCCCGACAATCTGGAGTTCGATCGCGCCGCCGGCATCATCATCATCTACGGCACGGCGCTGCATGCCCTTGAGGATCGCGCGAGCCCCAAGCGCGGAGAGACGCTTGCCGTGCTGGGCGCGGCGGGCGGCACGGGCCTGGCCGCCTGCGAGCTCGGCAAGCTGATGGGGTTGAAGGTGATCGCCTGCGCCTCGTCGGAAGAAAAACTCGAATTCGCCAAGGCTCATGGCGCCGAGCTAACGCTCAACTACGCCAAGGAAGACTTGAAGGAAGGGCTGCGGCGGCTCACTGCCGGCAAGGGCGTCGATATCATCTTCGACCCCGTCGGCGGCGCCTATGCCGAAGCGGCGTTGCGCTCGATCGCCTGGGAGGGGCGTTTTCTGGTGATCGGCTTTGCAGCCGGCGACATTCCGAAAATGCCGCTCAATCTCGCATTGCTGAAGGGCTGCGACATCCGCGGCGTGTTCTGGGGCAATTGGGCCCGCCTCAACCCTGCCAAGAACCGCGTCAACCTCGAGAAGCTCGTGCAGTGGACTGCCGAGGGCAAGATTTCCTCGCACGTCGACCGCACCTTCCCGCTCGCCAAGACCGCCGAAGCGCTCAAGGTCCTGGCCGGCCGCCAGGCCATGGGCAAGGTCATCCTGCATCCCTGAAACCGCCGGTTGCGGGAACCGGAGCGCCCGAAAAAGTGGCCAAAAGGCGCCCGCCGCAACCGGGGGATGGACCAGATGTTACGATTTGAAACACTCGCCACGCGGGTGTGAGAATATTATTGCGGTTCCCGCACCCAACAACGGCCGTTGGGCGCTTTTTCGCCGCGATCGATACACAAATTCGAAATCCCTACGATTCAATTGCGCCAGCGAATTGCCACGCCGTGCCGCAATGAAATCAAAATATCTCCTAATTCGGGCCGGGATGGGCCGTCTTTTGGGCTGATTCGAACGGCGAATTATGACACTAGTAACGGGGCGTTTCCGACCGGAAAAAAGCAAGCACGAAGGTGCAAGGTCGGTCCCGCATGTTGCGTCAAATTGAGTGGGGAAGATCACCATGGTGGAACAGAAACACTTTCGATCCGACGTACCTGACAGCGAGAGTTACGATCAGGACTTCGCCAACCCCAGACCTTACGCATTCGGACGCTCCGCCTTCAACGGGTATGGCTCCGGCGAATCCGTCCCGCTCTTTCTCTCCGATCCGGATGGCGAACCGGACCCCGGCGAATACGCCAATCCCCTGCGGCGACATGGCGGAGCGTCGATCTCGCTGCGCATCCTGATGGGCACCGTGGCAGCCTCCGCCGTTGCGGTGTTGTTTGCGTGGTTCACCTCGGACGCGACGCGCGATGTCCTCATCAGCGCGAAGGCGTCGATCTCGACGATACTGCCGATTCCCTCGGCCGCCGCTCAGCCCGAAGTTGCGGCCTCACCCCAGGCACCGGCGCAGCTGACCGCGCATGACATCCAGTTGAAGGATCCTGCGCGCTGGTCGACTCCAGGCGCCAGCGATGTTCAGGCGAGTGCGCAAGCAGCAAATGGTCCCGCGGCAATTGCGCCGCCAGCCAATGCGCAGAGCGGTCCGGTGGTCGCGATGGCCCCAACCCGCGAGGACATCTCGACCGCCTACCAGAGCGCGCTACAAAGCCGTGCCACGGCTCCGGCGGCTGCCGTTGCCGCGCCGCCGCCCGCCGCCGCGCCCCAGGCCGATGCGCCGCCGGTGAGGCGCCTCGATCCGGACGAAGTCGCGCTGCTGATGAAGCGGGCGAAGGATCTGCTTTCAACGGGCGACATTCCGGCCGCCAGGCTGTTGCTGCGCCGGGCCGCCGACGCGCAGGAGCCGCTCGCTGCGCTGATGCTGGCACAGTCCTACGATCCGGACATGCTGGGAACGCAGGATGTCCGCAACATCAATCCGGACCTTGCGATGGCGCGCAGCTGGTACGCGAAGGCCGCGCAGCTTGGCTCCCCCGACGCACAGCGGCGCCTCGCCCAAATGCAGAATTAATCAAAAGGGGTAGACATGCGACGATTGATTGGACTGGCACTCGTTGCCGTGATGATGGGTTGTGGCTTTTCGGCGCGCGCCGCCGAAGAGGGTGAATACGATCCGGCCAAGGTGAGCGACAGCCTGCGGGCGATCTTCCAGTTCGGCTCGGCTCAAACCAAGCAGGCGCTGAACGCCAACACGGTGACGTTGATCACCGGCACGATCGGCGGCACCTATGTCCAGATCGGCGCGGATCTCGCATCCGTGCTTGACGACGGCAACAAGCTGCGCGTGCTTCCCATTGTCGGCCGCGGCTCCGTGCAAAGCGTCGCCGACATCCTGTTCCTGCAGGGCGTTGACCTCGGCATCGTGCGGGCCGACACGCTCGACTATCTCGAGAAGAAGGGCTTTGCCAAGGACATCAAGAGGCAGTTCACCTATGTGACCAAGCTCTACAACGAGGAAATGACGATCATCGCGCCGAAGTCCGTGCGAACCTTGAAGGACCTCGAAGGCAGGACGGTCAGCGTCGATCTTCCCAATGGCGGCACCTTCGTCACCGCGCTGACGGTTGCCGAACGGATCGGGTTGAAGGCGAATTTCGTCTATGTCGAGCAGCGCATCGCGATGGAGAAACTGAAGAAAGGCGAGATTGACGCCGTCGTCGTCGTCGGCGGCAAGCCATACAAGTCGGTCTCCGGCTTCAACAATGACGGCCGCTTCCACCTCGTGACGGTCGACTACGAGAAGCCGCTGCAGAGCGACTATCTGCCGGCGAGCCTCACCGCAAAGGACTATCCGAACCTGATCGCGGAAGGTGAGACGGTGGACACGATCGCGGTGCCGGCCGTGCTTGCTGCCTATAATTGGGCGCCCGGCAGCGAGCGCTATCGCAAGCTGGCGCAATTCGTGGAAGCATTCTTCACCAAGTTCCCGGCCTTCCAGAACGCGCCGTTCCATCCGAAGTGGAAGGAAGTGTCCCTGGCGGCGCCGCTGTCGGGCTGGACGCGTTTGTCCTATGCCCAGCAATGGTTGGACGCGCACGGCATCGGGCCGACGGCGCGCGGCCGGTTTGACGACTTTATGAACCAGAATCCTGCGGCCGCCAAAGGCGCGCAGTCGCAGGCCGACCGCGATACGCTGTTCAAGCAGTTCCAGGCCTGGCAGGCGGACCAGACCGCGCGGGACAATGCGAGGGCGCAGGTTCGGCAGAGGCAGTAACAGTCAGTTTGTGTTCCGGCGGTCGACCGGGCGCGCCTGGTGCGTAATGGCAACTTGAAGCCATCGCGCTCCAGGCGCGCCGACTGCACTTTCGCATGCGCCTGTCATGGCAAGGAGCCGATAGCAGCTATGGCTGCGCGCTAAACCCCGGGCGCGATGCCCCGCTTCAGTGCGGCGCGGGCCGCGAAACGATGATCATCCGTGATGTGGTTTGCAACCAACCGGATCGCGGTGGCAAGCACAGCCGCGTCATCGGTGAAACCGAGCACCGGCAGCATGTCGGGAATGAAATCGAACGGCAGGATGAAATAGGCAAGCGCCCCGAGCAGCGCGACCTGGACGTGGCGCGGCGTATCTTTGTCGAATGCGCAGTAGTAAGCGGCAAGCAGATCTTCGACGAAGGGCAGGCCGGCCGCAACCTTCTTCAGCTTGATCCAGAAGCGCCGACGCACGCTGTCGCGGTCCCGAGCCAGGCGGTCGGCCGGGTCGAACCCATCGCTATAGTCGGATGCCGTATGCTCTGATGCCATATATCCACATGCCCCGCTTCAGGCCGCTCTCAAACACAGCCGCTACCAAAGCTCGCGCCTTTTGCGGAGTTGGTGATGCGATGCCGCCGCCGCAAGGTGGGCCTAGTGGTCCGATTCTAACATTCGCCACCATTTGGGGAGCCACTCTTGCGAATGTTAGAATCAGAGGACCACTAGCAAATTATCGATTCTAGTGAAGCTTTGGATTTAACGTTCGCGTAAAGCCATCGCGGCGGGGGTGGCGAACGTTAAATCCGCTCCACTAGCGGTATCAGGCCACGCCAAGCCCAAGCGCGATGGCGTTCATGGCCTTCGCAAGGTCGACGTCCTTGGCCGTGACGCCGCCCGCGTCGTGGGTCGAAAGCACCACGTCCACGGTCTTGTAGACGTTGCGCCATTCGGGATGATGGTCGCGCTTTTCCGCCACCAAAGCGACGCGGGACATGAAACCGAACGCCTCGTTGAAATCCTTGAAGACGAACGTCCTGGCTATCGCATCGCGGCCCGAAACCTCCGCCCAGCCGGGCAGCGCCTGCAAGGCCGTCTTTCGTGCCTCCGCCGATAGTTTCCCTGCCATGTCAGCCTCCTTTTCGTCCGAACCATGCGTCGTTCCGTCCCGGTAACCATGACGCAGAAGTAACCCGTGGCCGGCAACAATTTTGCTAGACTAATGTCGTAACCGGGCCGGCGAGATGAAACTGAGCCTCAAACGATTGTTTGCCAGATCGATGACCGAGGGTTTCGAGCTTGCCGAGCCGGCCTCGGCGCCGTCACCGCGCTCGGCGGTGCGGAAGGCGACCTTGGTCACGATTGCCGGGGTTCTGGCCATAATCGGCACGCTGGCGGGCGGGTATTATTTCGCGATGCGTCCGGTCGTCCTGAAGATAGCGGTCGGGCCGGCCAACAGCGATGACCTCAAGGTGGTGCAGACGCTGACCCAAGCCTTCACCCAGTCCCACGGCTACGTCCGCTTGCGCCCGGTGCAGACAGATGGCGCGGTCGCGAGCGCCGAGGCGCTGGCGGCTGGCAAGGTCGATCTTGCCGTCATCAGGGGCGATCTCGACGTGCCCGCCAATGCGCAGGCGGTCGCAACGCTACGCAAGAATTTTGTCGTGGTGTGGGTGCCGCCGCGCAAAGGCAAGAAGGCGAGTGCGAAGATCACCACCATCGCACAGCTTGCGGGTCATCGGGTCGGCGTGGTCGGCCGGACCCAGGCCAACGTGAATCTGCTCAAGATCATCCTGCAGCAATACGCGGTCGATCCCGCAAAGGTCGAGATCGTCCAGTTCCCGGCGCAGGAGGCCGCCGAGGCCATCCGCAGCCAGAAGGCGGATGCGTATCTTGCGGCGGGTCCCCTCAACAGCAAGATCACCGCGGAGGCGATTGCGGCATCGGCAAAGGATGCCGGCACGCCGATTTTCCTCGAGATCGACCGCGCCGATGCCATCGCGGAGAAACATCCGGCATACGACGCCGGCGACATTCCGGCCGGGACTTTTGCCGCCGACAGGCCCGACGACGACGTGAAGACGATCACCTTCGCCCATCACATCGTCGCTCGCAAAGGCCTTTCGGAGGAAACGGTCGCAGCCTTCACACGACAGCTATTCGCGATCCGCCAGCAATTGATGTCGGAATTTCCGCTGGCCGCGAAAATCGAGACGCCCGATACCGACAAGGACGCCGCCATCCCGGCGCATCCGGGCGCCGCGGCCTTTGTCGACGGCGAGGAAAAGACCTTCCTCGACCGCTACAGCGATTATATCTGGTGGGGCCTGATGGCACTGTCGGCGATGGGCTCGATCGGCGCCTGGTTTGCCGGCTACTTCAAGAAAGACGAGCGCACCAACAACAGTCATCTGCGCGAACGCCTGCTCGAAATGATCGCCCAGGCACGCAGATGCGAAACGGCAGAAGAGCTCGAGCAGATGCAGAGCGAGGCGGACAACATCCTGCGCGACACCCTGCGTTGCTTCGAGGACGGCGCAATCCAGGAAGGCGCGTTGACCGCCTTCAACATCGCGCTCGATCAGTTTCATCATGCGGTGGCCGATCGCAGGGCGATCCTGGCCAACATGTCGCAAAACCTGCAACGCGCCGGCGCGCAATTCCGCGCCACCGGAACACTGTGAAAAGCAGCGTCCTGTAATTAGCTCGTCACACAAACTTTTTAGGTCTGTCTGATGTTTCAGGCCGATCCAGGAGGCGAGCATGACGATTCTTCTCCCCCGCAGACCCCTCTCCCGAATGTCCCGCCGGCGCTTCCTTGCCACCGCCGCGGCTTCCACCGTCAGCGCGATCGCCATGCCCTATTTGTCCCGTGCCGCCGACCGGCCGGGAGTAACTCACGGCGTGGCGTCGGGCGACGTTGGCACTGAGGGCGGCGTGGTGTGGGCGCGCACCGATCGTCCCGCACAGATGCTGGTCGAGGTTTCGACCACCGAATCTTTCAGCACTGCAAGAAAGCTGCCGCCGATCGCAGCGCTTCCCGAGAGCGACTTCACCGCAAAGATGCTGGTGGAAAATCTTCCTGCCGGTCAGGACATCTTCTACCGCGTCCGCTTCCGCGACCTCTCGCATACTTCGGTCGAAAGCGAGCCGGTCTCCGGCCGCTTCCGGACAGCGCCGGCCGACAGGCGCGACGTCAGCTTCGTCTGGGGCGGCGACGTCGCGGGCCAGGGCTGGGGCATCAATCCCGACGACGGCGGCATGTTCACCTTCTCGGCGATGCGCAAGCATCGGCCCGATTTCTTCCTGCATTCCGGCGACACCATCTATGCCGACGGCCTGATCGCCTCCGAGGTCAAGCTCGCCGACGGCAAGGTCTGGAAGAATGTCACGATCCCGGAAAAGGCGAAGGTCGCCGAGACGCTCGATGAATTTCGCGCCGCGCACAAGTACAACTTCCTTGACGAGAACGTGCGCGCGTTCAACGCCGAGGTCCCGATCTTCGTGCAGTGGGACGACCACGAGGTCGTCAACAACTGGTCGGCCTCCAAGGAGCTTCCGGCCGCCTACAAGGAACGCAACATCGCGCTGCTCGCCGCGCGCGCATCTCGCGCCTTCCACGAAATGTACCCGATGCGCGAAAGCATCGTCGAGCCGGGCCGGGTCTATCGTACCCTGAACTACGGCCCGCTTCTTGACGTCTTCATGCTGGACGAGCGCAGTTATCGCGGACCCAACGGGCCGAATCTGCAGGAAGCCTACGGCCCCGACGCCTATTTCCTCGGGCCCGACCAGATGCGATGGCTGAAGCGGGAGCTATTGAACTCGCGCGCCACCTGGAAGGTGATCGCCTCCGACATGCCGCTTAGCCTGATTGTCTACGACGATGCGGCAAGCAAGAAGGGCTCGGAGGCGTTCGCGCAAGGCGACGGCCCGCCGCGCGGCCGCGAGCTCGAAATTGCCGAGATTTTGCGCTTCATCAAGACCGCGCCGATCCAGAACACGGTGTGGCTGACCGCGGACGTGCACTACGCGGCT
>Ga0306922_10002645_pt1 | contig 16654 bp, 14 predicted proteins | sample sta12Cox44000082_FD_203758 | JGI IMG/M metagenome (GOLD analysis project Ga0306922, IMG submission 203758) | Lab enrichment of tropical soil microbial communities from Luquillo Experimental Forest, Puerto Rico - statoxic.12C.oxic.44.000.082 (v2)... | ecosystem: Environmental > Terrestrial >... | reverse complement strand
GCATCGAGGCGGCCATCCGCGCCATCGGTAAAGTCGAGGGGTAGTCGAGCCCGATCACGTCACGATTGCGGAGCGCGCAACCTCGGCGCCCCCGCCCTCATCCCGTCCACAATGCCAAGGCGCGTTGAGGAAGCGGATGGAGAGACCAGAGGGAGGGGAACGGAGAGCCCGTGACTCTGCGTAGCGACCACATCGCCGGCGGCATCTTTGTCGCCTTCGGCGTGCTCGTGTTTGCGCTCAGCGGCGACTTGCCGCTCGGCACGCTGTCGTTTCCCGGCGCCGGCATGATGCCCAAGCTCGTCGCCGGTCTCCTCGTCGTGTTCGGTCTGCTGCTTATCCTGCGCGCGAACGAAAGCGCGCCGGTTGCGACCATTCCATGGAGCGATCTGCCGCACGCGGTACGGGTCGTCGCGATCACCGCCGCGGCAATCGCGCTCTACCAAACGCTGGGCTTTCTCGTCACGATGGCGCTGCTGCTGTTCGCGCTCACCTTCGGAACCGAGCGGCGCCATCCGCTTGCCGCCGCCGCTTTCAGCATCGGCGTCGTCGCCTTGACCTATCTATTGTTCGCCGTGGCGCTCAAGACGCCGCTCGAGCCCGGCATTCTCGGATTCTAGCCATGGGCACGGTGGAAAACCTGCTGCTCGGCTTCTCGGTCGCGCTGCAACCCGACGTGTTGTGGTACGCCTTTCTCGGATGCCTGGTCGGCACCATCGTCGGCGTGTTGCCCGGCATCGGACCGCTCTCCGGCATCAGCATTCTTCTGCCCGCGACCTTCGGGCTCGACACGACCAAGTCGGTGGTGATGCTCGCCGGCATCTATTACGGCTCGCAATACGGCGGCTCGACCACCTCGATCCTGATGCGGATTCCGGGCGAAGCCGCCTCGGTCATGACCTGCATCGACGGCTACGCCATGGCGCAAAAAGGGCGCGCGGGCGCGGCGTTGTGCATCGCCGCCGTCGGCTCATGGATCGCCGGCACGTTCGGGGTGATCATGCTGACGTTGATCGCGCCGCCGCTCGCCGCCTTCGCGCTGCGCTTCGGACCGCCGGAATACACCGCGCTGCTCGTGCTCGGCCTCATTTTCCTCGCCTACATGTCCTCGACCTCGCTGCCGCGCACGCTGCTGATGGCGTGTTTCGGACTTCTGCTCGGCACCATCGGCATCGACAACATGACCGGCCACTTCCGCTACTCCTTCGACATCGCCGAGCTCGGCGACGGGATCGGCATCGTCCCGGTCGCGATCGGCCTGTTCGGGCTCGGCGAGATCCTGTCGACGCCGTCCGCCACTGTCGTGGGCAAAGTGATCGCACCCAAGCTGCGCCAGCTCTTGCCGAACCGCCGGGAATGGCGGGAATCGGCCATGCCGATCGCCCGCGGTTCCGTTCTCGGCTTTCTGATCGGGCTCACCCCCGGCTCCGCCCACATCATTTCGAGCTTTCTGTCCTATGCGATCGAGCGACGCGTCGCCAAGCACCCGCAAGAGTTCGGCAAGGGCGCGGTCGCCGGCGTCGCCGGACCCGAATCGGCGAACAACGCGGCCTCGACCGGGGCCTTCGTTCCCATGCTGGCGCTCGGCCTTCCCACCGGCCCGATCACCGCCGTGCTGATCGCGGCGCTGATGATCCACGGCGTGCCGCCGGGGCCGACGCTGGTGAACGAGCATCCCAACATCTTCTGGGGTTTCGTCGCGTCGATGTACGTCGGCAATCTGATGTTGCTCGCGCTCAATCTGCCCCTCGTCGGCATCTTCGTGAACGTGCTGCGGATTCCCTACGCCTATCTCTATCCGTTGGTGATCATGTTCTGCATCATCGGGGTCTACGAAGTCAGCCATTCGATCGTCGACGTGTGGATCATGCTGATCATGGGGGTCATCGGCTACGGCTTGCGCAAGTTCGGGCTCGATCCGGCGCCGCTGGTGCTCGGCCTGGTGATCGCGCCGACCCTCGAAATGTCGCTGCGCCAGTCGCTGATCATGTCGAACGGCAACTGGGCGATCTTCCTCGAGCGCCCGATCTCGCTCGCGCTGCTCGCCGTGTGCGCGGCGCTGCTGGCGCTCGCCGCGCTGTCGCTCATGCGCAGCCGCAAGGACTGGCGCAGCCAGCTGGCCGAGGCCGAAGCCGGCGAAAACCAGTAGCGCGGTTGCCGCGCAGCGGATTCCGCTCGGCCGGGAAACCGCCGACGCGCAAGGAGCGCTTGCTATCGGATCAATGCGCTTCTTCCAGCCAGCATCGGCAGCGGATGAGCACGCTCACGCCCACAGGCGCTCCTGCTCGAGCCCGCGGTAAAGATCGGCGACGTAGTCGCCATAGCCGTTGAAGAGGAGCGTCGGGCGGCGCTCATTGCGTCCGATCAGCTCTTCCGTGGCCTGGCTCCAGCGCGGATGCGGCACCTGCGGATTGACGTTCGCCCAGAAACCGTACTCGCCGCCCTGCAAGGCCTCCCAGTAGCTCTTCGGCCGCTGATCGGTGAAGTTGAAGCGCACGATCGACTTGATCGACTTGAAGCCGTATTTCCACGGCACGGCCAAACGCAACGGCGCGCCCTGCACCTTCGACACCGGCTTGCCGTAGGCGCCGGTCACGAGAAAGGAAAGCTCGTTGGTGGCCTCGGCGATGGTCAAGCCCTCGACATAAGGCCAGGGGTACCAGCTCTGTTTCTGGCCGGGTGCGATCGACGGATCGAGGAAGGTCTCCATCCGCACGTATTTCGCCGACGACAGCGGCTTGGCCAGCTCGACGAGCTTGGCGAAGGGAAAGCCGCTCCACGGAATGGCCATCGACCACGCCTCGACGCAACGGTGGCGATAGAGCCGCTCCTCCAGCGGCATCTTGCGGATGAGATCGTCGATGCCGATCTCCTGCGCGGTCTCCACCATGCCGTCGATCTTGATCGTCCACGGTCGCAGCTTGAGCGCCTGCGCCGCCTTGGCGACGCTCTTGCTCGAACCGAACTCGTAGAAATTGTTGTAGCTGGTATTGATCTTCTCGTCGGTGACCGGCCGATCGAGGGTGTATTTTTCATTGCGGCTCGCCGGATAGAGGTCCTTGGTCGGGTCCGGCAGGTCGCTGACGCGCTGGGCGAGCGCAATTTTCGGCGACAGCGACAACGCGGCTGCGCCGGTCGCCGCCAGCAAGGCGCGGCGGTTCAAGACGAGGCGCTCGGGCGTGGCAAGGCGCTCGGAAATTTCCCACCCGCGGCGGCGAATGACGTGCATGGTCGTCCTCCGGATCAGGCGCGCCATTCGATTACGCCCGCCGCTCATCACGGGCAAGTCACGGCTGCGGCAGGGCCGAGTGATCGCGTGCGCGGCAACGCCCGTGATAGGGTCAGATCAGTGCACGCAAAGCCAGGTGCGCGCCCAAGAGCAGCGAGCCCGCGAAGAAGCAGATTCGAAACGTTTCGGAACGCACCCGAGCGCGCACCCACTGGCCCAGCTGCATGCCGATGACCGCCGGTGCCAGCGCGAGCAGCGAGGCGCCCGCGACCGCTATTTGCAGCGCGCCATCCTCCACGAGGACGACCGCCAGGGCCAATGTCGACACCGTGAAGGACAGCCCAAGCGCCTGGACGAGGCTGTCCTTTTTCAGCCCGATCGCCTGCAGGTAGGGCGCGGACGGAAGCATGTACACGCCCGTCGCTGCCGTGACGATCCCGGTGGCGGCCCCGATCAACGGCGAGAGCCACGGCTCGAGCCGGGCCGGTACGAAGAACTCGACCGAGGCCAGGCCAAGAATGCCGTAGAGCGCGAGCACCACGCCCAGGCCCATCGATGCGCGCGTTCCGCCATCGGCGGTGAGAAGTCCGGCCCCCGCCCAGGTTCCCGCGCAGATGCCGATAAGCATCGGCCACAACCGCAGCACCAACGGCACCAATTCGGGACCCATCGCCTGCCAAACATTGGTGATGACCGACGGTGCCACCAAGAGCGAAGCCGCCTGCGCCGGGGTCATCATCACCGCGAGCAGGCCCATGGCGACGGTCGGCAGGCCGAGACCGATGACCCCCTTCACGAAGCCGGCCAGCACGAACGTCAATGTGGTGGCGGCGAGAATGGAAAGCGCCATGCGGCGCTTATAGCAGTGGGCCTGTCGGCGCTCATCTTCGGATGTCGCGAATACAGGCTTCGGCGCCGACGGAAGGCAGGAAGCGGAGGACGCAAGACCGGTGACGACAGACGAAACCGGTATCCTCCGCCCGCTGTCGTGCGCCCTTTGCTGCCGCGCTTACGCCGCCGCCGCCTTGCGCGCCGCCACGATCTGGTCGGCGGTGCGGCCCATGAGTTCGGCCATGTGATCAAACTTGAAGGTGAAGCTGCCGACGCCGGCGGTGGCCGAGCGCACCTCCACGATGAGATCGCCGATCTCCGATTCCGGCATCTGCACGCGCACCACGTCCCAGCCGTCCCAACCCTCACGGGTATCGAAGCCGAGGATCTGGCCGCGCCGTCCCGACATCAGCGCGTTCATCTTGGCGGTCGCCTCCGACGGACAGACGATCTCGACCTGGTAGATCGGCTCGAGCAGCACCGGCTGACACTGCGGCAGTCCTTCGTGGATGGCGAGCCGACCGGCGAGCTGAAACGCCATGTCGGAGGAATCGACGGTGTGATAGGAGCCGTCGATCAGCTTCGCCGCGACGTCGACCACCGGGAAGCCGAGGGGGCCGTGCTTGAGCGCGTCGATGACGCCTGCCTCCACCGAAGGAATGTAATTGCGCGGCACCACGCCGCCCTTGATCTCCTCGCTGAAGGTGAAGCCCGAGCCGCGCGGCAGCGGTTTGATGTCGAGCACGACGTCGCCGTATTGGCCGTGGCCGCCCGACTGCTTCTTGTGACGGCCGCGCTGCACGATGCCCTTCTTGATGGTCTCGCGATAGCCGACCGTGGGTTTATGCGAGGCGGTGGCGATGCCGAAGCGATCGGCCAGCCGCTCGGTGGCCACGCGCAACTGCATCTCACCCTGCCCCCATATCACCACTTCATGCGCCTCGGCGTTGTGGACGACGCTGATGGAGGGGTCCTCCTCGAGCAGTTTCGCGAGCGCCTGCCCCAGTTTGACGTCGTCCTTGCGCTCCTTGGCGGCGACCGCAATCGACAGCACCGGGGCGTGGGGAGAGACCTTGGCGAGCGGCGAATGGGTCTGCTGGCTGTCGCTCAAGGTGTCGCCGGTTTTGGCATGATCGAGCTTGCCGAGCGCGACGGTATCGCCGGCTTCGGCGGCCCCGCGCTTCTCGCTCTGCTGACCCATGAGCTTGAACACAGCCGCGACCCGTCCCGCCTCGCCGTCGGAGGTCAGGAGAGTGGTGCCGTCTCCAATTTTTCCGCTGAGCACGCGGGCCACCGACATCTTGCCGCCGTGCGAGGTGTTGATCGTCTTGAGCACGTAAGCAACCGGATGGCCCCCCTTCACGCCGAGCCGTTTTGCGGTATCCGCGACGCCGGGGGATTCGTGGCGCAACGCCTTCATCAGGCGCAGCACGCCGTTGGTGCGCGTGGCCGAGCCGAACAGCACAGGGCAGACCAAGCCCTCGCGCAATTCCTTGGAAAGATCGTCGAAGACCTTGTCTCGCGGCGGCTGAATGTCTTCGAGCAGTTGCTCCATCAGCTCGTCGTCATGGTCGGCCAGCGTCTCCAGCATGGAGAACCGGGCCGTCTTCTCGCGGTCGAGCGCATCGCCTTCGAGCGGAACGACTTCCGACGGCGCATGCTCCTTGTAGACGAACGCGCGTTCGAGCGCGAGATCGACGAAGCCGGTGACGATGTCGCCGGAAAAGGTCGGGATCTGTCGCAGCACCAACTTGCTGCGCGAGGCCGGCTGCAAGACCCTGAGCACGTCGTGGATGGTGGAATCGACCTTGTCGACCTTGTTGAGAAACACAAAGCGCGGAATCTTCTGGTTTTCGAGCTCGCGCAGAATGAGCTGAAGCTGTGGCACCTTCTTCTCGTCGAGCTCGCACACCACGACCGCAGCGTCGACCGCCGGCAGCGCCGCGCGCATGTCGTGGACGAATTCAACCGAGCCCGGACAATCGACGAAAGTATAAGCGTCGCCCATGAAACTGGTGCTGGCGACGGAGATTTCGACGCTCATCTTGTGATGACGCGCCTCCTTGCTGGCGTCGCCGACGGTGTTCTCCGCGTCGATCGTGCCTTGGCGCTGGATGGCGCCGGTACGAGCAAGGATTGCTTCGAGTAGCGTCGTCTTGCCGCTCTGGAACGGGCCCACCAGCGCGATGCACCGTGGACCCGTGGCTCTTGTGCCGTTCTGTGCCATATCCGCCTCCCAATCCACCGAGATGCGGTCTTCTGCGAGACCGTTTGCGCCATCGTTTCAGGCCAGAGGGGGACTTGGCAAGAGGCGCCGGCGTCCGACGCACGACGGCGGAACCCGGATGGACCTGCGCTCGTTGCATGCCAACGAAAACGGCCGCCTCGACGGCAGCCGTTCATGCATCGCGTGGAGTTCGCAGCCGTCAGGGGCCGGGGCGCAGATGCAGTTCCGCCACGCCGAGGGCCAAATTAAGCCCGACCGAAGTGGACACCGAGACTGGCTGCAACGCGATCGTGTTGTTGGAACCTCCGATGAGAACGTTGGCGCCGAGGCCGGCGGCGACCGTCACCTGGCCGCTCGCGCCGAAATTGCGCCTCACCAATCGATCTTACGCAAGATCGCGCGCGTCATGTCAAGTTGCCGCAGAAGCGCTGGATGCGGCGGCAAGCTTCCTCCACGTCCTCGGTCTTGGTGGCGTAGGAAATGCGGAACGCGGGACCGAAACCGAACGGCGTACCCTGCACCACCGCCACGCCCTCGGCCTCCAGCAGTTCGGTGACGAAATCTTCGTCGGTGACGAGCTTATGGCCGCTCGGCGCGGTCCTGCCCATGGTGCCGGCGCAGGACGGATAGACATAGAACGCGCCCTCGGGCTTCGGGCACTGGATGCCCCGCGCCTGATTGAGCATCGAGACGCAGAGATCGCGCCGCTCCTTGAAGATGGCGTTGTGCTTGGCGATGAAGTCCTGCGGGCCGTCGAGCGCCTCGACCGCCGCCCATTGCGACACCGCCGTCGGATTCGAGGTCGATTGCGACTGGATCATCGCCATCGCCTTGATCAGCGGCTCGGGGCCGCCGGCATAGCCGATGCGCCAGCCGGTCATGCAATAGGTCTTGGAGACGCCGTTCACCGTCAGCGTGCGCTCGTAGAGTCGGGGCTCGACCTGGGCGGGCGTGGTGAACTCGAACTCGTCGTAGACCAGGTGCTCGTACATGTCGTCGGTCATCACGTAGACATAGGGATGTCTCACCAGCACGTCGGTCAGCTTCTTGAGCTCGGCGCGCGTATAGGCCGCGCCGCTCGGGTTCGACGGCGAGTTGAACAGCACCCATTTGGTCTTCGGCGTGATCGCGCGCTCGAGCGCCTCGGGGCTCATCTTGAAGCCCGACTCGATGGTGGTGGGCACGCCCACGGGCTCGCCACCGGCGAGCATGACCATGTCGGGATAGCTCACCCAATAGGGCGCCGCGAGGATCACCTCGTCGCCCGGGTCGAGCGTCGCCACGAACGCGTTGTAGAGCACCTGCTTGCCGCCGGTGCCGACGATGATCTGGCTCGGCTTGTAGTCGAGGCCGTTCTCGCGCTTGAACTTGCGGGCGATCGCAGCCTTGAGCTCCGGGATGCCGTCGACCGCGGTATACTTCGCCGCCTTGCCGCCTTCGATCGCCTTGATCGCGGCGCGCTTGATGTTCTCCGGCGTGTCGAAATCCGGCTCGCCTGCTCCCAGCCCGATCACGTCGCGGCCGGCGGCTTTGAGCGCACGCGCCTTGTCCGTCACCGCGATGGTGGCTGACGGCTTGATGCGCTTGAGCGATTCGGCGAGCAGGGCCATGAGAATCTCCGCTTGCCCTCGTGGGGCGCGAGCTTCCTAATGGGCGCGCCCGCCGACGGCAAGCCTCAATCGCGCTCCACACACCAGTGTGATGGCGCCGGCACACGACGGCCGCCCGCCGCGCCGGTTAAGCTCCGCAGGCTCGGCTGGAGCCTCCGATTCGCCGCCCCAAGCGGGTGATTTTCGAGCCGCCGGCCGCTAGACTATTGGCCGCCACGAACGACCGTCCCCGGGAGGACGCCATGAAGCTCACACCCGAGCAGATCAAGGCCTTCGATGAGCAGGGTTACGTGTTTTTCCCGAACTGCTTCGCCGAAGAGGAGGTCGCGGTCCTGCGCAGCGAGGCGGACAAGATTCTCAGGAGCAACCGCCAGGAGGTCTGGCGCGAGAAGACGGGCGCGCCGCGCACCGCCTTCGCCGCCCACACCTATAACGAGGCCTTCCGGCTGATGGCGCATCACCCGCGCCTGGTCGGGCCGCTGCAGCAGCTGTTCGGCGAAGGCGTCTATGTCCACCAGTTCAAGATCAACGCCAAGGCCGCGTTCGAGGGCGACGTCTGGCAATGGCACCAGGACTACGGCACCTGGGCGCGCGATGACGGCATGCCCGAGCCGCGCGCCATGAATATCTCGATCTTCCTCGACGAGGTCCTGCCGATCAACGGCCCGCTGATGCTGATCCCGAAGAGCCACAAATACGGCACGCTCGCCGCCGGTCACGACACGAGCACGACCTCCTATCCGCTTTGGACGCTCGATGCGGAGACGGTGACGCGGCTTTGCGCCCAAGCGGCGCCGCCCGGCGGCATCGGCATCGTGGCGCCGACCGGCAAGCCGGGCTCGGTGTTGATGTTTCACGGCAATCTCGTGCACGCTTCGCCGCCCAACATCACGCCCTACCCGCGCAAGATCGTGTATCTGACGCTCTGCGCCGTCTCCAACCACATCACCAAGTTCACCCGCCCCGAATGGATCGCGCACCGCGACTTCGCACCGATCGTGCCGGTGGAGGACGACGCCCTCATCGCCCATGCCCGCGCGCACCGCGTCGCGGCGGAATGACGGCGAAAATGATTTTCCGCGGGTGATGGGCGCGGCAGCAGATGTGCGCTGCGGTTGGCGGCTGCGGTAGTCAGCGACCACTCATCGGCGCCTAGTCGCGTCATGACATTGCCGCTCTGATGGCTTAAGCCCATGTCAGGGCACGCGGCGGCGATCACCGCCGGAGGGAAGGCGATGTATACGCTCTATTCCATGCAGCGATCGGGCAACAGCTACAAGGTGCGCCTCGCGCTGGCCCAGCTCGGCATCCCCTTTCGCCTGGTCGAGATCGACATCCTCAAAGGCGAGAGCCGCACGCCCGAGTTCCTGGCCAAGAATCCGCACGGCCAGGTGCCGCTGCTCGAAGCCGCGCCCGGCCGTTATCTCGCCGAATCGAACGCGATCCTCTGGCACCTCGTGAGCCGCACGCCGCTGCGGCCCGAGCACCGCATCGATCGCGCCGAAGCGCTGCAATGGATGTTCTTCGAGCAGCACAGCATCGAGCCCAATATCGGCGCCGCCTATTTCTGGCTCGCGCTGGTCAAGGGCGGCCGCGAGCTGCAGCAGCACGCGCTCGAGGACTGGATGGAGGAAGGTTACCGCTCGCTCGCCGTGATGGAGGGTCACCTCAAGCACCATCGCTATTTCGTGGGCGACCGCTACAGCGTCGCCGACATCGCGCTCTATGCCTACGCCCATCTGGCGCATATGTGCGATTACGACCTCACGACCTTTCCCGAGATCCGCGCCTGGCTCGAGCGCGTGGCGGCCCAGCCGGGCTATGTCGCGATGGATTGGCAGCCCGAGAACGTCGTGGCGGCGGAGTGAGCGCGCGAACGGCGGTGCCGCGCGCCCCAAAAGCAACCGCTGTTTTGCGGGCCAAAACGAAGCGGTTTCGGCGTTAACGCTTCGTTAACCAAAAACACAAATTTGCCCTTCTTCGTCAAAGCCTTCGCCCAACTCCGGCCGAACCGGCGCCGGCATCCGCCGCAACAAATGAGTCGACCGATTCGCGGAGATCGACATGCCCAGGCCATTAATCGGGCGCACCGGAATCAAGCACGAGGCGCGCCACGGCGCGGCGCCGAGACACCGCTCCATCGCGCTCGTCGAATTGATCACCACGGTCGCGCTCGCCTTATCGACCGCCGTCGCCGTCACCGCCGTGTCGATCGGCATGGCCCGCGCCGACGTGGTCGACGCCGTGACCAAGGGCGACGGCGTCCCGCTCGCGATCGCGCTTTGCATCGCCTTGCTGCTCGCCGCCATGGGCGGGCTTACCGCCATCGTCGTCGGAGATCCGCGGCGCGACTGATCATCGTTTCGGGCGGCCGGTCGGGGGAAGTCACTGCCGCGCGTCATCGGACGCGCGGCAGTGCTGCTGTTGGGCCCCTTCACTCCGGCTTGATATTGGCCGCCTTGATGATCGGCCACCAGGTCTCGATCTCGGCCTTGTGAAACGCGCCCAGCGCCTGCGGCGTCTGCTCCTCGCGCGTCGCAATCACGTGGCCCAGATCGGTCAGCCGCTGCCGCACCGCCGGATCGGCCAGCGCATCCACCACCGCACCATTGAGCTTGGCGATGATCTCGTTAGGCGTGTCCTTGGGGACCCACAGGCCGTTCCAGAACGAGATGTACATCCCGGACACTCCCACCTCGTCCATGGTCGGAACATCGGGCGCGGCGGGCCAACGCTCTTTCGACATCACCGCAAAGGCTCTGATCGTGCCGCCGCGCACGAACGACAGCGTTTGCGACGCTTCGGCGCAAAACATGTCGATCTGCCCCGCCACCAGGTCCTGCATCACCGGCGCACCGCCGCGGTAGGGAACGAGCTGAAAATTGGTGCCGGTCTTCTGCTGGAAGTAAAGCAAGCAAATATGCGCCGCGCTGCCGGCTCCCACGGTTGCGGCCGACGCCTTGCCCGGGTTGGCCTTGAGCCAGGCGATCAGCTCCCGCGCGTTCTTCGGCGCCAGCGCGTTCTTGCCGATGATCATCAGCGGCGTGGCGCTGATCCGCGACACCGGCTGCAATTCCAGCACCGCGTCGTGCGCGGCCGGATACATCGCGCCCGCCCCGACGTGGCTCGTCCAGTTGCCGATGCTGAGCGTGTAGCCGTCGGGTGCGGCTTGCGCGGCGCGGGCGACGCCGATGCTGGCGCCGGCGCCGGTCACGGTCTCGATGATCACGGGCTGGCCGAGCGAGACCCGCATGCGCTCGCCCAAGACGCGCGCGAGCGTATCCGTCGGCCCACCCGCCGGGAACGGCACGATCATGGTGATGGGATGCGATGGATAGCCCTGCGCATGGACGCCGCTGCCGCCGACCGCGACGGCAATTGCCGCGGCAATCGCGCTCATCTTCATGGATGTCCTCGCCGTTTCCTCCGGGAATTTTGCCGCCGACGATGACACGGGGCGCGCCGGCGGGAAAGTCAATAATGCCCGTCACACCGATGTGAACGACTCGAAACTTGCCGGAACACCGGCGGCGACGCATCGTTGTCGCACCGAAACGCAACAGATCGACGCGTCGCATCGACGCGTCGCATCGCGCGCAGGAGAGTTCGCATGAAGTGGTCAACGACGGTGTGCGCAATCGGGGTGGTTGCGATCGGCTGCGCGCCCGCCGGCGCGCAAGTTTTCCGTTCCTCCGCCGGCGACGTCGTGGTGGAGACCGTAGCGAAGGGTCTTGATCATCCCTGGGCGCTCGCCTTCCTGCCCGCCGGCCGCGTGGTGGTCACTGAGCGGCCCGGGCGCATGCGCATCGTCGCCAAGGACGGCGCGCTCTCTCCCGCACTCGGCGGCGTGCCGAAAGTCTTCGCGTCGGGCCAGGGCGGCCTGCACGACGTCGTGCTCGACCGCGGCTTTGCCCAGAATCACACCATCTATTTCTGTTACGCCGAGCCGGTCGACGGCCGTGGCCGCACCTCGCTCGCGCGCGCTCGGCTGGTGGATGAAGGCACGCCCCGACTCGATGCGGTCGAGGTGATCTTCCGCCAGGCCGGCCCGCTCTCCAGCGGCAACCATTTCGGCTGCCGCATTGCGCAGGCGCCGGACGACAATCTCTTTTTGACCACCGGCGACCATTTCACCACCCGCGACCAGGCGCAGAATCTTGCCAATGACCTTGGCAAGATCGTTCGCATCCGGCCCGATGGCTCGGCTCCGCTGGACAATCCCTTCGTCGGCAAGCCTCCCGCCAAGCCCGAGATCTGGAGCTACGGCCACCGCAATCCCCAGGGGCTCGCGTTCCAGCCCGTGACCGGGAAGCTGTGGGAGCACGAGCACGGGCCGCGCGGCGGCGACGAGATCAACCTCATCGAGAAGGGCAAGAATTACGGCTGGCCGGTGATCGGCTACGGCATCGACTACAGCGGCGCCAAAATCCACGAGAGCACGCACAAGCAGGGCATGGAGCAGCCGCTCAAGTACTGGGTGCCCTCGATCGCCCCGTCCGGGATGGCGTTCTACACCGGCAGTCAGCTGCCGGCCTGGCGCGGCAACCTCTTCGTGGGCGCGCTGGTCGGCCAACTTTTGGCGCGGCTCGAGCTCGACGGCGACAAGGTGGTCAAGGAGGAGCGCCTCCTGCAGGGGCTGGGCGAACGCATTCGCGATGTTCGCGACGGGCCGGACGGCGCGCTGTGGCTCGCCACCGACAGCTCCCCGGGTCGAATTCTCCGCATCACGCCGCCAAAATAGCGGTCGCTCCTTCGCCCGCGCACGACCGCCGCGGCTGACCCGCGCTCGCGGCGCCGGGGGTGAGCCGCGCCATCGTTGCAAACCGCAAAAAATTGCGGCGGACGAGCCAAACAAGCCCTGGCGTCATAGTCCCGACACGAAGATTCTCTACCCGCCCGCATCCGATCCGATCAAGGAATGCGGGCCCGCTCACGGCGCCACGGGTGGCGTCGTCGCGCGCTCGCGATGCGTTTCGAGCCCCGTGCCATGTTTTCGCTCTTCGAGCGGCTGTTGAAGCCGACCGACTCACCGGAGCAGGCGGTGCCGCCGCCCGGCTTCGTCGCGTTCTTCTGGCATTTCGCCCGCCAGGCGAAGGGCCTGTTCGCGGCGTTGTTCGCGGCCGGCTCGGTGGTCGCGCTGCTCGATTCGACCATTCCCGTGTTCATGGGGCGCATCGTCACGTTGATCACGGCGAGCCCGCCGGACGAGCTGTTCGCGAAATTCTGGCCGCATCTGCTCGCCATGGCGCTGGTGCTGCTGGTTGCGCGTCCGATCGCGCTCACCGCGCAGAACCTGATCGCGAACCAGGCGATCTCGGCCAACGTGTCGAACCGCATCCGGTGGCAGAACCACTGGTATGTGGTGCGCCAGTCGTGGGCGTTCTTCCAGAACGACTTCGCCGGCCGCATCGCCAACCGCGTGATGCAGACTGGCCCCGCGATCCGCGAGACGCTGGTCGCGCTGCTCACCAGCGTCTGGTACATCCTGGTCTACGGCACGAGCGCGCTCATTCTGCTCGCCTCCGCCGACCCGGTGCTGGCGCTGCCGGTCGCGCTGTGGTTTCTCGGCTATCTGCTGATGCTGCGCGTGCTCGTGCCGCGCATGCGCGACCGCTCCAAGGCCGTGTCGGAAGGGCGCTCGCTGCTGACCGGGCGCATCGTCGACAGCTACACCAACATCCTCACGGTAAAGCTGTTTGCCCGCGCGCGCGAGGAGGACGCCTATGTGCGCGACGCCATCGATCACCACACCAAGCTGTTCTATCGCTCGCTGCGGCTCAACACGCTGTTCGGCTTCTGCCTGTCCTCGCTCAACGCGCTGATGGTGACTGGCACCGGCGCGCTCGCGCTCATCTTGTGGACGCGCGGGAAGGTCGAGGTCGGCACCGTGGCGATGGCGCTGCCGCTCGCCTGGCAGATCGTCAACATCGCCGGCTGGGTCGCCTGGCAGATCACGTCCATCTTCGAGAACGTCGGCGTGATCCAGGAGGGCATGATGACCATCGCCCGTCCGATCACGCTCACCGACCGGCCCGATGCGGCGGCGCTCAAGGTGGCGCGCGGCGAGATCAGATTCGAGGATGTGCGCTTCGGTTACGGCCGCGAGAGCGGCGTGATCGACGACCTGACCTTGACCGTGCGGCCGGGCGAAAAGATCGGCCTGATCGGCCGCTCCGGCGCCGGCAAGTCGACGGTGGTCAATCTGCTGCTGCGCTTCTTCGATCTCGAAGGCGGCCGCATCCTGATCGACGGCCAGGACATCGCCGCGGTCACGCAGGAGAGCCTGCGCGCGCAAATTTCCGTGGTCACGCAGGACACCTCGCTACTGCACCGCTCGATCCGCGACAACATCCGCTACGGCCGCCCGCAGGCGACCGACGCCGAGATCGTGACGGCGGCCAAGCTCGCCCATGCCGACGAGTTCATCCGCGAGCTCGAGGACTGGAAGCAGCGGCGCGGCTACGCGGCGCAGGTCGGCGAGCGCGGCGTGAAGCTCTCCGGCGGCCAGCGCCAGCGTGTCGCCATCGCGCGCGTGATCCTCAAGGACGCGCCGATCCTGGTGCTCGACGAGGCCACCTCCGCGCTCGACAGCGAGGTCGAGGCCGCGATTCAATCGAGCCTGGGCACGCTGATGGCCGGCAAGACCGTGATCGCCATCGCGCACCGGCTCTCGACCATCGCGCGCATGGACCGGCTGATCGTACTCGAGCGCGGCCGCATCGTGGAGCAGGGCTCGCATGACGAGCTGTTGCGGCACGGCGGCCATTACGCCGCCCTGTGGCGGCGCCAGTCGGGTGGCTTCATCGACGCCGACATGCAGGCCGCCGAGTGAGCGGCGGCGTGCTAGGCTGCCCCGGCCTTGGAGATCGCGGCGGGCGGGACGCTAGAGCCCGGTCGAAAACCGTCGAGCCTCGGGGAATAAAATCACCGGGTGGCCGATCTTCACCCATATGATCGCGGTGCGCATCGACGATGGGAAGCCTGAACAGCGAGGACGATCAGGCGCGCTTCGCCAGCGTGGTGCTGCCGCATCTCGCCGACGCCTACGCGCTCGCGCGCTGGCTCACCGGCGATCGTGCCGACGCCGAGGATGTGGTGCAGGAGGCTTGCCTGCGCGCCTTTCGCGGCATCGGCGGCTTTTCCGGGGTCAATGCCCGCGCCTGGCTCTTAACCATCGTGCGCCACGCAGCCTATACCTGGTTGGGGAAGAACCGCTCGGCGTCGCTGGTCATGGTCGACGATCTCGAAGCCGTCGAGCAGAAGCAGGCGAGCAGCGGCGGCGGCGCTCTCGAGCAGGGGCCGCAGACGCCGGAGGCGGCGCTGATCGCCAAGGCCGATGCCCGGCGTCTCGAAGCCGCGATCGCGGAGCTGCCGGTGCCGTTTCGGGAAACGCTGGTGCTGCGTGACGTGCAGGGCCTCGACTATCGGGAGATCGCCGAAGTGACCAAAGTACCCATCGGCACGGTGATGTCGCGGCTCGCCCGCGCCCGCCGGCGGCTGATCGAGCGCATCGGAACGGGCGAGCCAAGGGGCAGGGCAAGGGGCGGCGCATGACACCGACGGATCCGCGCTTGCTGGTTCACGCCTATCTCGACGGCGAGCTCGACCCTGCCCACGCGCTCGAGATCGAGCGCCAGCTCGCCGACGATCCGGCGCTGGCGGCCGAACGCGAGCGCGTCGAGGCGCTGCGGCGCGCTATCGCGGAGCAGCTGCCGCGCGAAGGCGCGCCGCCCGGTCTCGCGCGCCGGATCGAGGCCGCCATCGGCCTCCGACCCGTGTCAGCGCCCGCGCGCTCCTCGTCACGTCCGTCTTGGCGCGCGCTCGCGGCCTCGGTCGCGGTGGCCGCCTTCCTCGGCAGCAGCGCGACCTGGTTGGCGCTGTCGCCCGGCCCGGCGGATGCCGACAGGGTCGTGGCCAACCACATGCGCGCGCTGATGGCGACGCAGCCGGTCGACGTCGGCTCCTCCGACCGACACACCGTCAAGCCGTGGTTCAACGGCCGCATTCCCGAGGCCCCGCGCGTGGTCGATCTCGCCGGCGCGGGCTTTCCCCTGGTCGGCGGCCGCATCGACGTGGTCGGGCGCGCCCCGGTTGCAACGCTCGTCTATCGTCACCGCCAGCATCTGATCAGTCTCAGCGAGGTTCCCGGGCGAACGATCGCGGCGCCCGAACGCCAGATCGCCGGCTACAATATTGTGTCCTGGACCGACGACGGCGTCGCCTATTGGGCGGTCTCCGACGTTGCGGCAGCCGATCTCGATGCGTTCGCCAAGGCGTTTCGCGCCGCCGAGCCGGAGCGGTAAAGCAAATCCCGTTTGAGTCGACGCACCTCTTCCGCTAATTCCCGCGGAAGCCGAAATCCAGAGCTGTCTGCCCGTGATCTGGGTCCCCGCAACGGGGTCCCCGCGACGCGAGCGTCGCGGGGTGCCCCTCGCGGGGACGAGCGGAGATAGCAGTACCCCGCCGCTAGGCCTGCAGCAGCAATCCCGTCATAGGCTTCACCGCGGCGCTGTCCGGAAACACCTTGCTCGCCAGCACGGTGTCGTCGACCCGCAGGTGATCCTTGAGCAGGCCCTTGAGCACGGCGCGCAGGTCGGTGGTCGGCTTGAGGTCGCGTCCCTCATGGAGCTTGACGGGCTTGAGGCCGGGCCAGTCGGCGACGACGCGGCCGCCCTTGAGCGCACCGCCGACGATGAGCGCCACCGTCGCGGTGCCGTGATCGGTGCCGTCGGTGCCGTTGATGCGGGCGGTGCGGCCGAA
>Ga0306922_10002642_pt1 | contig 16661 bp, 21 predicted proteins | sample sta12Cox44000082_FD_203758 | JGI IMG/M metagenome (GOLD analysis project Ga0306922, IMG submission 203758) | Lab enrichment of tropical soil microbial communities from Luquillo Experimental Forest, Puerto Rico - statoxic.12C.oxic.44.000.082 (v2)... | ecosystem: Environmental > Terrestrial >... | reverse complement strand
CCTACGACGCCGATGCCGTAAGGCGCTTCTTCCAGGCGATCGTCGCAACCAATCACGTGCTTAATCGATTTCGCACCGCGTACATCGGGAAGGTCAGCCCGGTGCATCTATTTTGGGGCAGTTTCGATCTCGCAGTTACCCGCTTCTCCGGGCGTCCTGCTCCGCTCCATCCTGGCGGCATACCGGCGTTGCCCGACGAAGTAACACGCGAGGCGTATAGTCACGAGGTCTCGTCTGCCGGTTTTTGGCCGGGCGGGGGAGGAACCGATTTCCCGGCTTTTTATTCTTATGCGTATCCCGCGCCGATGGGATTCAGTGATGCGCAGCCGAGTCCCAGAGAAGCATACTTTGATCAGCGTCTCGGCGAGTTCCTGCTGCCATACGAGGCAGTTCGGAAATCGAGCGACCCCGAAGCGACCCTCCTAGCGTTTCTAGAGAGCACTTATAATGCCGCAGCCGATCTGAGCGGTTGGAGTCGTGATGCTCTGGAATGTTCAATAGGTGAGCCTCTGCGACCTCGACCGTTGAACACCCGTAACTCACCTCCTCAAGATCATCGGAGCGGCTGAAACACCATGAATGGACATCCTCGTCCTGATCTTGCGCCCGTCGACCAGTCCAGAGTTGAAAGCTCGTAGCTCACGGCTGTTCCACTTGCAGACGGGCGGCGCTCTGGAGCCGCGTTGAGGAAGCGGTTTGAGGTTCTCACTCTTCCCGGCCACCCGGAAGGTGTCCGAGTGCCCTGAGTATCGTCATGTTGTCCCAGGTCACCCACCACTCCGCGATCTTTCCGCCTTCGATACGAAACACTGCCCCGAAATCAAATTGCGCCTTGTTCTCGACGGCGGCGAACACCCCGAGCAACGGCTACGTAAACTCGAAGCTCTCAACTGAGTTTCAGTGAAATCCCACCGTCCACGACCAATTCGAGGCCAGTGACGTATTTCGACTCGTCTGAAGCGAGATACAAGCAGGCATAGGCAACATCCCAGGCGTCGCCCATGTGCCCCATCGGGCATTGGGCGTCACGAACTCTCCACATCTCCTCAATGTCGCCTTGGCCGTATTCGGCAGCGAGCCCGGCAGTCTTCTCAACCATCGGAGTCTTCATAAGCCCAGGCAGGACGGCATTCACCCGGATGTGTTTCGGCGCATACTGCACGGCTGTGGTACGGGTTAGGTGGATCATCGCTGCTTTCGTGGCGTAATACGTGGAATAGGGCACACCCGTGTAGCGAATGCCAGCCACCGAAGAAATGTTGATGATCGAGCCGCCGCCCTGTTCTTCCATGATTGGGATGACGTGCTTCATCGTCAGAAAGCAGCCCTTGAGGTTCACGGCGAAGATCCGATCCCACTCCTCTTCAGGCAATTCCACGACGCCTCCGACATGGGCGAGGCCGACGTTGTAATCAACGACATCGATCCGGCCATAAATGTCCGTGCACGCCTTCACCATGCGCTGGATGTCATCATGGCTGGTCACGTCGGCGCAAATTGCGTTGGCCGTACCGTTCTCCTGATGGATGATTTGGACCGTTTCCTTCGCGGCGTCCTCGTTGATATCAGCGCATAATACCTTCGCGCCTTCGCGGGCAAACAAGACTGCTGTAGGTTTTCCGTTGCCCCAACCCGGCCCGACCGATCCGGCTCCGACCACCAGGGCTATTTTGTCTTGCAAGCGTCCGACCATCATCCTTCTCCAGATTTTGCCGCCTGTTTATGTCGGCGGTAGGCCCAGAGGCCCTGATCCCTTTCTGGCACCCTTCGCTAAAACGAGTGACCCGGCCTCAATGTCAGTGGCGGAAAAGCGATTATGAAAGAGAACCAACTCCAAAAGATGGCACTAATCCCGACTGCTCTGCAACGGGAGGCCCACCCCTAAGCTGCGAAAATCTGAAGCATGCCGGAATGATTTGCTCGGGTTTCCTCGATTCCGACTCCGAAATAAGGAGAATAGAGGATGATGGTGTCAACTAAGCCTTCGAACTGTCGGGCTTGACTGCGGACATCATCATTCCCACCAGCAAACGCGAGCGCTGAGACCATATCATCAGTCACGGCCTTTACCATTGCCGCGAAATCCCTGCGTGCAAAGGCTTCGCGAATGATGCGTGCCTGGGGTGCGAAGCCCAGCGGGGTTAAGACAACATCGTAGTAAGGGAGCACGCTGTAGAACGCGATTGCGTGGCGGGCTAGGGCGCGAGCCTGCATGGGATCATTGTTGACCGCACAGATCCGAGTGAGACAGACCGCGCAATTTTTTCGGCCTCCTTGATCCATGCCTTTTTTCAGGTTCGGGCGGACAGCATCTCTTACGTAACTGACGCTGTTCAATGGGCCAAGAATTACCCCGTCAGCGTGAGAGCCTGCCAGTTCGATCATCCGCTGGTTTACCGCCGCCAGATAGATCGGCACATCGGGAACCGATGATGCAAGAAACGGGACATAGCCCTGGACCTTATAATATGAGCCAGTATAGCTCACTGGAGCGGTTGGTGTAGCCGTCCACACTTTGCGAATGCACTCGATGTATTCGCGGATGCGGGCAACCGGGCGCGGCACGTCGAAACCGTGCCAGTTCTTGTTCCAATCTCGTGGAGCAGTGCCGACGCCGAGGACAAATCGCCTGCCGCTATATTCGGCCATCGACAGAGCACTGAGCGCCGTTAGCACGGGCGGTCGGGCCATTTGGGCGATGGCCGTGCCGACGCGAACACGTTTGGCTGTCGCAGCCATGGCCGTGAGCGGTACAAATGCATCGCGCCATCCTTCGGCGGTCCAGATGCTATCAGCACCGGCTGCGTCAGCTAGTGATGAAAAATGGAGCATGTCATCAATGGAGAGGGCATCTGCGTTATAAAGGACGCCCCACTTCTGGATCTGCGCTGCCGACATGATTCGATTCCCCTGTCCTTGGCTGAGCGGTGGCACGCCGCTTCGTACAGTATATGACCTCCTCTGGCATCTGTAGATGTCATTTCCTCGTGCTAACCGCTCCCCACGTTGGCTGAAAAATCGTCGCAGTAGGATCGCGCTTTCTACCTCCCAAGCCGACTTGACTGACTCAGCCAGGGTATTCGGACGCGAGGAACCAAAAGGAGGTAAGCGGAGCGGCGTAATACCTTATGGAGATCCTAGAATCCCCGTCTCGATCGAGTGTGATATTTTGTCGATCATTATGGGGAGAGCCAAAAATGGCTGACGAACCGCCCGCCGCAACGCTCGATCGAGAACTCACTACCAATATCGTCGCAGCTTATGTTCGGCGAAACCAAATCGCGTCCGATCAACTCGCGACCCTGATCTCCACCGTACATCAGGCGCTCTCCGGACTCGGAAAACCGACCGCCGAAACCGAGACTGAGCCGACACCAGCGGTGCCGATCCGGCGATCCGTTCATCGCGATTATGTCGTTTGCTTGGAGTGCGGCTGGCGCGGCCTGATACTCAGACGGCATCTGATTACCGGCCATGGGTTGACCGTTGAGCAGTATCGTACTCGCTGGAACCTCCCCCGAGAGCATCCGATGGTCGCGCCCGGCTATTCGGAACGCCGATCCCGGCTTGCCAAGCAGATTGGCCTTGGTCGAGGTCGTAGGGAATCCCCGGAGGAACCAGAGGCAGTCGCACCCGAGACCCCTCCAGCACCGCAGCAACGCTCTCCGCGACGAAGAAGATCTCGATCGGCGACGACCTCGGCCTAAAGCACGGTGGGGGATGAGATACTTCTGTGTAGCCGTCATCATCACGGCTTTCTGGTCTACGGACATCCCTGCTGCTCCTGTCCTTCGATGACGGCAACCTGACCAGCCACGTTGCGGGGGGCCGGGACCGCCGAGCCGCCTCCGAGCTACGGGGGGCGAGGAAGCGGTGCGTCAAAAAGAGGACCCGTTTCGGAAGGGCACCGGGTCGTTTTTCTCGGCATCTGTTAGTCGAAGCGCTGCCTCACCCCGTGATACCGCCGCTTGGTCGCGGCGACGATGATTCCAGCAAAAAGACTTCTCGATGGGCCTAATCGTGCTTTTGACGTAGGAACTCCACCAATTTCTCGATGTCGGAACGGATCTAAGCGTGTGAGGGAGGAATCGATGAAGAAGCTTGATCGAAGGTCAGCGTTGAAAATCGGTGTCGCTGCTGCTTCGGCTGCGGTGGTCAACCCTGTGGCTGCGCAGCAAACGACTGGTGGCCTTACAGGCAAGGATAGGAGTCCCTGGCCGGGCGTGGTAGTGCGCACCTACGGCGAGAGCCCGTCCATAATCCCTGGATTTAAGACGGTTTCGATGCGCGACATCATCATGCAGCCGGGGTCGAAGACAATGGGTCCGCCAATGCCCAACCCAATGGTGTGCCATATCCTCGAAGGCGAGATGCGGATCGATCAGGACGGCAAGATCTTTACCGCGCCGAAGAATTTCTGCTGGACCTGCAACAAGGACACAAAGGAACAAGCGTTTAACGACGGGAACGCCGTTGCTGTCATGCGGATCACGGATCTTATGGCGTAACGTCGATTAGCGACAGCCGCGTCGCTGCCGATCCGGTCGGCCTGGAAAAAATACTTGCCAGGTTGAAGGGTTGATCAGCATTCCTGAAGGCGACAAGGGTCCGGTGTCGCACACATATGCTTCGTTGTATAGTGCGGCCTTTACTTGTAGATCATCTCGTTCGGTCAGGTGCGGAATCGCGTGGGCTGTGCTGCCGGTTACCGTTTACCCCGACCGTCGAATAATGGTTGGGCGCCAAAGATGTCCTTGAGCACGCTAAGCACGCGCACAGTGCGCGGGTCAGCCAGCCGATAATATAGCGTCTGAGATTCTCGGCGGTATTGGACAAGGCCATCGCGGCGCAGCTTGGCCAAATGCTGCGACAGGGCGGACTGGCTAAGCCCTAAAGCCTCTACCAACGCCCCGACTGGCATCTCACCGGAGGTCGCCAGAGAGCATAGAATCAGCAGACGCCTTTCGTTCGCAAGTAGTCTTAGCAGCCGTGCCGCCTCTTGCACGCAGCCAACCATTGCGCCGATTTCCATCAATTCCGACGCTGTGCAATCCGCCGTTTCAAGTTCCGACCGGGCCTCTTTGGTCATCATCAATCTGTTTCCTGTCTTCCAATCCGTCGCCTCGGTCACAGCCAAAGCCCCAATCCGGCCTCGATAGTTTAGTGTTTGCTAATTTAGCTATCGATGATAGATTGCTTCAAGCCATCTCGGAGTCCGGAGGACGGAATGTCGTCGAAAACGACTTTATCGGCTATCGCTCTCACCCTTCTAGGCAGCCTTGCGACCGGATCTGTCGGCTTCGCCCAAGACGCACCCGTGGCCCATCCGCCGAACCAGAACCACGACATGATGAGCGGCACCAATCCGTCGCAAGGCCCTGGCATGATGGGCGATGGCAGTACGACGGACATGATGAACATGATGCGCCAAATGACGCGAATGATGGAAGATTGTAACCGTATGATGGAGAGCGCCGACCACAAACCGCCCGCCCCCGAGAACCCTCCAGAGGCAAAGACCCCACCGGGCTGACCGTCAATTTCGGCAGGCGGTATCTAGACAGTGATTTGCCGGCGTTGTGCGTGGGGTAAATTTAACCTGTAATCGGCGGAGGTAGCCATGTGGTCATGGTGGGATTGCCTACAGTGGTGGAATGCCACATCGGACGCGACAGTACCCTGGCCGATGTTCCTGCCAATGATCCTATGGCCGATCATAGTGATCAGCGGCATTGTTGCTCTGATAATTTTGTTGCTACGCAGCAGAAGGACCGAGATGTCGCCAACGCGGCGAGGAGAATATAGCCGCCCGACGCCGTTCGAGATTCTTCGGGAGCGTTTCGCGCGGGGCGAGATCGACCAGCAAGAATACGAAAAACGGAAAGGACTGCTTTCCCAGTCCTAAGCACGAAGCGATTACACATCGCTCTGCTTTCTTTGACGCAGGAACCGCTAGGGATGGTAACGGATCGGCGTTACCAGCCCTTTCTGCGTTCGATCGTTTCATCGTCCACTGGAAAGGCATCCTGATCAGCCGCTCTTAATCGGACTCCGCTCGAACTTATCACCGTTCATCGCCGCCATCTGACGGTCGTGACTATGGGTTCGCGGCGATTCGGGGACGTTTCTCCGAACGCTCATTTTGATTATTGCAGAATTATAGTTGACACCCCGCGTTGTCAAAGTTATTTCGACGCTCGACGAAATATATAAACCAAGGAGCAACATGGACCAGAAGCGGGCAATCGCGGCACTCGGGGCGCTCGCCCAGGAGACCAGACTGGACTTGTTCCGGCTGCTCGTGACATGCGGCCCGGAAGGTCTGCCAGCCGGGGTGATCGCTGAGCGGCTGGGGGTGCTACCCTCCTCGCTTTCTTTCCATCTTGCGCAACTCGCGCACGCCGGTCTCATCACGCAGCGCCGGTTGAGCCGACAGATCATCTACTCCGCCGAATATGGCACGATGAATGAATTGTTGGCCTACTTGACCGAAAATTGCTGCGGTCGAGGAGTGGCTGTGTCCGCGCCAGTCTGCAACTCTGCGGCTTCGTGCGGGACTACAAAACCCGACACCACGGCAGCCTGATCACCGGGAGAGGCATATGGACGAAGCTCAGATCAAGGAGATGGTGCGCGATACGGCAGCATTGCGGCATCGAGCCCATCGGAGAATTGCTGTGGACCCACCGAGCCGTCGTGCTGCGGGCCTGTAACAGCATCGCAATCGGAAAAGGCTCTCTGCATGGGTTACTCGGAGGCCGAACTGGCGGCGGTTCCCGAAGGAGCCAATCTTGGTTTGGGCTGCGGCAACCCTCAAGCCATAGCGGCGATGCGGGCAGGCGAGGTCGTGATCGATCTCGGTAGTGGTGCCGGGTTCGACTGTTTCCTTGCTGCTAAGCAGGTCGGGCCAACAGGCCACGTCATCGGCGTGGATATGACCCACGAGATGCTTCAGAAGGCGCGGAAAAATGCCGCCAAAATCGCTGCAACGAATGTCGAGTTCCGGCTCGGGGAACTCGAACACCTGCCGGTCGCCGACAACAGCGCCGACGTGGTGATCTCGAATTGCGTCATCAATCTTGTGCCCGACAAGGCACAAGTGTTCCGGGAAGTGTTCCGGGTGCTCAAGCCGGGTGGGCGGGTCGCTGTCTCCGACATCGTGAACACGGCCCCTCTGCCGACCGATATTCGCGCTGATCCGTCCTTCATTTGCGGCTGCGTAGCAGGCGCGGCCAGCATCGAGCAGATTCAGGAGTGGCTTACCGAAGTTGGATTTGCGGATGTCGATATAACCGTCAATTCGGAAAGCCGGGAACTCATCAAGACTTGGGCACCGGGACGTGGGATCGAGGATTATGTGGTCTCAGCGATCATCCAAGCGCGTAAACCGTTGAACCATCGATAAACCGCCCGTGAATACGAAGGTCTACAACGTCCTGTTCCTGTGTGCAGGGAACTCGGCGCGCAGTATCCTTGCCGAATCGTTGCTGAATCATCTGGGGAAAGGGCAATTCAAGGGATATAGCGCAGGCAGTTTCCCGAAAGGCGCAGTGCATCTGCTCGCGATTGAATTGCTCGAACGGCTTTACCTACCGGTAACGGGCCTGCGTAGCAAGAGTTGGGAAGAGTTCGCCCGGCCCGATGCGCCGGTCATGAACTTTGTATTCACGGTCTGCGATCAGGCCGCAGGCGAGGTCTGTCCGGTCTGGCCCGGCAATCCAATAAGCGCCCATTGGGGCGTCCCCGATCCGGCTGCCGTCGAGGGCACTTATGAACAACGTCGGCAGGCGTTCCGCGAGGTTCACCGACAGCTTGAAAGCCGGATCAAGCTATTCGTCGCACTCCCGATCGACAAGCTCGATCGGCTTTCCATACAGCGTCGCTCCGAGGAAATCGGCAGGTCGGGCTGACCAGGAGACAAGCATGAGTACTGTAAGTGAGGCTGCGCCGCGCACGGCGCGACCAGGATTGGGGACGTTCGAACGCTACCTAAGCCTTTGGGTAGCGCTTTGCATCATCGCCGGGATCGTTCTCGGTGAGTTGATGTCCGCGCCCTTTCAAGTTCTCGGGCGGATGACTGTGGCCGAGGTCAACCTCCCGGTCGCTATCCTGATCTGGTTGATGATAGTCCCGATGCTCCTGAAGGTGGATTTCGCGGCGCTGCACCGGATCGCAGAGCAATGGCGGGGCATCGCCGTCACGGTCGGTATCAACTGGCTGATCAAGCCATTCAGCATGGCGTTGCTCGGGTGGCTTTTCGTGGGCTGGCTCTTTCGACCCTGGCTCCCGGCTGGTCAGATCGAAAGCTACATCGCTGGGCTGATCATCCTCGCCGCCGCCCCGTGCACGGCGATGGTATTCGTCTGGTCGAACCTGACGGACGGCGATCCGAACTTCACGCTGTCGCAGGTGGCGCTCAACGACACGATTATGGTTTTCGCGTTCGCACCGATTGTGGGCCTACTGCTTGGGCTGTCTTCGATCTCCGTCCCTTGGGAGACGCTGTTCCTGTCGGTTCTCCTCTACATTGTCGTGCCGGTCATTGTGGCACAGCTATGGCGTCGCTCTCTTTTGTCTGCGGGCGGCGATGCAGCCCTCGCGGCCATACTGCGGCGGCTGCAACCGGCGTCACTGGTCGCGTTGCTCGCCACGCTTGTCCTCCTGTTCGGGTTTCAGGGGAAGCAGATCGTGCAGCAACCTGTGGTGATCCTGTTGTTGGCGGTCCCGATTGTGATCCAGGTCTACCTGAATGCTGGGATCGCTTACTGCCTCAACCGCACTTTTGGCGTCCCGCATAATGTGGCCTGTCCGTCAGCCTTGATCGGAGCATCCAACTTCTTCGAGCTTGCCGTTGCTGCGGCGATCGCACTGTTCGGATTTCAATCTGGCGCGGCACTAGCAACCGTGGTGGGCGTCCTCGTCGAAGTTCCCGTCATGCTCTCGGTTGTTCGGATCGTGTTATGGTCGCGCGGATGGTATCACAGGGGTGTTCAGACAACCTAATGTCCCGCTTCAAAACGCGAGTCGCGACCTTGGCCGACGCCCCGGCGATAGCAGAAATCTATAACCAAGGGATCGCCGATCGAGTGGCAACATTCGAGACCGAACCTCGCGCAGCGTCGCAGATTTCAGAGTGGTTCAGACCCGGCGTGCTGATCCTCGTTGGCGAGGCCGGTCCCGACATTGTGCTTTCGCCGCATCCTTCCCCTACAGCGCACGACCCTGTTATGCGAGTATTGGAGAATACATGGTTTATGTCGCCCGAAAGCATCGCGGAAAGGGCACAGGAAGTGCGGTGCTTTCTGCCCTGATCGACAGCGCTCGGTCGGCTGGTCTGCATAAACTCACCAGCCGCATCTTTCCCGAAAACCTCGCCAGCCGCGCATTGATGAAGCGGTTTGGGTTTTCCGAAATCGGCGTGCATCGACGACATGGCAAACTTGACGGTGAATGGCGGGATTGCGTCATTGTGGAGCTTCTGATCGAGAAGGCCCGCCAGTGACACGTACGGTGGTAGTAGCCGCCCTCGGCACGGCCCAAACGCTGGCCTGGGGATCGAGCTACTACCTTCCCGCGATTCTCGCGGACCCCATAGCCGCGAGCCTGGGTCTATCACGAACTATCGTGTTCGGCATTTTTTCTGGTTCGCTTCTGATCTCTGCCTTTCTCGGCCCGGCAGTCGGTCGCGCTATTGATCAGCATGGCGGTCGTGTCGTACTGGCAATCTCCAATGTAGTACTCGCGGCGGGGCTGATGCTGCTCGGCACGGCCCAAGGCATTGCCACGCTGACGATCGCGTGGGCCTTCCTCGGTGTCGGCATGGCGATGGGTCTCTACGACCCCGCGTTCGCTACACTCACCGGATTGTATGGCCGCGCTGCTCGCGGCCCGATTACGGGTATTACGCTGATTGCCGGGTTCGCGAGCACGGTGGGTTGGCCGCTCTCAGCGTTTCTTGACGGGCATTTCGGTTGGCGCGGTGCGTGCCTGATATGGGCGGGCCTGCACATCCTGGTCGGACTACCTCTGAACCGTTTCTTGATACCGAAGGCACCGCCGCCTGAGAAACTTGCAGAGGCCGAAGGGGAGGCCCCACCCGCGCCGCGGGGAGCCATGCCGCTGCTCGCCTTCGTCTTCGCGGCCACATGGTTCGTCACCGGCGCGATGGCTGCGCATCTGCCTCACCTTCTCGAAATCGTCGGCGCGAGTGCGACGGCGGCGATTGCCGCCGCGGCCCTCGTCGGTCCCGCACAGGTCGGCGCACGGCTGGTAGAGTTCGGGGCTTTGCGGAACGTGCATCCGCTCATATCGGCGCGGATTGCCGCAGTTCTGCATCCGGTCGGTGCGCTCGTATTGTTCACGACAGGACCAGCGGGGATAACCGCTTTCTCAGTCTTTCACGGGGCCGGAAACGGGCTGCTGACGATTGCGAAAGGAACTCTGCCGCTGTCGATTTTTGGGCCGATAGGATACGGCCACCGGAGCGGGGTCATCGGAGCGCCCGCCCGTGCTGCACAGGCGGCATCACCTTTCGTTTTCGGCATCTTCATTGATCACTTGGGTGCCGGTGCCCTGTGGATTTCCGCTGGTCTAAGTCTCAGCGCCCTGGTGGCTTTGTTGGCGATCAGCGCACGCCCTCAACCGATCTCGGCACCCGCAGAATAGCATGCTTGCTCCGGGGCAGCCGCTCTTATGTCGCATCGGTGCCGCAGCTTCTCGCGCTCACTGACTGGCTACCAGTTCAACAAACTTATATCCTCGGGACGAGCCTCACCACGCTGCACACTCGGGTTTGCGTTCGTCTCGGACGACAGGACTTTAGGTTGGCCATGATGAGCCATCAGAAAGGAGATCAAGGAGATGGAACCGATCAAAGTCACCCTTTGTCCGCTTTGCACCGAATGTCCGGAGGTCGAGATTACCGATCAGGGCGTGACGATCGGCGAGGATGCCAATACCGTACGGCTGTCACATGCCGAGTGGAATGAACTCGTTCGATTGATCAAGGCGGGTGAGCTTCAAGCCGTCTAGAAAAAGATCATGACCTCGGAGCGCGGGTCGCATTCATTTTCGCAGCGATCGAAGGTCGATGGTCTCACCGCCAATAAGAGGGTTGATGCTTAGACCATCAAAGCCAACGTGCCATATCGGCTACGCTAATCGAAAGTGAATCAGAGTGCGATAGAACTAAGTTGGCACAGGCAACTGCGCCAGCCGACAAGGTGCTGGTCTTTTACCGAACGGAACCGGGGGAATTCGCCGCTGCCTCTGGCGACCGGACCCGACCGCCTACGCCAACGAACAGCACCATCAGCGCGGCGGCGATCAGCAGCATCCCCGAAAACATGAAGGCTTCGAGGTAAGTGCCGAACGCGATCCGCAGCACGCCGGCCAAATACGCCGCCGAGGCACTTCCGATCTGATGGATGACGGTGATCCAGGCCACCATGATCCCAATCCTCTCGGGGCCGACAACGCCCGTTAGGAGGCGCACGGTCGGAGGTGCGCTGGCGATCCAATCGAGACCATACACGACGCTGAACACCGGCAGGCCGTAAATAGACATATCGAAGGCGAATGGCAGATAAAGCAGCGACAGGCCACGAAATCCGTAGTAGGCGCACAGCAGAAGGCGGTTGTCCCATCTATCGCTGAGCCAACCCGCGATGGTGCCGCCGAGCACGGCGAAGACGCCGGTCGCCGCGAGCAGCCCGGCCCCTGCGACCTCGCTCAATCCATGATCGATGCAGGCGGCTATCAAGTGGGTGCCGATGAGACCATTGGTCGTCGCTCCGCAGACGAGATAACCGCTGGCAATGAGCCAGAAATCGCGCGATCGTGCGCCGACCGTCAAGGCGCGGAACGCGACCGCCACCGGATTGCCTGCGGGCGGAACGTCCGGTCTCGAGGTGCCGTGCTCTCCATAAGGACGAAGACCGACATCCTCTGGCCGATTGCGCATCAACAGGGCGGGTAACGGAAGAAATGCAGTGACCGCGCAGGCCAGAACCAGGGACATCATCCGCCAGCCGAAATGCGTCACGAGGGACGCCATCGTTGGCAGGAAGACGAGTTGGCCCGCGGCACCAGCCGCAGTCAACAGACCGACGACAAGCCCCTCGCGCGAGCGGAACCAGCGCCCAGCGATATACGCGGCCAAATATCCACCGATAAAGCCGCTGGATAGGCCAACGACGACACCCCACAGAAGAATAAGCTGCCAGCGTTCGCTCATCGCCGGGGTTAGCAGAACGCTGACGGCGGTGGTTGCGAGCGCTAGGGTCATCGTGCGGCGGGCTCCGCAGCGATCCATCACCGTCGCAGCAAAGGGGCCGATTGCCCCGAAGAGCAGGAGGTTGATCCCAAGGGCGAAGGAAATCGTAGCCCGCGACCAGTGAAATTCCTCTTCAAGAGGCACGATAAGCACGCCCGGCGTGGCCCGGACGCCTGCGGACACAACCACCACTGCAAAGGTGACCGCGACAATGATCCAGGCGTAATGCCACCTGCTCGGACTCAACCTCATTGCCGGTGAGGTCACGCCAGCGCTCCTCTCGCGATATCTCAAATCCAGATCCATCCCCGCCTCAGGCATGGGCAATCGGCAACCCGGCCACCTTCCATTCGGGAAACCCATCTTCAAGGCGACGCGCCCGATAACCCCGCTGCCGCAGCGCCGCGACGGCCTCAAACGACAGGACACACCACGGCCCGCGACAATAGGCGACAATCTCCCGATCTGCCGGTAATTCGGCCAACAGCCGTTCCAACTGCGCCAAGGGAATGTTCAACGCGCCGGGCAAGTGGCCCTGGCGGAAGTCGTCCTCTGGACGCACATCCAGCACTGTCGCCGTCCCGGATCGTAACCGATCAACCAACTCGTCGCGGGATACCGGCTCCAACTCATCACGAGCACGGAAATAGGTGGTCATGACGCGAGCGATCTCGGCACTGTTCTGCTCGCCGACCCGGCTGAGCGCGTGGAGTAACCCTACCACTGCCTCTTCACTCGACAGCCTGTAGAAGATGCGTTTCCCCTCGCGCGTGCCCTCGACAAGTGCCGCTCGGCGAAGAATCTGCAAGTGCCTGGACGTGTTCGCGACCGTCAACCCTGTTCGGGTGGCGAGGTCTTCGACGCCCCGCTCTCCCTGACCGAGATGTTCGAGTAGTTCGAGCCGGTGGGCGTGACCGAGCGCCTGGGCGATCTCGGCGAGGCCAACGAACACACGTTGTTTGGGACCGAGGCTTGACATCCAGCACCGTTTTTTGGATTAATCACGATAATGATTGAATGAGCATCGCCGGTCAAGGCGCAACCACTCACAGCAGGAGGGCCAGCGTGATTTTGCGTCAATTCCTTCATACCGATTCTGTGGCAATCTCCTACCTGTTCGGCTGCGGCGGACCCATTAGGCGACATCGAACCATACCTGCGGGTAGCGGACCAAACGGGGATGCGCATCCGGTTCGTCGTTGATACCCACATTCACGCCGATCACCGCTCTGCCGGGCGCTCTCTCGCCAGGGAGGCAGGGGCCGAGTATGTGCTGCACGCCAGCGCCGAAGTGTCGTTTCCGTTCCATGCGGCGAAGGACGGTGACCGGCTCCCGCTCGGCAATGTCGTTGTGGATGTGCTACACACCCCCGGCCACACGTCGGAGCATGTGTGCCTTCTCGTCACCGACCGCACTCGGGCCGATGAGCCGTGGTTCATTCTAACCGGGCATACCCTGATGGTCGGTGATGTTGGGCGCACCGAACTGGCGGAAGACGCCGCCAGTGGTGCACGCACGCTGTTTGCCAGCCTGCAACGACTGAAAAGCCTGCCCGACCAAATCGAGGTCTTGCCCGGTGCATACTCAGGTTCGGTGTGCGGTCGCCGATTGAGTGGAAAACCGTCCTCGACCATCGGTTTCGAGCGTCGTCACAACGCCGCTTTCAGAATCAACGCCGAGCCCGAGTTCGTCGATTTCATGGTGCAGGAGATCCCGCCCGCGCCGGTCGGCGCGGCAGAGATGCGGGCCTGGAATACCGGATTTCGCGCTGCTGCGGCTGAATGATCCGCCGTGGTTGACTCCGCGAATACAGGAGTTCTGGCGCAGCCACGCATCGCACTCGGGCTGCGCGAGAACTGGCAGCAGTTCACTCTCCTGGTCCTCATCAACGCCTTTGTTGGCGGCATGGTCGGGCTGGAACGAACGCTAGTGCCGCTGATCGGCAGCGAGACCTTCCAACTCGCCTCCACCGTGGCGGTCACGTCCTTCATTATCAGCTTCGGAATCATCAAGGCGATCACCAACCTCGTATCCGGCCAGCTTGCCGATACCTGGGGACGCAAGAAGACGCTGGTCCTGGGGTGGGTGGTCGGTCTGCCAGTACCGTTCCTGATTATGTGGGCACCGGCCTGGGCGTGGATCGTAGCGGCCAATGTGCTGCTCGGCATCAACCAAGGACTTTCCTGGTCGATGACCGTCATCATGAAAGTCGATCTCGTCGGCCCCCGCCAGCGTGGCCTTGCGGTCGGCCTCAATGAATTCGCCGGCTACCTCGCGGTTGGCCTGACGGCGTTTCTGACCGGGTATCTGGCGACGATTTATGGTCTACGACCGGTCCCATTCTATCTCGGGATCGGCTACGCCGTCGCTGGTCTCCTGCTGTCCGCCTGGATCGTCCGAGACACGCGCCAGCATGTCGCGCTGGAGCGGAGCCAACACCCCCATATCGAAAGTTCATTGAGCTTTGGCGAGGTCTTCTTGCGTGCCTCTCTGACCGACCGCAACTTGTTCGCCGCATCGCAGGCCGGGTTGGTCAACAACCTCAACGACGGCATGAGTTGGGGGATATTTCCACTGTTCTTTGCTGCTGCCGGATTGAACGTCGAGCGGATCGGAATTCTGAAAGGCGTCTACCCAGCCATATGGGGAACCTTACAGGTCGTAACCGGCACGCTCAGCGACCGGTGGGGGCGTAAAGGTCTCATCGCCACCGGAATGTGGGTCCAGGCGATCGGGCTGTTCCTGATCGCCGTGCTTCGCGGCTTCGGATGGTGGTTTCTCGGCAGCGTCCTGCTCGGGGTCGGCACCGCAATGGTGTATCCGTGCCTGCTCGCAGCGGTTTCCGATGCTGCCGATCCGACTTGGCGTGCCCGTGCGCTCAGCGTGTACCGCTTTTGGCGCGACCTCGGATACGCAATCGGTGCACTCACCGCTGGTGTGCTCGCTGCGATCGTCGGCTTTGCCTGGACCATAGCGGCCATTGGGCTCCTGACTTTTATCTCGGGCATCGTGGTGGCGGCACTGATGAGGGACCAACCGCGATGACCCCAACACTCAATTCTTGTCTACACACCATTGAGAAGGAGAACGGATGAGTGAAGGTCTACCGGTCGATGCGGTGGCTCTCCGCAATGAGGTGAAAGCCAAATACCGGGAAGTTGCGGTCAACCCGCGCAGCACCTTCCATTTCCATACGGGACGTTTGCTGGCGCGGCGGTTGGGGTACGAGGAAACCATTATCGCCCGAATGCCTGAAAGCGCTATCGAAGCGTTTGCCGGTGTCGGTAATCCGTTCTCGGAGGGGGCGTTGAAGCCCGGCGAACGGGTCGTCGATTTCGGCTCAGGTGGCGGCTTCGACTGTTTCGTCGCCGCTGAACAGGTCGGCGCTGAGGGGGCGGGTCGTCGGAGTCGATATGACCGACGAGATGATGGAGCGCTCCCGCGCGGCGGCAACGGTGATGGGCCTCGCAAATGTCGAGTTCAGGCGGGGAATCATCGAGGATCTACCGGTCGAGGACGGTTGGGCCGATGTCGTCATCAGCAACGGCGTCATCAACCGTTGCGCCGACAAGCACCGCGTCTTTCGCGAGATCATGCGGGTGTTGCGTCCGGGCGCACGATTGCAGTTCGCCGACATCGCAACCGGCAAGACAGTGCCGGAAGCGGCTGTCCGCAATATCGACCTGTGGACCGACTGAATTGCCGGTGGCCTGCCGTGCGCTGGCTGGCGGCGGATGTTGGAAGAAAGCGGCTTCGTCGAAATAGAGATCGGCGCTCCCGTTGATACCTTCGGCGGCGCTGGCGGGGAGAGCAAGGCGCGACTGTTCGAGGTCTATGGCTATGCGTTCCTGGCGCGAAAGCCGAAATAGCCCACCACCGGTTTGATCTGCATCAGGGAACCCCCGCACCGCTCCGATAGGGTCGTTCCGATCGCAAAGGAGTGTCCGATGTCTACGCTGAAACCGCACGTCTTGCTCGCAGCAATTCTGGCCGTATGGGCAACTGGTGCACGTGCTCAGACCAGCGCATCGCCGCCGACCGCGACCGGAACGCCCTCACCCACGACGCAGGCAACGCCGATGTCGGGAATGCCTATGGGCGGGATGCCTGGGGCCTCCGGGGGTATGCCGATGATGGGCATGATGCAGATGATGGCCGGTCACGTCGAGGGGCGCATCGCCTTTCTCAAGACTGAACTCAAGATTACCGACGCGCAAATGCCCGTCTGGAATGCCGTCGCGGATGCGATCCGTGCCGCCCCCAAAGAGGTGTCTGGGATGCCCTGCATGCCCATGATGCAGTCATCGGACACCCTCCCGGAGAGGCTCGCCGCCCGCGAAAAGGCCATGACAGCGCATCTGGAAGCCCTTCGCAAACTAAGGTCGG
>Ga0306922_10002641_pt1 | contig 16662 bp, 14 predicted proteins | sample sta12Cox44000082_FD_203758 | JGI IMG/M metagenome (GOLD analysis project Ga0306922, IMG submission 203758) | Lab enrichment of tropical soil microbial communities from Luquillo Experimental Forest, Puerto Rico - statoxic.12C.oxic.44.000.082 (v2)... | ecosystem: Environmental > Terrestrial >... | reverse complement strand
GGATCTGCGCGCCCGGCGCAGCACCGCGACCTCGCCGAAGAAATGACCGGCGCCGAGCCGAACGCGCTCGTGCTTGAGCTCAATCTCCACTTCTCCGGCCGCCACGAAATACATGGAATGAGCGGGCTCGCCGCGCTTGGCGATGACGTCGCCGGCCTCGACTTGCTGCGCGCGCAAGAGCCGCATGATGTCGGCGATATCCGTTGCTTGCAGTTCGGCGAACAAGGGCACGCGCGCGACCATGCCCCAAGTGACGACAAAGTCGCGACGGTGGATCTCGTCGGCGAAGGCCGTAGCGACGATGCCGATCGGCAGCGCGACCATGATCAATCCAACGAAGATCGTGACCGATGCGACGATGCGTCCCAGCACGGTCACCGGAACGACATCGCCATAACCAATCGTCCCAAGCGTCACGATGGCCCACCACATCGCATCGGGAATGGTTCCAAACTTGTCGGGCTGTGCATGACCCTCGATCACGTGCATGACGCTGGCAGCGACCAGCGTCGCACCCAATAAAATCACGAAGCAGCCGAACAAGGCGCGGCGTTCGCTGTAGAGAGCATCCAACAGCGAGCGCATGGCGGGTGAGTAGCGCGCCAACTTGAGAAAGCGCACGATTCGAAACACCAGCAGGACCCGCAGATCGGCCGGCAAGACAAATGCGAACCAAAACGGCAAAACCGCCAGAAGATCGATCACGCCGAGCGGGCTTGAGACAAACTCCCAGCGGGCCTTGCGTTCGCTCGAATGCCGGTGCGGCGCGTGCTCGGCCGCCACCCAAACCCGCAGTGCGTACTCAATGGTGAAAACGACGAGCGACAGGAGCTCGATCGCGATGAATAGCCGCGCATATTGCGCTTGCAACGCCGGCACCGAGTCGAGTGTCATCGTGACGAGGTTCGTGATGATCAGAACGACGATGAGCCGGCCAACGATGAGACCCACGCGGTTCCCGATCGCGCCGTGCTCCAGGATCTCATACAGGCAGCGCCGGAGATCTACGGCACTGCGCCAGATATGTCGCGGCATAGCCGAGCTCTTTCCGAGCGATATGCCATTTCTCGCTCGATTACCTCGCCGGTTCAACCGACAAGACCTAGAAAGTGCGGGCGGAAACTCCTTTGATCGAGCCAGCTCGGCAACGGCATGGGAGGACTCCTTTGCGAAGCGAAGGCAACTTCGGTCCTTTCAAAGATTGTCAGACCCGGCAATCGCAACTTTGATATTTATCAAACACCAGGCGATCGTCGCGAAGCGCTGCGAGAAGGCTCTGCAATGCCTAGCCCGCCGCTGGCGACGATGGCGGGATGAGCGTTCATCAACCAAGACCGCACACGCGCTGCCGCAAAAAGTCAGGACACTTTCATCTGCGCCGGCTCTTCGCTCGATGGGTAAAGCACGATGCCGGATATGGCATCGACCCAGGCCAAATGATCGTTGACCGCCTTCACGCCCGGCGCGTTCTCCGCCGCGACCACAATGGCCTTGCGCTCTCGTTCGTCCGTGATCATGCCCCAAAGCTCGACGACGCCATCTCTTACGAGCACATCGACGAGGGCAATCGGCGCCCAGGACTGGCTTGCGAGTTCCGCCAGAATGCGGTCGCGAATTGCTTGATCGCCGGCCGAAGTCGGTCTGATGTCTCGCGCCACGCTGGCAAGCGCATGGACCAGATTGGCGCGGCTGACGATCCCGACCACCTGCTGGTCGCACACCACGGGCAGGCGCTTGATCTGACGCTTCTCCATCAGCCGGACGATCTCATCGAGCGGCGTGTCCTCGGTGATCGTCAGAGGATCCGCCGTCATGATCTCGCTGACCTTGCGGCCATGGGCGCGGGTATATTCATCGGCCAGCCGTCCCGGCCCGATGAGATACTCGAGCCAGCGCGGCCCTCGTCGCTGCGTTCCGGTCTCCGCCCGCCGAAGGAAATCGCCTTCGGTCACGATTCCGACGAGACCGCCTTTCTGGTCGATCACGGGCAAGCCGCTGATGTGCCGTTGCAGCATAATCCGGACGGCCTGCCATATCGAGGCGTCCGGCTCGATCGATACGACGGGAGACGTCATCACGTCCTTGGCTTTCATGGCTGGGCCTCCATTTCGGTTTGTTGAAAGCTAAGCCACCTTTCCGGTCGTCATTTGATCTACATCAACCCGTCGCAGCGCAAGAAGCCGTTGTCGGCTCCTGTCTTCGCCATCGCAACGCATGCGGGATGGGTGCGCGGCAGTCGCCCTGCCCGTCAAGCACCGTGTCATCACGCCGATCCACCCGCCTGGCGTTACGTCGGGTCTACAGATTGCTCGCCCCAACCCGCCGTATCGGAACCCTCAGCGCGCTCCCTGTGTGGCGTCTCTGAGGGCCCCCATCACATCCTCGCGAGAGATGATGCCCACCAGTTGGCGCTCGGCGCCGATAATGGGAAAGCTGCGAGCCTTCAGGCTCACCATCAACTGGAGAACTCGAGTCAACGGCGCCGTCGGTTCGACGTGCACGACGGCTTCGGTCATCACTTCCGCCACCGGGCGTTTCATCAGGTCATCGTAGTGCGGCACCATCTGACCCGTGGTGAAGGCGAATGCTCGCAGAAAATCGAACTTGGTCACGATGCCCAGCATCTTTCCTTCCTCCACGACGGGAAAGGAATTGAAATCATGTTTCTCGAACAGCGCTTCCAGATCGCGAAGCGTAACGTCGCACGTCACGGTCGTGACGTCGCGCGTCATGTATTGGGCTGCCGTGCATTGGAGAAATCGGTACATCAGTCCACCCGGCTGGTTGTCCGCAGACTCGCGGTTCGGTTGTCGCATCGCGAAATCATTTTTCGATCCTTCGCCGCCGCCAATGCGCATCCATCGTCAGCGCCACCGCGACGCTTCCAGGCGGCGACAGGCCGGAGACGATCGCCACCGGCACAGCGAGGATGAGCGGGCAAGGCGTCGGAAGGCGTCGCCACCACCAGCACGGTCACGGCACGGATGGAATCCGCGCTCCAGAGCCAAGATGCTCCCGCGAGTGCGATGGTCGCCGCCAGGAACACCATGGCGTATCGATCGGCCAGGCGCGACATCGGCGCGCGAACGCTGGGCCGCTTCGACCAGACGAACGATGCCAGCATAGTTACTCTCGGCCGCGCGCCTCATCGTCAGGAGCTGGAAAGCCTCGCCGACGTTGGTCGCTCCACTCATGACGCCATCGCCGACCTTCTGCTGGACGGGGACGGATTCGCCGGTCAAAGCCGACCGATCGAGAACGGCCAAGCCTCCTATGACCGCCCCATCGACCCACATTATTGCCACTGCCGACAGAATGCCGAACACTGGTCGGATTGCGTGCGACAGGCTGCAACATTGCATGTTCCTCCTTGCACCAGCCACATCGGCGAAAATGCGAAGACCCCGTCTGCAGAAGTCAAAAACAGCAGCGCTACGATCAGCGCCCTACGCATTGCCCACCTCCGTGAAACCTCCACCCAGCTTTCGAGAAGTTCGGCCTCTTCGTTTCTCGGGTGCAAAACCCCGCCGAGCTTAGCGGCCCAGACCTGACGCGGCCTTCGGCTCGACGGGGTAAGGCTCGGACGCAAAGGACTCCCGAGAAAGGCCCATCCCGAGCAGATGAACGGTACAGTGAATACCCCGTTGCATATTGATCTGCGTCAAAACGGTCGGAGGTGCCATTTGTGCGCTACATCTGAGCGACTGCCGCACCGCCACTCCACTCACCACTCGACCACCCGAGCCTCGGCGAACGAGACCCATCTCCTGAGCTTCCGCGGCCCCACGAGAGGAAAATAGTGGCAGCGAGATTCAACCCTCGAAAATCACGTGACGGAAGCGACGCAAAGCGTAACCGAAATAGACACTCCCCAGAGCTGCCGTGGCCAAAATCTCCGGCCAGACAATGGAAAAATCGGCGCCGCGATAAAGCACATCCTGGGAGAACAACACAAAATGCGGGGTCGGGCAGACCACCTTCATAACGTACTGCAGCCAGACCGGCATGCTTTCCATCGGGGTCATCGTTCCGGACAGGAGCATCATTACCAACAATACCGGGATTGCGAGCAATCCGAACTGGCCCATCGTGGATGCGACCGTGCCGAGGAGAATACCAAGCGCCCCGACGGCGAAGACATAAAAGCAGGCGCCGCCGAGAAACAGCAAAGTCGATCCGGCGATCGGCACTTGCAGCCACCATTGCACCACAAGCAGCAGCGACAGTCCGGCCGCCGCCAGAATAACGGCGCCATTAGCTACGATCTTCGACAGCATGATCTCGGCCGGAACCACGGGCATCACAAGAAGGTGCTCGACGGTTCCCTGCTCGCGCTCGCGGATCAGCGCCGCACCGGTCAGGATCACGGTAATCATGGTGAGATTGTTGATCACCTGCATCACCGAGTTGAACCAGCTGGACTTCAAATTCGGATTGAACTTTGCCTGGGTAACCATCTTGACCGGTGCACCCATCAATCCCTCGCGTCCCGTGATGAACTCGGTCACATAGTTGACGATGACATTCTGGATGTAGGTCATCCCGTTGGCCGCCTGGGCAACCGCGGTGGCGTCCACATTTATTTGAACGGTCGGCTGCCGCCCGGCAAGAATATCCGATTGGAACTTTGGGGGAATTTCGACGACGTACATCAAGCGTTGTGAATTCATCGCCGGGTCGATTTCCGTTGCTCCGATTTCCACCGCCGGCTTGAACGTGGGCGGCGTGAAGCCATCCGTTATGCGGCGCGACAGGTCGGAACGGTCCTCGTCGACGACGCCAATCGAGAGGTTCGTGGCTTCCGTGGAAGCGCCGGTGGCGGCGGCATAGATCGCGAAGCTGAAGCTATAGGCGACAAGCACCAGCATGATCGGGTCGGAGCGGATGCTGCGCAGCTCCTTGATCGTCAGCCGGTAGATATTGGCCAGGTGCATCCACAGCGTGGCGAGCCGATGGCTGCCGGGTCGCTTCGGCTCGCTCACTGCTTGCGCTGGCGCCCGTTCTCGTGCGTTTACCACCTGGCCCGCCACCGACATATCAGGCCTCCTGCTTGCGCAGAAACGTATGCGAGGCCATGAGGAAGCCGACCGCGAAGAGCGCAAGGACGAGCGCATTGAACCAGAGATCGGAATAGCTAAGTCCTTTGGTGAAGGTGCCGACACTGATCGGCTGAAACCAGGCCGCTGGAAACATCAGGCCGATCAGCCTTCCCTGGCCGGTGAGAGTGGATACCGGCACCAACAAACCTGAAAAGTTCACCGTGGGAATGACGCAGAGAACCGTGGTCGCAAAAACTGCGGCAACCTGTGTCTGAGTGAAGGTCGAGATGAGTTGCCCGAAGCCGCAGGTCGAGAAAACGTAGAGCAGCGCGCCCAATGCGAGGGCTCCCAACGATCCTTTGACCGGCACTTGAAACACGAAATACGCCATCAGCAGCAATAGGGTGAAGGTCAGCATCCCGACGACGACATACGGGAACTGCTTGCCGCAGAGGAATTCGAATTTGCTGATGGGGGTCGAGCGAAAATTGGCAATCGAACCTGTTTCCTTCTCGCGCACGACGGCGATGGTCGCCATGATTGCTGGGATCAAGACTAGCATCATCACAATGACGCTCGGCACCATCGAGAACACGCTTTTGAAGGCCTGATTGTAGCGGAAGCGATTTTCGAGTTTGAGGCCGCCAAGATAGACGTTGGACGGGGCGTTGGGGCCAAGGCGCTCCACCACGAGGTCCTGCACGTAACGCAATACGATACCGGTAACGTATCCTTTCGTTGTCTCGCCGCGAAACGGCATGGCGCCGTCGACCCAAAAGCCGACCTCGGGCGAACGCAGGTTTGCTATATCTCGGCCAAAACCAGATGGGATTTCAACGACCACAGCCAGCTCTCCGCTCCGCATGCGTTGCTCCAGCTCGGCTGTGGAGCTGATGGGAGGCCGTTCGGAGAAATAATGCGATCCCGAGAAACCTTCGAGCAGCCGGCGGCTTTCCGGCGTCCGGTCCTGGTCGAAGGCCGCGAAGTTGAGATTCTCGACGTCGAAGGTGATGCCGTAGCCGAACGCGAACATCAAGATGACAGGACCGATGAATGCGAACGACAGCCGTATGGGATCGCGTAAAAGCTCCATTGTCTCGCGCCGGGCATAGGCCCATAGCCGTCGAGGATCGAACCGCTTGGAGGCGCGCGACGGGATGGCTTGTTGTCCGGTCGGTGCCGGCGCGGGGGCAGGCTTGGCTGCCTGGGCCGTCGCTTGCGGTTCGGCTTGGGCCTTCTTTTTTTCTCCCGTTCCGGCCGCTTCCTCCAGATAGGAGATGAAGGCGTCCTCCAGAGAATCGCACTCGCGCTGCTTGACCAGCTCATTCGGGGCGCCGACGGCGAGCACCCTTCCTTGATGCATCAGCGAAATACGGTCGCAGCGCTCGGCCTCGTTCATGAAGTGGGTCGATAGGAAGATCGTGACGCCATCATTGCGGGAAAGATCGATCAGCGTGCGCCAGAATGAGTCGCGCGCAACCGGATCGACGCCCGAGGTTGGCTCGTCGAGAATGAGGATAGACGGACGGTGCAGCACGGCCACGGCAAGCTGCAGTCTTTGCTTGACGCCGAGCGGCAGGCTTTCCGGCTTGGCGTCGGCCACGTCTTTCAGATCGTAGCGCTCCAGCAGCTCCTTGATCCGGCCCTCGATCTGGTTTGCGGGCAGATGATAGAGATGCGCGTGCAACTCGAGATTCTGCCGCACCGTGAGCTCGCCGTAGAGGGAAAATGCCTGCGACATGTAGCCGACGTTTTGACGCGCCGCCATGTCGTCGGCGCCCATCGGCTTGCCGAATAATTTGGCCGAGCCTTCGGTGACCGGCAGAAGGCCCGTCATCATCTTCATGGTTGTCGTCTTTCCACAGCCGTTCGAGCCGAGGAAGCCGAAAATCTCGCCGCGTCCGATGCGAAAGCTGACATGGTCGACGGCGACGAAATTACCGAACCGACGCGTGAGCCCGTCCGCCTCGATCGCCGGCGTCTTGTCCTCGGTCTCCGCACGCGGCCGCACGATGACTTCCTGATGCTGGGCGCGCTTTTCCGGTGGAAGCAGCGCAATGAAAGCCTCGTCGAGCGTGGGCTTATTCGCTCGCGTAAGAATTTCCTTGAGCGTGCCATGGGCGATGACCTTGCCGTCGTCCATCGCGGCGAGCCAGTCGAACCGGCTCGCTTCGTCCATGTAAGCGGTTGCAACGAGCACGCTCATCATCGGCCGCCGCGCGCGGATCGAATCGATCAGCTCCCAGAACTGCCGCCGGGAGAGCGGATCGACGCCGGTTGTGGGCTCGTCGAGAACGAGCAGATCGGGATCGTGCATCAGCGAGCAGCAGAGGCTGACCTTCTGCTTCATGCCCCCCGAGAGCTTGCCGCAGGGCCGATCCGGGAATGGGTCGAGTCCGGTGGCTTTCAAAAGCTCGTCGATGCGCGCGCGCCGCTCGGCGGCGCCCTGGCCGAATAAGCGACCGAAGAAGTCGATGTTGTCGGAAACGCTGAGCGTCGGATAGAGATTGCGGCCGAGCCCCTGGGGCATGTACGCGATGCGGCCATAGCTTGCCCGCCGATGGCGCTCGTCCGCCATGTTTCCGTCGAGCACCGTAACTTTGCCACTTTGGATCTTGCGCACCCCGGAGAGGAGCGCGAGCAAAGTGGATTTGCCGACTCCGTCCGGGCCGAGCAACCCGACCATGCAGTGGGCAGGAATATCGAAGGTGAGATCGTTGAGCGCGAACCGCTTGCCGTAGTGGTGCGTTACCCGCTCGATCCTAGCGACAACGGCGTTGGTCATTGCGGCGCTTCACTACTGTTCGAGCTGTAGGCTCTTGAGATAAGCGATGATCGCCAAAATGCGGTTTCGAGCAACGTCCTCGGGATCAGAGCGGAGAAAAAGCAGACCCCAAACCGGCATTTCATACGTCCCGTGAGCCCTAATCGTTTTCCTTCCATCAATGATTCGGTAGAGGATCTCGGCTGGAAACACGCCGCCGTTCCTTTTGGCAATCAAGGTTAGATCGGTTGGCTTTGTTCTCAGCTCTACACTGACTGGACCGTCCCCCTTTCCACTCTGGCCGTGACATGCAGCACAGTTCGATTCGTAGCTCATTTTGCCGAAATCGATATCTTCAGCGAACCCGCATGGACTGAAAACGGCTAGCACGCAGGCAAGCATCAGAGGCTTAAGCATCAATTGTCGGCTCCTGGTGCATGCCATCATCGCAACGTCTCCAGGTAGCGGTGCGTTACCCGCTCGACCCTGGCGAAAATGGTCATTCTGGTAGCTTCACCACAAGTTCGGGAGGCCAGGCGATTTTGGGATCGGTGCGCACAAAGCCGAGGCCGCGGACTCCTGTCTTCACTTGACGGTGGTATTTCTCCAAGAGTTGTGGGTCCAGCTGGAGCTTGACGCGGAACATCAGCTTTTCCCGCTCCTCAGCGGTCTCGACGCTCTTTGGCGTGAACTGCGCCTCGGTCGCGACGAAGCTGATCGTTGCCGGACCGACATACTGCGGGACTGGATCGAGGATCAGGCGCGCCTCATCGCCGAGCGTGAGCTGTCCCGCCACATTCGCCGGCAGATAGAGTGTCATATAGACGTCCTTGAGATCGAGGATGGTCAGCACTCGCTGTCCTGCGGCGACCACCTCGCCGGCGCGGGCGAGCCGATATTGCACGCGGCCGCTCCTCGGCGACACAAGCACCAGATCGACCAGGATCGCCTGCAGCCGTTCGACATCCGCCTGAGCTGCCTTGATTGCGGCCTCGGCCTGGTCACGTTTGCGGTTGGCCGCAATGAGCGCAGCGTCGGCCGCCTCAAACTTGTTACGCCGCTGATCCAGCATCTGCTGCGGTATATTGCCGTGCTCGATCAGCATTTTTCCCCGCTCAAAATCCGTTTTGGTAAACTCCAGATCGCTCTTGCGCTGGTCGATGAGCGCGAGGGCTTCCGCCATCGCCTGCTTCGCCTTGATCACCTCCGCCTGCGCGGCGCGGAGCTGAGCTTCGGTTTCGGGCGAGGAGATGGTGGCGACGACCTCGCCGGCCGTGACCTCGTCACCTTCGTCCTTGGTCACTTTCGCCAGCCGACCGGCGTATTTTGCCGCGACGTCGACTTGCGTCGCTTCGAGGCGTCCGTTTGATTTCACGATCCCCTCCGGCATGTCCCGGCCCCGCAAGCGATTGATCAGCGTTTCCACCGCCGTGCGGGCCTTCTCGAGGGGGTCTTGCTGCTTTGATTGCGCTTGCGCGCTGGCAATGAGGACTTCATTGGAAACGCCCACCGCCCACGCGGCGATGGAAAAGACAATGCAAACGGCAGCAGGTTTCAAAACACGGGCAGTCAGCGGGCGGCTAGTCATTCGACTCGCTCCTGTGAGCCACGAAAGTGGCCACAATACTACAACACTGCGGGTCTCGACGTCAGCTCAATGTCATCTCTAAACCCCAAAAAGGAATGCCGGATTTGAGGTAGATCAAGCTCTGCGATCGGACGCGCCATGGGAGTTCTGGCTTGCTACCAGGATCGATAGCTGGCGAAGGACGGCTGGAACGCATAGTGCATCCATTGGGTCGCGTCGCTACGTGCCGCAAGACGGCATGAGCGACGCCATTTCGCAATGGCGTCGGCGAGTGGCAAATTTCTGGGGTCCCGGCCGGCTCGTAAATAATCTCGCTTGTTGCAGCCCGGCGCGTTGGAGAGAACCCCGGAGCGCTCAGGCGGCTTGTGAACCTTGTGCGCTGTCAGCCTCCCTGCGCGCCAACCACGCCTCCAATGCTGCTTCCTGGGCCTGGTCCACTGCGGCCAATGCAACGATTGCCGCTCCTGCGGCGTAACGTTCGGCGCCATCAGCGTAGCCTTGCAGTTTGGCCCGTTCAAATTTCGCTTTCCATTCCACGATCTTTTCCCTGGTCGCGGACCTGCGCTCCTCCATCCATTTCTTCATGTCGTTCTGGGCCGCCGTCACCTTTGCGCGATCCTGCTCGATCCGCTTCTTGACGGCGTTCAACTGCGTTTGAACATCCTGCCCGGCAGTTTTCAGTTTGCCATCGACCGTCGCCTTCAACAACTGCATCTCGTTGTCGATGCTCGTGAGCTTGACGCGAAGATTTTCGCAAAACTTGTCGATTCGTTCGGCCATGACGCGTTCTCCTGATGCGGTTAATTCGCTGGCAATTCAAGCCAACGATTTGCATTGAAAAGCACCCCCAGCCCCCGCACCTTGATATAAATCAAGTCCCATCGACGTGTAGAGCCTCGTTCATACCCTGGCCAAAAAGCTTCCGGTCGCGGCAAGCGTCCACCGGTAGGTTGCGGGCAATGTTCACAACTGTTGTGGCTAGTGCCTCGCGATCGGGGCCGCGGCGGCGTGTTGAGCTTCGTTTATCGCCGTGAACCGGGATCAGCAGGTGACAGAACTCCGCGCTAGCCCGGTGGTCCGTAACGCAGCCTCTCGGCTTCGGCACGGCAGGCTTCGCTGAAATTGCGGAGAGGGTCGATCAAGCCGCTGTTCGTCATTTCCCGCAGTTCTGGGACAGTCTTGTTCGGCTCTAGATACGCATTGACAATCCTTTTGACGATTTGGTCGGCGCTGTCGATGACGCGTGCCGAGGACAAGACGCGCATTCTGCTTATCTCGGCGTAAAGCCCCATCAACCCGGACACGTCCGGTTTGTCATTCTGCAGTGCGTGGATGTACAACGTCGAAGCTTGCTCAATGAATTCTTTGTAAAGCTCTTGTCGGCGGAGTTGATAATGCGCGAGCTGCGCCATCCTCGCCTGGGCACGTTGGGTCAACCACGACGCCAGGACGGATGTCAGACCGCCAATCGCGGCTCCCCCTAGTGCTGCAAGCGCTGTAACCACTGACGTGTCCATGCATACCCCATCAGCAAGCCAGGCATGGAATGCGGAGGCTTAGCTCCCATCGAGCGGTCAAGAATACGGGTTGATGTTCTGGCAGGGCAACGGGTCAACTTGCAAGCGTTTCGCTAGCTTTGCTCCGCAGCTTCTGTTGCGGCAGCAGGGCGAGGGTATGTTGCGCGATCATCAGCTCCTCGTCGGTCGGCACGACGAGGAGGACGACCCGGCTCTCTGGCCGCGAAATCAGCAAATTGCCATCCGCATTCACCGTCGGATCAAAAACGATGCCAAGCCACGCAAGCTTCTCCGCGATGCGGGCGCGGATCATCGGTGAGTTTTCGCCAATGCCGGCCGTGAACACGAAGGCATCGAGCCCGCCCAGCGCCGCCGCCAGCATTCCGGCATTCAGGCCAATGCGGTAGACGAAATAGTCGATAGCGAGTCGTGCGCGCGGATCGGAACTCGATTGCAGATCGCGCATGTCGTTGCTGATGCCGGACAGGCCTTTGAGACCGCTGTCATGATAGAGCAGATCCTGGACCGCCGCAGGGGTCATCCCTTTTTCGCTGAGCAAGTAAAGCAGGACCCCGGGATCGATTTGGCCCGGCCGCGTGCCCATGGGAATCCCGTCGAGCGCCGTGAAACCCATCGTGCTTTCGACACTGCGGCCGTTGGCTAAGGCGCACATGGACGCGCCGCTGCCGAGATGCGCCACGATCACGCGGCCCGCTGCCACAGTCGGGGCAACCTCGCGCAAGCGCTGGGCGACATACTCGTAGGAGAGGCCATGAAACCCGTAGCGTCTCACGCCCTCCGCGTAAAAATGTTCAGGAATAGCGAAATGATCCGCAACAGCACTGTGGCCGTGATGGAAGGCAGTGTCGAAGCAGGCCACCTGAAGCAACTCGGGACGGCCCTTCAACAGTGTGCGGATCGGCGCCAGGTTGTTGGGCTGATGCAGCGGTGCAAGCGAAACGTATTGCTCAAGACTCGCCACGACCGGTTCGTCGACGACGACCGGCCGGCCATATTTCGGCCCGCCATGAACGACCCGGTGACCGACCGCCAGCAGGTTTAGGTTCTGGGTCTCGCGCAGCCAGGAGGCCACCGTGGCAATCGCCGCGGGAACGTCGGCGATTTCGTCCGGCGCATAGGTTTTATCGGCGAGCGATGAGTTGTCGCTTCCCTTGGCGGATAACCGGGGACGCGTAGCGATGCCGTCGAGCTGACCCTTGATCAGCCGCCGCAGCGCGCCGCCCTCAACGCCGAAGATCTGGAACTTGACGCTCGACGAACCCGCGTTGACGACGAGGATCGCATCCATAGCCATCAGGCCTTCGGCAACGCCGCAATGCGTCGGCGTGCGTCGGCATAGAGCACCGCGGCCGCGCAGGAGGCCATGCGCGAGCGCACCGAATCGGCGCGCGAGGTGAGGATGATCGGCACGCGCGCACCGAGCACGAGCCCGGCCGCGTCCGCCTTGGCGAGGAACCTCAGGTTTTTGGCGAGCATGTTCCCGGCCTCGAGATCGGGCACGACGAGAATCTGCGCGCGGCCGGCGACCGCGGACGTGATGCCCTTGATCTTCGCCGCTTCCGGATCGATGGCGTTGTCGAACGCGAGCGGGCCATCGAGGATGCCGCCCGTGATCTGCCCGCGCTCGGCCATTTTGCAAAGCGCGGCGGCGTCAATGGTCGACGGAATCTTAGGCGTCACGGTCTCGACGGCGGAGAGAATTGCCACCCGCGGGGTGCCGAGCCCGACTTGCGTGAAAAGATCGATCGCGTTCTGCACGATGTCGCGCTTGGCATCGAGATCGGGAAAGATGTTGATGGCGGCGTCGGTGATGAAGAGCGTTTCGGGATATGTCGGCACATCCAGGATGAACACGTGGCTGATCCGGCGCTCGGTACGCAGGCCGGTCGTGCTAGAAGCCACCTCGCGCATGAGCTCGTCGGTATGCAGGCTGCCCTTCATGAGGAGCTCGCCTTTGGAGGCGCGGATCAGCTCGACGGCCTTTGCCGCCGCCGCATGGCTGTGCGGCGCGTCGACGATCTCGAAACTGCTGATGTCGAGACCATGCTCGCGCGCGACGGCGGTAATCTTGGCGGCCGGTCCGACGAGGATGGGAACGATGATGCCGGCTTCCGCCGCTTGGATGGGGCCGCGCAGCGCCGTCTCTTCGCAGGGGTGAACGACGATCGTCGTCGGGGCAGGCACCTGCTTGGCTCTGGCGATCAGCCGCTCGTATTTCGAAGCGGGTGGGTCGCCGACCGGCCCCACCGGCGCGATGTTGCCGATCTCGCTGTCCTTCAGCATGCCGATTCCTCACGCAGACTCGAGGGCGCGACTATCTTGGTCGGTCACGATGCTTTCGCCTGGGCCTCTTGCCTCTCCGACGCGACGACCGTCAGGTTTCGAACGACAGTCGACGGCTCGTCCACCCCGAACGCGCGGGCCACTCGCCGCATGCGCTCGTTGTCTTCGTCAGATAACGGGCCGCATGCCGTCATGATCTGCTTGACGAGATCGAGCGCCTGCCGCCGCGCGTCGGCGTCGGTGGGGAGCATCGACGGGAGCGCCGCGAGGGCAGCCTCCATATCCATGAGCATGATATAGAATTGGTCGCGCACGCGCTGCTTGAACTCCGATAACGATATGTCACTCTGTGTGCGGCGCATGCGGCGCACCGCCTCGAAGCCGCGCTCGTCAACCGAGCCTCTTGGCAGCCCGACATAGAGGACCCCGCGCATCACGGCTTCAGGTACCCCGCCAACAGAGATGCGCGACCTTAGTTCGGCAATCCGCTTCTGCAGCAACTCGTCATACAAGGGATGCTTGCCGGCCTTACGTAACGGACGCGTACCGGTCGGATCGATTCCGACGGCGGCCTGCAGCGGCGGGGAGCCATAGACGGTCAGGAACGTCCGCTCGGCCAGGCTCTCGATCATGTCTCGCCATGCGTTGAGCCCGGCGACAATCTGGCTGGATAGGGTCTCCTGTAGTTGAACGAACGGATTATCGGCGGCAACCGGCCTGCGGTTGTTGCGCACCTCCTCCGCCATGGCGGCGACCGGGGTCATCATGGGATTCGCGTTGGAAAACAGCTCGTATTGTAATCGCAGCGGATGCAGCTGCTGCAGCCATTGCGCCAGCGGCGGGTTCGCGAACGCGCGAACGATCGGCTGCGCAAACTCGCGGTAAAGCGCAAGGTTGTTCTCCGACACGCGGACGGCGGTGGCGAAACGCCGCTCATCGGCTGCATCATTGCCGCCAAGCGCGCGGATGTCGTCCAAGGTCCTCGCTTCGCACCGCATCACCCATTGTCCGGGCGCAAGCTCGGGGTGTGCAGTGTCTTCGCCCTTGCTCTCGAACACCGCCTCGTAAAGGCCTGGCGGCAACGTGTCGATGAGGTCGATATTGCTGGAAAATTCGCCGTACTCTTTCTTGGCCACGCCGCCGGAAACGAAGATACCGAGGTGGCCGACGCTCTCGTGGATTGAATAGACGATCGTTTGTCCATACGAGCGGATCTCATCGGCGTTCTGATAAAGATCGACAATCCATCCGAGCGCCTGCTGCGGCGGCGTGATGTTGTCGCCTTTGGAGCAGAAGACGACGATGGGAGAGCGGATGTTGCGTAGATCGATGGCGGTTCCGTCCGACGTTTGGAGTCGTCCGGCAGCGAGATTGTTGCCGATAAACAGCTCGTCGACGATGAACTGGATCTCTTCGGCGTTGAGATTGACGTGACCGCCCCACCAGCGCTCGAAGCCGAGATAGCGCGGCGCCTCGGTGTCGATCTTGGAATAGAGGTTGTACTGCTTGGTCCAGAGCGTATTCGCGGGATTCTGGTTCTCGAAATTCTGCACCAGCCAGGCGCCGTTGAACGCCGGTCCAATACGACAGCGGCGAGCCGGCGATGATGATGGGGCCGAACAGTTCTGGGCGAATGGCGGCGAGCATCATGACCGCCCATCCCGCCTGGCAATTGCCGATCACGCAGGGCTTTCCGTCCGCCTCGGGGTGCAGCGCGACGACCTTCTCGAGAAAAATCGCTTCGGCGCGCCCGACGTCCTCGATGGTTTGGCCGGGAACGGGGTCGGGCAGGAAGCCGACGAAATAGCAGGGATGCCCCGCCTTGAATGCAACGCCGATTTCGCTGTCGGCCTTGAAGCCGCCGATGCCGGGGCCGTGGCCGGCGCGCGGATCGACGATGACGAAGGGCCTGCGCGTCGGGTCGACTTCGATGCCTGGCGGCGGAACCACTCTCACGAGGCCGTAGTTGACCGGCCGATCGAGCGTCCTGCCGTCGAGCACCAGCTCTACCTTGTAATCGAGCACGTGTGGAGCGGTCTCGGCGAGGTGTTCGCGATATTGATCGCCGCGCTGGCGCATGACGTCGAAGAACAACACGCTGCGCTGCGCGGCATCGACCATATATTCCATGGCTGGGCCAAATACGCCGAGCGGCGCCGCAAATGCACCGGTCGAAGATGGGGGCGCTTGGCTGGATGACATTGGCTGTGCTCCCTGCTTGCTCCTCGGCCGGCGCGGGAAGGCCCACGCGCCTGTCGCTCGTTCGTGCGCGCGGCGGCATCCCCGTCAGGTCCGGCGGTTCTCTTTCCAAGGCGCACGCGTGAACGGCAGGCGTTTGGCGCCGCGAGCCATTCACCACATCGGCGGCCGCTGCGTTTTGACCTCTGTCAAATTCCCGGCAAGGCCCGCCACTTCGTCCGTGCTTACCGCCATACCTTTCCCTGAGCCGCGACCTAAATGGTTCAACCCCACATCAGCGTCATGCCGACATCTCCGGGCAACCCTCCGGGATAATCGACGATTTCGACCTTGAGCTTGTATCCGCGCGGACGGAAATACTTCGCCCAAAGCTGATAGATTTCTTTTGGCACGCCGGTCAGCGTGCTCTCCCAACCCGCCTCCTGTTGAATGATGGCGCGGCCCTTGTCCGTGCACAGTTGGTTCGGAAAGCGGTGTATTTGTACCTCGGTCTTGCCGTTGGCTACCGCGCGCTCGATGAGCTTGATCCCACGTCGAATGGCCTCTTCATCCGATACACCCGACGGTTTCGCGAGACGCTCCAAGAAGGCCTTCTTCTCGGCCTCGGCCTCGGCCGCCTGCCGCGCCTGCTTGGAGGCTTCTTCCGCCTCGGCCAGGGCGAGTTTCTTCATGTAGTCCTTTGCTGTCGGCAGTAAATCATCAGGTTTCGTCGCCATGTCCGCTCCGTTCCGCAAATTGCGCAGCGCAGGCCGACGATTTTAATCTTCGGCAAGTGATACATCAATGATATGTCGCTGATGCAACATCGCGGTTTGTTCAAAGGGAGGTATGCCGGTCGGAAAAGGTTAGATTTGCAATCATGCCGTCAACCGGCGGGGACATCAGACACCCACTGTCGAGCACTACGTCGAGGCCCAGCACGCAAATTCGAGAGGATGCCACGATTCCCGTCGTCAAAGCAAAGCTGCTCGAAGGCAAGCGAGGTCTCGTCGTCGGCATCGCCAACGAGCAATCGATCGCCTGGGGATGCGCCAAGGCCTTTCGGGCGTTCGGCGCCGAGCTGGCGGTGACCTACCTCAACGACAAAGCCAAAAAATACGTCGAGCCGCTCGCCTGCGAACTCGAAGCCCCGATCCTGATGCCGCTCGACGTGCGCACACCCGGCCAGATGGAGGCGGTGTTCGATCGCATTGCCAAGGATTGGGGCAAGCTCGATTTTGTCGTGCACTCCATCGCGTTTTCGCCGAAGGA
>Ga0306922_10002636_pt1 | contig 16670 bp, 10 predicted proteins | sample sta12Cox44000082_FD_203758 | JGI IMG/M metagenome (GOLD analysis project Ga0306922, IMG submission 203758) | Lab enrichment of tropical soil microbial communities from Luquillo Experimental Forest, Puerto Rico - statoxic.12C.oxic.44.000.082 (v2)... | ecosystem: Environmental > Terrestrial >... | reverse complement strand
AAGATTTCCTTATGAATCGCGCGCGCCGTCTTGCTCTCCAACATGCTCTGGCTCCTACGTTGGATCGTGCCGTCGATTCTCTCTGTGTTGCACTCAGTCCCGATACGACTCGTCACTACCGCGGAACTGTGCGAAAGTTCCTGGTCTATCTTGGTGCCCAGCATCCTGAGGTGAATCGGCTAGACCAGCTACGCCGTGAACCTCATATTCTGGGCTGGATGTCTTGCTTGCGGTCGCAAGTGCCCCCGCTGACGACCGCTTCCTGCATCAACCACCTCATCGCCATGCGCGTTGTTTTTAACGAACTGGCTTGGGCGGAACAGCTTGTGGAACTTGCTCGCCTAATCCGTTGCCAGGATATTCCGCGTGCACCGCAGCGGCTACCACGGCCACTGACGACCGAGCAGGATCAGCTCCTCCAGAAGGAGTTTCTTCGTCGCAATGATCTGGGCGGTAATGTGTTTCTGTTAATTCGCCATACTGGCATGCGCATCGGCGAGTGTGCCGATCTGTCGTGCGATTGCCTTCGTTCTACAGGCCCCCACCAATGGGCCGTCCATGTACCGCTCGGCAAGCTGAAGACCGAACGTATGGTTCCTGTGGATTCGTTCGTCTGTGAAATCGTTCAACGCCTTGGGTTCTTTCGTTCCCGGGATCCGCTACCTGCGGATGGAAAGCTGCTAGCCCGTCCACGTACCAAAGAAGCCTTGGTTCGTCAGCTGCGTGACTACTTGCATCAAGTCTGCCATGCTCTGGGCCTCTCTACCCGCATTGTTCCTCATCAGCTTCGTCATACTTACGCTACGGAGATGCTTCGCGCCGGCGTCGGCTTTCCCGTGTTAATGAAGTTACTCGGTCACACCTCTCCCGAGATGACCATGCGTTATCTCGACGTGGCGTTAACTGATCTCCAGCGAGAATTTCAGCTGGCTCGTTCACAGCCTCGTCACCTTGTTCCCCAGCCGAAGGTGCCGCTCGCTCGCCTTCGAAGAGGTTTAGACGGAGTGGTTGATTCGTTACTCGCTGCTCAACATGTCCTGGAGATGTTTCGGCGAGCTCTGCCAAAAGGCCCTTCTCGCGAATGCCTCGACCGCCTCACTAACCGGCTTACTAAGATTGTTAGCGAAGCCCGCAAACTTCCCGCGCCCTGAGACCTAGCAGAGATTGGCCGGTTAAGCCGGTAATTCGACCGGAATCGGATCTTGGTAAGATTTCGTGCCATCAACCACCCGCGGAGTCCGTCGGTTCCTTACAGGCAGCAATCATTCACTCGTGGGCGTAACCCGGCTGTTGAAAGAAACAAACTAACCGCAGCGGCCGCATCCGCGCAATCGCGGGCCTTGACACCTTTACTACTGGCCGTGCCATGAACTGTCCCCCAATTTTTGCCAAGAGAAATAATCTCACTGTGGCACTCTTGTGCTACTATTCGTGGCACCAGATGTTGGGGTAATCAGCCAGCTTTTTCGTAAACAGCGACCTCCACTAACCAGAACCTTTAGCAGCAAGCCGCCTTCATAAGCAGCAACCATCTCTCGCGCCTGCCCCCGCCAGGCGCTTGCCCATTGCGCGCGACGATGCAGGAGGTGCCCAATGTTTTCCCCTCGCAATTCAATCAACCCCTACAAACAAATGGTGAAGTTCGCCTGCACAACCTTCGCCGCGGCATTCGGAGTGTTCCTGGCTATCGCCGCAGTGTCGCTTTCAGCGGTGGCGCAGGGATACGATTTCTGCGAGGGTGGAGTCCTCGACCAAGGAAGTCAGGGGCAGCCGCGGGACCTGATCATCCTCCCCGGCATGACCTGCAAGGTGGATGGAACGAAAAAACCCTACTACTTCCGCAATGTTTATGTTTTTGGCGATGCGACCACTGATCCCGCGAAGACAGCGACCCTGGTGTTCAGTAACGTGACCATGGATTTTTACGCCGCCAACATCCTGGTGCAAAACCTGGGTGTGCTGCAGGCGACGGGCATCGGCGCAAACAACGACGGCAATGTGCTCACCATCCATCTTTACGGTAGCGCGACCGCCGATGGCATCACCTGCAAGAAGATCGACAGCAACAACGGCAGTGTGGCGAACGATGTCATGTGCGGCGTTCCCACCGCTGTGTGGGGTTCGAACAAGATGGATATGCGATACCCGAAGACGCCCTGCACCAAGACATCGCAGCTCAATCCCCCAACTCTGCTGCCGGGCGGAGTGGACGATTGCTTTTATGAATACAGAATGCTCGACAGAAAGGACCTTCCCAACGCCTACTTCGGACGCAAGGTTTTGGCGCTGTCTTACGGCGGCACGATTCAAATGTCGGGTTACAAAGGCGCGCAAGGAGGCAACGACAACGATCCGTCGGTTACCGGCAGCAGTTGGATGCGTCTCAACGCTACTCTGAAGGGCGGGGAGAAATCGCTACAGGTCAGCGGCATACCCGCCGACTGGAAGAAGAACGACTACATCGTTGTAACCTCGACCGATTATCTCCCCGGACATGCAGAAAAGTTGCAGGTGGAGGGCGACGTTTCCGACTCGACCGTCAAGCTGATCGGGAAAGTCATGAACCCGCACTGGGGGCAGACCTACTCGCTGGCCAACGTTCCCTGTCCTCCCGCCGGAGGTCCGGGGTGTCAATTCGGTCCCGATTTGTTGCCGGGGCAAAAACCTGAGGATCGGAACATTGACATGCGGGCGGCGGTTGGATTGTTGAGCCGTAGCATACGCATTGTTTCCGATGGCGATACCGCTGGCTCGCCACTCCCTGACTGTAAAACCAAACCAACCGACTGCTATTACGGCGGGCACACGGTAGTACGCCAGGGATTCCTGTCCTACCAGATTCAGGGAGTCGAGTTCTATCAACTGGGTCAGGGTGGAGCAATAATGCACTATCCGGTGCACTTCCACATGGCGCGCAAGACGCCGGCCAACACCTACGTGAAAGACTCCTCCACTTGGGACTCGATGACGCGCTGGATCACCATTCACGCGACGCAGGGCGTCACCTTGGCGCGCAATGTGGGCTACAAGTCAATCGGCCACGGGTTTTACCTGGAGGACGGGACCGAAACCGACAACGTGCTGAATACCAACCTCGGCGTCTTTGCGCGCGCCGCGGTGAAAAACGACCAGAACGATCGCAAGGTCCCCGGGATTCTGGCCGAACCCGAGCACCCTGGCGCGGATAATCCGTATCACTCCGATTGGGAGTTCCCCACGTTGTTCTGGATCATGAATGGCTGGAACGAATTCCAGTACAACTTTGCCTCTTCGGCGGGGACCTGCGGCGTCTGTTATTGGCTGCTGCCCGGGGGCATCAGCGGCCCTTCGCAATACGAGTGGTTCGAGGGCTACGCCGGACAACAAGTGGTAGAGCCAAACTTTAACCGAAAAGACCCAGGGTTCATAGTTAACCGCGCGGGCCTGACCCCGTTGAAAAAGTTTGTGGGCAACTCCTGCTCGACGGCGATGACGTCTTTCCTGAATATCGGCCAAACGGCCCGTTGCGCCGGGGTCAGTAACATGCCGATGACCCTCAGCCTCGAGGCTGTCGACAGCGTCGCGCCTTCCAAAGCCGAGTTCGCGGGAGCCGATCCCTACTATCCCTTTGTCACCGGTTTGCGCAACCCCACACAGTGCACGGGTACGAATTGCCGCTGTGATCCCGGCGTGCCCGGATGCAACGTTCCGTGCGCCGGTTTCGGGGAAATCGGCCAGGCGAATTGCGTGGTCACCACCCTTGACCGCTATACCACTTCGTTCAATTGGGCAGAGAAAAATTTTGCCGCGGTGTGGCTGCGTCCCTGGTGGTTCCTGGTGCAGAACAGCGCCATCACCAACGTGCAGCAGGGCGGCCTGACCTTTGTCACCAGCGGCGGCTATACGCGTGCCGATGTGGCGCAAGGTGCCTGGTCACTGCTGCGCAAGAGCGCCCTGGTGGGCAACACGCAACTGACGCCCGACGGCGGCCAGCCGGTCAATCCTTATGCCTCCAGCGCCGGACCCTTCAATCCCAACGGACTGAAATCCACGATGACTCCCGGTCAGATATGCGACTACGGCGGTCCCCCGGGCGTGGATTACTGTCTCTCCAGCGTCGAGGGCATCAGCTACCCGGTTGAGTTTTTCAGCGTGAACCAGAAGTTATTCAATATTTACGATGGTCCAGCGGTAGAGGAGCACAACGCGTATCTTGACATCCCCGTTACCAAAGTGGGCAGGGTTGCAGACTGCGTCGAGAAGAATGGAGCGCAAACCTGCGCGGAGTTCAAATACCTGTATGGGCAGGAGTTTGGGCTTACTCTCGATCCTCCGCCCGCTTCCTCCGGGGAGTGTTATCTACCCAATGCGGCTATTGCCTGGAAGCAGTCCAACGGCTTCTTCTACCCTCCCGCGTTCCACTCCGACAACTTGTTTTTCAACAATGTGGACATCCGGCATTTCGTGATCGAGCCGGAGTTTAAGTTCGGAACGTTTACTACTGATCCGGACGCCGTCAAGACGCGCTATTGCACCTGGACCGAGACCATGTTTGCCAACTTCACGGACGTAGACCGGCAGACGGTGTTGAACGACGATGACGCCTCGCTGACCGGCTTGCTGGCTGACTTGGGTGGTGGCATGACGCGGGAAACAATTTCCGTGAACGAGGATACCTTTTTCGACGCTCCCACGGTGGACACCGAGTGCGCCTCCGATATTCACGACAACGAACCAGCGACCGGCAAGCCGGGAACGGCCAATACCAGCCCCTATGAATACATCACCACTGCGACCATCGCGAAGTGCGGAATCAACCTGGCTGGGTGCCGGATGAATTTGCCGGGAAATGTTGATTGCGACAAAAGTAACATGAATCAGTATTGTGCCTGGGGACCAGCTTGCGGCTTCGGCTCGGGCGATCAGGCCTGCTACGGCGTGCCCTTGTATCGCCAATTGCTTACCGACAAAGAGTGGGCCGAGTTCGACGGCAACCGCAGCGGGTACCACCGGCCGGCTATCCGCATGATGGGACAAGGGACCGGACAGCGCAGCACTCTGACCGTCAACCACGGGAAGTACTACATTGACGACCAGGTGACCCTGCAGACGCAAATGGCAAGTGGAGCCAAGGAGTGGAATATCTACTTTCCCAATGAGACGTACTATACGTATCTCATCTACGCCAAGCCCAGCTTGGACCAGACCTACCAGATGTTTGTTGGATATGAGCTGGATAAGAAAACGGTCGAACCTTCGGTCAAGCCGTACCGGGCGGTTTTGGAGACCCAGAACTATCAATTCAAGAGTGCCGATAGCGATCTGAAGTTTCTCGACACTAGCTACGATCCCAGCCCGCAAGGAATGAGTCCGACTGCCGGGCTGGTCACGGTGAGGGTAAGCTTAAGTCTGACTCCGGAGAGTGCGAAGAACTACCAGGACGAATTCGACAACGACAGGAAGGACTTTTGCCGGCCAGCCACCTATTGCGAAGCGCAGGGGTCGGGAAAGGGCACCCAATGCGTGTGCAAGCCGGGCACGGAGTGCACCGACAACTCGGTCTGCGCCTGGGCCATCAAGGACATCGATTGCCCGCTCAAAGGATGTTTTGCCTTCGGCATAACCATGCCGGACAAATTTATGACCGGCATAGCCGCCACGCCACCGGTCCCGGGGAAGTTTAGCGCCGATAAGAGCTATAACTGGAGTCTTCCATTCGACAAGGTGCAAAACACCAATAACCCGCAATGTACCTACAAGAAATAGCCTCCGTATCAGGGCCGGAGTGCGGCGAAGAGAAAGCGCGACGAAAGAGACTGCCAACACAGTGTCTCATTGCGGATACCCGCGATTGGGTTAACGTTGTTCGGCCTTGAGCTTCGGGCACAAGTTCACTCGCTGTTGGCGGAAGCCGGGAACAAGATCGCGGATTGGGAGGAAAACAGCGGGAGAAACACAACCGCACGCGATTGTGAGTGCGCGGCTCGGCATTTTCGACCTGCCGTCCGTTCAAGGTAAGTTGCCCTTCTACTGGTACCTGAGTTCCAACGTTCCAACGACCAGAAAATATTTAATGACAATTGGCCGCCCATTGTTAAGTGGTTCGGAGACACAATTGACAAGTTCGCCGCCACACATCCGGATAAGCCCCATCCCGTCGTCTATAAACTGCCGGATGCTCCGCACTATTTCTACATTACCGATCAGGCGTTCGTGGTTCGGGCAATGCGAGAGTTTTTGCTGGGCGAAGTGGGACCATGACGACCTGGAATTGATAGAAAAAGATTTGCTTTGTAACCGAGTCGGTCGTCGGGACTCCTGTCGTCGGGTCGCTCAAAGGGGCTGGCCAGTTGCAGTTGATTCCGAGAAATGGGTGTTCGTACCGGCCCCCCCGCCGGTCGAGACTGTTCCTAGCGGGCACAGGAGCAACAGGTAAGTAAGCGGGGGTTCTCAGTTGACGTATAACGTCCTACGCTGAGATTTGAGTGTCTCCCGATTCACTTGTCCGACATGCCGACTATACGGACAAGTGAACTTGTCCACCCGCTGTCTGATCCCTCTTGCTGCGCTAAGGATCCGGCGTACGTCATGTGACGTGGGCCACAGATTATTTTTGGCTGCGGGGTAAGAGGAAATGCGAATTGCAGACTGAAGGGGCTGTCGTGTGGGCGGATCGCTGCTACGCGACGATGGCCGACTCGAGTGCTTGGGCGCCACAGTGCGGCTGTAGCAAGCCGGCTGCCCGAGCCATCCAGCGGTCCAGCTCGGCGGCGCCAGCAAAGGAAAAGATGGCCATCAGGATGCGTTGCGAGCCGGCGCGGATCATGGCGCAGTCGGAGTCGCTGGTGGTCCCGTTAGAATCCCCTCTCCGGATGGCAGCAAAATCGCACTGTAGACAGGTCCGCCCTTCACGATCATCGACGATATCAGCGAGAGGGTGTCCCGCCGCCAGAGCCGTACGATTCCGTCTTCTACAGTGGACACGATAAAGCGCCCGTCGTGCGACCAATCCAGCGCGGTAATGTTCGCTCCGTGCGTCAGCAAATCGACGATTTCCCGAGTTGTGAGGTCCCGAACAAATATGTTGCCGCCCGACACGTCTAATGCCAGGGAGAGGTCGGATGCCGCCGAGTGAAGCAACTTCGAGTTAGCACGCGAGACACCGAGACCTCCGGCCAGCACTGGCGCGTGGCCCGCAGCCTTCCAGATCAGCCGGCCTTTGACGCTGTCCGCCAGGATCAGTTTGTCGTCCGCGGAAAACCATGCGTTTGAGATGCCGGACTTCGCTTCGAGGTAGCCTTCGCTTTGGCCGCTGTCCGTCCGCCAAATCCGCACGCGCCGCGTGTCGTTTGTCGTCAGAACCCGAGCGCCGCTCCGCGAAAGTCGCGCTGCCGAAAAGAGGTAGCCTATTCCGGGCTTGAGCCGGCAACGCTCCTCGCGGTGGCGAGGTTCCAGACCCGGATTTCCGGGTCCTCCCTCGTTAGCACCGTTCGGCCGTCCCTGGTTATCGAAACATCGCGACAGCCCGGGCAGTGCAAAGCCTTCTCGAGTCTACCCGTCCGAGCATCGAGTAGATCAATGATACGTGTTCATCTCCGGGGTCGCGGCCATCGATATCGGCAGCCCGAAGAGTGGGAAAGTGTCCGGCGGGAACACGACGATTTCCGTGATCAACCCTTCCTCGATTCGAAGAATATCCAGCGCCATGGCCCGCCAGGTGGAATCGCCGGGCCGCCACACGTAAGCTGCGACCGCCGGCTGGAGGTTGGCGTGGGGCACAACGCAGCGCAGGTGACCAAATTGTTCGGAGCCGAATCCGCCTTCGATCCATAACTTGAACATCTCGTCACGGCCGTCAGCCGCGCCGAAGTCGGGCGGCATGCGGAAGGTGGCGTCCGCACGGATGATCGATTCGAAAGCCCGAAAATCCGCCGATTCGCTCGCCTCGACGTATTTCTTTAGCAGGTCGCGCTCGGCCGCGCTGGCATCCACGTTGGCGGGCCACGCCGGCTTGCGAGACGGGCAGACGCTCGCGGAGCCTGCCCGCGCACGCTGCAATGCGCTGTTTACGGCAGAAACACTGATGTCGAGCAGGGCGGCGGCGTCCTTGGCGGACCAGCCGAGCACGTCACACAGAATCAAGGCGGCCCGCTGCTGCGGCGTGAGGAGCTGGATTACCGTAAGGAAGGCGATTTCGATGGTTTCGCGCATCAGCGTCATCGCCTCTGGCGTCCTCGCCGACGGGGTGGGGTGGCTCGAGCACTGAGTCCGGAATCGGACCCAGCCAATCCTATTGACTACGAGCGTATGCATTTCCCAACACCCGTTCGGCTCGGCTCATAGTCGGAAGGTCAAATAAGTCGTCTACTCTCCAAACTCAAGTAACAGGATTTCGTCGTTTGACGGAAGCACAATACGCCACCCGAACTTAAGGCCGGATTCGCGCACCAGTTCATCTAAACCCGCTAAATCTGTTTTGTCCCGTTCAGGGTCGGCACGTTCAAAGGTGCAGTTGGTTAAAGGAACAAGCATTCCGAATCTGGAGCTCGCATCAGCGAGCTGTAAAGTATGTTCCTCAACGCTGCCGATGGACGCAACTGCACCAACGACAACACCTTCCAAAACCATTGATATGGCTAATTTTGTTTTGAGATTCATCCACTCCTTAAAGAACCGAAGTGCATCTTCCGATGAACTCATGTTGTGCCTCAAAGTTGAGAATCAGGGCCTATGATAGCAATCCATGCAGCGTCAGGTACGATCCGCAAATGATGGCACCTTCAGACGGGGAGATGCCTACGGAAGGAGACATCGTGTTTTGCATTTGTCCTTGCTATCCAAAGTGCAAGGTTCTGCATTTTGTCGAGCAGAGCGTTCGTTCTTGAACACCCTGTTTCGATTTGCGAACACGGTTGCTACTCCCTGGGATCAGTTTGACATTGATAGTTAACGATCGTCTCCCATGGTCTGCCGACCTTCGGGAAGGAATCCGAATTGCACCGGCGAGAACGTGATGGATCTGCCTCGCTACAACCCGGCTCGCGCAAGATGGCACCGCTATTTGCGGTCGGTTCTGACTGCGGCAGCCCCGGTGCTTTGTGTCATGCTGCTGGGCGCGATCATCTTCCCCGCCCTGCGGGGAGGCCTTCCTCCTGCCTACCTACGCAGCTCTCCCGCTTCCGCTGGGGGGAGCGAGAGGCCTGCCAGGAACCAGATGCCGAGCTCGTTCCACTCGGCGTTCCCGCCGCCTTTGGGGACAGTTGCATTTGTCGATGTCAACCTGGTTCCGATGGACCGCGAGGGAGTCATTCCCCATCAGACCGTAGTGGTGGAGGGCCACAGGATTTCCGCCGTCGGGTCGGCGACGATGCAGGTGCCCATCCAGGCGGTCAGGGTTGAGGGGTACGGCCGACTGTACCTCATGCCCGGTCTCTCCGATATGCACTCACATGCCTTTGAGGAAAGTGATTTCACTCTCTACGTAGCTAATGGAGTGACTACCATTCTGACCCTCGGCACGCCAGAATCGTTCCTTGCCACTCGCAGAAAACTCAACGCCGGCAAGATGCTGGGACCAACGGCATACGCTGCCTTCTTTGTCGATGGAGATCCCCCCGTGGATCCGAGCTTCTTCTCGGTAAAGGGAGAGGATGCGGCCAGGAGCGCGGTGGATCGGGCGAAGGCCGAAGGCTACGAATTTATTAAGGTCTACAACAACCTCGGCAGCACCGAATTTCACGCCATCCTCGAGGAAGCCCGCCGCCAGCGATTGGGGGTGGTGGGCCATGCCGTCCGCTCGGTGGAGTTAAAGGATGCGCTGAATGCGGGACAGGTTATGGTTGTTCATGGCGAAGAGTACCTCTACATGTACTTCCATCGCAGCCGCGACCCCGCCCTGGTGAAACAAGCGGCTGACTTCACGCGCGCGGCAGGAGCCTACGTCATTCCTAATCTCTCGGCGTATGAGGCAATCTCTCTGCAATGGGGCAAGCCGGAACAGGTAGAAAAGTTTCTATCGCGACCCGAGGCAAGCTACCTCACGCCGTGCCGGAGGCGCGACTGGCAGCACGCCGATTATGTGGTACGTTCCGGCACCCTGGCCGGTAACCTTGAATTCCTTCGGCAGTTCACCAAGGCACTCAGCGATGCGGGTGTTCCCCTGGCGCTGGGAACGGATTCGCACAATATCCCGGGCATGTTCCCGGGGTACTCGATTCACGACGACCTCAGAAATATGGTTCAGTCCGGTCTCACGCCGTACCAGGCGCTGTCCGCCGGCACTCATGTCCCTGGCGAATTCATCAAGAAATACGTGCCGGGAGCCGAATCGTTCGGGACCGTGCAGGTGGGAAACCGTGCCGACCTTCTGCTGCTCAATCGCAACCCATTGGATTCTGTCGAAAATGTACGCGAACCCGTCGGCGTGATGGCCGCGGGCCACTGGATGCCCGCAAGTTTTCTTCACGAGCGCTTGGATGATTTCGCCAAAAGGTTTGCTGCGGGCAAGTGTGGGGAATAGAAGCTTCGGACGCCTCCGGCTACCAACGTTTCGGCCTTTAATCGCGGGCGGAGTGGAATTCGAAGACCATCTTGCTGCCGTCCTGCTTCGTAATAACCGAGCTGGTTTGGATGTGTTTCGAGTCGGGAAAGCGGATGTCCACATCTTCGGTGGCAGGCTTGCCATCCCACGATGTGGGATACGGCTCGAACAGCATTTCGCGGTCGCTGATCCATTGGCCCTTGTGGTCATGGACCTCTCCCATCGAGGTAACGCACATGAAGTGAACTGCCTTCCCGTCGGGATCGTAGGCAAACAGGCAAGCTTCTTCAATGGCTCCGATGGAGGCGATCCCTTTCATCGAGCAGCGTGCACCCGCGCCGAGGGCCGCCGGGTTGCAAGTCATCTCCCAGGGAAAGGACTCCGGTTTCGATCCTGGGAACGTTGCGGTCATTTGCCCAGCCCAGCGTCCGGAGACGGCGTCGACGGTCCGCTTGACCTGAGGTGGAGACGGCGGCTGGCCGGGAGGTTGTAGAGCCTGACCAAGGCAGGTAATCGCGAAGATCGTCACTACAAACGCAGGTGCAGCGTAGGCTTTCAGCATAGCCTTCATAGTCCTCAATAACTTAAACCACGCGGACCTGCAGAAGGTTACGTTAAGTATTTTTGACCGGCTGCGGTGGCCTGCTCCCTGTGGTTCGTCAAAACTACACGCCGAGTAGTTTCCGATAGACGAATCCCCCTTTACATGCCGAGCGGTCACAACTGGTCTCTGCGCTTTCGAACGTGGATTCATTTGTAACGGGTGATACGATTCTCTAGAAGACGGGCAATCAGTAAGTTATTCGCTAAACGCCCAGCGTCCACCGCCTGAGAAACCTGTTCAAGGCAGCTGTGCTGAAGAGTTGAGAAGACTCTTCTCAGTGGAAGAGTTCACCCACCGCAGTGTAGACGAAATTGTAGCTGTCGCGGCACCCGAGCTCCGGTCAAATCGGCAAAGTCTCGCATGGAGTTCTGAAGCCAATAATTCGTATTGACCAATTCTTCTGCCATATCCTGCTTACCCTTTGGTATCCCGGACGGATCCACTTTCGAATCAGCGCCGGGAAACCCCACATCCACTCCTCGAGAGTCAACGGGATACACCGCGACGTTCGCATCGGCCAATTCCTTTGTCGCACGCTCATAAACCTTCGCAGTTGCGATCGCACATTGTCACAAGCATCGCTCAGCAGTTTTCGGTCGGCTGCGTTGCCTTGATTGCGATTGAATCAGTCAAACGCGGAAATAATTGCAGAGGGAAGTAATTTCTACCCAAGGTACAAACGCCAGGAGACCCGGAACTTGTTTTGTTCTTTGTTGTTTGCCGTTCCGGCTCTTGGCACTCAGTATGCGGATATATACATCGGGAGGTCGTCCGATGCCGTACCTTCGACTTCACTTACCAAAAATGCCCATAGAGCAGAAGCGCATCATCGCCCATAAGCTCATCGAGGCTACGATGCAAGCATTCCGTCTGCATCCCCAAGAACGCTACAACGTATCGGTCGAGTTTATCTCTGAGCCTAACTCAAGCGCGGCTAACGGTATTGGGCGTTCCCGTCGGCACGACGCCGATTGCATATTCGAAGTGATGGGACATGACTTGACAGAAGCAAAGAAGAAAGCATTCACAGACGAAATTGCCGCCGTGGTTACGCCATTGCTGCCTTCGAAATCGACGATGTGGATTGCCCGTCTGCTGGGAGTCAAGCCAGACCTGTCGCGCCAGATTGCATTTCAGTTTGAGGAACTGAGCCCAGCAATTAGTGATCCTTTTGTCGCATATCAAGGCTCGAAGGCGGCATAAGTTCTTCTTCTCTGGAGGGCTTCGCTCCCGCTATTTTTCCTGCGCGCGGGTCCGAGCGCAGACTCTGCTCTTCACGCGCGCTCAATTACCGCGTTGATTTCTCCTCCAACCGCGCCCCGCGCAGCGCACCCACGCATTCCCTGACGACCTTCCTTGTGCCGGCCCTCGGGACACCGGAGCGGGATTCGGCGCGTTGGAAGTCGGATTCGGCTCCTTCGCAAAACTGAAATGCCAACTGAGTCCACTTCCAAACAGCCCGCAGCCCGCCACGCGAGCGGAATCGACTCCGTAGCGCACCTAACTTCCCAGACGGCGACAATGCCTACTTGCCCGCCTGCAATGGAACTGCCAAAGATCACTTGTCAGAGGGCGAGTGGCGACGGTCATCCAACCAAAGATTGAAACTTTAGTGCAGTCCGTCTGCGATGTAGATCGCGTACAGTCCGCGCCGGTGGCGGTATGCCACCGTTTTGCCATCCGCGGACGTGACCATACGTGCATACATGGAGCCCAGCATTGCCAGTGGCTCAGCTGTTTGTACGAGCTGCCGCCGTCCGGTGGCCACGTCCAGTTGCGATAGGCGCGCTGGCAGATCCTGATTCCATACGTTGACCATGCTGCCATCGAGGTTCCATCCCAGCACCTCGTCATCTTTCTCGAGGCCGGGGATCTCACTTACCTTGCCAGAAGCGGCATCCACCAACACATACTTGTCCGTTGCAATATCGAGCGTGACCACACGGCTTGCGTCAGGCGACAGTTTGCCCGCCCTGGTGCCAACTGGGGTGACGGCACGCAGTTTGCCATCGCGTATGTCGAGCAGGTAATCGCGAATCTGCTGCTTGGTGTCAAAGGCGGAGAAAACTGCCCATCGTCCATCGCGGGAGAACGTCAGGTCATTCTCCCAAGTACCGAATGCGGCGCTGAGGTCTCCCAAGTCGATCACTTTCTGCTCGCCGGCGCCGGTGGGATATAGATAGATTTTGTGGGGCTGCGAGTTTTGCGCTGCCGCCACCAGGCTCGCGTCCCAGTTGATGCCCGCGCCATATCCGTCGCCCAGTTTCACCGAGGCCACCCCTTCCGCCTTCTTCACGTAAGCTTTGTAGTCGCTGCCCTGGTAGCGGTTGAATACGATCCATTGCCCATCGGGAGACATCGATCCCATATCGACCCCGGTCTCGAGATCGCGCGCGCGACTGTCACCGCTGCGCTTCACCCCCATCTCGATCTGGAATCGCACGCTTTCCAGCAGCACCCTTCCGGCCGGAGAGATATCTTCAATGACCAATTCTGTCGGCGATCGCAGGACGGTGCGGGTTTTCGCGGCTGGCGTGACCGCGTACATGCCGGGATCCTCGCCCTCTAGGCTCGCCGCATACCATACCTCTTTTCCGTCGGGCGTCCAGCAGAGGCTGCGGCCGGTAGCGTAATACGTCGTCAGGCGGTGAAAGGCGCCTTGCCGGTCTACCAGCGCGACTGCGCCACGGTCGTCGGGAACTAAGGGATGTTCGATAAACGCAACCTGGGTTCCGTCGGGGCTGATGCGCACATCATTTATCCATCCCGAGGTTTCGAACAGGACTTTGCCGACGGGAAACTCGAGCCGCTGCTTGCCTTTCTCACGGCGCACCACCGCGAATTCTTTCCCGTCACGGGTGATGTCGGCTTCGTACACATCGTCGAGGATGGGCCTCGGGGCTCCGCCCTCCAACGGCATTCGCGCCAGCGTACCGCGCTGCAGCCATGTCGCCAGGAAGCGACGTTTGAGGATAACTGTCATATCGCCGTTGTCGGCGATGCCTAGCACGTCTGCGTCGAGGTTGAGTGGTGTAGACTGCGCGCTGTTCGTGCGCTGCGTGTACAGTTGCCTGGGTCCGCCGTTCCATGACGCCGAGTACACGACGGTGTTGCCGTCGCGCGTGAACCTCGCTGGACCTGCATAGCCCGGCTCGAAGGTGAGCTGCTGGTAGGAGGCGGTGGAGGACGACACATTGCCTTTGCCCAGGAAATACGCGCACAGCAGGGCTGCGACGGCCACCAGCGCCAGTACTGCGGCCTTAACCCAGCCGCGGCGTTCCGGCGGCAGGGCGCGCCGGCTGACCATACTCGAACTGGAGGTGCCCGAGATTGCCTCGAGCGCAAATCCTACGTCGCGTGCCGAATGGAACCTCCGCGCCGGTTCCTTCTCCAATCGCCTTCGAGATTCACAAATCAAAAACTCACTTCTTCACTTGATTCACATCTTCATATTTCCACCTCGCCTTCGAGGTAGAAGACGCAGCTGCCTTCCAACTCGATGCGATGATTGATAACCCGGCAGATAATCTCTCCGCCGCGCCGGGATGTCTGAAAGGCACGTAACTTGACCTTTCCCAGCCGCTGCGCCCAATAGGGAGCAAGCATACAGTGGGCGGCGCCTGTGACCGGGTCTTCTGGGATGCCCTTGGCCGGAGCAAAGTAGCGGCTGATGAAATCATAGATGCCGTCGCCGCGCGCGGTCACGATGACTCCGGGCCGGTCCATGCGAGCAACGGCAGCCATCTTGGGAGCCAATCGACGCACCAGTTCCGCATTCTCCAGAACCGCCATGTAGTTGAACGCGTTCACCCGAACCTCAATAGGTACCGCGCCGAGAGCTTCTGCCAAGCCAGCAGGTGTAGCGACTTGCTGAGACGGACGCGCCGGAAAGTCCATAACGTAGCCTGCGCCCGAGCGAGTCACGGTCAAAGGTCCGCTCGCCGAATGGAAAACCACTCGATTGCGTCCAGTCTCCAGACGCTCCATGACGACTGCGGCGCTGGCTAGGGTAGCGTGGCCGCACAGCGGTACCTCGACCAGCGGCGTGAACCAACGCAAGTGGTAGTCGCCGTCCTCAGCTACGAGAAAGGCGGTCTCGGAGAGGTTGTTTTCCGCAGCGATAGCAAGCATAGTCGCGTCCGAAGGAAAGTGTTCCATCGGCAGTACCGCCGCGGGATTGCCGCCAAACACGCGACTCGTGAACGCATCAATTTGATAAATCGGCGTGCGCATGAATCATTGATAGTACAAGAATGGTTGGTAACGCGCTGCTTGGTGTTGGCGCCTTACCAGTGTGATCGATTGGCCAGTGTCAACTGGCCAGAGCCGGCTTGTGGGAAATCGGCATACCCGGAATTAGGAACGAGAAACGCACCAGTGTTTGATGGATCGTCCCGCAGTGGGGCAACTATTCTCTTTCTGATGTACGTACAGTGCAGGTCGAAGCGTGGCTTGGTCACTCTGAAGCAGCTAGCCTATGAATTTGCTTCGTAGCCTTGAATCGTTCGCCAAGCCGCCTGGAATTCTCGGAAGCCTTGCTTGGCATTCACTCGACGTTTGATGGCTCAATGATCTGGTTCGAGAATGTTATTCAAGTACTGCACAGGTCGGTGTCGACAGCGGGTGCGTAGCGTCCCTTCCTTCTTACTGTCGGGGATCGCGGAGCTGTGAATCGGCGCCAGGTCAGTGTTGATCACTCGAGGTTGAGGATGGGAGCGATCGCTGAGCGCCTTGCGAAACAGCCGCTTGGCCGCATCAGCGTCACGGAACGCTGACAGCAAGAAATCGATGGTGGCACCCGCGGAATCGATGGCCCGATACAAGTAGCACCAGCGGCCCTTCACGCGCATGTAGGTCTCGTCGACGCGCCACGACTTGTTTGTCGGCTTGAGATGCCTTCGCAGTCGCTGCTCCAACTCAGGGCAGTAATACTGCACCCAACGCCAAACTGTGGTGTGGTCGACGTTGAGACCACGCTCCTCCAGCAACTCCTCAACCTCGCGCAACGAGAGAGAATAGCGCAGATACCACCGGACGGCACAAAGGATGATGCCAGGTCGGTCTGCCGCCACTTGAAGATCGCTGGTCGGCTTATCATTTCGCGATTGTTTCACGTCACCAGCCAGCGACCCCGAAAGTTGCAACACATCACTGGATCACGGCCAGTCAAATAGAGCTCACGCGATGAGGCCGCCGGCTGGCTAGAAAGATTCGTTGACAACGGCAGCGACTTTCTTGGCGAGGTCGTAGGTTGCGCGAAGGTTTTCACCGAAGAAGCGCACCTTGCCTTCGATCTCCTTCTCCATAAGCACCTTGCCGCTCTTGTCGCTGAAGGTGAGCTTAATCTTGATGGACGTGGATCCGGCGACGGTGGTGACCTCGCGCTCCTTCTGGCTGCCGGCTTTGTACGCCTCGGGAACAAAACGCATGATAACGAGGTCGGGCACGTTCGCGGCGGTGCGGTCGCCGCTGCGGTACACGTGCTGAAACTTCTTTGTCTTTTCCACTTGGAGAATCACGTTTTCGTAAGTGGCAACGCGGAAGTCC
>Ga0306922_10002632_pt1 | contig 16682 bp, 14 predicted proteins | sample sta12Cox44000082_FD_203758 | JGI IMG/M metagenome (GOLD analysis project Ga0306922, IMG submission 203758) | Lab enrichment of tropical soil microbial communities from Luquillo Experimental Forest, Puerto Rico - statoxic.12C.oxic.44.000.082 (v2)... | ecosystem: Environmental > Terrestrial >... | reverse complement strand
GGTGAAGCCGAAGTCGATCATCCGCCGCACCGCGACCGGCACCAGCAGCGTGGTCAGCGCGGCAATCGTCAGCGCGATCAATGCGAGAATGGCGCGGCCGCGATAGCGGGCGACATAGGGCGCCAGTGCAAGCAGCGGTCGAAGCCGCGCGCGGCCCCGCGCCCCCTGCTCTTGCGCCTCACCGGCAATGATGTTGCGTACCTGACTTTCCGCAGGGCTATCGCGGTCCGTGCCGTCAAGCCGTTCCACTGCGCTCATGAGACCCGATCCATCGCTTCGACATCCCCCACATAGGGCGCGGCTTCGGTGGAGGCAAACCATGAATTAGGCGAGCAAAACTCGGCTTGTTTTGCGGGAAGGCTTGCGTTATATGCGCAAACCAAATCCGTCATTGCCGCATTTGACAGACAGGCGCGAGCCGCCTCGAGGATATGTCATGAAAGCCGAAATTCATCCGAATTATCATAATATTACGGTCGTGATGACCGACGGCACCGAGTACCAGACCCGTTCCACCTGGGGCAAGGAGGGCGACAAGCTGCACCTTGACATCGATCCCAAGTCGCATCCGGCCTGGATCGGCGGCGCCCAGCAGATCCTCGATCGCGGCGGCCGCGTATCGCGTTTTCAGAAGAAGTTCTCCGGCTTTCTCAAAAAAGAGTGAAGCTCGACGAAGCGGACAACAAAACGCCCCCGGATGGGGGCGTTTTCGTTTTCGCGCCGAGCCGCGCTTACGGCTCGAACGCCGCCTTGAGGCGGTTGAGCTGTGGGACCAGAGGATTGCCGATCACGGTGCGGTCACCGCTGGCGGGCGCATGAATGCTGGCGTCGAGACGGCGCACGCGCGCCTGCAGGCTCATCGAGTGCGCAATCAGGTCCTGCAGTTGTTGCGGCAGCTTCTCGATCATGTCGGAGGGTCCCGGATCGGCGGCCGAGAGCTTGACCTTGGTCTTCTCGCGATTGGCCTGGGTCAGCGTCATCTCGCCTTCCTTCACCGCGCGATGCAGCAACAGCCAGGAGGCGAGCTGCATCAGGCGCGTGGTGAGGCGCATGCTTTCGGTTGCATAGGTCAGGCTGACCGCGCGCTCGAGCGCCTTGGCCTCACTGCGGCCGACGCCGTCGAGATAGGCCGCGGTCTCCTCCACCAGGTCCATGCCCTCGCGGAACAGGTTGCCGAACGCTGCCGAATTGGCGAGGCGCTCGCTGAACTGAACCAGCTCGCCTTCGCCTCGCGAACGGTCGCCGCTCATGATTAACGCCTCTTACGCTACGGTTACCCGCCGGCCGTTAACCGGCTTATGATGAACAAATCATTGCGCGGCTATGGTGAAGAGTCCAGCGGTAAGGGTTTTTATGGTTTCCGAGCGGTGGGCAATTGCCGGAAAACCACGCTCCGGGTCCCAAGCAAAAAAAAGCCGCCGTTTCCGGCGGCTTGTGAAGTTGATAACAGGGAGGCGTCAAACAGAGTGGACAGGAGCCACTCGGTGTCCAAACGAGGACGCCGACAGTCATAAAGGCGAAAGCTTAATGGATCGTAAATGAAGAAAATTTTTTAAAAATTGTTAGTTATGTCGGCCATTGGCCGAGCTTTCTTATTCTCCGTCGTTATGCCCGGCCTTGGGTCCGGGATCTGCGGCGCACCGCTGACGCGTTGCACCGCGTCCGGGACACGAGGCCGTTCACGCCTCACACTTCCTGTGTACCGGATGCGACGCAGCACAAAGTGGTGCGGCGCTGATCCGGGACCCGCTTCACGTTTTGCTCGACCAGAACGATCTTCCCTACGATTTGAAGAAACGATCCGCAGCATCCTTCGAGGCGCGTTTTTTTGTTGCGGCCTCCTGCAGCCTCCCGATCTCGGCGGTCAGCAGCGCAATCCGCTCAGTCAATTCCTCGACCGACAACAGCGAGAGGTCCTGCCCGATCTCGTGAGTGATTTTCTTGCGCGGCCGATCGTCTTCCTCGATGGGCATGGGCTCGTCCTTTCGCGACCTTCGTCTTGATCCCGGTTGCCAGCCGAACTGGCGCTGGCTAATCAAGAGACGCTCCGACATCCGATACTTTCCTGAAGGACAAACCATGGAAAAGCTGCCCGCGCAAATGACCGTTATCGGCATCAGCCGGCCCGGCGGCCCCGAGGTGCTTCTGCCCGAGACACGCACCGTTCCCGTTCCCGGTCCCGACGAAATCCTGATCAAGGTCAAGGCGGCCGGCGTCAACCGTCCGGACGTCGCCCAGCGCTCCGGTCACTACCCGCCCCCGCCGGGCGCCAGCGACTTGCCCGGCCTCGAGGTCGCGGGCGAGGTGGTCGCGCGTGGCAGCAACGCGAACAAGCACAGGCTTGGCGAGCGGGTGATGTCGCTGGTCGCCGGCGGCGGCTATGCGCAATATTGCATCGCTCAGGACGCCCAGGCGATGGCGGTGCCACCCTCGCTTTCGACCGAGGAAGCGGGCGCGATCCCGGAAACGCTGATGACGGTATGGCACAACGTGTTCGAGCGCGGCGCGCTTAAGCCCTCCGAGACGCTGCTCATCCATGGCGGTTCCTCCGGGATCGGCACCATGGCCATTCAGCTGGCCAAGGCGTTGGGCTCGAAGGTCATCGTTACGGTCGGCTCCAAAAGCAAGGCGGACGCGTGCTTGAAGCTCGGCGCCGACCGCGCGATCAATTACCGGGCCGAGGATTTCGTCGCCGGGGTCAAGGCGGCAACCGATGGCGCCGGCGTCAATGTCATTCTCGACATGGTCGGTGGCGACTACATCGAGCGCAATTACGAGGCAGCCGCAGTCGACGGCCGCATCGTCCAGATCGCGTTTCTGGGCAGCCCCAAGGCATCAGTCAATTTCACCAAGCTGATGATCAAGCGCCTCACCCACACCGGCTCGACGCTGCGACCTCGCAGCAACGCGGACAAGGCCAGGATGGTCGCGGCCATCGAGGCGAAGGTCATGCCGCTGTTGCGCGAAGGGCGGGTAAAGCCCGTGATGGACAGCACATTCCCGCTGGAAAAGGCCGCCGACGCGCACCGCCGCATGGAGACCTCCGAACATATTGGCAAAATTGTGTTGTTGCTTTAACGCTGCGAGCCGAAGGGCGGCCGGAAACCCTTTGAATTCCTTCACATTCGTGGCAAAGATCGCTTCATACCGAACGCATTCGCGGTCGAAAGCGGAGAACTGACATTGCGTCTGCTGGGGCGCCTCAAGCCGCTTGCGCTGGGCCTGCTGATTTGTGTCGCGGCCGCTGCTCCGGCGCTGGCGCTCGATGCCGTCAGCGTGCGCGGCGATGCGCCCGCGATCGACCTGACCGGAGTTCTCGAGCATCAGCGCAGCGATACCGACCGCATCCAGGTCTCGACCGCGCCGGGAACCGACGGCATCGTCCGCCGCATCGAGGTCCGCGCCCGCGAGGGCGGCCAGAACTGGGTGGTGTTTGCGTTGGCCAACAACACCGACGACCAGCTCGACCGTTTGATCGTTGCTCCCCACTATCGCGTCGTCGGCTCCGGGTTGCTGTGGCCCGACCTCGGACTGTCGCGGATCGCGACGATTACGCCGTCGACCGGCGACCGGCCCGACCGCCAGGAAAGCCCGACCGCGGACATCTTCCGCATCACGCTCGATCCCGGCGCCGTCATCACTTTCGTCGCGGAGCTGCGCACCGACAAGCTGCCGCAGCTCTATCTGTGGGAGCCCGACGCCTACAAGGACAAGGTCAATTCGTTCACGCTGTACCAGGGCATCGTGATCGGCATTTCCGGCCTGCTTGCCCTGGTGCTGACCATCCTGTTCGTGGTCAAGGGCAGCATCATGTTCCCGGCCGCCGCAGCCCTCGCCTGGGCGGTGCTGGTCTATATCGGCGTCGACTTCGGCTTCTGGGGCAAGGTGCTCGACATGTCGAACAATGCCGAGCGCATCTGGCGCGCGGCCGGCGAAGCTATCCTTGCCGCCACCCTGCTGGTGTTCCTGTTCGCCTATCTCAATTTGAGCCGCTGGCATGTGCGCTACTCCCACATCACCATCGGCTGGCTGACGTTCCTCGGTTCGCTCGTTGCGCTCGCATTGTTCGATCCGGCGGTCGCTTCGGGAATCGCGCGCATCTCGCTGGTGTTGATCGCATTCGCGGGCTTTGCGCTGATCGTCTATCTCTCGACCCATGGCTTCGACCGCGCGGTGCTGTTGATCCCGACCTGGTTCCTGCTGGTGGTCTGGACGATCGCGGCCGGCATGGCGGTGGCAGGTTCCGTCACCAACGATATCGTTGGCCCCGCTTTGCTCGGCGGCCTGGTGCTGATCGTTATGCTGATCGGCTTTACGGTCATGCAGCACGCCTTCGCCGGCGGCGGTGCAACGACGGGCATTGTCTCCGACGTCGAGCGCAGGGCGCTGGCGCTGGCCGGCTCCGGCGACCTGATCTGGGACTGGGACGTTTCCGCCGACAAGGTCTTCACCAGCCCCGAGACCGAAAGCCTGCTCGGCTTGAAGCGCGGCACGCTGGAGGGCCCCGCCGCAAAATGGCTGGAGGTGCTGCATCCGCTCGACCAGGATCGCTTTCGCGCGGCGCTCGACAGCGTACTGGATCAGCGCCGCGGTCGCCTGGTGCAGGATTTCCGCCTGCGCACGCCCGACGGCCATTTCATGTGGTTCGCGCTGAAGGCCCGTCCCGTGGTCGGCTCCGACGGCGAGGTCTCGCGCGTGATCGGAACGCTCACCGACGTCACCGATGCGCGGAATGCGGAGGAGCGTATGCTCCACGATTCCGTGCACGACAACCTCACGGGGCTGCCGAACCGCAAACTGTTCATGGATCGCCTGGTCGGGGTCGCCAATTTCGCCAAGACCATGCCGAATCTCAGGCCGACATTGATGGTGATCGATCTCGACCGCTTCAAGCAGGTCAACGATTCCGTAGGTATTGCGGTCGGAGATTCGATCCTGCTGACGCTGGCGCGGCGGCTGACCCGCATCCTCAAGCCCCAGGATACGCTGGCGCGGCTTTCCGGCGACCAGTTCGGCCTGATCCTGTTGTCGGAGCAGGACCCGGCGCGCATCACCGCCTTCGCCGAAACCATCCGCAAGACCATCCGCGCGCCGATCGCCTTCAACGACCGCGAGATCTTCCTGACCGCCTCGATCGGGCTTGCTCTGTCCGATCCGCAGACCCAGCTGTCGGAGGAGATCATCAAGGATGCCGAGCTTGCAATGTACCATTCCAAGCGGATCGGCGGCGACCGCATCGACGTCTACAAGCCGGCCATGCGCGCACGCAAGACCGATCGCCTGACGATAGAAAGCGAGCTGCGCCGCGCCATCGAGCGCCAGGAGATCAGCATTCTCTATCAGCCGATCGTGCGGCTGGAGGACCGTTCGATCGCCGGCTTCGAGGCGCTGGCGCGCTGGGACCACAGCAAACTGGGACGGATGTCGCCGTCGGAGTTCATCACGGTCGCCGAAGAGATCGGACTGATCGTCGATCTCGGCACCTTCGTGATGGACCAGACGGCGCGGCAGCTCGCGGTCTGGCAGCGCGCGATGCGCGCGCGCGAGCCGATCTTTGCCAGCGTCAACGTCTCCTCGCGCCAGCTCTTGCGCCACGATCTGCTGCACGACATCCGCACCGTGCTGTCGCGCTCTTCGGTCGTGCGCGGCACGCTGAAGCTCGAATTGACGGAATCGCTGGTGATGGAAAACCCCGAGCATGCCGCGCAGATGCTGACGCGGATCCGCGAGCTCGGGGTCGGCTTGTCGATCGACGATTTCGGCACCGGCCACTCCTCGCTGTCCTATCTGCAGCGCTTCCCCTTCGATACGCTGAAGATCGACCAATCCTTCGTGCGCACCACCAGCCGCGGCACGCGGCCGGTGATTCTGAAGTCGATCGTTGCGCTGGCGCACGATCTCGGCATGGACGTGGTCGCCGAAGGCGCCGAAACCGATTCGGATGCCGTCGAGCTCTACCAGCTCGGTTGCGAATACGCGCAGGGTTTTGCCTTCGGCGAACCGATGGACGCGGATGCCGCGATGCGGCTGTTGACCGAGGTTCGCCTCGAGGCCGCGAGCTAGCAGCTTTCAATCTCGGGCTATCGGGCTGGCAGACGGCCGATCAAGTCTCCGAGGCGTAGCTGGCGGGCGTTCGGAGCGCCTGCAATGCCTCACGTACTTCCTTCGCGCTCTTCAGTGCGCGGCGGATGAAGGGATCTTCCGCATCCCGGTGCAGACTGATCAGTCGATTGCAATGCTGGCAGTTGATTTGGGAGCCATCGCGCACGGCGTTGGCGCGCTCGCGGAACATCTTGGTGCATTTCGGGCACCTGACCTTGACCTTGTCGTCCATATGAACAGCCCAATGATAAAATACATCCGAATAGTCGGCCATGCTCGCAAGCGGCCGTTAGCAGAGGCCTAACGCGGGTCAGGAAAATGCCGGTATCGACTTGCCATTCAGTGGACCACGTCGGGCGCACGCGCCAACTTCCGCGGCGAACGGCCGAATTTTCATGCCACCTCGCCGTAAGGCAGCAGAAACTTTCGGCTGCGCTACGCATGTTGAATCAAAAACCCCCGGCAAAAGCCGGGGGTTTTTCGGCAGCCTGAGGCCGTCCGGGACACTTCGTTTATTTTTTGCGTGGAGATTCCACCTTGATCGGGACGTGCGGCGCGGTGCTGACGACAGGGCGCGGTATATCCTCGGCAGCGCGGCTTCGGATCGTCTCCAATAGCAGGAAAAATTTTTCGGCAAGCATTGCGATGACCTCGCGGGCGAAATTTCCTCTCCGTATTGGCTGAGTCGGATTGAAGGTGATTCAACCACTCACCCGAGCCCGTCGCAAATGAATTCGTCGCGAAGCGTTAGTGTTTCGTAACCCTGCCACCCGGCGATTGGGCCAACGAGCCCTTCCGCCCTTCCCGGCCCGGATCATCAGCGCGCGAATATCTTTCCATGACAGATTGATGAAGGGCGTGGCGGAGCCAGCGCGGTCGGTCACCCCCGCTCACGGTGGAGGGAGCAGTTTGCCGAGTTCATCAAGAAGCTCGCCATAGCGCGCGAAATTGCCCGCCGCATATTGCCGCTTCATCTCCTCGAACACCGCGCGTGCCCGCGACAGCCTGTCCTCCGACGCGCCCGCATCCGGCTGAACGGCTGCGGTTGGCTTCACCGGCGCGCCGACAACGAGGGCTTCGGCCTCACTCAGGGTCGGCGCCCACTCGAGCTTGCGGTCGTCGGGCAACAATTGCGCCAGCACCACGCGGGCGAGCGTCGGAATCCTGGTCTGCTCGGCCTCGATATAAACCGGTTCGAGCGCGATCAGCTGGTTTCCTGCGAGCGGCAACACAACGAGATTGCCCCGCACCACCCGCGAACCATGCTGATCCCAGAGAGTCAGATTTCCGGAAAACCGGCTGTCAGAGTTGATGCGCGACTCGACCTGAGCAGGGCCGTCGATGAACGTCCCCTTCGGGAAACGAAAGGCCACCAGCTTCCCGTAATTGTCGCCGTCGCAAAGACCGGCAAGCCAGCCCGCCATCTGGTTCTTCCCGGCGACCGCCATGGGCAGCATCAGCAGGAACTCCGGATTTTGCGAGTCCGGAAGCTGCGCTGTAACGTAATAGGGAACCATGTCGATCTCACGATCGCGAAAAAGCTCATGCGGCACTTCCCACCGATCCTCGCGATTGTAGAAGGTGGTGGGATTGGTCATGTGATAGGTGCCGTACATTTCGGCCTGGACCGTGAATATGTCTTCCGGGTAGCGAATGTGGCGCCGCAGCGTTTCGGGCATCTCGGCGGCGTCCTTGAACAAGCCCGGAAGCATGCGCCAATACGCCGCTATGATCGGATCGCGCTTGTCGAAGACATAGAAGACAACCGAGCCGTTGTAGGCGTCGATTACTGCTTTAACCGAGTTGCGAAGATAGTTGCGCCCGACGAAAGCCTGAACCAAGCCGTGGTAGGCCTGGCTGTAGGGATAACTTTCCGACGACGTGTAGGCATCGATGATGAAGGAATAGTGATCGCCGTCGGCGACGATATAAGGATCACGATCGAAGGTCAGGAATGGGGCAAGCGCCTGGACGCGCTCCAGGATGTTGCGGCGATACAGCAGTCGGCTTTCGCTCGTGAAGTACTGGGAGACGAACAGGCGTAGACCATCGACCTCGCGCGCGACGACAAGCCTCTGCCACAAGCTCGAAATCTCGATCCCGCCATTGCCGGCGTAGGTCGTCTCCACATTTGCCTGTCCCAGAGGGAAGTCGAACTCCTTTTCCGAGGTACGAACGTAGACGCGATCGCGCGTCGCCTTGCCGAAGTAGATTTGCCCGTGATTGACCGCCAGCCCGTCTCTGGCCTTTACGGGAATATCGTGCGCCCACAGCACGGGATTGCCGCGGCTGTCGATCTCGTTGACCGGAGCCGCCACCACGCCATAGCCATGGGTGTATTTGAGCGCGAGGTTGACCCAGACCCTTGCCTGCGGGGGGAGCCTGTCGACGTCGAGCTCGCGCGCCGTGATCATGACCTGGCGCTCGGCGCCGTCGACCATGTAACGATCGATGTCGACGTCGGTGAAGGCATAGTAGGGACGCAATCCCTGAATCTGCTGAAGCTGCGGTTCGAAGGCGCGCCAGTCCCAGATCCGGGCGTCCCTCAGTGTCGTGGCGTTGCGCTCCAGGTCCGCCGCAGTGAGCGGATTGGCCGATACGGCGAACTCGCGTTCATCCAGCGGCGGATCGTCGATGTTGAACGCCTGCCGCGTTCCCTTGATGCTGCGCACCAGGTATGGCTGCTCAAGCGTGATCTGGTTTGGCCCGACATAGAACTGTTCGAGCGCGGCCGGAACCGCGTAGGCACCGAAATAGAGCAGCACAAACAGTCCGGCGGGCACCAGCCAGCGCACCGGGCGGGACAGAAGCCAGATTCCGATCCGGGAAAAGATCGCTGCTCCCGCCACCAGGCAGGCAAGAGCAAGCCAGCATGCAATCGTGACGTTGTAAGCAGGTATCCAGAAATTGATGTCACCATAAGAGGCTCCGGCCAGCACCCTTGAATGGCCGCTGACCACAAGCTGATATCGCTCGAGCAGCCGACTGACGGCGAGGAGCAGACAGACGAGCGCCACCAGCACCATGCCCCGCCGCATCGAGGCGGCGGGCGCGGTGTTGCCCTGAGAAGCGTTCCTCCTTGCGGCTTGCAGCAAGAGCGCAAGATGCGCGGGCGCGCCCTGTTGCGGCGGCCATGGCAGCTGGCCCTGTGCCCGGCCGACAAACAGGTTGACCGCTCCCCATGCGGCGAGCATGAGCAGCAAGACGAAGATCAAGGTATCGGTCACGCTCTGATAGAGTGGAAGTTCCAGCAGATAGAATGACAAATCCCTGCCGAACACCGGGTCGACAACGCCGGTTGCCCTGGCTCCCATGTAACCCATCAGTGGAATCCAGAGCGAGGTTGCGACCGCCGCCATCACGATGGAGGCGAGCAGCGCCGCAATCCACAAGGCCGTAGCATTGAACGGCCAGACAGGGTGCAGCAGCACGCGCAGGTTGGCTGCCACAAACCAGCCGGCAATGAGAAAAACCCCGAAGAACAGCGCAGCGCGCAACTCAAGCGCGAACAGGAAACGCTCACGCTGCGCGAGCTCGCTGAACCAGTAATATTCCAGCGAAATCTGCAGCGCCGCCTCGAAGCCGACAATCGCAAGAATGATCGCGGCGGCAAGCAAGGCGTTGCGAACTGGATGAGCCTGAGAGCCGGCGCCGGAAAGATGGGCTTGAACAACGGGAAACAGGGCGAGTGCGACGACAAGCACGTAGCCGATCGTGAACATGAAGCCCTCACCCGCGAAAGCGTAACGCTAGCACCTAAGCAGAGCGCCGTCACTTGCCCCAAATCAAGTTCGCGTGCCCCTCATGCCGGCGCTTAGACCCGCGCGCCAGCGTGGCCGTCCCTGCGAACGCAGGGACGACATCGAGGTTTCATGAGTCCGCTCCACTAGCGCTACTTCATTCTCCTGAATCGCACGCTTGTGGCGCTCGGCATGCGCGTTGCGATATAGCCCGCGGCAAGGCAGGCCTCGCGCTGGGGCATCTTTTCATGCGGACTGCGCAGACTATCCCACCACGAAGCGCGCTGGGCCGCACGCGGCAGCGCGCGACCGATAATCGTCTCGATTTGCTCGAAGCTCAAGACGAACTCGCCGAGCTTTTGCGCGGCGAGGTAGTCCCGCAAGGGGTCATAGTCATTCACGGCCGTCGTCGTCAAAAAATCGCGGGCAAAGTGCCGCAACCAACCGTTAACTGATTAACCGATCTGCTGCATGCTGGCCAAGCTTGCCGAGCTGGCGCCGGCACCCTGAGGGTTATTTCTTTTCCAAGTACTTCTTCATTTCGGCGCGCAATCCCTCGCGTAAATCGGGACGCGCCATGCCGTAGGCGAGATTGGCGCGCAGAAAACCGGCTTTTGAGCCGCAATCATGCCGCTCGCCCTTGAACTCCACGCCGTAGAACTTCTGCGTCCTGGCAAGCTCGATCATGGCGTCGGTGAGCTGGATTTCGCCGCCCGAGCCGCGCTCGTGCCGGGCCAGAGCCTTGAAAATCTCCGGCTGCAGGATGTAGCGACCGGTAATGGAAAAATTGGAAGGCGCGGTGCCTTTTGGCGGTTTCTCCACCATGCCGTCGACCTCGAACACATTGCCCTTGCGCTTGCCAACGCCACAGATGCCGTAATGGTGGGTCTGATCCGCAGCCACCTCCTGCACCGCGATCAGGTTCGACTTCTCGCCCAGGGCGGCGGCCGCCTTGATCATTTGGGCGAGGCAGCCGGGCGTGTTCAGCACCAGTTCATCCGGCAACACGACGGCGAACGGCTCATTGCCGACGATGTCGCGCGCGCACCAGACCGCGTGTCCGAGGCCAAGCGGCGCCTGCTGCCGGGTGAAGCTCATGGCGCCAGCTTCGGGCTGGTCGCGCGCCAGGATGTCCTGCTCGGCTTTCTTGCCGCGTGCGGCAAGCGTGGTGTCGAGCTCGAACATGCGATCGAAATGGTCCTCGATCACGCCCTTGTTGCGGCCGGTCACAAAAACGAAATGTTCGATGCCGGCTTCCCTGGCCTCGTCCACGACATATTGAATGAGGGGCTTGTCGACGATGGTCAGCATTTCCTTTGGCATTGCCTTGGTGGCTGGCAGGACGCGGGTGCCGAGACCGGCGACGGGAAATACGGCTTTGCGGATTTTCATGGGAGTAATCGGGATATCCCTGGAAAAGAGCTGGTGGAGCGGATTTGCCGTTGGTAGCCGGTTTGCCGCCGCGAACAAAGGCCAATGTGGGAAGGCGGTTTTGCTCCCGCAGTTTGGAGGCAACTGGAATCGTTTGGGAAAAAACCGGCATGTTAAGCTATCGGAAACCGCAAGCAGGCCTCCTGAATGCCTTAAATCGGGGGCAACAGCTGGGGTCATGATTCAACCAACCCAACCAATGGCAAGGCTTGCGACAGCAATCCTCCTTGCCGCCGCCTTGTTGCAGCCCGGCGTAGTCAAGGCCCAATCTTCAGGCGGAAGCCTTTCAGACCTGTTCGGCGGCATTTTCTCCGGCAGGAAATCCGATGCGCCGGCGCAGCAGGGCGCAACGGGCACTACCGCCTCGATCAGCGGGTCAACGAATGGATCGGTTCCCTGGAGCGGCGAGGACGGCGCCTCCGGCCACCCCCTGATGACGGCCACCGCGATCCGCCAGGCGGCGGCGAATTTCGACAATTGCGTTGCCGCGATGTGGCCGGAGGCGGCGCGGCGCAACATCACTGCCGAAAATTTCCGGCGCTTCACTGCAGGGCTCGCGCCCGATCTGCGCATCATGGACCTGATGGACGCGCAGCCCGAATTTACCAAGTCGACCTGGGATTATCTCGACATCCTCGTGAACGATGATCGTCTCGCCAAGGGCAAGGATATCCTCACCCAATACAAGACCCAGTTCGACGCAGCCGAGAGGGCCTACGGCGTCGATCGTCATGTCATCGCGGCGATCTGGGGTATCGAATCCAATTATTCCACCCAGACCGGCGACCGCAACGTGCTGCAATCGACCGCAACACTTGCCTGCGTCGGCCGGCGCCAGGCTTATTTCCGGGAGGAGTTTCTTTCCGCACTCGAGATCCTCAATCGCGGTGACCTCAGACCCGAACAAATGAAAGGCTCCTGGGCGGGCGCCTTCGGGCCGACCCAGTTCATGCCGACAGCCTTCAAGCGCTACGCGGTTGACTCCGATGGCGATGGCCGCCGCGACGTCGTCGACGATCCGGCTGACCTGATCGCCTCGACCGCCAATAACCTGAAGAAGGACGGCTGGCAGACCGGCCAGACCTGGGGTTACGAGGTCGCAGTACCGCGAGGGTTCAACTATATGCTGGCCGATCGCAGCAAGCTCATGACCATGACGCAATGGGAGCAGCTCGGCATCAAGCGCGCCAATGGTCAGCCGTTTCCGCATGCCGCCGACAGGGGCTATTTGCTCGCGCCCGCCGGCGCCGAGGGACCTTCCTTCCTTATGCTGCAGAATTTCCGGGTGATCATGAAATACAATCCGGCGGAGGCCTATGCGCTGGCGATCGGTCATTTTTCCGACCGACTGCGCGGCGGACAACCCTTCGTGCAGCCTTGGCCGCGGCAGGAGCGCGAATTGTCGCGGGCGGAACGACTTGAGTTGCAACAACTTCTCGCTCAGCGTGGCTTCTACCGCGGCACACCCGACGGCCAGTTTGGCGGGGAAACCAGGCAGGCGCTGCGCGATTTTCAGGCCTCTATCGGCGTGGCGGCGGACGGTTTTGCCACCTCCGACATGCTGGAACGACTGCGGGGCCGTTAAAGCCGGCGCTTTGAGGCCAAACCGCCCCAAAAATCAGGTTTTGCACAACCTTGACGGACCCACCGAACGCAATTTAAGGCAAACGGGACTTGCCCGCTTGAGGCCCGATTCCGGTATTATGGCGTTGTTGATCATCCACCGCGACCGAGCCGAATGTTGAAGCAAAGCCGCCTTCTGAAGGTGTTGACCGAGCCGGGTCCTTCGATCGTGCTCGTCGTCACAATCGCGCTGCTGGTCGGGATCGTGGCGCCCGCATCCGCGCAGTTCTTCAATTTCGGCGGTTGGAACCGGCCATCGCAGCCGCGCAGCGGCGGCGGCTGGTTCGGCAGCGACTTCTTCACGCCGTTCCAGCAGCAGGCGCCGAAGCGCGTTTATCAGGATTTCTCCAAGGCACCGCCGCCGGAGAAGCGGGAAACCGTCCCCGAACGCAACGTCTTGGTGATGGGCGACGGGATGGCCGACTGGCTCGCCTCCGGTCTCGAAGATGCCTATGTCGAGCAGCCCGATATGGGCGTGATCCGCAAGGCCAAGAACATCTCCGGCTTGATCAAATACCAGCCCAAGGGTGAACCCGCCGACTGGGCGGCCGCCGCGCGGGGCATCCTCGCCACCGAGAAGGCAGACATCATCGTCGTGATGCTTGGCCTCAACGACCGCGTTGCGCTGCGCGAACCCGCAAGCGAAAAAACCGAAAAGCCTGCCGACAAGAAGGGCGAGAAGAAAGACGGCCGCGCCAAGGGCGAGGGCAAGGACGCCAAGCCGACGGAAGCTGCGCCCAAGGGCTCGGACAAGAGCTCGGAGAAGTCCCCGGACAAGACCGCTGACAAGGTGGAGGACAAAACCGCCGACACCGAGTTGGACGAAGCCGACAATGCCGAAGCGCCGCCCGCAATTGCGCCGGGGAAAAGCGCGCGGTCGCCGAACGGCCTCTACGAGTTTCGCGAGGACCGCTGGATCGAGCTCTACACCAGGAAAATCGACGAGATGATCGCGGTCGTCAAATCAAAGGGTGTGCCGGTGGTCTGGGTCGGCCTTCCCGCCGTTCGCGGGCCCAAGGGCACCTCCGACATGTTGTTCCTGGATTCGCTCTACCGCGAGGCCGCCGGCAAGGCCGGTATTACCTATGTCGATGTTTGGGATGGATTTGTCGATGAAGCCGGACGCTTCCTTCAGAAGGGGCCCGACTTCGAAGGTCAGATCCGTCAACTGCGCGCTCCTGACGGGATCTATTTCACCAAGCCCGGCGCGCGCAAGCTCGCCCATTACGTCGAGCGCGAGATCGCGCGGCTGCTCGCGGGACGCTCGGCGCCGATCGAGCTGCCGACCGAGCCTGCGACGCCCGACGCCAACGCGATCCCTGGCCAGCCCGCGCCGCGTCCGCTGGCCGGACCGATCCTGCCGCTGGTTGCCTCCTCCGTCAGTTCCGACCAGCTATTGGGCGGTCCGGGAACGCGGCCGGCCGCAGTCGATGCGCTCGCCGCGCGCACGCTGGTCAAGGGCGAGGCTCTCAGCCCGCCGCCCGGGCGCGCCGATGATTTCGCCTGGCCGCGCCGCGAGGTGGGACGCGAACAGGCCAAAGGCGACACTCCCGTTGCCGCCACGACGCCGGGCCAGGGCACGCCGGCAGCGCCGGGCGCCGCCGCCGCGGCGCCGCAGAAACCCCAACTTCAGCAGAAGAAGCCGGTTCAGCCGGCCCAAACGCATCAGCCGTTTGGAAATTTCTTCGGCTTCGGCAATCAAGCGCCGCCGCGCCAGTTCGCGCCTCCGCCGCCGCGTTCGCCCTTCGCACCTGGCTTGATACGACCGCCGGCACCCGTCGGGCGATCGGCAGCCGTGCCGGGTAATCCCACGCGATAAGATCTCAGATCGGTCTACAAAATCAGGCCACCGTCGACGATGATGGTTTGGCCGATGATATAGGACGACAACCTCGAGGCCAGAAACAAGGCCGCGCCCGCCATGTCTTCGGGCGTTCCCAGCCGCTTCAGCGGAATCCGCGACAGCGCGCCCTCCAGCCGCTTCGGATTTGACGTCGTGACCCTGGTCATCTTGGTGTCGACCAGGCCGGGCGCGATGCCATTGACGCGGATACCGTCTTCCGCCCAGGCCTCCGCAAGCGTTCGCGTCAATCCCATCGCGCCGGTCTTGGAGGCATTGTAGGCGGGGTTGCCCATGGTCGAATGGTAGGCGGCGGTCGAGCTGACGATGATCAGCGAACCCTTGTTTGCGCGCAGCAGCGGATGGAATTTGGTGGCGCAGGCCATCAGGCTGATCAGGTTGACCTCGAGCACCTTGCGGAAGCCGTTCATCTCGAATTCGCCGCGCTTGTAGAGCACCGCGCCCTGCGCCAGCACCAGCACGTCGAGGCGGTCGAAATACGGATTGAAGCTCTCAAGGGCAAAGGCGTCGCTGACGTCGAGCCGCGTATAGTCGAGGCCCTCAAGGCGCGAGCCTTCATCGGCCGAATAATCGGCCGCGCGCGCCCGTGTCCCGCAGACCGCAACGCGCGCGCCCTTCTTGCGGAAGGCTTGCGCAATACCGTTGCCGATGCCGCTGGAGCCGCCGACCACGAAGACCTGCTTGCCGCTGAAATCGAGCTCGTCCATCGCCCTCCCTCCTCCGTCTGGTTGATTGTTTGACCTCTCGTCAGATCGTCTTAGGATTGCTGCCCGTCTTGTCAATCATCCAGCATCATTGTCGGAGAAATGTTCGATGCCCGATTCAAAACAGCTCAGCCGCTCGGTCAAGGGCTTAACCGTGCTTGTCACGGGCGCGGCAAGCGGTATGGGCCGCGCCACCGCGCTGGTCTTTGCGCAGGAGGGCGCCAAGGTCGCGGTTACCGACGTTACCCTCGACGGCGCCGGGGCTGTCGCGGACGAAATTCTCAGGCGAGGCGGCAGCGCGAGGGCGTGGCGGCTCGACGTCGCCGACGCTGGCGCGATCGATACCGTGGTCGCCGATATCGCAGCCCATTTCGGCGCTCTCGACATCATCGTCAACAACGCCGGCATTTCGGTCCGCCTCGCCATCGACGATGCCACTTACGACGAGGCATGGGCGAAGGGACTTGCCGTGATGCTGACGGCGCACCAGCGCATCATCCGCGCAGCACTGCCTCATCTGCGCAAATCTGCGAGCCCGCGCATCGTCAATATCGCCTCGACGGAAGCGCTTGGCGCGACCGCGCTGCACAGCGCCTATTCGGCGGCAAAGGCCGGCGTCACCGGGCTGACGCGATCGCTTGCGGTCGAGCTCGGCCGCGACGGCATCACGGTGAACTGCATCTGCCCGGGCCCGATCAGGACCGCGATCACGGAACGGATTCCGGAAGAGCACAAGACGATCTATGCCAAACGGCGCACCGCGCTCGGCCGTTACGGCGAGCCTGAGGAAGTCGCTCACATGACGCTGAGCCTGTGCTTGCCGGCGGCGTCCTTCCTGACGGGGGCGGTGATTCCGGTGGATGGCGGGCTGATGGCACGCAATGCGTAAAGCATGAAAATGCAGGGCTGGGTGCGCCGCGCGCCTCGTTGACATCGTGGGGTCGCGGAGTAGCTTTTGGACAGTTCGGCACAAGAGCGCTCGAACTTCGGAATCGGGACACTAGGGAGAACCGCCATGGCGATTGCGATCCGGCAGCTTCACAAGCATTTCGTCGGCGAGGTTTCGGGCCTCGACCTGCGGAAGCCGCTGACAAAAGACGAGGCGGCCGCGGTCGAGGCCGGCATGGACAAATACGCCGTGCTGGTGTTCCACGACCAGGACATCAACGACGAGCAGCAGATGGCGTTTGCGCTGAATTTCGGCGAACGCGAGAACGCGCG
>Ga0306922_10002630_pt1 | contig 16693 bp, 15 predicted proteins | sample sta12Cox44000082_FD_203758 | JGI IMG/M metagenome (GOLD analysis project Ga0306922, IMG submission 203758) | Lab enrichment of tropical soil microbial communities from Luquillo Experimental Forest, Puerto Rico - statoxic.12C.oxic.44.000.082 (v2)... | ecosystem: Environmental > Terrestrial >... | reverse complement strand
GGGGCAACCTGTTTTGCCATTTTCGAGAACACTGCCGAGGCGCAACGCGCGGCCGAGAAGATTCGGCTCGATCATCCCCAATGGTGGGTACATTCTGGCGTGCTGGGTTAGCGGAATTCGACGACCCGCCCGCGCTTGTCACTTTCGCGCACTTGCGCCGAATGGCAACCCAAGCCGGATCAGTGCGTTCTTGCCAGGCAGAAGGCGACCACCTGCTCGAGCGCGGCTTTCATGGGAGACGCTGGAAACAGCGCCAGCGCGTCGACCGCCATGGCGCCATAGTGCTGGGCGCGGTTGATGGTGTCCTCGAGTGCGCGATGCTTGGTCATCAGCCCCACGGCGTGGTCGAGATCGCCGTCACTGATTTCACCCCGCTCCAGCGCCCCGATCCAGAACTCGCGTTCGATATCGTTGCCGCGCCGGAACGCCAGCACCACCGGCAGCGTGATCTTGCCCTCACGGAAATCGTCGCCGACATTCTTGCCAAGTCTTGCGGACTTGCCGCCATAGTCCAGGACATCGTCTACGAGCTGGAAAGCAATACCCAGATTCATGCCAACCGAACGGCAGGCGGTCTGCTCGGCCTTCGGGCGGTTGGCGATCGCAGGACCCACTTCGCAGGCGGCCGCGAACAGGTCGGCGGTCTTGCCGCGGATCACCGCGAGATATTCGTCCTCGGTCGTGGCCGTATTTTTCGCCGCGGCGAGCTGCATGACCTCGCCTTCGGCAATCGTGGCGGCGGCAGAAGAGAGGATGTCGAGCGCGCGCAGCGAACCGACCTCGACCATCATGCGAAAAGCCTGGCCAAGCAGGAAATCTCCGACGAGCACGCTGGCCTCGTTGCCCCACAGCATGCGGGCCGACAGCTTGCCGCGGCGCATTTCGCTTTCGTCGACCACGTCGTCATGCAGCAGCGTGGCGGTGTGCATGAACTCAACCGAAGCGGCGAGTTTGATGTGGCCATCGCCGGAATAGCCGGCGAGATGGGCCATCGCCAGCGTCAGCATCGGACGCAGCCGCTTGCCGCCTGACGAAATCAGGTGGTTTGCGACCTCCGGGATCATGGTGACTTCGGAGCCGGTTCGCGCCAGGATCGTCGCGTTGACGCGCTCCATGTCGGCGGCAACCAGCTGGACCAGCGGATCTATCGAAGCATCCGAAGGGCTTTCGAAAGGTACAATAACCGCCACACTGGTCTCCACACTTGTCCGATCGGCTTCATTCCGGTCCCCTGGATTCCAAGCTCGCGGCCGTGCAGTCTTCTCGTTTGCGACTTCGGTAATCCCGGGGACACTGGCAAACTATTGATCTAATGTGACTTTGGTTCGGAGATCCGCATCACGAATGTACGTCAACATCGATATGGACTTCCGAACCTTCACACTCGGAATATAACCATAGAAAGAGCCGGCAGGCGCGGCAAGGGTACGAAGCAACGACCAGGCGTGACCGGACCGCCAGGTCGGGTCGACAAAGGAGAGCTGAAGGTGCGGGAATTGGTTAGAACCAACGATATCGTGCTGGTTTCGGCTGTCGGCGCGCTGCTCGACGGCGCCAACATCCATCATCTCGTGCTGGATCAGAACATGAGCATCATCGAGGGCTCGCTGGGGGTCCTGCCGCGCCGGATTTTGGTCCATGAGGACGACAATCGCGAGGCCCGCCAGATTCTCCGTGACGCGGGTCTGGCCCACGAGCTTCGGCCCGATGAATGATCTTGAGGACGCGCTGACAGAAGACGCCTTTCTCGGCGGGAAACTGCGACTGCGCCAGCCAAAATCGGGCCACCGTGCCGGCCATGACGCCATGCTGCTGGCGGCTGCAACGCCGGCGCGATCGGGAGATCGCGTTGTCGATCTTGGTGCCGGAGTTGGCGCAGCGGGCCTGGCGGTGGCCAGACGCGTCTCGGGGGTCAACCTGGTTCTGATTGAGATCGACGAAAAGCTCGCCGAACTTGCCCGCGGTAACGCCATCTCTAACGCCATCGCGGCCGAGACCATCGCGCTGGACGTGACTTCAGCCTCGCGCGCATTTGAGTCCTTTGGCCTGAAGCCTGACAGCGCCGAGATCGTTCTGATGAATCCCCCGTTCAACGATAACACGCGCCACCGCGTATCGCCCGACGAGTCCCGCGGGACGGCTCATGTCGCGACGCCAGTTACGCTCGAAAGCTGGGTCGGCGCGGCCCGGCGTCTTCTGAAAACCGGTGGCGTGCTTGTGATGATCTGGCGCGCGGATGGGATTGGTGAGGTGCTTGCGACACTTGATCGCGGTTTTGGCAGCCTGGTGGTCCTGCCGGTTCACGCCGCTGTGACGTCACCGGCCATTCGCGTGCTGGTGCGTGCCGTGAAAGGCGGAAAGGCGCCCACCCGGCTGGAGCCAGCGTTGGTCCTCAATGACGAATCGGGGCGGCCGCATCAAAAGGTGCAGGATATCCTGCAAGGCAAGGCCGCATTGCTGCTGGCGACGCCCTGAACGATGGCCGCTTGCTTGCACGCAGGCGTTATTGCGGGAGCGTTTTCGAATTCTGTTTTGGCGCGGATGTGAAATGAATAGCCGTCAAAAGGGTACCGATCAGCGTTAGCAGAAGGTAAATTTTCATGGCTTGCTCTGCCGAATGGTTGCGGCCTAGTTACAGCCGAAACGCAAAATGTGTTTCAACAGTCAATGACAGTCGCGTGATAACAAACGGTTAATTTCGAGGTGACGGCATGACGGAACAATCTATCGACGCTCGGAGATGGCCGGCTCCGGTCGACAAATTCATGGAGTGGATGCTGCCGTGGTTCCCGTCGTGCGACTATCGGGCCTGATCGGCGCGGTGACGCCGTTACGGCCGGGAATGTCGCTTGCAGGCGTCGCGCGCGTACTCGAACGCGCCTTTTCGGTAAAAAACGCGAAGGCCGTAGCGCTCCTGATCAATTCGCCGGGTGGTTCGCCCGTGCAGTCGCGCCAGATCTACCTGCGCATCCGGCAGCTTGCGAGCGAAAAAAAGCTGCCGGTGCTGGTTTTCGTCGAGGATGTCGCGGCTTCCGGCGGCTATATGATCGCCTGCGCCGGCGACGAGATATACTGCGATCCATCGTCGATCCTCGGATCGATCGGCGTAGTCGGCGGCTCGTTCGGCCTTCAGGAATTGATCAAGAAGATCGGCGTCGAGCGCCGGCTCTATACCGCGGGCGAGCACAAGGCGATGCTCGATCCGTTTCTGGCCGAGAATCCCGACGATGTTGCGAGACTCAAAGCGATACAGCACGAGATCCACGCCATTTTCATCGACCTCGTAAAAAAAAGCAGAGGCACGCGTCTGAAGGGTGCCGACGACGTTCTCTTCACTGGCGAGTACTGGGCGGGGGAGACTTCCGTCTCGCTCGGACTTGCGGATGCGGTCGGCGATCTGCGTTCGACGCTGCGCGCCCGTTACGGCGACAAGGTGCTAACCCCGCTGATCGCACCCCCAAGCGGGATGCTGTCCGGTCTTTTCGGTCGGCGCTCGCCGGGAACTTTTGGACTTGAGAGCGTCTCAAACCTGCCTGAGGAGCTGATTTCGGCGCTCGAGAGCCGGGCGATTTGGGCCAAATTCGGGTTTTGACGGTAAATTGAGCGCGCCATTTGGTCTCGCGAAAGAGCAATTGCGGCAAAGGCCGCCTTGGGCGACAATGGATTCGGGGCGAGACGAATGAACGAGGATCGATCGATGCCGCCGCTTGTCGCATTCGCCGGCGCTCTCGGAGGGCTGGCCGTGATTCGCTGGGCTTACCGGACAGCCATCAGGATCAACAGGGAATTGGAGGAGGCGCGTCTCGCCCGGGTCGCGGAGGCCGCCCAACCACAAGAAATTCCGACGCTGCGGCGGGATCCCAACACCGGGCTTTATCGGCCCGGCTGATGTGCATCGCCTTGATTCCTTAAGTCCCCGCCGATACGGTCCCGCGCGCCCAAACGCTTGCGAAGACCTGTCTCGACGATGGATGCCTTGCCTCTCCATATGCGCCCGGAACGCTCGTTCCAGGGACTGATCCTGACGCTGCAGCGTTATTGGGCGGATTATGGCTGCGCGATCCTGCAGCCCTATGACATGGAAGTAGGGGCCGGCACGTTTCACCCCGCAACCACGCTGCGCGCGCTCGGTCCCAGGCGCTGGAATGCAGCCTATGTGCAGCCGTCGCGACGGCCGAAGGACGGCCGGTACGGCGAGAATCCAAATCGCCTCCAGCACTACTACCAGTTTCAGGTGATCCTCAAACCGTCGCCGGCCGATATCCAGGAGCTCTATCTGAAATCGCTCGCGGCGATCGGCATCGATTCGCTTCTGCACGATATTCGCTTTGTCGAGGACGACTGGGAGAGCCCGACGCTCGGAGCCTGGGGGCTCGGGTGGGAATGCTGGTGCGACGGCATGGAGGTGTCGCAGTTCACCTACTTCCAGCAGGTCGCGGGCGTCGAATGCGCGCCGGTTTCCGGCGAACTCACCTACGGGCTCGAGCGGCTCGCGATGTATGTGCAGGGTGTCGATCGCGTCTACGATCTCAATTTCAACGGCCGCGAGGGCGCCGAGAAGGTCACCTATGGCGACGTGTTCCTTCAGGCCGAGCAGGAATATTCGCGTCACAATTTCGAATTTGCCGATACCGAGATGCTGTTCGAACAATTCAGGATGGCCGAGCAGGCGTGCCGGAAATATCTCGAAGCCGGCTGGAAGGATGGCGGCAATCGCAAGGAACATCTGATGGCGCTGCCGGCCTACGATCAGTGCATCAAGGCAAGCCATGTCTTCAACCTGCTCGACGCGCGCGGCGTGATCTCGGTGACCGAACGGCAGAGTTACATCATGCGCGTGCGCGAGCTCGCCAAAGCCTGCGGCGAGGCCTGGGTGCATACCGAAGCCGGCGGGGCGGGTTAATGCCCGATCTCCTTCTCGAGCTTTTTTCGGAAGAAATCCCCGCGCGCGTGCAGGCGAAGGCGGCCGAGGATTTGCGCCGCATGGTCACCGATCGCCTGGTGGCCGAGGGCCTCGTTTATGAGGGGGCAAGGGCGTTCGCAACCCCGCGACGCCTCGCGCTCACGGTGCACGGCGTTCCCGTGCGTCAGGCCGACCTGAAGGAAGAGCGAAAGGGACCGCGTGTCGGCGGTCCGGACGCGGCGATCGCGGGTTTTCTCAAATCGGCAGGGCTTGCTTCGCTCGCTGATGCGAAAATCCAGCGCGATCCGAAAAAGGGCGATTTTTACGTTGCGCTGATCGAAAAGGAAGGCCGCGCCACGCTCGATGTGCTTGCGGAAATTTTGCCGGTTATCATCCGCACCTTCCCATGGCCGAAATCGATGCGCTGGGGCGAGCGCTCGGCGAAATCGGGCGCGCTCTCCTGGGTGCGGCCGCTGCACGCGATCACCGCCACCTTTGGTTTGGAAACCGAAACGCCTGACGTCGTGAAATTCGCCGTCGACGGCATCGAAGCCGGCCAGACCACGTTCGGCCACCGCTTCATGGCGCCTGGCGCGATTTCCGTGCGCCGATTCGAGGATTATGAGGCAAAGCTGCTCGAGGCCAACGTCGTGCTCGACCCCGAGCGCCGCAAGGACATCATCCTCGAAGACGCCAAGGAATTGGCGTTTGCGCAAGGTTTTGACCTCGTCGAGGACGAGGGGCTGATCGACGAAGTCGCAGGTCTCGTTGAATGGCCTGTCGTGCTGATGGGCACGTTCGACAAGGAATTCCTTTCGATTCCAGGCGAGGTGGTCCGCGCCACTATCCGCAACAACCAGAAGTGCTTCGTCGTCCGCGATCTCAAAACCGATAAGCTCGCCAACCGGTTCATCCTCACCGCCAATATAGAGGCATCCGATGGCGGCAGGGCGATCGTCGCCGGCAACGAGCGCGTGATCCGCGCGCGATTGAGCGATGCGAAGTTCTTTTACGAGACGGATCTCAAGACCAGGCTCGAAGCGCGCCTGCCGAAATTCGATTCCATCGTGTTCCATGAGAGGCTGGGCACGCAGGGCGAGCGCATCAAGCGGATCGAGCGGCTGGCGCAAGAGATCGCGCCGCTGGTCGGTGCCGATGTCGAAAAGGCAAAGCGCGCGGCGCATCTCGCGAAAGCCGACCTGCTGACGGAAGTAGTCGGCGAGTTTCCCGAGCTGCAGGGCTTGATGGGGAAATATTACGCGCTGGCGCAGGGCGAGGATGCATCGGTCGCGGCGGCCTGCGAGGAGCACTATAAGCCGCAAGGGCCAAACGACCGCGTGCCGACCGATCCGGTATCGGTTGCGGTGGCGCTGGCAGACAAGCTTGACACGTTGGTCGGCTTCTGGGCGATCGACGAAAAGCCGACGGGAAGCAAGGACCCCTATGCGTTGCGACGAGCGGCGCTGGGCGTGATCCGGATTATCACGGAAAATCAGCTTCGGTTTCCACTTTATGAAATTGCAATCTTGCATTCGCTTTGTTTTGCAGAACGAACGCTTTCGACCTTCGAGGGAATGATTTCGACTAAAGCGCTATCGCTCGATTTTGTCCTGCCGGGGCTTGCAGACGCGTTGGCCAGGCGGGCTCACCAAATGGCCAGCTCCGACGAAGCACTGCAAGCCGCGTCAAGACACTTTGATGCGCTCATCACCGATCTCCTCTCCTTCTTTGCCGATCGCCTGAAAGTTCAGCTTCGCGAGCAGGGCGCGCGTCACGATCTGGTGGACGCAGTGTTTTCGCTCGAAGGCCAGGACGATCTGTTGATGGTGGTGCGCCGCGTCGAGGCGCTCGGCAAATTCCTCGAGACTGACGACGGCAAGAACCTGCTTGCGGGCACCAAGCGCGCCGCCAATATCCTGCGCATCGAGGAGAAGAAGGACGGCAGGGCTTACGACGACGCGCCGAACCCCGCGCTTTATGATCTGCCCGAAGAGAATTCGCTCGCCAAGGCCATCGACCAGGTGAAGCAAGATGCATCTACCGCGATCGCGAAAGAAGATTTTGCCGGTGCGATGAGCGCTATTGCGAAATTACGCCCGGCAGTGGATGCGTTCTTCGATCATGTGAAGGTGAACGACGATGATCCGAAAGTGCGCGAAAACCGCCTGAGACTTCTCAACGAAATCCGCGCCGCCACGCGCGAGGTCGCCGATTTTTCCAGGATCGAGGGCTAGGTTTGGATCGCGAAACGCTTGCTGCCTACGACAGCGACGCGGCGGCATTTGCGGAAGATTGGCACGCGCAGCCCGCGCCACACGATCTGCACGACATCCTCACGCGCTTCTTCATCAAGGACGCAGTAACCGCCGATGTCGGCTGCGGCAGCGGGCGAGAGCTGGCATGGCTAAACGCCAACGGTTTCCCGGCGAAGGGTTTTGATGCTTCGATCGGACTTCTTGCCGAGGCACGCGCGCGATATCCCGAACTTGAGTTCGCGCATGCGGAGTTGCCCGAGCTGCGCGGCATCGCCGCCAACGCTTACGACAATCTGCTGTGCGAAACCGTGGTCATGCATCTCGACCGCGCGCTGATCGCGCCATCGGTTCGCCGCATGCTCGACATCGTCAGGCCGCGCGGGATTTTCTACCTCAGCTGGCGCGTCACCAAGGGCGCCGACCAGCGCGACAAGCATCACCGGCTCTACGCTGCTTTTGAGGCATCGTTGGTGTCGGCGGAATTGTCGGATACGACGCTGCTGCTTGACGAAGAGGTCGTGAGCGCTTCTTCGGGCAAGATCGTTCACCGCATCGTGGTGCGGAAAGCGCCCTGGCAGAACGACGCCAACCGCATTCCAAAAAAATACCCCGCCCGGGCGGGGGGAGACCGGGCGGGGCCTTATGTCCGGTGACCGCTGCGGCATCCGGACAAGACGTTCAGGGCCTTATCGTCTGAGCATGATCTGCGCGCAAATATGTTCCGCATTTGTCGCGAGGGAAAATCGGTTTCCCACTTTGCGCTGGCGCGGCCCTTCAGGTCCGGATCATGCGCTAGTCGATCACCTGAACGATGCGGCGCGTGCGCGGCTCGACCAGAATGGTCCGGCCGTTCACGACGGTGTAACGGTAAGGCGTGGCGCCGAACGTTTGCGGCACGTCGTAATAGGTAACTCCGGTTTCCGGCAGCACGCCGCCGATAATGATGCGGTCCGGAATCGAATAGTTCGGCACCCGTTCGCGTATCACGTATTCGCGAAACGCCGGACGCTGATCGATTGCGATGCCCGCGTTCTCGTCGACCGCGACGGCACCACCGCGCACGCCCACGGTATCGCTCTGTGCGTGAGCCGCGATCGGCGCGCTCATCGCCGCAACAATTGCGGAGATGGCCAGTAAGTGCTTCCGCATGATCTGCTCCTTCGCGAATTGAAAGGGCGCCGGTTTGATCCGGCATGCGACCGATCCAATTCACTGCGCGCGGCATCGTTCCCTAAAAAACGCGGACCCTGCGATGCGGAAGCGGATTTTTGCAACGATGAAGGAACTCTTTGAAGACAAAAGCGTCTGCTGTCGCGGAACCGCGCCGGGGTGCTATGTTGCCGCTCCCGATTCGGAACTAGCCTTTTCGAAATCAGCACATCGAACCCGATCTTCGGGGTCTGCCACATCGCTTTAGCGGAGAAGCTCTCAAATGACCCTCACCGTCGCTCACATTTCACCGATCATGTCCGTGATCGCAGGCTTGCTGATTTTGATCATGCCGCGGCTGCTCAACCTGGTGGTGGCGATCTTTCTCATCCTCAACGGCCTGATCGGTTTGGGGCTTCTGAAGTGGCTTCATATCTAGCCCTCAAGGCACCTTTCGCGGCTTGCGCCGGGCCGCTCAAAGTGGTGTAAGGCGCCCATCTTTTCATCTCCCAGCGGATTATTTTCTGTCATGGCCAAAGCCGTCGTTAAACCCGGGAAAATTGCTGCGAAATCAAAGTCATCCACGACCACCCGAGCCGCGCCCGCAGCGTCGGCGGTTGCCCGCAAGGCGCTGAAGAAGAGCGCGGCCAAGCAGACAGCAAAGCCTGTGAGCAAGGTTGCCGCGGGCAAGGCAGTCACGACCAGGATTGGCGAGGTGGCCGCGAAATCCGGCAAGTGGGTCTACACGTTCGGTGACGGCAAAGCCGAGGGCAAGGCGGGCCTTCGCGATTTGCTCGGAGGCAAGGGCGCCAATCTCGCTGAAATGGCCAATCTCGGATTGCCGGTCCCCCCAGGTTTCACGATTCCAACCTCGGTGTGCACTTATTTCTACGCTCATGGCAAAACCTATCCGAAGGAATTGAAGCCGCAGGTCGAAAAGGCACTGGACCATATCGGCAAGCTGACCGGTAAATCCTTCGGCGATTCGAAGAACCCGCTCTTGGTCTCGGTGCGCTCCGGCGCCCGCGCCTCGATGCCGGGCATGATGGACACGGTCCTCAATCTCGGTCTCAACGACAAGACGGTCGAGGCGCTCGCCGCTCTGTCCGGCGACCGTCGCTTCGCCTATGACAGCTACCGCCGTTTCATCACGATGTATTCCGACGTGGTGCTCGGCTTCGAGCACGCACATTTCGAAGAGATCCTCGACACCTTCAAGGACAGCCAGGGCTACTCGCTCGACACCGATCTGAGCGGCGAGGATTGGGTCGAAGTTGTCGGCCGCTTCAAGGAAGCGGTGGCGCGCGAGACCGGCGCGGAATTTCCGCAGGACCCGCATGACCAGTTGTGGGGCGCGATCGGCGCGGTGTTTTCATCCTGGATGAACGCGCGCGCGGTGACCTACCGCAAGCTGCATGACATTCCGGAATCCTGGGGCACGGCCGTCAACGTGCAGGCGATGGTGTTCGGAAATATGGGCGAGACCTCGGCGACCGGGGTCGCGTTCACCCGCAATCCCTCGACCGGCGAGAGCCGGCTTTACGGCGAATTCCTGATCAATGCGCAGGGCGAAGACGTGGTGGCGGGCATCCGCACCCCGCAGGACATCACCGAACATGCGCGCAAGGAATCCGGTTCCGACAAGCCATCGATGGAAACCGCGATGCCCGATGCGTTCAGGGAGCTGACGCGCATCTACACGCTGCTCGAAAAGCACTACCGCGACATGCAGGACATGGAGTTCACGGTCGAAGAAGGCAAGCTGTGGATGCTGCAGACCCGCGGCGGCAAACGCACCGCGAAGGCGGCGCTGCGGATTGCGGTCGAACTCGCCAATGAGGGCCTGATCTCGAAGAAAGACGCCGTGATGCGGATCGATCCTGCCTCGCTGGATCAGTTGCTGCATCCGACCATCGATCCCAACGCCAAGCGCGACGTCATCGCCACCGGCCTGCCGGCCTCGCCGGGTGCGGCTTCGGGCGAAATCGTGTTTTCCTCGGACGAGGCCGCCAAGCTTCAGGCCGACGGCCACAAGGTCATCCTGGTCCGGATCGAGACCAGCCCGGAAGACATTCACGGCATGCATGCCGCCGAAGGCATTCTCACCACCCGCGGCGGCATGACATCGCACGCCGCCGTGGTCGCGCGCGGCATGGGCAAGCCTTGCGTCTCCGGCTGCGGCGCCATCCGGGTTGATTACGGCCGCGGCACCATGAGCATCGGCTCGCGCACCTTCAAGACCGGCGACGTCATCACCATCGACGGCTCGCTCGGCCAGGTGCTGGCCGGGCGGATGCCGATGATCGAGCCGCAATTGTCGGGCGAATTCGGCACGCTGATGGGTTGGGCCGATTCCGTGCGCAAGCTCGGCGTCCGCGTCAACGGCGACACCCCCGATGATGCACGCACCGCCATCAAGTTCGGCGCCGAGGGCATCGGGCTTTGTCGCACCGAGCACATGTTCTTCGAGGAAACCCGCATCCGCACCGTGCGCGAGATGATCCTTGCCGAGGACGAACAGACCCGGCGCGCCGCGCTTTCAAAATTGCTGCCGATGCAGCGGGCGGATTTCGTCGAACTGTTCGAGATCATGAAGGGCCTGCCGGTGACGATCCGGCTGCTCGATCCGCCATTGCACGAGTTCTTGCCGCACACCCAGGCCGAGATCGAGGAAGTCGCGCGGGCGATGAACACCGATCCGCGGCGGCTTGCCGACCGCGCCCGCGAACTCTCCGAATTCAATCCGATGCTCGGCTTCCGCGGCTGCCGGCTTGCGATCGCCTATCCCGAAATCGCCGAGATGCAGGCGCGCGCCATTTTCGAAGCCGCGGTCGAGGCCGGAAAGCGTACCGGCAAGGCGGTCGGGCTCGAGGTGATGGTGCCGTTGATCGCGACCAAGGCGGAGTTCGATCTGGTCAAAGCGCGGATCGATTCGATCGCGCAGTCGGTGATGAAGGAGACCGGAGCCAGGTTGAACTATCAGGTCGGCACCATGATCGAGCTGCCGCGCGCCTGCCTGATGGCAGGCGATATTGCCAAGTCGGCGGAGTTCTTCTCATTCGGCACCAACGACCTGACCCAGACCACCTATGGCATCAGCCGTGATGACGCGGCGAGCTTTCTCAGCACGTACGTCACCAAGGGAATTCTGGAGATCGACCCCTTCATTTCGGTCGACCGCGATGGCGTGGGCGAACTGGTGAAGATCGGCGTGGCGCGCGGGCGCAAGACTCGCCCTGGCCTGAAGGTCGGTATCTGCGGCGAACATGGCGGCGATCCCGCGTCCGTCGCTTTCTGCCATCAGGTTGGATTGGACTACGTCTCGTGCTCGCCCTACCGCGTGCCGATCGCCCGTCTCGCCGCGGCGCAGGCCGCGCTCGGCCAGACCGTCGCCAGCCAGGCGTGAGGGCGTCATTGCCTGCGACAAACGCGAAGCGTTTGCGCAAGGGAGCGCAAGCGACGAAGCAATCCAGGCTCTTCCGGCAAGAGGTCGCTGGATTGCTTCGCTTGCGCTCGCAATGACGGAGGGCGTAGCGTAAGTCCTCGTTCGGCGCCGATTGGGACGAGCAGGTTCCGAATTTCAAACCAGCAGAGCCGCAATCAACTTCTTCATCATTTCGTTGACGCGATATTTACCACTTCGCTCGATCGCCTGTTTACCAACATTTTCGAAGTGAGCGGCGCGATTTGAGCGGATCGTTGCGTGTGTCGCCCATGCCACGCCGATTAACTTCCTCGCAACCTAAATTCGTTACCACCAAAAAAGATCGAATTGCACGGATGTGCCGGTGTCCCGATTCCGAAGTTCGTCTCATCGCGCGGTATACTCGTTTGCGAGCTTCGGAATCGATAGGACCCTGGCAAATCGGTGATTCTGGTGTGGCTTTTGGATCGGAAGTCCGCGTGACGGACTCGCGGCAGAAATGATGCGGACTTCAGAACCGCCACACTAGTGTTCGATCGCGTAAGCGTAGTGTTGCGTTGCGTGAGCGTATCGATGTCACAGTTGCGTAACCGGCCGAGGAACGCGCGGCTTGCGTTCTTCGGCCTCGGTCTTTGCACTTTCGCATTGACCCCGACGGAGGTCGGATACCAGGATATCGCTTCGCTGTTGGCGAGGCAGCCGGGCGTCGCCGAACGCTGGCAGAGCCGCGTGTACTCAGCCAACAGGATCCAGCTGGCCACGTATAGCTTCGGCCGTCCGATCGGCACCTATGCCCCGCAAACCGTAACCTATCGGCTGGCAAGTCTTGACAATCGGGGCTTCGACGTCACGGGTTCGGTGAGGCGCAATGCCATCGCTCAAAATCCACCGCGCTACCAGCCTTCCGACTTTCCCAAGGTCGATCGTACGCTCAAGGGCGATCGTCTGATGATTGCTCCACCCCAGCCTGCCGTGCCCGCCAACGCCGCGCCGGCCACGGAAGATCCAGCGACCTCGAATTCGTCGGTGATCGGTGCAAAGACCGCTGACATCTCCGCCGAACGAGCACCGCTCGATCCGGAACTTGCGGAAGCGCTCAATTCTCCGCCGCTGCCGCAATATGAACCGCTTCGATCGCAGCCCGGCGGTTCGGAAGCCGCGACCGATTCCGAGTCAATTCCGGTCGAAACCACCCGCCCGCAGGATCCGTTTTCGGTGAAGACCGCGAGCCTGTTTTTTGGAAGCAATTCGCTCGGCGCGCCGTTGGAGACGATCGAGCGCTGGCAGCCCGGCGAAGAACCGGTCGTCGTGCTTCCCGGCGGGGCCGACGATCCCGACATGAAGGCGATCGCGTCGCTGCCTGCGACGGGAACCGCCGAGAGCGGCGAAAGCATCGCACCCAAGGGCGAAGTCAACAGCGACAACCAGCGCGCCAAGACGCCTGCCGAGCGTCTTGGCCTGTTCGACGAGAAGTCGCGCGCCAAATCGGAAAAATGCCTGGCCGAGGCCGTGTATTTCGAAGCCCGCGGCGAAGCGGTGCGCGGCCAGATCGCGGTGGCGCAGGTGGTGCTCAATCGCGCATTCTCAGGCTTCTATCCCACCACGGTATGCGGGGTGGTCTACCAGAACAAGCACCGGCACCTGGCGTGCCAGTTTACATTCGCCTGCGATAATGTCGCCGACATCGTGCGTGAGCCCGACATGTGGGATCGCGCCAGGAAGATCGCAAAGGCGATGCTTGACGGCCAGCTTTGGCTGCCGGAGGTCGGCAAATCGACGCACTATCACGCCTACTGGGTGCACCCGTCCTGGGTCAGCGAAATGAAGAAGATGTACAAATTCGGCGTGCATACCTTCTATCGGCCGCGCGCATGGGGCGATGGCAGCGAAGCACCGAGCTGGGGCACGCCGGCGCAAACCGCGGAAATATCGGCGAAGCTTGCCGAGGCGGCGAAGAGCTCGGCTGAAATGTCCGGCACCGTGGTACGCCGCTAGTGGCACGATTCTAACATTCGCTTCCCTTCTCAGCAGGCACTTTTGCGAATGTTAGAATCCAAGGACCACTAGCAAATATAGGATTCTAGTGCCGCGATTCCGAAGTTCGCATGGTTTGCGCGGCCCCCTTGTTCGTGGCGCGCGATCATCATTGCCCATCGCAAATCGCAACACTGCCTTGCGCGTACCTGCCCTGTCGATATCGCAGTTGGGATTTACATGCCGATGCATTAACTTGTCTGGCTCGCACGATGCCAGCTTGCAGTCGCGTTTCGTACTCGTCCCAAGTTTGGCTTCTGGTTTGCACCAGGGAATTTTTAAGGGATTTGACAATGACTGCGGTTGAAAGCGATCACCGTCAACTTCTGGCAAGCACCTGGCGCACGCCGCTGGTGATCGTGGTTTGCGGTTGTATGATCGGCCTTTTGACGTTCGGCCCACGTTCGACCCTTGGCTTCTTCATGCAGCCGATGAGCCGTGATTTTTCGTGGGGCCGGGATGTGTTTGGTCTTGCGTTGGCGATTCAGAATCTGTTGTGGGGAATTGGCCAGCCGCTCGCCGGCGCGATCGCCGACCGGTTCGGCAGTTTGCGGGTGATCTGCGTCGGCGCGTTGATGTATGCGGCAGGCCTCTTCGCCATGCGGTATTCGCAAACGCCGCTGGCCCTCAATCTCAGCGCGGGCGTTCTGATCGGCTTCGGCCTGTCCGGCTGTTCGTTCAATCTCGTGCTGTCGGCGTTCGGCAAGCTCTTGCCAAAGGAGCGGCGCGGCGTCGCGCTCGGCGCAGGCACGGCGGCGGGGTCGCTCGGACAATTTTTATTTGCTCCGTTCGGCGTCGCCATGATCGACAATTTCGGCTGGCAATCGGCTCTGACGGCCTTTGCCTGGCTGATGCTGTTGGTGCTGCCGCTGTCGCTCGCACTGGCGACGCCGAACCAGACGACCGATGACATCGCCACGGCGGAACAGCAGACGTTCAAGGACGCACTCGCCGAAGCCTTCGGCCATCGCTCCTACGTATTGCTGGTGCTCGGCTTCTTACCTGTGGGTTTCAGCTCGCCTTCATCACCGTGCACCTTCCCGCCTATCTCGTCGATCGCGGCGTGCCGGTTCAACTCGGCGGCTGGGTGGTTGCAACCATCGGCTTGTTCAACATCGTAGGCTCGCTCGGCGTCGGCTGGCTGCAGGGCAGGCTTGCGAAGCACTACATCCTGTCGGTGATCTATTTCGTTCGCGCCATGGCGATCGTCGCCTTCATCTCCTTCCCGATCAGCCCCTTCACGGTGCTGGCGTTCGGCGTGGTCACGGGCCTCGCCTGGCTGTCGGCGGTTCCCCCAACCTCAGGTCTGGTGGCCGTGATGTTTGGCACGCGTTGGCTTGCGACCCTTTATGGCTTCGCGTTTTTCAGTCACCAGGTCGGCGGCTTCCTCGGTGTCTGGCTCGGTGGCGTGGTGTTCGAGAAGTTCCATTCCTACACGCCGATCTGGTGGTTCGCAGTGCTGCTCGGAATCATGTCGGCGCTGATCAACCTGCCGATCGTCGAGGCGCCGGTGCGGCGCCCTGTTGCGCAACCGGCCTAGTGTCCCGATTTCGAAGTTCGTATTATCTTGCGGCAGCCTCGTTTACGAACAAATCGAAAGGACACCAGCCGGATATTGATTCTGATGTGGCTTTGGTTCAGAAATCCGCATGTTGAACTCGCGGTGGCAATGATGCGGACTTCTGGAACCGCCACACCAGACCGGTCAATCTCAAGCCAACGCACGAGACCGAAAGGCGTTGGCCATGTTCAAGGCAATCAGGATCGACAAGGCGGACAAAGGTACCACCGCCACGCTCGCCCAATTCGACGAAGCCGACCTGATGGAAGGCGACGTCACGATACGCGTTGAGTGGTCGACGCTGAACTACAAGGACGGTCTCGCGCTTACCGGCAAGGCGCCGGTAGTGCGGCGGTTTCCGATGATCCCGGGCATCGATCTTGCGGGCACTGTCGAGCAGTCGTCGCATCCGCAGTGGAAGGCGGGCGACAAGGTGATCTGCAACGGCTGGGGCATGGGCGAGACGCATCTTGGCGCTTATGCCGAAAAGGCCCGAGTCAAGGGCGACTGGCTGGTGCGCCTGCCTGACGGCATGTCGGCGCGCGAGGCGATGGCGATTGGTACCGCCGGATACACTGCGATGCTTGCCGTGCTTGCGCTCGAGCAGCATGGCCTCACCCCAGCGCACGGTCCGATCGTCGTCACCGGCGCCGCTGGCGGCGTCGGGTCGGTTGCCACGGCCGTGCTCTCGAAGCTCGGCCATCACGTGATTGCCTCGACCGGTCGGATGTCGGAAGCGGCCTATCTCCGGAATCTCGGTGCGAGCGAAGTCATCGATCGAAACGAACTTACGGGGCCGGCCAAACCCCTTGGCAGGGAACGCTGGGCCGGCGGCATCGACAGCGTGGGCTCGACGACGCTCGCCAACCTCTTGTCGATGACCAAATACCGCGGCGCCATCGCCGCATGCGGGCTTGCCGGCGGCATGGACCTGCCGTCGTCGGTCGCACCGTTCATTTTGCGCGGGGTGTGTCTGCTGGGTATCGATTCCGTGATGTGTCCGATCGAATTGCGAAAGGCTGCCTGGAAGCGCCTGGCCAGCGACCTGGATTCCAGAAAACTAGCTGAAATTACACATGAAATTGGTCTCGACCAGGTCATGGAGTCCGGCGCCAGGATCCTCGCCGGGCAGGTTCGGGGTCGAATTGTGGTAAAAATTGACTGACGCGTTCAGACTTTACCAACCAAGCTGCTCCAATCTTTGCCACGGTTAGTATGGTAAGCAGCGGGTAAAGAGGCTTCTGTCGGTCGCCCGCGCTCGGGTCAAGTTGGAGTACAGCATGCTTGCGCGTTTCGTGTTGGGAGCAGTTGTGGCCGGTGCGGCGATCGTCCCGGCTTTGGCAGGGCCGATGAGCGCCGAGGAGGCC
>Ga0306922_10002625_pt1 | contig 16718 bp, 13 predicted proteins | sample sta12Cox44000082_FD_203758 | JGI IMG/M metagenome (GOLD analysis project Ga0306922, IMG submission 203758) | Lab enrichment of tropical soil microbial communities from Luquillo Experimental Forest, Puerto Rico - statoxic.12C.oxic.44.000.082 (v2)... | ecosystem: Environmental > Terrestrial >... | reverse complement strand
CAATGCCTCCCGGCCCCACACCAGCCTCGGCGGCCTGGCCCCGAACGAGTTTGCAGCCCGGTCCCAAGAGGACCACAACCAGAACGGATTCTGGTTATGAGTGAGGGTAACAAAGGGGCAGGGTCACTGATGATCCTGCTGCGAATTCAGATGCTACGGCGAGCTACCAACAATACTTCAATGCGGAATGGATCACAAAATACGAGACTGCACCAATTTCACAGCGGCAATCGGTGCGAGATACGATCGTAATAAACCGCATGTTAGCCTATGACGTGGCTTATGAGACTTTTAAACAGCAACTATTAACCGAAGGAAACTCGGTAAATACGATTGGGGATCTTGTTGTTTTAGCACTCAGCGGCTTGGGAGCAACTGCGGGCACAGCGACCACAAAGGCGGCGCTTGCGGCAGCCTCAGCGGGCATCGTTGGTGCTAAGACAGCCATATCCTCCGACTTGTTCTATCAGAGAACGCTTCCGGCCCTAATAGCGCAGATGGACGCCAATCGGGCTACGGCGAAGGCTGCAATTCTGAACGGGCTTAGCAGACCAGATACCGATTATCCGCTGGTGCGAGCCTTCGTTGATCTTCAACAACTCAGCGACGCGGGAAGCATGATTGGTGCTGTTGGAACCATCACCGGGGACGCCGCAGCCAAAAAGAGCGCCGCAGAAGCTAGTCTCACTTTCACAAGAACCGCCGCCTACAAGGCTACATTTGAGACCAGGAAGTCGCTTAGTGAGGCAATCGGAAAACTCTCTGATTCCCAAATACTCAAGTTAATTCAAAGAGTAGACGTGATAATAGCCTCCGATGAGCGCAAAGGCGACTTTAGCTCGCTTCGATCATGCAACGCTGCTGACTAATGCCGGGGTGGCTAGGACGGCATTGCAAGTCGCCGTAGCGGAAGGTACTAGCGACCCGGCCACACTTCAAAGATGGACTGCCGCGATCAGTGCGGTCACCTCTAGCAACTGAGGAGATCACCGATGACGACGGTTACGATTGTCGACAAGTTTCCCAAGTCCACATTCACCGCTGACGACGTGGCGTCCGAACGGGCCCTTCGTTTGTCCATAGTGGGGGTTGTATCCTGCAATGTAACGGACGACACTGACAATTGGATCCTAACAACCGTATATAATGCCGGTGCCGTCGCACCGGCGGCAGGGACGGTACCCTCATCACCTGCACCCGCCCCACAACCATCGACGAACATCCAGTTTGGATCACTCGTCCCGGGCGGTTTTTTCAGCAGCAATCCTTTCGATCATAGCGTACCTCGCTCGATCCGAACAAATAATGCCGGTGCTCTAAACATATCGAGTTGGCAGAGGACACGACCGGGTTTTGTTGGCGTCACAGAGCCGGACGGGAGTTCGAATCACAATGTGACCACCATCTACCGCACCCCCGAACACGGGGTAGGGAGTTGGTTCCATCTAATCAAGGATATATATGGGTTTGGTGCGGCAGGAAGTTTTACCATCGAGGAATTAGCTACGCGTTACGCGGGGACTGCTAGTGGGCCCGCTGTGAAAGCGTATACCGATGGTTGGGCACATTATTCTGGAGGCACGATCTCTTCCGCAACTGTAATTTCCCTCGCCAGCGACGAGGACATGTTAGCGCTGGCTAAGGCAATGTTCGGGTTCGAAGCCGGCGTCACCACACCGTTGCATCAAAGCCAGATCAGCTACGGAGTGGCGCACGAACGTGCTGGAACCTTACCTGCGTAGGGTGTCCCCTTCGGACATCTAGACGAAATGTGATTTTGCGTTAGCAGACAAATCATGGCGTCCGCCCCCATGATAACCCTTCGTAAATCGTCAGGCCGTCCGAGATGCACGTGTTTGACTTGAAGAAGTTCATTGACGGATTTGTCGCCGAAGTCCTGCCCCGGCACGGACGCAGCAAAAGCCGAGATCGCCCCTGGTTCGCTCCAACCCGGCGCGATTTCTACACGATGATCGCGGCCCCGACGCTCAGCGCGAAGATCGACATTTGGCGCCAACCCGCCAACCTGATGCTCTATGAACTCGTTCCTATTCGCATAACCTGTTTAGTTTTCCATCCTTGACCGGATAAAGGATGGCAGCTCTGTTAGGCGCGAGTTCAGCTGCTCGACGTGAAATGCTATGGCGCGATTTCGCGCCTTCACGTTTGCGCGTACTTGTCGGCGCTGAAGGGCTGCGGTGAACAGGCAAATCTCATGCTGCCGGCCGCTCGCTATCGATTGGGGGAGAAGATAAACGTCGGAGCGCCGTCCACCGCATTGCGAAATGGCCGCGCTTTGGTGTCATCTCGCAAAACTCGCCGACAAAGTGGGAGGTAGGGAGATGTTTGGCTGGCTCTGGAAACATCAGGTCGTTCTCGGCGTCCTTTCGTCAGCGCTTATCTCCGGGGTCTGTTTGACGGCTTGGGCGGATGACGGTCAGATCTGGCCTGTGAAAGGAAAACTGGTTTCGAAGGACGGAAATAAATCTGAAGACGTAAGCGGGATCGCCTGCATCGGCGAGGGTTTCCCCCGGTCCTGTTTGGTGATTGATGACAACATGCAGGCCGCCCAGTTCGTGACCCTGAGGGATGGCGAACTTACAGCGGGCGAAACGGTTCAGCTGATCCACAATCAGTTCAACGGCAAGCCTTTAGAGTTGGATGGCGAGGGTGTGGCTTACGCTGACGCTGACCACGCCTTTTATGTGATAGGCTCACACGGCCACCCACGCGACAAAAAAGAAAAGCTCGATCCGGTCGCGGATCACGATAAGATCACCGCCAGGATTGAGGCCAGCAGCCAGGTCATTCGCATCCAGCTCAACCCGACTGTTGGCGCACCCATTACTGGACGAGATGTTAGTAACATCACGAGTTCGCCGAAACTTCGCGAGATTATCGCTGCTGAGCCGGCATTGAGGCGCTTCGTAGATCGGCGGCTTGAAAACAATGGCGTTACAATTGAAGGGGTTGCTGTCATCGGGAAACGGTTATTTGCCGGCTTTCGCGGGCCATCTTTGGAAAATGGGCTGTCACCGGTTCTCTCTGTCTCAACGGATGCCCTATTTGGGCAAGGTCCGCCCGAACCAAAATTATCCTTGCTGCCCCTCCGCGAAGGTCATGGAGTGCGTGATCTGACGCCTTGGGAAGATGGGTTACTGGTCTTGGCGGGCCCAACCGGAGATGAAGCTGGGTCCTACCGCGTCTATTGGTGGAGCGGAAAGACCGAGAGCGTCCAATTTCTTGCAGACATTACAAAGGTGACTGACGCCAGTAAACAGCGAAAGCCTGAGGCCATTCTGCCGCTCGACCAAGCACCATCGGGGCTTCGCGTGCTTATCCTTTCTGATGGCAGCGAGGAAGGTGCACCCCAGGCGATTGTGATTCCTTCTCCATGAAGTCACGCGGCTAAAGATCGCAGAGACTCACTCCTTCGATGGGGAGCGCCCCGTTTGGCCGAACGCGGGGTAGTGTCAGTGTCCCAAGGTCCGGCCCATGCCGTTCCCGTTGAGGCTCTCGAAAGGCGGTAGCCGTGGACCGAGCCGCACACTTCGAATATTTCTCCCAAAAATCGCGCGCATTTCCGAGATGGTCAGACGGTCCGCAAATTCTCGCGATCCCCCCCAGGGCCCCGGTTTCCCCGTACCGGCTTTTATGTTTTGATCCATTTACTTATCTCATGCACCGCATGAAGTCCCCGGGGGATGGCTCTATCGGAATTCGACGGTTCGGCATTGGAAATGGGGGCGGGACGAACTTTATAGAGTACGGTTTTCGTTCCCAACTCTAGCTCGTCAAAATAAGTAGAGGCTGGGAGAGAATTCGCGCCGACTTGTGAGTCGACCGGCAATTGACCCACCTCGGTAGGGAATCATATCGCTCAAAATCGAAAGATCGGGTCCCTGGCCGGTCGCAGAGCTATCGCCGCTCGGTCCCGGTGACGACCATATCCACCTGCCGGCCACCGCACTCGGAACAGGGCAGCCGGTCGCGCCAATCGAGAACCGGCGTGTCCGCGTGCCATATCGATCGTCGTTTGGGCCTTGCTGGTGATCTTGCTCGTAATCATGACCAATTCCGGTCTGTCGCGCGGGCTCTCCGGAGAGCAAGGATTTTCCTTACGATGGTCAAGCCTGCATCGCCCTAACCCCCGTGCAGTTCACGGCGGACGATCGCCGCACCCTCGGCCAACGCCTTGAGCTTGGCGAAGGCGAGATCGCGCGAGATGTATTTCATGCCGCAATCGGGGGCGGGGATCAGCCGCTCCGGCGGCAGGTGCCCGAGGGCGGCACGGATGCGGGCGGCGACGGTCTCGGGCGTTTCCGGCTCGGGGTCGCCCATGCTGATCACGCCAAAGATCACGGTCTTGTCGCCGAGCCCGTCGAGGGTCTTGAGATCGAGATTGGGTTGAGCCGCTTCGATCGAGATCTGCTCGACCTTCGACGCGGTCAGCTCCGGCAAAAATGCGTAAACATTGGGCTTGTCGCGCGCGACATAGGCATAGCCGAAGCAGAGGTGCAGGGCGGTCGGCCCGGCGATCCCGTCGAGTGCCTTGTCGATCGCCGGCAGCGCCAGGCGCCGCGCCTCCGCGGCGCGGGCCTGCAGCCACGGTTCGTCGAGCTGGATCACATCGGCACCGGCCGCCTTCAGGTCGCGGATCTCGGCACTGACCGCCGCGGCGTAATCCATGACCAGCTCTTCCTCATCCTTGTAGAACTCATTCTTGGCCTGGCGCGACATCGTAAATGGGCCGGGCAGCGTGATCTTGATCGTATGGTCGGTGTTGGCGCGCAGGAATTCGACGTCGCGTACCTCGACCGGCCGCAGTCGGCGGATCGGCCCGACGATCCGCGGCACGACGACAGTGCCGCCAGTGCGCCCTTGCACCTCCGCCGGGTTGTCGAGATCGATCCCCGCAAGTGCAGTCGCAAAGCGGTTCGAGTAGCTCTCGCGGCGGATCTCGCCGTCGGTGATGATGTCGATGCCGGCGCGCTCCATGTCGCCGATCGCGAGCCGGGTCGCATCGTCCTGGGCCATTTCAAGCCACGCCTCCGGCATGCGCCACAGCTCCCGGGCACGCACCCGCACCGGCCCCTGATGGGTCAGCCTGTCGCGGTCGATCAGCCAGTCCGGCTGCGGATAGCTGCCGACCACCGTCGTCGGCAGAAGCGTCTCGGTCATGATCGGGGCCTCGCGGGCGAGCGTGGAGACCTAACATATCACGGCGAGATCGTGATCGACTCACGCACCCTGTTCGCCCCCTGTTACCCCGATTCGGCCCCCTGCAAGGAGCTCAAATCCACCCTATTCGATTGCCTGAGCTCGTTTTCGTAACATGATGAAAAATATAGATTTATCGGCTTTGTGTCAAGCGATTTCGGGTGTGCGATTGGGTGTTCGCCCTGTTAGGGCCGTCGAAGCAGGGGGGAGAGAGACCACTCAGATCGGAATGTCGACATCGAGCAGGGGGCCGTGCTGCTGCGCGCCGTAGACGTCGGTGTCGCCGATATCGCCGGCCGGCACCAGACGCGGCAGGGTCGCCTTGAAGGCGAGTGCCGCGTCGTAGACCGTGAACAGCACATCCTCGGCGCGCACGCCATAAAGCCGGGCGAACAGATCCGGGCCGAGCACTCGCGTGCGCTTGACCTTGTCGAACAAGGCCGGGTCGTCGAACACGACATCGATCGTCAGCTCGAACGGGCCGGCGTTCTTGCTCTTGCAGACCGCCGCGATATCGCGAATGCGCGGCATGGCTCACACCCTCTCGTGCTCGATCGGGAACATCGCAAGCGGATTATCGGGGGCGACCGTGTGGAAGACGCTGAAGCGGTACATCGCACCGACCTCGATGTCGGACGGCGAGAACGGGAAGGCCATGTTGCCCTCGCGGCATAGCCGCCTGGGAAAGTCGGTGTGCAGCATGTTGGTCCTGGCGATCGCGACGACGGCGTTGGCGATTTCCTGATCGTCGGCGACCGCTTCGACGACAAAGCCCAATTCGTGGCTCGTGATCTCGCGGACCGGCTCGCGCTCGGCCATCACGCCATCATGGCCGTAGCTGCGGATAACCAGCCGGTAGCGGTCCGGAGTCGCGCCGAAGTCGGCGGCCTTCTGCTCGACATTGCGGCGTACTGATGCGAGGAACGGATCGAGCCCGGCGATCAACAGCGGGTCGCGGGTGCCGCAGATCGTGATCGCCCGGTAGCCGGCGCGCTCGACACCTTCGAGCTTGACCGTATAGGTATCCGCGGGCTGCCAGCGCATGCCGCTGACCTGGACGGCGCGGTCGGAAACCGCCTCGAACCGGCAGGCCTCGGTGTCGAGCAGCCCGCCCGGCTCGATGTGGTGGATCGGGCTCGCATTTTCGTGCAGCGCGTGATTGGCGACCGAGAGCGGGGTGCAGCGCCGCTCCGGGTTCAGCGGCTCGCATTCGACATGGTCGTCGCGCACCGTGACCAACAGACAGTCGTGGCCCTTCGGGACCGAGGCGGTGGCGCCGCATTCGAGCATCTTGCCGGCGTACCAGGATTGCGCCGGCGGCAGCTGGGCGCGCATCGCTGCGGCCGCCCACGGGGCGGGGTCGCTGCTGCGCCCCGCCAGCACCACCTGCGCGCCGCCGTCGAGCGCTTTGACGAATGGCTCGGGCCCCATCATGCCGACGATCCGCTCGGCCCGCTCGATCGTCGCAGGATCGAGAGGCGGCCGGTGCGCCAGCGAGCGGGTCCGCCCTTCGCGTGTCCATCGCACGACGTCGGCCTTGTTCTGCTCGGCGTGGATGATCGCCATCGGAAAATGCAGCCCCTCCTCGCGGGCGATGTCGCGCACCAGATCGACGACGAGCTGCAGGTGCGGCTCGCCGCCGGCGCCGCCGCAGGTGCCGATCAGCATCGGAATGCGCTGCGTCACCGCCGCGCGCAGCATCAGCCGCAAGTCGCGGCGGATCGCCATCGTCGAGCAGAAGGGCTTGCCGGAGCCGAGGTAATGCGGCCCCGGGTCGACGCTGCCGCCGTCGACCCCGATCATGTCGGGGTGGCGCCCGAGCCCTGCCCGAAGCGACGCCTCGGGAAAGCCGTAGCCGAGTATGCCGCTCGTCGACAGCAACCGAAATTCTTGCATCTGGCGATACTCCTCCACTGATTGCCGCAGGCTAGCATGACCGGCGTCGGCTTTTAATCGCCATCCGAGCGCCGCATAGTGCCAGCATGCGAGCGGGCTCGACCCTCACCGTCGCCGTTCTTGGCACGACCCAGACCTTGGCCTGGGCGTCGAGTTATTACCTGCCGGCGATCCTCGCCGATCCGATCGCGACCGGGCTCGGGGTCTCGAAAGCATTGTTCTTTGCGTTTTTCTCCGGTTCGCTGCTGCTTCAGGCGACACTCGGCCCGATGATCGGCAGGGCCATCGATCGCCATGGCGGGCGCGATGTGTTGGTGGCCTCGAACCTCGTGCTCGCCGCCGGGCTCGGGGGGCTGGCGCTGGCGCAGGGAGTCGTCGGGTTGGCCGGCGCCTGGGTGCTGCTCGGGGTCGGCATGGCGCTCGGGCTCTACGACTCGGCCTTTGCCACCCTGACGGCACTCTTTGGCCGCGAGGCGCGGACGCCGATCACCGGAATCACCTTGATCGCGGGATTTGCCAGCACGCTCGGCTGGCCGTTGTCGGCATTGCTCAACCAGTATTTCGGGTGGCGCGGCGCCTGCCTCGGCTGGACGGCACTCAACCTCTTCGTCTGCCTGCCGATGAACCGGCTTTTGATACCGCAGCCCGCAGGTCCGATACAGAGCGCGGTGGCGGAGGAGGGTGCCCCCGCTCCGGCGAACGGCACGCTGGTGCTGGCTTTCGTCTTCGGGGCGGTCGGATTTGTCACCGGTGCCATGGCGGCGCATCTGCCGCGGCTGCTCGAACTCGCCGGCGCGTCGGCGGCCGAGGCAATTGCCGCGGCGTCGCTGATGGGGCCAGCCCAGGTGGCGGCACGGCTGTTCGAGTTCGGCGTGTTGAAGCGCCTGCACCCGCTCGTCTCGACCCGTCTGGCGCTCTTGATGCACCCGGTGGGCGCCGCTTTTCTCGGAGTGCTTGGCGCGCCCGCCGCTTCCGTCTTTGCGCTGTTGCACGGTGCGGGGAACGGGCTGTTGACGATTTCCCGAGGGACCCTGCCATTGGCATTGTTCGGCCCCACCGGCTATGGGCTGCGCACCGGCATTATCGTAGCGCCGGCTCGGGTAACGACGGCGGCAGCACCGCTGCTCTTCGGCCTCCTACTGGATGCGATGGGGACGGGCGCGTTGGTTGTTTCAGCCGGCCTCAGTCTCGCGGCCCTCGCAGCGCTGACCCTGCTGCGCGCACAACCGGCCGCCGCTCGGGCTTAACCGACCGTCTCGGCCATCGGCCGCACCGCGATCCCGGCCTGCTCGAGCTTGTCGCGCACGAGCCCGGCCATCGCGACGGCCGCCGGGTTGTCGCCATGCACGCAGACCGTGTCGATCGCGACCGGGATGCGCTTGCCGGAATTGCTGATGATGGCGCCCTCGCGCACCATCGCCTGCACCCGCGCGGCGGCCTCCTCCGGGTTGTGCAGAACGGCGCCGGGGAGCTTTCGCGAAACGAGGTTGCCGGTGTTGTCATAAGCGCGGTCGGCATAGATCTCGCGCGCAATGCGCAAACCCAGCTCACCGGCCGCGCGTTCGAGCTCGGTGCCGGCCATCACGACATAGATCAGCTCGCGGTCGATCGCGCCGATCGCCCGACCGATCGCGAGTGCGGTCGGGCGGTCGACGGCGCCGAGGTTGGCCAATGTGCCGTGCGCCTTGACATGACCGACATGGTGGCCGACGGCGCGCGCCACCCCTTGCAGGGCGCCAATCTGATAGACGACCATCTTTTCGATGTCCTCGGGCTTCTCGCCCTGGATCTGGCGCCGGCCGAAGCCCCAGACATCGAAAAAGCTCGGATGCGCGCCGATCCCGACACCATTCTCTTTGGCGCGGCTGACGGTTTCGAACATGACCAGCGGGTCGCCGCCGTGAAAGCCGCAGGCGACATTCGCCGAGGTCACGATTTTCAGCATCTCGGCATCGCTGCCCATGGTCCAGGCGCCAAAGCTCTCACCCATGTCGCAATTCAGGTCGATGATGTCCATCGGTTTCCCTCGGCTCGTAAGCGGCGTTGTTAGTACTCCTTATATGGGAGGAATTTGCCGCTGAGGGTCAGCTTGACGCGGTCGCCTTTGGGATCGGGCTGGCGCTCGATCATCATGTCGAAATCGATCGCACTCATGATGCCGTCGCCGAACTCTTCCTGGATCAGCTCCTTCCAGGTCGTACCATAGACCTGCACGAGCTCGTAGAAACGGTAGATCAACGGGTCGGTCGGAACCACGCCCGGTAACGAGCCGCGGTAGGGGATCTCCTGCAGCAGGCGTTTCTCGTCCGCGTCGAGCTCGAACAGTTGTGCCGCGCGTTCGGCCTGCTCGGGGCGCAGCTTCATCTGGCCCATCAGCGCCGCGGTCAGATAGACCGCCGAGCCGCCGCCGATCTCGGCAACGATCGTCTTCCAGGTCAGGCCCTTAGCGCGCTTGATCGACAGGATTTTGCGGGTCAACTCATCACGAATCATCGGGTGTTCCTCTTGCGGGTGAGATCCTGGCATCATAGCAACGGCTATACCAATCTCGCGGCTTCGAGCGTGGCGGAGCGAAGCGACGCGTATCCGCCAGAGCCAGCCGATCGCCTGTAGCCATCCCGGCGAAAGCGTAGGACACTGAGGCCGTCGGTGTCACTGGCGTGTGTCGGCGATGGATGTCGCGAGTTGGCTGCGGAAGCTCGGGCTCGAGCAATACGAGCCGGCGTTCCTGGCGAACGAGATCGATGCAAGGGTATTGCCGAGCCTGACGGCCGAGGATCTGAAGGATCTCGGCGTCACTTTGGTCGGCCATCGCCGGCGACTGCTCGACGCCATCGCTGCGCTCGGCAGCCCCCTCCCTGACCCTCCCCCGCCTGCGGATGAGGGAAGGGTGGGGGCCGATGCCGAACGCAGGCAACTGACGGTCATGTTCTGCGATCTGGTCGGCTCGACGGAGCTGTCGTCCCGGCTCGATCCCGAGGATTTGCGCGAGGTGATCGCCGCTTATCACCGCGCCGTCGCCGATGCTGTCAGAAGCTTCGACGGCTTTGTCGCCAAGTATATGGGCGACGGAGTTCTAATATATTTCGGCTATCCGCAAGCGCATGAGGACGACGCCGAGCGGGCGGTCCGGGCAGGGCTGGGCGCCATCGACGCCGTCGGCCGCCTCGATGTCAAGTCGGTCGAGCTGCAAGCCCGCGTCGGGATCGCCACCGGGCTGGTGGTCGTCGGCGATCTGATCGGTGAAGGCTCGGCGCAGGAGCAATCGGTCGTCGGCGAGACTCCTAACCTCGCCGCTCGTATGCAAGCCCTGGCTGAGCCGGATTCTGTCGTCATCGCCGCCGGCACGCGCCGGCTGCTCGGCGATCTCTTCGAATATCGCGATCTCGGCACCATCGAGGTCAAGGGAATTTCCGCACCGGTGCCGGCTTGGCGGGTGCTACGCCCGAGCATGGTCGCGAGCCGCTTCGAGGCCTTGCGCGGATCGGCCCTGAGCCCACTAATTGGCCGCGACGAAGAGATTAGCCTGCTGCTCCGCCGCTGGGAGCGCGCCAAGACCGGCGATGGTCAGGTCGTGCTGATTTCCGGCGAGCCCGGCATCGGCAAGTCGCGCATCACTGCGGCACTAGAGGAGCGCCTGCACCCCGAACCATATTTCCGCTTGCGCTATTTCTGTTCACCCTATTGCCGGGACAGCGCACTCTATCCGTTTATCGACCAGCTCTGGCATGCTGCTGAGTCCGCACGCGACGGCCCGCCCGCGGCCAAGCTGGAGAAGCTCGAAGCGTTGCTGACCCGTGCGTCACCACCGGGCGAAGATGTTGCGCTCCTCGCCGATCTGATGGCATTGCCGGCCTCGGCGCACCACCCACTACCCAACCTGAGTCCGCAGCGCAAGAAGGAGCGCACCCTGGAGGCGCTGATCCGGCAGCTCGAAGGTCTGGCGCGCCAGCAGCCGGTGGTCATGGTTTTCGAGGACGCGCATTGGATTGACCCGACCTCGCGCGAGCTGCTCGACCTTACGGTCGAGCGAGTCCGCAGCCTCCCGGTGTTGCTGGTCGTAACGTTCCGTCCCGAATTCCAACCGCCCTGGATCGGGCAGCCGCAGGTCACGATGCTCGTGCTCAACCGCCTGGATCGGCGCGACCGAACCATCCTGGTTGAGCAGATTGTAGGCGCCGATGAACTCCCCGAGGATGTGGTCTCTCAGATCGCCGAGCGCACAGACGGGGTCCCGTTATTTGTCGAAGAACTGACCAAGAGTGTCTTGGAGAGCGGCGGAACACCGGTCGGCATTCCGGGCAGCTTGCACGATTCGCTAATGGCACGGCTTGATCGCTTGGGGTCAGTCAAGCAGGTGGCGCAGATCGGTGCAGTGATCGGGCGCGAGTTTTGCTATGGGCTGCTATGCACCGTCTCGCGTCTCCCTGAGGACGTGCTGGATACCGCACTAACACGTCTCGTCTCCTCCGAGCTGGTGTTTCAGCGCGGCACACCGCCCGACGCCGTTTATGCATTCAAGCACGCGCTAGTGCAGGACGCTGCGCATAGCAGCCTTCTGCGCAATGCGCGGCAGCAGTTGCACGCGCAGATCGCCCGAGCGCTCGAAACCCAATCCCCCGAGCTAATGGATACCCAGCCCGAGCTGTTCGCGCAGCATTACGCCGAGGCCGGGCTCGCCGAAAAATCTGTCGTTTACTGGGGCAAAGCCGGTCATCGCTCCGCCGCCCGCTCGGCGCTAGCGGAGGCGGCCGCCCAATTCTACAAGGGACTGGACCAGCTGTCGCTGCTGCCGGACACGCCAGAACGCAAGCGACAGGCTCTCGAATTTTGGAGTGCACTTGGTGCAGTCTTGCTGGTCATCAAAGGCTATGGAGCTCGGGAAGTAGGCGATGCTTACGCCCGTGCGAGAAAGCTGTGGGAGGAGTTGGGTTCTCCGTCGGAGTTCCTCAGGATCCCATTTGGTCAGTCTCGCTATCTCGCTTCGTCCGGTGAACTCGATCTGGCGCAGCGCCTGGACGAGGACTTGCTGCGTCTAAGCCGGCGGCGCAATGATTCCGCGGGACTTGTTCTAAGCTACAACTCTACCGGCCGAAACCTGATGCTTGCCGGCAGGTTTGCTTTATCTCGCTCGCATCTGGAAGAAGTACTGGCATTTTATGATCCCACCGCCCACAGCTCACTTGTCCATGAAGCTGGGATCCACCCCCATGTCAACTCAAGGTCTAATTTGGGCATTGTCCTTTTTTGTCTCGGATATCTCGACCAAGCGTTGGCGACGAGCAACACGGGTATTGCTGAGGCTCGCAAACTAGCTCATCAGCCGTCTTTGGCTCACAGCTTGGCGCATAGCGCTAGGCTGCTATCGCTCATTGGAGACAGTGCGGCACTAGCTCAACGGACCGATCAGCTGATTACGGTGACGACTGAGCAGAGTTTTCCTCAGTGGCGCGCGCACGGAGCGATCTATCGCGGATGGATCAAGGTCAGGAAGGGTGATTTGGTGGCGGGGATATCGCTGCTGTCCAGCGGATCGGCCGGTTCCCGTGCGGCCGCGGCCGTGTGGGCGCCCTATCATATGGCGCTGGTAGCCACCGCATATGGGACCGCAGGGCAAATAGGCGAAGGTCTAAGCCTGCTGGATGGGGCACTGCAGATTGTTGAAAGGACGGGGGAGCGTCTACTGGAGGCGGAGCTGAACAGGCAAAAGGGCGAGTTGCTGCTGCGGCAAGGGCATGTCGAGGCCGCAGAGGAGCTGTACTGCAAAGCCCTCAGCATCGCCCGAGAGCAGGAAGCGAAGCTCTGGGAATTGCGCGCCGCCGTGAGCCTCGCCCAGCTCCGCCGCGACCAGGGCCGCTCTGCCGAAGCGCGCGACATTCTCGCTCCCGTCTATGGCTGGTTCACCGAAGGCTTCGACACACAAGACCTCAAAGAGGCGAAGACGCTGCTCGACGACCTGCAATGACGGAGTAGAAGCGATGGCCGAAGATTTCACCGGAAAGGTCGCCCTGGTCACCGGCGGCGGCAATGGGATCGGTGCAGCGACCTGCCGTGCCTTCACCGCTGCAGGCGCGCGCGTTGCGGTTCTCGATCGCGATGCGGCGGCGGCCGAGGCGGTCGCGGCCGAGATTACCAGCCGGAATGGTCATGCCGCGGCATACGTGCTCGATGTCGCCGATCGTGACGCGTTCGCCAGATTGGCCGAGGGCATAACCGAGGCTCGTGGAGGCATCGATATCCTGGTCAATGGCGCAGGCACGACCGTGCGGCGAATGATTGGCGAGATGGGCGCCGAGGATTGGGATCGCGTCATCGCTGTCAACCTGACCGGCGCCTTTAACGGTATCCGGGCGGTGTTGCCGCACATGCGGGCGCGAGGCGGCGGCGCGATCGTCAACATCGCGTCGATTGCCGGCCAACGCATTTCTTTTGGCGGCACCGCGAACTACACAGCCTCGAAGGCCGGGCTGCTCGGCTTGACGCGCCATGCCGCCTACGAGCTCGCCCCGGACGGGATCCGGGTCAACGCTGTCTGCCCTGGTCCGACAGCGACGCGATTCGGTGGTGCGATCCCGACTGAAGAGAGCAAAGCAGCACGGGCGCGCAGAATCCCGCTGGGCCGCATGTGCGAGCCCGAGGATATTGCCGATCCTATCCTGTTTCTCGCGGGGGACGGGGCGCGCATGATCACCGGCGTGGCGCTGACCGTCGATGGCGGTGTGCTGGTCAAGAACGACACCCCTTATGAGGAATATTTCCGCCGCCGATAGCCGGCTTGCCGCGGGGCCGGGAGCAGGAGCCGTCCCCTGGCTGAAGACCCCAGCGGGGGCCGTAGCGGCTCTAATTCTGACGACGTTGGCGGCCCGGCTGTTGTTTGCCGCTTCTCTCGGGCTCGGCATCGACGAGAGCTACATGGTGGCCGCCGGCCGCAAATTGCAGCTCGGCTATTTCGACCATCCACCGCTCGCATGGTGGATGACGTGGGGGATCGCCCATCTCACCGGTAGCGAGAGCCCCATCGTGGTGCGGCTGCCGTTCATCGCCCTCTTCGCTCTGACGACATACCTGATGTATCGCGCGACGGCGACACTCTTCGGTCCGGAAGCCGGGATGTGGGCAGCGGTCGTGCTGAACATGGCGCCCGTTCTTGGGATCACCGCGGGAACCTGGGTATTGCCGGACGGTCCGCTTTTCGCGGCGTTGCTCGGTGTCCTATTTTGCTTGATCCATGCGCTGCGCTCGGACGGCCGCGCGGCTTGGGGCTGGTGGTTGGCAACCGGCGCCTGCGCCGGTCTGGCGCTCTGCTCCAAATATTCGGCTGCGCTCACTCTGACGGGAGCGACCGCGTTTCTGGTGACCGAACCAGTCAGCCGCCGTTGGCTGATACGACCCCATCCCTACATCGCAGGGCTCGTCGCGCTAGCGGTGTTCCTGCCTGTGCTGGGTTGGAATGCCGAACATGGCTGGATCTCATTCCTGTTTCAGAGCGGACGGGCTGGAGGGCGGTACCATCCTTTGGGCCCGCTATTGGCGACAGCCGGACAGGCAGTCTTTCTCCTCCCTTGGGTATGGGCGCCACTCGTGTGGTGCGGCTTTCTTGCGTTGCGCCGCAGGCCCTCCGATCGGGAGCGCTGGCTGCTCGTTTGCCTCGCGACACCGCCAATTCTCGTATTCACGGTTGCTGCGCTATGGGGCAACCCGCTCTTTCACTGGGCGGCACCGGGGTATCTGATGCTGGTGCCGCTGCTGGGCGAAGCGATCGCTCGGCACTGGCGAACCGGCCAGCTGGCGCGGATCTGGCTCGGAGGCACGGCTGCGTTCGTGTTCCTCGCTGTCGTTTTGGTCGGCAGCGAAGTCCGGTTCAACTGGCTGTCCGGCCTGATCGAGAAGCCGCCATTTGGCAGGGACCCGAGTCTCGATCTCGTGGATTGGACCTCCCTGCGCACCGAATTCGAGAGCCGGGGTTTGCTTGACCGACCCGGGTTGGTCGTCGCGGCCCTGAAATGGCATGAGGCCGGCAAGATCGATTACGCGCTTGGTGGCCGCATCCCGGTGATCTGCCTCGGTTCCGATCCGCGGCAATATGGGATTGTTGCTAACGTCGATGATTTCACCGGCGCCGATGTCCTGATCATCGCCCCGCGGCGTTCGCTCGCCGAGATTGAGCGCCAATTCGGTGCCCGGTTCGATGCGATCGAGCCCGTTGCACCAGCCACGATCCTGCATGCGGGGCATTCGGCGTTGGAATTGGCTTTGTTCATCGGCCACCGACTGCACCAATAGGTGCGGCGAGTGCTACCGGCGCTCCCAGGAGTAGCCCTTGAAGCCACGCGCCAGATAAAGAGTGTAAGTACGGGCCGCTCCAGGCCCGATCGGAATGACGACGGGCTCGAGACGCTCGATTTCGTCGAAGCTCGGGCTCATCTCCGGGATAAGATTATGCTCCGAGACGAGAACAAAATTCCCGCCGCGATGTTGGGGCAGTCCATTGGCCAGTTCCCACTGGTCCTTGGCGAGCCCGCTCTTCAGCTTCCATTTGACTGCATCAAACGGGCGAGGGTGGACATAGTAGATCAGCGCCGCAAGCGTCTCGCGATCATCGGCAAACAATATATATCCGGGGTGCGCAGCAAGTGCTGCGCTGACCGTCGAGCCGAGCGTCCGCCAGCCGCGTAGGCGGCTAAGCGGGTCGTATTTTGCCGGCAGCTCGAGACCGAGGGTGGCGAGTGCATCACCTCCGGTGAACAGTAGGGCGACGGCGATCAGATGGAGCGCGATCGAGAAGATGACGAGGTTGCGCCAGCCACGACTCAGTGCCCGGGCAATGACTAGGACTGTGGCAGAGACAAAGGCGGGTGCGGCCCAGTTGGCATTGGCACGCGACAAGAGACTCACCGCCAGCATCATCGCCAATGTCGGCAATGCAAACGCGGCCAGCAGACGGGCGCGCGGTCCGGCGAGAGTGCGCGGCGATGACGCTAGAAAGATCAGGCCGGCAAAGAACAGCGGACCAAACACGGCGAATTGCGAGCCGAAGAATTCGAGAAAGGCGTCGGGATGGAATAGGGGCTCGTCCAGCCCCGCATTGTCCTTTACATGGACATAGCTGACGAACCCGTTGCTGCAGTTCCACCAGAAATTTGGTGAATATATCAGGAGTGCTATGCCGATCGCGGCGATGAGTGAAGCGAAGTGAAGGCGCTCCGCCCGAAACACGAGGACATAGCCGAGAGCCGAGAAGATCCAATAGGCCATCGCGTATTTCGCGAGCAGGCCGAACCCGCACGCGACCCCGACGGCGAACCACCAGCCAACCCCGCCGTCTTCGCGCGCCCGAATAAAGGTGTAGAGCGCCGTCGCCCAGAACAGCAGCAATGGCGCATCCGTCGAGATAATAAAAGCGGAGATGGATGCTCCGGGCAGGCTGGCATAGGCGAGCGCCGACCACAGCCCGACGCGAGTATCGTAGAGCCGGGAGCCGATCGCATAGACGAATATTGCTGTGACGGCGTGCAATAGCGGCGCCGAGACCCGTATCGCGAACTCGCTGTCGCCAAAGAGTCCGGTCGTAAGCGCGATCAGCCAGGCGACGAGCGGCGGCT
>Ga0306922_10002617_pt1 | contig 16758 bp, 18 predicted proteins | sample sta12Cox44000082_FD_203758 | JGI IMG/M metagenome (GOLD analysis project Ga0306922, IMG submission 203758) | Lab enrichment of tropical soil microbial communities from Luquillo Experimental Forest, Puerto Rico - statoxic.12C.oxic.44.000.082 (v2)... | ecosystem: Environmental > Terrestrial >... | reverse complement strand
CGCTGTGTACATGGGACGCCGCCGCATGACTCTGACATATCCGATGCTGAACCGTTCCCGTCGCATCCTTTGGCTGGTGACAGGAGGAGATAAGGTCGATGCGCTAAGACGTCTTCGTTCAGGCGATACATCCATTCCTGCTGGCCGCATCGGTCGGGAGCGGGCGCTCGTGCTCGCAGACCTAGCTGCTGCCGGAGAGGGGACTTAGAGTTGTCGACTTCCTGAGCCAACGGTTGCCTGGAAATAATTTCACCAAAGTTGTGGTGTAAATTTTCCCGGGTGGGGATGTTTGCCAATCGTGGGCATCGAGATTCCACACCTCTCTACGCGGTTACCCTCCCACTACGGCTCAGATCACAGGGGTTCCTTGAATCAATGACTTGCGACCGTTCGTTGCGCCTCGCAATGGCACACTAACTGCAACTATGTCAGGGGCGTTTCTTAGGGGGTATGCTCGGGCCTGCCGTAGGAGTTGCCTGTAGCAGGATCCCCGGCATCTTCTTGGAGCAGTTGGAGACTCGATGGCAGACCAGGTTCTGGATGAGATCGTTGACGGCTTGCGCAACTATGGAAGAGGCTACTTCCCTGAGCACTCGGAGTTGACGGCAGTGCGGGTAGTGGGGCACACTCCCAAGCCCGACCATTGCACCTATGAGATCGTAATGGACTTCGCTGATGGCAGCGAGCGTGTAAGCGCGAAGGTATATCGCACAGCGAAATGCGGTGTTCAGGCCGCCCACGATCTCGCAAAGCATGAGTTTCGCCACCTGAACCTGGTTCACCAATTGCGCGCCCATCGAAAGCTGCCAGGTGTTCCCAGGCCCCTCGGTGACTTCACTGGGAACGGAGCTGTCGTCAGCACCAAAATCAACGGCTTGCCCTTGCAGAGTCTCATTATGAAGGCCGCTTTGCTGCCCGACTTCGGCAATCACGGATTGCTCCAGCGCGCCGCCCGACAAACCGGCGAATGGTTGTACGATTTCCACAAAGCGACCTCACAGATGCCAGCTCCGCTCGACACCAAGACAGTTTTCGGGGAGTTCGAGAAACTCTGTGTCCAAGCGAAAAGGGAGGGCCTGCCCGAGGACTTCACCGAGTCGATTCTCGACTACGCCAGAACGTCGCTGAGCAGAGTGAGCAGGCCAGTGGCATCCTCCGCCGTACTGAACGACTTCGTGCCGCTTAACATTATGGTGACAGGGGACGGCGTCGGCTTTTGCGAGTTTGCTCAGTTGAGTGAAACGGGAACTTCACTCAATGACGCGGCGATGTTTCTGGCTGCGGTGGAAGCGCTGGAGAAATATCCCTTCTGCGACCGCGCCATGACCACGTTGGTACAGGACGCCTTCCTGGATGCCTACAGCGTTTGCGTGCAGGAACTGCAATTACTTACCGTGCTAAAGCTCAAGGTCCTGCTGCAGATGTTCACCAAGGGTCGCGCGGTGAAAGAAAGTGCCGAGCGCAAGAGAGTTATGTGGGCCAATGTGATGAAGCGGTTCATCCAGCAAGCCGCTGAGCGCTCGATGGCTCCGGCCGCGTAAAGCTGCTTCCTGGTTTGTTCCTTTGCGACACCAACTGTTATCTGGTTTGGCTATCTAATGGCGCATCGCAGGCGTGTCAAGGTACAACGGCAAAAATTCCAAGCCTGTTGACCATGAAGGCATGGAGCTGCGTGGTACGGATCGAACGGACCGGCGTTGAGGTTGATTAGGTAGAGTTGAATAGGCGTAATCCTCCGCCCTCTCGGCAAGAGCCGCGGGTAAGCCCGGAGCGCCGAAAAGCGAATTGCCCTACTGCTTCGGTGGCGCTTGGGCCCCGCCGGACTGGGCATTTGGTCGCTGCGTTCCTGATTGTGGCTGGTCCTTGGAGATCTCCTGGCCTTCGTACGTGATCTTGACCTTTGATCCGAAGCGCTTGTAGTTGGTGTACTTCACGACCTGACGCACGTGGACGTCTCCGGTGGAAAAATGCAGTTCGTCGTCAACCTTGGTGTAGACGGGAAACCAGTACTTGCCGTCGATCTGCTGCCGCCAGGTGGTGAAGTTAGGGAATAGATTCTCCTGTCCACCGCGTTTCTTGCCAACGCCGATGTCGGGAACGTTCTTGCCGTAAGTTTTCACGATTTGGAAGTCGTGATCGTCGACCCAGATGCGGCCCTGAAAGTAGCGCTTGTTCTTCTCGATTTGCTTGGGTGCAATGTCGAAGACGTATGTGCCCAGCTCATCTTCAGTCTGCTTGCCGACGTAGAGGATCTGATACTCGGGAATTTCGTCGCTGGTCAGCACAAACGGCATGCGGTGATTGATGTCGTCGAAGTCTTCCTTGGTCATCGAGATGCGTTGCAGCGTCGACATCGGAGCAAAGACGACCTGGTCGATGCGTTTGCCGCTGTCGTCAAACAGAATGTCGTCCACCTGCTTGTACTCACCATCGACGGTGTCGCTGTCGAGTGTTTGTACCGTCACACTCTGGCGATATGTGTACTGCTCGCGCGCGATCTTGAACTCCTTCTCCTTGGCGGCGAACTTCTGGACGATTTCGTCCACCGTTATGCCAGTTGGCTGGGAGGGATCAAGCTGTCCCTCACCGCGTTGGGCGAGCGCGGTGAGCGCGAGGCTGGACATAAGCAGCAGCAGTGAGAAGGAACGAGTGAAGAAGCGAACGCTGCGAGACATCATGAGACGAATCCTGTCACCATTGTATTCGATGTAAGCCCGGTACGGCGTCTCCTCCCTATGACAATCGAACAAACCCCTTATTCCAGCTCTGGTTTCGCAATTGGCAAAGGTGATTTAGACTGAGCAGTTTTTGACGTGTACTCTCGATGTGCGGACCAGCTGCTCGTACATGGTGCTAAGGCCTGGCATGTATCGTCTAGGAGGTCTTCATGTTACGTCGTTGTCTTCTTCTCCTCTTTGTCATTTGCTTCGCACCTCTTGGATTCACCCAGGCGAAGCGCTCCTTCACCTTTGAAGACATGATGCAACTCAAGCGTGTGGGTGAACCGATCGTCTCACCAGATGACAAATGGGTCGGCTTTGCAGCCATAGATGTGAACCTCGAGGAGAACACGCGCAAGCCGCACCTGTGGATCGTGCCCATCGCAGGCGGAGAGGCGCGGCGGCTGACCCCGGCGACCGGACCGGGAGAGGATCGCATTCGCTTCGCTCCAGATGGCAGGAGCATTCTCTTCGTTTCGGACAAAGGCTGGGGCTCCCAAGTCTGGGTTCAGATTTTCGATACTTCGAGCGGTTCGCTGAGTGGCGAGGCACGCAAGGTAACCAGCATCTCGACGGAAGCCTCAGATGCGCTGTGGTCGCCCGACGGCAAGGGGATTCTATTTGTCTCGGCAGTCTGGCCGGATTGCACCGATGATGCTTGTAACAAGCAGCGCGACGAGGTGATCAGCAAGTCGAAGGTGAAGGCGAAAATCTTCACTCATTTGATGTATCGTCACTGGAACGCGTTTGCCAGCGGCAAGCGCAACCATTTGTTCATCGTTTCCTCCGAAGGCGGCACGGCGCGCGATCTGACGCCCGGCGATCACGACGTCCCGCCATTCAGCCTCGGCGGTCAGGATCAGTACTCCTTTTCGCCCGACGGTAAAGAGGTGGCATACGCCACCAACATCGATGAGGTGGAGGCGATCAGCACCAACACCGATGTCTTTCTGGTGCCAGTGGCAGGTGGTTCACCGAAGAAGATCACGACCAATCCTGGCAGCGATGGCACACCGATTTATTCTCCCGACGGCAAATATGTCGCGTACCGCTCCCAGTCGCGTGGAGGTTACGAGAGCGATCGCTTCCGCCTGATGCTCTACGAGCGCGCGACGGGCAAGACGACCGACCTCACGCCGAATTTCGATCGTTGGGTGGACTCGATCGCGTGGTCGCCAGATTCCAAGACGATCTACTTAACGGCCGGCAACGAAGGACAGAATCCGATCTACGCCATCACAATTGACCAGAACGGTGCCTGGCCAATGGAGATTGTCAGCGGTTACAATGACAGCCCTACCCTTACGCCTGACGGCAAGACACTCGTTTTCGATCGTATGTCCATTGCTGCGCCGAACGAGATCTATGCGGCGGCGCTGGTGTATCCGCAGTGTCGCATAGCTGTGCCGGAACATGCCTATTCGGTTCCGGACTGCCTGCTTTCCAAAGCTCAGCCAGTGACCAGGCTGAACGAGGCCGTGCTCTCGGAGATCGAGATGCAGCCGCTGGAAAGCTTCTGGTTCGACGGCGCTGAGAAGGAGAAAATCCAAGGCTTCCTGCTGAAGCCGCCGAACTTTGATTCGAACAAGAAATATCCGCTGAAGTTTCTCATTCACGGCGGACCGCAGGGCGCGTGGGGCGATGACTGGTCCTATCGCTGGAACCCGGAACTGTTCGCGGCGGATGGCTACGTCGTGGTCATGGTCAACTTTCATGGCTCAACGGGCTACGGGCAGAAGTTCATCGACGCAATCAACGGCAACTGGGGCGGACCGCCGTTCCAGGGCCTGATGATTGGTCTCGACTACGCCGAGAAGACCTATCCGTTTATCGACAAGGACCGTGAATGCGCACTGGGTGCCAGCTATGGCGGCTACATGATCAACTGGCTCGAAGGCCACACGACCCGCTTCAAATGCCTGGTATCACATGACGGCATGTTCAACACCGAATCGGCGTACGGCACAACGGAGGAATTGTGGTTCAACGAGTGGGAGTTCAAGGGAATGCCGTGGACAAACCGCGAGATGTATCGCAAGTGGTCACCACACTTGTCGGTAACCGATTTCAAGACGCCGATCCTGATCGTGCATGGGCAGTTGGACTACAGGCTTGATGTCTCCGAGGGCTTCCAGTTGTTCACCACAGTGCAGCGGCTCAAGATTCCGTCGAAGATGCTGTATTTTCCAGACGAAGGCCACTGGGTGCTGAAGCCGCAAAATAGTCGGCTCTGGTACAAGACAGTGAACGAGTGGGTGGATGAGTGGACGAAGCCCGCGAAATAGTTCGTTGAGTTCAAGAATTGAGTTGCCGTTCGCTGAAGGGGTTCTTCTCCGGTCCTGAAGCACGCCTCGCGGCCAACATCGGTGACTCGAAATCTGTCTCGATTACGAATGCCGCTTGAAATACTGGACGGCGCGCTCGTGCGCTTCGGCTTTTTCCCGTGAAGTGAAAGTGCCTAGGTTACGACGTTTTCCTGTCTTGGGATCTCGCTTGCGAGAATAGAGCCGATATGCTCCTGACTTGAGTTTGCGAATCATGTCAGCTGTGCAGATGTGTTCTCACGAACATAGATTCTAGGGGATGGAAATAGGATGGGCGAACAGTAGAGCACGTTGCCCATGCAAGGAGCCGGGGGCACAGCAGATCTAGCCTACATTACATTTTGGGAAGAGCCAAGGTTCGGCTACAGCAACAGGATCACGCCAGTCCGCGGATTCCTAACCCGAGCATCAGAAGCGTTCCGTGGTCGGCTCAGCTGTTGCCCTCTGTAACCCGAAGGTTGTGATCAGACCCTCTCGGCACTCGCGAGCCTCGCATCCGCAGAGAACGCCAAAGCCGGAACACGGTGCTCGGCTCTTGAAGAGCTTTCTCGAGAAGCAGGTCAGCGGTTGAACTTGCGGCGAATGACCCCGGCCAAACCGATTATGCCTGTCCCAAACATGATCAGTGATGCGGGTTCAGGTACGCTGGTGTAGCTCACCGCACGGCTGGTCACGAGGCCGGTCGTGTCAGCCTCCATGTAGCCATTGCCGGAGCCGTTTGAGATATTCGCCTGGCCAATGCCAATAATCTCGAATAGAAGGTTCCCATTCGCGGGATTGTAATTGAACGGGTTGGTAGTGATCCCGAGCGTGGGATTCGTATTGGTTCCTTGGGTGACGGTACCGACCTTGGTCCAGTCCAGGCCGCGATTCAACACCAGGTCGGTATTGAGATTGCCTACCTGCGCCGATGTCGTGGACAGGTAGACAGAATAGGTTCCTCCGATCACGAGGGTATTTCCACCAGAGCTGATGTCGTTGTAAAAGTCGACGGAAGTGATGGTCATTGGGCCGCTGAATGCCGAGGCGGCATATACCTGCTGGTAATCTACCGTTGCCACCATCGCGATGTCGTTGCAAAGATAGGGAATACAATTCTGCCCGGAGAACGCACCGACGGTTGTAGTATCGAAGGTGGTGACCAGACCTACGTTGTCGGCGAAGCTGAAGATAGTAGCGTGGAGCAGCATACCGGTGCTCAGCACGGTCGCCAAGGCTAGGACTCTCAGGGGTGTTCTCATTTGTTTCTCCCATTGCCCGTAAACGGACAACATCAGCTGGCGAAGACAATACTCGGCATTGCTTGGCGGTTTTGGACAGACCACGCCGCGGAAAGGAGAAGCACGTTAATTGCCATCCAGAAACACACTTTTCTCCATTGTTTACAATACGTTGCGGATGATCATGGAGGTATCATGTGCAACAGATTGCACATACCATGAGAAATCCTTAGTCCTTTTGCCACACCATGACGACCAATATTTACGGCCTTACGGCATGAGTCCTGGCGCTCTCGAGTTCTTCAGCCGACCACGTGCTCTGATATGCGTCCACAACCTCGTCGGCGCTGCCATCGGCTATGATTGAACCCCGCTCTAGGTAAACCGCTCGATCACAATGCTGGCGTATCTGTCCCATGGCGTGGGAAACCAGGAGAATGGTCTTTCCGGAACAATGGAAGTTCTCAATCCGTTCAAAGCACTTCTGCTGGAATTGCGAGTCACCGACTGCGAGGATCTCGTCGATGAGCAGGATCTGGGGATCGATTTCCGTAGCGACGGCGAACGCCAGCCGCATGTACATTCCAGACGAATACTGTTTCACCGGGGCGTCGATGAAGTCGCCAATCTCGGCAAACTCGATGATGCGCTCCTCGCGTTCCAGCATTTCACGCTTGGAATAGCCCATCAGCAGGCCGTTTAACAAGATATTTTCCCGTCCCGTGAGCTCATGGTGGAAACCGGCTCCCAACTCAATCAAAGGAGCCAGCGTGCCCTTCACTGACACCTTTCCCGAGGTTGGCTGGTAGACGCCAGCAATGATCTTGAGCAAGGTGCTCTTACCTGAACCATTCCGGCCAATCAACCCCAGCGTCTGGCCTTTCGGAATCTCCAGTGAAATGTTTTTGACCGCATCGAAGTCGTGGTATGTGGTTTTGTGTCGGAAGAATTTGGAGAAGAGAGCGCGCACCGAGTCCGGACGGTCATGGATGACGCGAAAACGCTGTGTAACATTCTCGACTCGAATCATAGTTGAATCGGTAGGCATTCAGAGACTCAGACGTAAAAGACGAAACTATTTTGATATTTACGAAACAGCCGATACCCCAGAAACAGGGAAATAAATGCACACACAAACGACGCGATGATGGATTGCGCTCTCGGCAGCATCCCGTAATACACGGAAAGCCGGAACCCGTTGATAACGTAAATGATCGGGTTCAACTTAAACAGCCATTGGTACTGGGCGGGCAACATATCGAGCGGAAAAATGATGGGTGTGAAGTAAAACCATGCCGACAGGACGACCTGCAGAATGTGTGCCACGTCGCGGTAATAGACATTCGCAGCCGCAAAAAAGAATGTCGCCCCCAGGGTGAAAATCGCCAAGGCCAGCAAAGGAACCGGAAGATACAACCACGTCCAGTAAAAGGGATGCCGCATGATCAAAATTAGCAAGGCTAACGGGATCAGCGAAAGCAGGAGATTGATCATGTTCGATAGCAGGGCCGCAACTGGAAATACCAGCTTTGCCACCTTCACTTTCTTGATCAAGTCCCCATTGGTGACAATCGACTCGACTGCGTAAGAAAGTGACTGGGAAAAGAATGTCCAGGGCAGGAGCACGCTCAGCAAGAAGATGGCATAGTGGGGGATCGGAAACCTCATAATGGTGGAAAACACCATCGTCAGTACCAGCATCAGAAGGGCCGGATTCAGCAGCGCCCACATGAATCCAAGCACGGAACGTTTGTAACGAATCTTCAGATCCTTGAGGGCCAAGGCCCAGATCAATTCGCGGTAGCGGTATGTGTCACGGACGAGTTCGATCATCAAAAAGGCTCCCCTAGGATCGGCAGGCCGATTCGGCCCAGAATCAGGCGGAATAAAGAAATGTTAAATGATTTTACGCAGCGACGCTCACCAGGGTTGCGTGGTTTATTCAGGGTGGCTGGGGCCTACATTCAGGTCAGTCATGCCCCGCAGCAAATTTCGTTCGTCTTCGCTGAAGCGATTCCGAAAGTCGTCCGAGTTCATGACCTGGGCACGCTGCTCAGGGGGCATGCCCCGCAGCCGACGGTACTCTTGCGAGACTTGGGCACGACGGTCTTCCGGCAACCCATGATATCGCTGGAACAAGTTCTGGGCGGTCACCTGCTGCTGCGGCGTCATATGTTCGTAAGTCTCCATCCGGTTCAGGATCTGCTGCTTCTTCTCCGGAGGCTGGCTATTGAACTTGCGCAGACGGTCGAGCAGGTGCTGCTGCCGATCAGGAGGAAGACTGTGGAACGTTGGGTCCTGTCGCAACTTCTGCTCCTGTTGGCTGGGGGGCAGGCTGAAGTACTTCCTCAGCCAATCCCCTTTATGCGGGCCGGGTCCGTTTAGAACAAAAGGTGAACTCGCTTTAGGAGCAGGTGCGGCAGGTTGGGGATTGCCGCGGGATGAGGAGCCACCTAAAGGCGGGCCTGGCTGCCGATTGACGAACGCTGAGTTAGGCGGCGATGGTTGTTTCGGAGGTGGCGCATGCTTCTGCCAGCCGGGAAAGCCAAGACTCAAGGCCGGAACCGCTCCCAGGATGAGCGTCAGCACGATGAACCAGGCAGTGCGCACGATTTGTACTTACTCCGTTTGAGATTGGTCGTCAAGCGCAACGAACTCGGTAAACAAATCGGCATTCTTATCGAGATATTGCAGATCGCCAACTGCTGAGGAGCTAGTTGTTGCGACGGTATTGCTTGGATGGAGCCAGTTGCCTGATTCCAACAAGCCAGCGCCAAGGGCGATCAAACCAGCCGCGGCCGTGGCGACAATGGGTTTGCGCAGCCATGCAAACCAGCCTACCTTGAGGGTGGAGGTTTCTTCCTGCAACCGCGCTCGCAAGCGCGTGCTGAAATATGGGGATGGCTCCGGCGCCTTCCATTCGTCGAGCAAAGCCATCGTCTGCTGCAATCCCGCGTACTCCGTTGCGCAGGCATCGCAGCTGTCCAGATGCTCCCGTAACTCTACTGTTGCCGTTGCGGGCCCGCTCAGGACCGTCTCAATGAATTGCGCACGAAGCTTTTCGCACTTCATAACCGCACCCTACTTCCTGCTTATCTAAATAAACTCTTTCAACGTCTCGCGGAGCGTTTCATACGCCCGGAACAACAAGGACTTCGTAGCTGATTCACTCAGCTTGAGCACCGCCGCAATCTGCTTGTAATCCATATTCTGGTACTTATGCATGAGCACCGCAGTTCGCTGGCGCGCAGGCAGCGTTTCTACCTGTCGGCGAATGCCAGCAAGCCGTTCGCGGCGCAGGATACTTTGCTCAGCATTGAGGCCAGTATCGGCAACGTCGACCGTCATGCCGGTTTCGGTGTCGGGCTCATCGATGCAGACCTTGTTTTCCGGCCGTTCATGCTTGGTGTCGCGCGCATAGTTAACCGCCAGGTTAGTCGCAATGCGATACAACCAGGTCGTGAACTTGGCGCTGGCGGCGTAGGTCTGCCGAGAGCGATACACGCGCAGGAATACTTCCTGCGCAAGCTCTTCCGCCACGGCCTGGTTGTGTGTCATGCGATACATGAAACTAATCATGGAACGGCGGTACTTCTCGACGAGGTAGTCAAACGCACCGTCGTCGCCGGCGGCCACGCGCAGCATGACCTCGGCGTCGCTCAGCATCTCCAGCATGATCGGGTCAGCCAATGCGCCTCGCATTGCGGCAGACGATTCCGCTGTCCTCCCCGGGGAACCACCTACCAGTACCACACCATCAAGTGCGATGCTGCCCACATCCGCTGTAACCCTCCCAGGTCCAGAAAGTTGCGACCTTTTGGGCCAGCTGCCAGGGGAGTTGGATCGCCCGCCCTCGACCTTCGATTCGGGTGCGTTGGCGGATAGGGCGTCTGCCTTCGGATCCTTGAGTGGCATAGGAACGACGTGCTACTCAGAAGCGGCGTCAACCAGTATTATGCACGAGATGCCCCCTCGGTGGGTCAGGCAGAGCACTCGTATGACAAAAGGTTCACAGACCAGTTGGCTGGGGGTCATTTTCCTTGGAGTAAGCCTGAATCTGGCCGCGATGCCCAGGATTGCTCCAACCATGCCGGCCCAGCCACAATCCCAAGCTCCGCAAAGCGACCGGTCTGATCAGGCAGACCGAGACGCCACTAAGCCGCAAAGCCTGGATCTGACCGAGGAGGTGGTGCGGGATGTGCTGAGCAGGCTGCAACACGCCATCGAGGGCCGTAACCTTAACCAGGTACTGGCCGTGTTTGATCCGCAGAAACCTCATTATGCAGATCTGCACGATCAATTCATGGCGTTTTTCCAGCGGTATGGTGTTATTCAATTCCGATACCAGGTTCTGCAGGTAACCTCTGAAAAGGACCACGCCTTTGTTATTTGCGACATCGATATCGACGCAACGCCATCAGATGAGTCGCAAGTTGCGCTGCGCCGTAGCGCACAGATGCGCTTTCAGATGAAAATCTCCCCGAAAGGGTGGAAGGTCACCGGCTTTAAGCCTGACGACTTCTTTTCGCAATAGTTCGTGAAACGCGACTATCCCGAGCAGCCCATCATCGGTGTCGGAGCTGTGATCGTAGACGGTGATCGCGCCCTGCTGGTGCGCCGTGCCACCCAACCGCGGCAGGGGGAATGGTCGATTCCGGGTGGGGCCCTAGAGTTGGGGGAAGCCTTGCGTGACGCAGTTTGTCGTGAAGTCAGCGAGGAAACCAATCTCACCGTCGAAGTGGGAGAGGTGCTGGAGGTTTTCGACAGCATCTTTTCCGACGCGCAGGGACGCGTCCAGTATCACTACGTGCTGATCGATTATCTTTGCTATCCGACCTCTGTGGAGGCCCGGGCGGGCAGCGACGTCAGCGATGTGAAATGGGTCAGGCTCGAAGATCTCGCGGACTTGCACTTGCTGGAGTCAGTCGACAGGGTGATCCGCGCGGCTTTGGCCGCAGACAAGAGAGGCAAGAATAGCCGTTAAAGCGTTAGAACAGCACCCACCTCCGCAGGAGTGTCCATGGAGTGGCTTGGTGAACGTCACTCGTCATCCTCGTTTGCGCTCTGTCCAAAAATTGAACGGCGATATTCCCGGCTCAACGATTCCCCTCCTGCACGCGTCGATCTACCGCAGCGATATAGCTTAGGCCGACAGGACCTTCTGCGAGCAGGAGCAGCCTTAAATCCTCGAACCGTTAGTGTTAGTCGAGACCGTGCATCTCCGGAGGGCTTCGAGGACCTGTGACTTAGAGAAGAAACGTCCGCTACTGCCGATTTCGTGAGAGTGGTCACCTGGCAAAGCGGCGACCGCAGAGAATTGTCTCCGCCGCTGTGCTGCGACGAGTTCAATCTCTCGAGAAATCAGAAGATCAGCAAGGTGCTTCTTGATGCAATGCGTCACCTCCTTGCCCGTCGCCTCGACCGCCGGCGGCAATAGGACAGCAAGGAGGAATTTAGAATATAGGCAGGAAAAGACCCGCAGCGCCTCGCGCGCTGCAGGTCTCTCGGTAAGCTGTTGGGATTGGCTAGAGGCTGTCCACTCTAACGTGGCCCGGGTCGCAGGTGCCTGGATACAAACGTGCGAACTGGCACCCGCGCCTTCCAAAAGCCAGGTGTCTTGCGAGGGATTAGAGCAGAAGCCCTAAGCCTCAGCCACCTCACTGTATTTACTACTCGGACAATCAATATTCATGCGTTCTGGATCAACCTCCTTTCTCAGTGTGAGGGCAAAATAACACGATGGACGACCACGGTCAAATTGTGAGCGTACCCCTTGTCAACCCTTCCACTGATAGGCTCCCGGTTGCTTGAGTCCGACATGGGTCAGAACGCGATTCACGAACTCGCGCGCGATGTGATCAGTCGAGGTTGGGCGGAAGTAGAACGCTGGAATTATGGGAAAAATCGTTGCTCCAGCCCCAGCTGCGAGCGTCATGTTGCGCAGATGGATTCGACTGAATGGTGTCTCGCGAACGCACAGGACCAGTGGCCGGCGCTCCTTCAAGCACACATCGGCGGCGCGCTCGATGAGGTGATCAGCGGTGCCGTTGGCGATCCGCCCCAACGTTCCCATGCTGCAAGGCAGGACGATCATGGCATCCGTGGGATAAGAGCCACTCGCTACATTGGCTCCGATATCGTCATTGTTCTGCTGATGGATCTTTTCCGAATCTCGCCCCAGTAACTTCGTCACGAGCTCGTTGCGACTGGATAGTTCCAACTCTTCTGCTATCACGCGCAAGCCGCTGTTCGAAACAACCAGGTTCACGGTGGCAACCCGTTCATCGCGATCCAGTGAATCGAGAAGATGCTGGACGAACAGAGATCCACTCGCTCCGGTAACTGCTACCGTAAGATTTCGAAGGACGATGGTGGACCTGGAAGTCATCCGTGAGTTTCATCGTAACATTCGGTCTGTACGGTCAGCAGGGTCAGGCAGCTGCCCAACAGGTGATAATCTCGATGGCGCTGTTCCGTCAGGCCGATAATTCGATGAAGTCCGCGAACATCAAAACCCTTTTCGAGCTGGTAAAGCGGGGACGACTCTCGCCCGACGAAGCGACGCACCGGCTGCGGCATCTTCCGTTCGAAGACCTGGGCTTTGCCAACATCGACCACCATCGCGTGCTTCGGGTTGGCATCCCTGAAGTGATTTTCGGTCCGGGCAAGACGCCGATACACCTGGCTGAAATTTTTTTGAAACTCGCGCAACCCGGACACAACGTGCTCGCCACTCGCGTGACTCCACAGCAGTTTCGCGCGGTGAGGCGCAAGCTGCGCAGGGTGGAATACCACGAGTTAGCGCGGGCAGTAACGCTGACGCAAGATAAGACTCACTATGGCAGAGGCAAGATTGTTGTGGTCTCCGCCGGTACGAGCGACATTCCGGTCGCTGAAGAAGCAGTTGTTACTGCCCAAGTCATGGGCAATGACGTACAGCATGTCTACGATGTTGGCGTCGCGGGTATCCATCGGCTGCTGGCGAGGCATGATGTTCTAATGCAGGCCCGCGTCGTGATCGTCTGCGCGGGAATGGAAGGCGCGCTACCCAGCGTAGTTGGCGGACTCGTAGGGGTGCCCGTGATTGCCGTTCCTACAAGCGTTGGCTACGGGGCTTCATTTGAAGGCATAGCTGCGCTGCTGGGCATGCTGAACTCCTGCGCCTCGAACGTGAGCATCGTAAACATCGACAACGGCTTTGGTGCAGGATACGTAGCATCAGTGATTAACCGGTTGCCTTGAGTTGCGCTGTCATGGCAACCTTGCTGAAGTTGTCTCAGGCGCGGCGCTTCAGGCTCACACCCTTAACTCTGATGGGCTTATTGCCTTGTGGCTTCCTCGGCATGAGCAGAGACGAAAGCCAGGAAGATACGGAAGGTGTCGCCGGACGCACACGCTGGCCGAAGCCAGCGATGCAGGCTCCTACCCCAACTTACAATCCCTCGGGTAAGGCAGGCATTACAGTTTCGCCGGTTCCGTTCCCCTGGTTCCCTTCCGGGAACTCTCTTGGGCGCTGGGACGATATCGCGCAACCCGTTCTTCCCTCACGTACGGATCCCACTAGACAATGGCGATGAACCGGTCACCGACGCAGCACAACAATGGGGCGATTCCTCGGTCAGCAGCTTCAGCTGTGGGCCGTGTCGCGATGATCTGTCTTCTTGGTTGCGTACGTAGCTGGTGCGTATCGCTGACCCGTCGCCGATCCAAACTTCATGCCCGATCGATCTGCAGATCTTCGAACCAATGTGTGTGTTGCCACATGCTTCAAGCCAAATCGCCGGCGACAGAAGCGAGCGATAAAAGCACCTCCCCGTTGCCGCTGTCCAGCTTCCGCTTGCGGATCTCCGAATCAAAAAACTGCTGCTTACCGTCAACCAGGAAGGAAATCACATCCTGCAATCGGACATGAAGGCTGCGCCTGACGCGGATGTTCGGGTCCTGAACAACTAACATTACAGCTTCGCTGGACGGCTTCGCCCCCATCCCATCAATTTTTCACCAGGCGACAGAACCCCAGGGAACTTGTTATTCGTGAAGGAGTTCTTGGATTTGAGCGATCATAAGATCCGGAGCATCGTCGCGAGCAACAAAACGGTCGATAGGGCTGTTGGAAGCATTATGGACCGCAAAAAACGGCATAAGTAGGACCGCAACCAAGTCTGGGCAAACAGTTTTGGCACGTTCGGCGATTTGCTCAAAATTGACATCGGGTAGGCTGTTATCCATCAGCAGCATGTCAGGGCAATTTGTCCTGGCAATCACGTCCACATCTTCGACGGAATTGGTAGACCAAACCTTGTACCCGAAGCGCTCAAGAAGCATCCGCCGTACTCGTAGCATGGTTACGTCGCCTGACAGGCACAGGATAGCTTTGCCGCGGGGTTGTGTATCCACTCGCAGATTCGTCATTGAAGTTGTCATACGACTCGCCTGACGTTGATTTGAGATGCTGAGCCTGCTGCCTATTTGCCCTTGCACTGTATGCCTGCAAAACACATGCCAAAAATGGCGCGAAGAAAATATTGAACTTATCCGGCACAACCGGATGTCCGCTGGAAAGTCTTACTCGGCTTGGGAAAGCTGTGCACTTGAGGTGCAGATGCGGAAACGTTGTGCCTTACATACAACCCTTTTTGTGGTGCCAACGCTGGCAGCTACGATTACCTGAGTACGCTGTGGACTGAGGATGTCTGCAAGCAAAATCAGGGCCCTCGCACCTTGGACCTGTCGTGACGTGGGCCGAACAACACGCCAGATTTGCGTTTCCAATCGGCGCCGGTAACCGCATCGAGTGGCAGCGCTTAGCTTCACCTTATGGCCTTGGGAAGTATGGCCGAGATAGATAGCGGGGTAACCAAATCGCTGTTACTCCGAGGGTAATTACCAACACCCTCGACGACAGCTCGGTCCGCTTGAGAACGTAGTAGTGGTTCCGATGGTGTCTGGAGGCATTGATCGAAACGTAGATGCGATGCACCATGAGTCCAGCAACTACGCAAGCACAAGACCAACAGCTCTTCTGAATCGGGCGAAGTCGAAATCGGTGATCGCCTCGGCTGGCTAACCTCGGAGAAGGCGGCGAGCGCATTCCCAACGCCGTCATGGCTGCTTGCTAGTCACGAAGGGTCCATTCAATCCAAGGAGGCGTGGTCCCACTGCTCTGACCTTTGCGGGGACTCAACTTACGAGCTGTGAACAGCCATCGTTTGCAGGTGTGACGAAGGGCCGGTCAGGACCGTATTTCGGAAAACGACCTCTGGTGTGGGCGGTGCTAGCTCAACACACCGGCCACAATTGTCCTCAGCACTTGGCCGGTCTGGGAAAAGACAACAATGTCCGCGTCAGCCCCAACTTTCAACACGCCCTTATGATCCTGGAGGCCAAGCACCTTCGCAGGATTCAGGGTGGCCATCCGCACACTATCCTGAAAACTGATCTTCGCAAATTCACTCACATTGCGGACGGCTCGGTCGAGTGTAAGTACACTGCCTGCGAGTCTTCCGTTCACTTCACAACGACCGTCGTGTACTGCCACCTCGAGTGCCCCGAGCCTGTAGGTCCCGTCCGGCATTCCAGTAGCGCTGATTCCATCGGTGATCAGCACCCCACCGTCGATTCCCTTCGCACGGACAAACAGATCCACGACTACAGGGTCGACGTGAATACCATCAGCAATAATGTCGGCCGACAAGTCGCGATTGGTGAGGATCGTACCCAACAGGCCTGGGTCCCGGTGATCAAGCGGACGCATCGCATTGAAGGTATGTGTCGCATGGCTTGTGCCTGCTTGAATGCCAGCCGCCGCCTGGCGCGCGTCGGCATCAGAGTGTCCCAGACTTACGCAAACTCCACGCTGCGACGCTTCACGAATCACGTCCACGGCACCATCAATCTCGGGAGCGATCGTGAGGACGCGAACCCGGCCCGCCGCAGCATCCCACATTCGCTCGAACAAGTCGATCGACGCGCTCCGAAGAAGATCAGGCGGGTGGACACCGCGCCGCCGGTGGCTCAAGAAAGGACCTTCCAAATGAACTCCCAGAGGTCGGGCCCGCATCCGATCCTTGCTTGAAGGTGATGCTGCTCTCCCAATCGCCATCGCTAGGTGCTCCAGGGACCAGAGAGTCGTCTCAATAGGGGCAGTGACTGTTGTCGGACAATAGCTAGTTACGCCGTGCTGAAACATCAACTGTTCAACCAGAGCCAAGGACTCGTCCGAGGCTTCCATGACGTCATGGCCGGCACCACCGTGAATATGAATGTCAATCATTCCAGGCGCAAGAACCGAGTCTCCGAAGTCCTCGATTCGCGTACTCGCAGGGTAGGAGATCTCGCTTCGGCGTCCAACCGCAGAGATCTTTCCATCTTCGATCACGAGCGCAGCGTCTTCCACTAGATCCAGGGGCGTCAGGATTTGCTTGGCCAGAAGAACCGTCGCCATGCTTTCGCCTCATCAGCAGAATTGGATTGCGTAGTTGAGTGTACGACGGT
>Ga0306922_10002616_pt1 | contig 16758 bp, 16 predicted proteins | sample sta12Cox44000082_FD_203758 | JGI IMG/M metagenome (GOLD analysis project Ga0306922, IMG submission 203758) | Lab enrichment of tropical soil microbial communities from Luquillo Experimental Forest, Puerto Rico - statoxic.12C.oxic.44.000.082 (v2)... | ecosystem: Environmental > Terrestrial >... | reverse complement strand
AAACACATCGCAGATGGCGACGTCGCAACCATAGACGCCAGTTGCAGCGCCAGCTCGCGCCCCATGCCCGAGCCGCCACCGGTGATGACAGCGATCTTTCCCGCAAAACTCTTCATGCCGATCTCCTTTCCCGTCTTCGCACGGCGAGTGGGTCACTCGCTCAGTCGTCGACCTCCTCCCCGCTCCAGGCCTCGCGGCCCTCTTTGATCAACAGCCCCACGATTACCAGCGAAGTCACGCGTCGATCCCCATGCGCCGAGCCGGAACGCCGCCCGGATAAGCAGCGCACGAGACTTAGTCGACGGAATCACCTTCCAAAGGGTGCTATCCTAAATTCCTACTTTGCGAAATCCTTAAGGTAAGTTGCGTCTTCAGCGCCTGGCGCGGCGCAGCTGGCGCAATGATAGCACGTGCAAGAGGATCGAGCTCGGCACCGCGAAATCCGGGATCGGGACGGTCGGATAGAGCCCTAACCGGTGCTGGGGATGCTCGCGACGATCAACTGAAAGGGAACCGGGGCCGTGCAAGTTTCAGGATTTGGAGCGCTCACTGGCCGAGATATGGCCCGGGCGGCTACTCATCCGGCCAGACGTTTGCCAAATCCGCCTTCATCTACGCGACCGTGCTCGAGGGCGATCCGCAGTCAGATCAATGACGGACCGGTAACGACCTACAAGGCCGGTCAGAGCTTCTCCGGGCTGCCCGGCGACCGCCACGGCGTCAGCGCCAAGTCAGCGAGACGCAGTCGGCCAAGCTCCTCGCGCTGCACAAGACTGGATCAGACTTGAAATTCGAGGATCAGCGGCGAGTGGTCGGAAATGCCGGTAAGGCGCTCCTCATGCGAATAGCGGACCGCGCCGGCGCAGTCGACAAGACCCGGTGATAGAAAGGCGTGGTCGATGCGGAAGCCGTTTCCTCGGGTGCTGAACCAAGAGTACTCGCGAAGGTATGGATTGCGGCGGCGCCATAGGTCGCAAAATCCGATCTCGGCGATCCGGTCCATGTAGTGGGCCGTGCGATCGATCGCGCCCGGCTCGTCGAGATAGGGACGGCAGGTGTTGAAATCCCCGACCACAAGGGCGCGACCGCCGGTCTTGCGCATCCTGGCGATCAGCGCATCCCAGTAAGGGACCTTTGCCAGCAGGTTGGGCATGTAAATTCCGACTAGCTGGAACGCAGGAAACTCGGCGCCCACCATGCGATAGGGTTCGGGCAGCCCGCCACCGACCGCGCCGTAGTCGTCGAACGCGAACCGGGCAGCGATCAGCACACCACTGCGGCCGGGTGGCGGCGCAAGCGTCGTCGTATAACCGTAACCCAGGGTTTCGAGCGCCGCGCGCAGCCGGTCGCCCGACGCACCGCCACGGTATTCGGACAGTACCAGTATATCGGCATCATGGCGTCGCAGCGCATCGGCAATGCGAGACAGACGCGCTCCGCCGCCTTGCCGAATGTTCCAGGCGAAAACGCGCACCTCTAATCGGCCTGTCCCAACTTGCTGCAGGTCATGGCGGTCGCCCGTTCCGTGAGCGCTCGCGCACGTCCTCACGGACAACGCCCGTGTACTCGACGGCAAATCTACCCGTTGATCCGCCGCATGATTTTCGTCCACCGGTCCACGACTGGCAGCACCGCTTCCGCCTTCTCGGACGGGAGCGCTGCCACCACCCGGGCGACGCCCATCTCGGCTAGGCGTTTCACCCGGTCAAGATCCTCGGCGAGACCAAACGAGGTGATCTCGATCGAAGCTGGATCGCGTCCAGCTTCCTGCACCATTTCGCGGAATTTCGGCAAGACCTCGGTGACATCGCCACGGGCCGTCGGTATCCAGCCATCGCCATAGCGGATAGCCCGGCGTGCGCCATGCGGGAAGGCACCGCCGACATGGATCGGCGGATGCGGTTTCTGCACCGGTTTGGGCCGCGCAATCATTGGATCGAAATGGACGAACTCGCCATGGTATTCGGCCTCGGATTTCGTCCAGATCTCCTTCATTGCCTCGATGGATTCGCGCATCCGTTTGAAGCGGGTCGCATAAACGGTCCCGTGGTCTTCCATTTCGTCCTGGTTCCAGCCCCCGCCGACGCCAAACACGAACCGTCCCTGGCTCATCCGGTCAATGGAGGCGACCAGCTTGGCGGTCTGGATTGCGTCACGCTGCTGCACCAGCGCTACGCCGGTGCCCAATTTGATGGTCTTGGTAACCTGGCTCGCCGCAGCCAGCACCACGAATGGGTCCATGGCGTCGTAATATGGTTTGGGCAGATCGCCTCCTCCCGGAAATGGCGTCTTGCGCGACAGCGGAATATGCGAGTGCTCGGGTGCCCAAACCGACTCAAATCCACGCTCCTCGAGCGCGCGGGCAAGCTCCGCCGATGACATCGAATAATCGGTGAAGAACATGACACCGCCGAAATGCATGCCACTCTCCCTAACTGCGCTTGCCAAGCGGCGGAGGTTAGCCGGTAGCTTCGGCCAGCGACATCGATTACCATCCCCACACGCGGTAGCTGCCGGTTCTCGGTACCCCAGCCCCTCGCGCTCACGGGCGGGCTGGTTGGCCCGATGATAGCTTTAGCCCAAGCTTGACTTGGCCGATGATCTCAATGGTTTCGAGTGACCGCCATTGCCCCCAACCTGGTCATCCGGTAAGACGAGAGGAGCAAGCGGAAAAATCGTTTTTTGAAAAGCTTATCTATTCGTGCCTTCGAGGCTTGTCACCCGATAGGCACAGCGCCGCCCGTCGGACAGAAGATGCTCCTGCCGCGTGACTGACGTTCCGGCGCCGAATGCGGCTCGAAACAATTCCAGCTCTGACCGGCAGAAGCCCTGGCATGTCTTGGCCGCTGCGCAGATCGGGCAATGATTTTCGATGAGCAAAAAACTGCCGTCCGGCTCCGCCTCGTATTCGGCCATGTAGCCCTCTTCCGTGCGCAAGCGCGCCATAGTGCGAACGCGATCCTCGAGGCCGGAGCAAGGCTCCAGCGCCTTGCGGTAGGCCGTCACCGCCGACGCCTGCCGCGCCTCAATGAGGCGATCCAGCCCCGCCTCGCCGAAGATCGAGCGGATGCCGCCGATCAGATTCACCGTGAGGTCTCCGTGCGTATCCGGGAACCGGCCGTGCCCCTTCGCGGTCAAGCGCCAGAAGCGTTTCGGGCGACCGACTTCACCCGCCTGGTCGTCAAAGGCGACGAGACCCTCGGCATGCAGCTTGGCAAGGTGCTGACGGGTGCCGACCACGGTGATGCCAAGGGCCCGCGCCAGCGCGCCGGTCGCCAGCGGACCGCGCGACTTGAGTGTGTAGAGGAGCCTGCTGCTGTTATCCGAGGACATGTTCGCACCCCATTAAGAAAGCACTTGCTTTCTTAATTAGTTTATTATAAAACAAGAAAACACTTTCTAAAAGGGGATTGGTCGTGTGGGAGGTGACGACCGAGGCAGGCTGGCGGGCGCTCCTGGTACCGCAGCTGGTGCTCATCCTCTGCGTCTTGTTGGGCGGCGTGCTGCTGCACTCGATGAATGTGCTGATAACCGCCACACTTCTGCCCAGCATCGTCGGGGAGCTGGGCGGGGCCAATCTGATGAGCTGGCCGACCACGGCCTTTGTCGCCTCCTCGATAATCGCGGCAAGCGGCACCAGTCTTGTCAGCAGCAGGTTTGGAAACCGCCGGGCATTCTCGGACGGCGCCGTCGTCTACGCGGCCGGTGCCGTGTTGTGTGCCGCTGCGCCTTCGATCGGTTTTGTAATCGCGGGACGCTTCGTGCAAGGAATGGGCGGGGGCTTGCTCTCGGCTCTCGCCTATGTGCTCGTACGCAACGCATTTCCGGAACCGCTGTGGCCGAAAGTCTTTGGCCTGCTGGCGGGCGTTTGGTCGGTCACTGTGCTGATCGGACCTCTGATTGGTGGCGTGTTCGCCAGCTACGGGCACTGGCGCAGCGCGTTTGTCATGGTCGCGGGGATCGGGTGCCTGCTTGGCGCTGCCGCCCTCCTCACGCTGCCAGCCGACCGGCAGAGCGATCACGCCGTTGGCGGGACTTTTCCGGCAGGCCGCATTGCCTTGATCTGCGCTGCGATCGCGCTCTTGTCTGCGGCCAGCGTTGCGACCGGCCTAGCGGTCGAGGCCATGCTCATCACGGCAATCGTTGTGGCGTTCGTCCTGATGATGCGGACCGATCGGCGCGCAGCTTCGCCACTCCTGCCAAGCGATGCATTCTCCCTACGGTCCGGGACTGGTGCCGGGCTCTGGATGATACTGCTCATGTCGGTCGGATACAGCCCGCTGGCGATCTACGGGCCGCTCTTTTTGCAGCGTTTGCACGGGATAAGTCCGCTGGGCGCTGGCTACATGGTCGCCTTGGCGTCGTTGGCGTGGACCACAGCCGCGCTCTCAGTGACATCGCTCTCGGAGGAATGGCCTCCGCGATTGATCATTCTGGGTCCCTCGGCGATGGGTGCGGGTCTAGCTGGAGTGGGGGTTTTAATGGCGCCCGGACCGGTCGCGGCCCTGATCCCGCCAATCGTATTGATAGGAGCTGGGATAGGCGCTGCGTGGGCGTTTGTTCTGCAACGCGTAATGAGCGGCGCGAAGGGCGGCGAGGAGAACATCGCTGCCGCCTCCGCCGCTACGGTTCAGCAAGCGGGGATCGCCCTGGGTGCGGCGACCGCCGGGTTGGTTGCCAACGCGAGCGGGCTGGACAATGGCCTCGATCCGAGTTCCGTGTTGCGCGCGTCGCTTTGGGTTCCCTTGACGCTGGTCGCGGCACCTCTGGCCGCCGCTGTGATCGGCGTGCGATTGAACCAGATGTCCTACGCTCTCCCGAGTAAGGACTAACCGCCCATGCCTCCCCCTCCCCTAATTTCCTTCTACAGCTGAGCACGAGCTTCGATGCTCAGTTACAGCGATCATTCGCCGGCGTGATTCGCGCCCAAGGGGTGGAATGCGAGCAGTAGCCCGGCAGGCGACAATCCCATAAAGTACGATGCCGCACGCTTTTGCCTTCTTTCTCACCATCAGCTTTACCCGTCGGTTTTGCCGCCTGGGCTGAGCGCGGCGCTGGCATGAGAGCGCATGGCACGTGCCGGAATTTATCCTCCTTGACGCGATATCGTCCGGAAATGAGGATTTCTCCCATAGGTCTCCAGGGATCGCGCATATAGCGTAAGTCGACCGGGGCGGCAGGCGCAGTGACCGTCACGTTAGGAACCGACAGGTTGCTGTGTTACGCATAGGCGCGGCTGGCCGACATCATCCTGCCGTCACGGTGCATACGCATAGCCGGCGACCACTTGCCCGATCATCCTTGTCAGTGCAGGAAGCGGTTGAGGAATTCGATTACTCTGGTGCGGGCGTCCGCTGTCGCTGCTGCGTCGTAGGTCATATGGCCTAAGAAGTAGTGAGAATCACCGGGGGTATCAAAACCGTGGTAAGCATCAGGGTACACTTGGACAGTGACGATAGGTTTTGCCTGGGCATTGGCGAGCGCTGCGCACGAAGCTGCGCCCCCCGTCCAATCGTCCTTGGCTCCCGCCAGAACGAGCAACGGTACAACAACGGGGTAAGCCTCCGGTCTCCCGCAACCACCGTACAGGACGACGCTCGCAGCCAGCTTGCCGCCGCGGGCCGCGAGCTTCTCTCGCCATGGCCGAAGGTCATCGTGGTCCCGCGCCGCATAGATCGCGCCGCCGGCGCCATGCGACCACCCGATTAACGCAATGCGGTTGGGCCTGACATCCGGCCGCCCGGCCAGCACGTAAGCCGCCGCGAGCGCGTCCTGCGCACGCTCAGCGCTCGACACTGCGTTCACATCGCCGCAAATACCCGCGGAATGACCCCGCGCCGTGAAGCTGTCGAGTCGCAGCGTCGCGTAACCTTGCTGCTGCAACAGCGCGATCCAGGCGGGCACCGATGAATAAAACTTGTACACGCCACCGCAGTCGTGTAGCGCGATTACCACCGGAAATGGACCTGGTCCTGCCGGCTTTTCGAAGCGCCCGGTAAGCTGGATTTGGCGGCCCTCATAGTCCACCGCGACGGAGATATCCTGGGCGAAGGCGAGGCCGCCCCAGAGAAAGCATGTCAAGAAGACAGCCCCGGCATGCCTGCGCATCGAAACCTCCCCGATGTAACGACTGCGAGATGCTTTCAGCTATTTGGGCGACGGGCTTCGCGCGAGTATAGCTTATCTGAAGCGCGTCCGCCGCCACGGTTCAGCAAGCGGGGATTGCCTTGGGAGCGGCGACCGCCGGGTTGGTTGCCAATGCGAGTGGGCTGGAAAATGGCTTCGACCCGGGTTCCGGGTTGCGCGCGTCGCGTTGGGTTCCCTTGGCGCTGGTCGCGGCACTCTGGCCGCCTGTGCGATAGGCGTGCGACTGAACCTGATGCCCCGCGCCCTCCTGAGCCAGGACTAACCGCCGTTAGGTTAACGCGCGGCCGGCGCCGCGGCTCTGGCGCGGGTTCCCGGCGGCGGTTACCAACCCTCGCCGCTATCGGTCCCCAGCGGCTCCCGCCGCTCGCAGCGCGCGCAGCAATTTTTCATTCGGCGCCCCAGCCCCAGTTCTTCACAGGGCAACTAGGGGTCGCCCGGGCTGATCCCGTGCGCCCGTAAAAGGGGGCGCATGCGCAATAGTTGCAATAGTTTGGAGCGCACGCTGCGGCCGTGCCGCCGTCGCTTGCCTTGGCAGCTAACTGACACTGCGCTTGATTCACGTTCAACTCGGATGGTGTGGCGCCCGGCTTATCCGAGACAGTCGGCGCACAACCTGCGAGGAAAACGAGGATCAGTAAGTAGCGTTTCATGGCGTTACCCACCCGGATGCCCTCCCGGGGAGAATGGTCACGCCGGGGTTTCCTCGTTGTCAAGCGCCGTCGAGCCTCGTGCGGCCGGCCGGCAATGGTGCGAAGGAATGGCCTCCGCGATTGCTCATTACGGGTCCTTCGGCGATGAGCGCGGGTCTGGCTGGAGTGGGAGTTTTGATGGCGCCCGGATCGGTCGCGGCACTGATCCTGCCAATCGTATGGAAGGAGTTGAGATGGGTGCGGCTTGCGCGTTTGTTCGGCAACGCGTCATGAGCGGTGCCAAGGACGGTGAGGAGAACATCGCTGCCGCGTCCACCGCGACGGTTCAGCAAGCGGGGATTGCCTTGGGCGCGGCGATCGCCAGGCTGGTTGCCAATGCGAGCGGGCTGGACAATGGCCTCGACCCGGGTTGCGTGTTGCGCGCGTCGCTTTGGATGCCGTTGGCGCTGGTCGCGGCGCCTCTGCGATCGGCGTGCGATTGAACCTGATGTCCCACGCTCTCCCGAGCAAGGACTAACGCCCACGCCTATACTTCCCCTCATTGCGTTCGACAGCTTAGTACGAGCTTCGATGCCAAGTTACAGCGATCATTCGCCGTCTTGGTGCCCACCTGCTGGATGGTAATTCGCAAGCAACTTCGCCTCCTCCTGCGACCCTGGAGCCGGCCAGTTGGCGCTGCACCCCGGCAGCGCCAGAACCAGGCCAAGCACAATCCAATAAAATACCATGCCGCACGCCTTTGCTCTCTTGCTCACCAACATCGGGTTTACCCCTCGGACTTCTTCTCGGTGAACGGTTGTCGGGGGACGCTCGCGGGGGCTTTAGATGCGGGTTAGCCGGCCGGTGCCGCGGCCTATCCTGCGGCCCCTCTGGATCGTCACGCAAGCAGGCGCCGTCAAGATCGGCGAGAAATATTCTTCGAGATGACGGGCACCATTTTCAAGATCGCGCCGCTGCTCGCCAGATAATCGCTTTAGCCGGCGGGCCCCTGATGCTAGCGTAGGGCGGTAGCTCGATGACGAGCGGGAGGCAAGATGCCCAGCGTGACGTACATCGAATTCAACGGTGCCGCGCACACCGTCGAGGTGCCGGTCGGTACGAGCCTGATGCGCGGTGCGGTCGACAACAACATCGCCGGGATCGACGCCGATTGCGGCGGCGAATGCGCCTGCGCCACCTGCCATGTGTATGTCGACGCGGCGTGGCTCGATCGGACCGGCGTGCCGGAGCCGGGCTCGCAGGAAGAAACCATGCTAAGCTTCGCCGCGGCGGCGCAGCCGAACTCGCGCCTCACCTGCCAGATACGGATGCGCGAGGAGCTCGCGGGGATCGTCTTGCGCATGCCGGAAGGACAGCACTGAAAGCCGGCCAGACCCGGCAGGGAGGAGGACTTTATGGACGCCACCGTCAATTTCGAGGCCCGCGAAGACGCGTATTCGCGGCCGCTCGACAGCATCGATGTCAGTGTTCCGGAACTCTACCAGGACGACGTATACCAGCCGTATTTCGAGCGGCTGCGCGGCGAGGACCCGGTGCATTACTGCGCCGACAGCAAGTTCGGGCCGTACTGGTCGGTGACGCGCTACAAGGACATCATGAAGGTCGCGGTCAACCACCAGGTGTTCTCGTCGAAATGGGAGCTCGGCGGTGTGCGGCTCGAGGACCAGGTGCAGGGCTATGAGCGGCCGAGCTTCATTCAGATGGACGAGCCCGACCACGGGCAGCGCCGCATGGCGGTCAGCCCGGTGGTGGCGCCGGCGAACCTGCAGCGCATGGAAGGGATGATCCGCGACCGCACCGTCCACGTGCTCGATGCGCTGCCGCGCGACCACACATTCAACTGGGTGCAGGACGTGTCGATCGAGCTGACCTCGCGTATGCTCGCCACACTGTTCGATTGGCCGCTCGAGGATCGGCACCGGCTGATGTTCTGGTCCGACGTCACGGTGTGTCACGTCGACACGCCCGACGCGCCGGTCCATTCCGAGGCGGAGCGCTGGGCCGAACTGGAGAAGATGGCAACCGCGATGAAGGCCCTGTGGAACGAGCGCGCCAAAAGCAACGCGCCGCGTTTCGACCTGATCTCGATGCTGGCGCATTCGGAGGCGACGCGGAACATCGACTTCCGCGAGCTGCTCGCGACCTGCAGCCTGTTGATCGTCGGCGGCAATGACACGACACGCAACTCGATGTCGGGCGGGGTCTGGGGCCTCTCGCAATTCCCGGAGCAATATCAGAAGCTGCGGCAAAACCCCGAGCTGGTGCCGAGCCTGATACCGGAAATCATCCGCTGGCACACACCGGTGCTGCATCTGCGACGCACCGCACTTGCGGATTTCGCGCTTGGTGGCAAGACGATCAAGAAGGGCGACAAGGTGGCGATGTGGTTCGTCTCGGGCAACCGGGACGACGACGCCATCGCTGATCCGTACGATTTGATCGTCGACCGGCCGCGCGCCCGCGAGCACATCTCGTTCGGCTTCGGCGTGCATCGGTGCGTCGGCAACCGGCTCGCCGAGTTACAGCTGCGCATCCTGTGGGAAGAAATCCTGAAGCGCGATTTCGAGATCGAGGTCATGGATCGACCGAAATACCTGCGCTCGAACCTCATTCACGGGGTTCGTGAGCTGCCCGTGCAGATCCACTAAACACGGGTCCGCGCAGCACAAGGGCGGCGCGTCGTAGTACGGAACACCCTCGGACGGCCGCCGGCCAGAGCAGGCGTTCCGGGGAAGAACTCATTTCGCCGATCCGCGGTGCCACGCTGACGATGGCGGTCACGGCGGCGGCGGTCGCGGGCAGGGCATCAGATAGACTGCCGCCGCACGCCAGACGCTGACCGCCTCGCTCTGGTGTATGCCGGGCTCCCCTGCGATCGCCAATCGCTCGACTTTACCGGCAGGCCGCGTTGGCTTGATCTGTGGCGCGAACGCCCTCTTGTCGGCGGCAAGCGTTGCGACTGGCCCGCCGATCAAGGCCATGCTGATAACGGCAACCGTTGCGGCATTCGTCCTGATGATGCGCTGGGCGGGTAATTCGATCGAAAGGCGAGAGTTTGGTGTCGATCCGCTATGACTTTGTTGATCGGGAATCGCGATAGAATTGATGATTGCGCCTCTCGGCAAAGAGAGGCGCGGTCTCGCCGCTTCTCGACCCGGCTAGCTCATACCTATATTCTGCGGGGTCAAGTTGGAGCCGATCCTTGCCGCTCGACATCGTCCCCAGTGTGTGCCCGCATGACTCCCCGAGCGCCTGCGCGCTCGAGGTCGAGCGGATCGACGGGCGCCGTCTCGGGCGGGTTCGCGGGGCCGCGGCCCAGCCCTACACACGTGGTGTCGTCTGCGCAAAGGTGGCGCGCTATGCCAAGCGCCAGTATCACCCGGCCGCACGCCCTCTCGCAACCGCTACGCCGGATCGGCGAAAAAGGTGCCGGCCTCGATGCCTTCAGGCCGATCTCCTGGGACAGGGCCCTCGCCGTGTTCGCGACTAGCTGCCGTCGATCCTCCGATGAGCCCCGGCTACCGCCGGCGGCCACGCGCTCACGGTTGAGGTTGAGGCGACGACATCAGCTTGATCGATCGCATTGCACATGGGCGCGGCACTCCTTTGGAAAGAAGGCGTCACAGGCGGCGTGGTATCAGGTCGAGTCTTCGCTTCGGCGGCCTGATGCGCTCTCCGGATCACATGGCGCGGCGCAGTTGCCGTAATGACAGCACGTGCAGCAGGATCGAGCTCGGCACCGCAAAGGCCGGGATCAGCACGGTCGGGTAAAGCCCTAACCCGGTGTTGGAAATGCTCGGTTTCATCAGCTGAAACGGACCCGGCGAGGTGACCAGCCCGATCCCGACCGCGATCGTGAAATCGAGCAGACCGAAGATATTCCACGCGATCCCCGCGCGTGTTGCACTGCTATTCCGCGCTGCCAGCGTATACGCGACCGGCAAGGCGAGCAGCCCGGTGGTCACATCGCCGATCCCCGCCGGCAAGGCGAACAGGGAGGGAATCACGCCGCGCGCCCAGCCGACCAGGAATATTCCTCCGAGTACCCGATAGACCTGAAGGCCGATCAGCCAGCTCGTCGGCATCGCGTCGAGCACTTCGCCGATCCGCTTCGACCGCAACAGGATCGGCACGCCGACGATCACCGGCAGGAAAATCGCCAACGGCACCATCGGCAGAGTGCTGTTGCCCGGACGGAACACGCCGTTGATCGCCGCACTCCAGATCACCGATAGCCACAGCGTATAAGGCACGACAATGGCCAGCATACGCCGAGCCGCCGGCGCGGCGCGAGCTCGGTGCGTTCGAGAGCAAGCCATAGCCCGAGAACGATCGCGATATGGATCGCGAGGCGGGTCGCCATGCTCGGCACACCGCTCGCCTGTAGCCCGGGCACCCAATAGTTCAGCGCGATCCAGAACGCAGTCAGCGGTGCCAACCAGAGCAGAACCCGCCAGGGCTGCCCGCGGTCAGATGAGGTAACGGCAATGTCGGTTGCGACGGTCATGGGCGTGCTCCTCAAAAGGGTTCACTCCGCAAAGGATACTAACTCCATTTATAGGAGTCACTATATTTCGCTTCACGCTTATGTTACCGTCACGGCCAACGACGCTCCTTTGCACCGATGACCGACCCACGGCCCAGTTCCGCGCCTTACGATATGCGCTGCCCGATTGCCCGCACGCTGGACATCGTCGGCGAGCGCTGGACAATCCTCATTCTGCGCGATCTCGTCACCGGCGGGTCGCGCAAGTTTCAGGATTTCGAGCGTTCGCTCACCGGAATCAGCCCGAACACTTTGTCGGCCCGATTAAAGCGGCTCGAAGAAGCCGGGATCGTCGAGCGGCGGTTCTACGAGCAACACCCGCCGCGTGCCGAATACCTATTGACCGAAAAAGGCAAAGAGCTGCGCCCGGTGCTGAAGATCTTGTTCGACTGGGGCCAGCGCCACACCCAACGCCCCAGTCCCGACAAATAACCTTCAGCCTGTCACCTTGAGCACTAGCGGAAGCGGCGAAAACATCTTTCCTTGGCAGGAGAGTGACATTCTGATCGAACGCCCGCAAAGCTCGCGGAGGGCACGAGCCAGCCGATTTTCGCTTTGCGTGGCTACGGTTCGAATTGGGCAGGCCGTTCGGTCCGCCGTCCTCAAAGGGTTCGCCGGCCATGGAGATATTAAAGTCGCCGGTCTTATTCGGCAGGCTCGATCGCAAGAAATAGAGCTCGGCGCAGCTTCTTTATCATGGTGCCGGGACAGGCTGCCGACTGTAGTAAGGAAATCGCAATCAATGACGTTCTCTTGCCGAAGTCGTCGAGGCAGGTGCGCGGATGGCCGTACGTAAAAGGTCAGTCGGGCCAGCCCGCAGTCGCGCGGTGCGAAGATGTGCCGAAAATGTTCGGGACCGGGTTCGGCGTGTAATTCAACCGCTAGACGAGAGTTTTGATGTAGATCCGCTGTAGACTTTATGGTCGGGCGATCGTGATAAAACCCGCGATTGTGCTTCGCGGCGACAAGCGGCTCCGTTTCACCGGTTCTCGACCTGGCTGGCTCATCCCTATATTCTGTAGGGTCAAGCCGGGAGCCGATCCTTGCCGCTCGACATCGTCCCCACCGTGTGCCCGCATGACTGCCCGAGCGCCTGCGCGCTCGAGGTTGAGCGGATCGACGGGCGCCGTCTCGGGCGGGTTCGCGGGGCCGGGTCGCAGTCCTACACACGGGGTGTCGTCTGCGCCAAGGTGGCGCGCTATGCCGAGCGCCAGCATCACCCGGGACGCCTCTCGCAACCGCTACGCCGGATCGGCGAAAAAGGCGCCGGCCTCAATGCCTTCAGGCCGGTCTCCTGGGACGCGGCCCTCGACGAGGTGGCTGAGGCGCTGACCCGGGCCGTGCAACGCCACGGCTCCGAGACCGTATGGCCCTATTACTATGCCGGTACGATGGGGTTGGTTCAACGCGACAGCATCAACCGGCTGCGCCACGTGATGCGTTATTCGCGCGAGGACCTGACGATTTGCAGTGCGCTCTCCGACGCGGGCTGGCTCGCCGGCGTCGGCGCCAAGCGCGGCGTCGATGGGCGCGAGATTGCCAAATCCGATTTGATCGTCGTCTGGGGCGGCAACCCGGTCTCGACCCAAGTCAATGTGATGACCCATATCGCGACGGCGCGCCGCGAGCGCGGCGCCAGGCTCATTGTCGTCGATCCCTACCGCACCGCCACCGCCGAGCGGGCCGATCTCCACTTGGCGCCGCTCCCTGGCACCGACGGGGCGCTCGCCTGTGCGGTAATGCACGTCTTGTTCAAAGAAGGCTATGCCGACCGCGCCTACATGATGCGCTACACGGATGATCCCGAAGGGCTCGAAGCGCACCTCGCGACCCGCGACCCGACCTGGGCGGCCGGGATCACCGGGCTTTCGCAAGACGAGATCGTCGGCTTCGCCCGGCTCTATGGCCGCGCCAAGCGCAGCTATATCAGGGTCGGCTACGGCTTTTCGCGGTCGCGCAACGGATCGGCGCAGCTCTTTGCGGTTAGTTGTCTGCCGGCGGTGACCGGCGCCTGGGCCCATGAGGGTGGCGGCGCGCTCTATTCGAACCTCGGCCTCGTCGCGATCGACCATACCCTGATCGAGGGGCTCGACCGGCTCGACCCGAGCATCCGGATGCTCGATCAGTCGCGGATCGGTCCGGTATTGACCGGCGACCCGCGCGATCTTGGTAACGGACCACCGGTTACGGCGTTATTCGTACAGAACACCAACCCGATGGTTGTGGCGCCAGAATCTCGGCTCGTCCACCACGGCTTCGCCCGTTCAGATCTCTTCGCCTGCGTCCACGAGCAGTTCATGACCGAGACCGCGGCGATGGCCGACATCGTGTTGCCGGCGACGACCTTTCTCGAGCACGACGATATCTATCTCGGCGGAGCCCACACTTATCTGCAGCTCGGCCGCGCGGTCTTGCCGCCCTACGCCGAGTGCCGCTCGAACCACGACGTGATCAACGGGCTCGCCGAGCGGCTTGGTGCAAGGCACCCGGGCTTTGTGATGAGTGCGATCGAGCTGATCGACCGAACCCTGCAGTTGAGCGGGCTGCCTAATGTCGAGAGCTTCCCGCATGGGGGTCGGCTCGACTGCTGCCCGTCTTTCGCTACCGGTCATTTTCTCGACGGCTTCCCGCAAACCGACAAAAGGTTTCATTTCCGCCCCGATTGGCAGGCGATCGGGCCGGAATACGCACGGCTGCCGGCATTTCCCGACCATGTCGAGGCGATCGACGACGGCGATCCCGAGCGGCCGTTCCGTCTGGTCGCCGCACCCTCGCGCTCGTTCCTCAATACGAGTTTCAACAATACCCCGTCGAGCGTTGCCCGCGAGGGTCGGCCGACCGCTCTCGTCCATCCCGAAGTGCTGGCGGGCCTGCGGCTCGCCGACGGGGACAGGGTGCGCATCGGTAATCAGCGCGGCAGCCTCGTCGTCCGCGCACGCGGCGCTTCGGGGATGCAAAAACGGGTGGTCATCGTCGAAGGCCTGTGGCCCAATCATGCATTCGAGGAGGGTATCGGGATCAATCTGTTGACGAGCGCCGATCCCGGTCTGCCGCGCGGCGGCGCCGTCTTCCACGATACCTCGGTCTGGCTCCGCCCGGCGTGAGGGCAAAGATGAATGAGGACAAGAACCGGCTTCCCACCGAACGGCACTCGCCTGAGGTCGCAGAGTTTCTGGAAAAGCTGAAGCTGGCGCCGGCGACGCATGCGGGTGGCGGTCGCGGGCGGCTGATCTTTGCATTGGACGCCACCGCCAGCCGCGAGCTGACCTGGGACCGCGCTTGCCGGATCCAAGGCGAGATGTTCGAGGCGACCGCGGCACTCGGCGGGCTCGAGATCCAACTCGTCTATTACCGCGGCTTTTCGGAGTGCAAGGCGAGCCGTTGGATGACGACCGCGGCCGATCTGCACCGGATCATGCGCAGCGTATTTTGCGTCGGCGGCGAGACCCAGATCGAGCGCGTGCTGACCCATGCGATCCGCGAGACCCGCAGCCGCAAGGTCAACGCGCTGGTCTTTGTCGGCGATGCGATGGAGGAAAAGGTCGACCGGCTGTGCCGCCACGCCGGCGAGCTGGGGCTTCTCGGCGTGCCGATCTTTATCTTCCACGAAGGCCGCGACCGGGTTGCCGCGGCGGCGTTCAAGCAGATCGCGAGCCTGTCGCGCGGCGCTTACCTTAGTTTCGACCTCGCCAGCGCCGATCGCTTGAAGGAGCTGCTCGCCGCCGTCGCGGTCTACGCCGCTGGTGGCTATCGCGCCCTCACTGCCTATGGCGAGAAGAAGGGCGGCGAGGTGTTGCGGCTCACCTCCCAGCTAAAGAACTGAGCGACGGCAATGCTCTACGTTCTCGGCGGGTTCGCACTCCTCAGCGGCTTCTTGATGCTCGTCTATCTGTTCGTCAACGCCGATCCGGCGCGGCTCGCCCGCGGCCTCAAAGTGACCGGCATCGTCATCGCGATCTTGGCGGTGGCGACCTTGGCGGTTTCCGGACGGCTCGCCGCGCTGCTGATGCCGCTCGCCATGCTGATGCCGGCCTTGATCCGGGTTCGCAGCCTTCTCGACCGGTACCGTCCGCCTTCCGGCGGCCAGACCTCGACGGTGGCGACTCCCTTCTTGCGCATGACGCTCGATCACGACACCGGCAGCATGACGGGCACCATTCTGCGCGGCCGCTTCAGCGGCATGCGTGTCGAGGAGCTCGGCTCGGCCGATCTCGTGGCACTGCTGCGCGAGTGCCGGGCCGAGGATGAAGAGGGAGCACGCCTGCTTGAAGCCTATCTCGACCGCGTCCATCCCGATTGGCGCGACGAGCTCGCCGGCGAGCGCGCCGGCAGCTCGAGCAGTGGCGCTCGGTCGACGAGCGGCGACATGACTGTCGAGGAGGCGTACGCGATCCTCGGGCTCGCGCCCGGCGCCGACGCCGAAGCGATCAAGGAGGCGCATCGCCGGCTGATGGTCAAATTGCACCCCGATCACGGCGGCTCGGATTATCTGGCGACCAAGATCAACCGCGCCCGCGACGTGTTGCTGCACCATTAGTTGAGCCCGGTCGGCGAGATGCAGTCGAAGTGGCCAAAGTGCTGGCCGATGCCCTCGTCGTTGACCTTCCTGAGGCGTGCGATTTTGTCGTGGGAAGCGCATACCTTTTGCGCCACCTGTGTCGCGTCGTCGATTTTGTTCGCAATGCCGTCGTAGCGGACGGTGACCGCCGCCGCCGAGTTTTCGACGACCGTCGGGGTCGAGGTGCACGCGACGAGCGCGAGGAGGACCGATAAGAGAACGATCCCGGGCATTATGCCTGCTCCCGAAAAGGGGGATACATAACGCTGAGAAGGTTGCCATTGTCATCGCTACGCTGGAACAGCCGCGCCGCGGCCTCCGACGCCGCACCTCGCCCGATCCTGGTGCCGCTGGTCGTCGCCTGCGCGATGTTCATGCAGAACCTCGATTCGACCGTGATCGCGACCGCGTTGCCGACAATCGCCCGATCGCTCGACGAAAGTCCGCTCACGCTAAACGTCGCGATCACCTGTTATTTGCTGAGTCTCGCGGTGTTCATCCCGATCAGCGGCTGGACCGCCGACCGGTTCGGAGCGCGGCGGGTCTTCAGCGCGGCGATCGTCGTCTTCACCTTGGGCTCGATCGGCTGCGGCATGGCCAATTCGCTCGCATTCCTCGTCGCCGCCCGCATCCTCCAGGGCATGGGCGGGGCGTTGATGGTGCCGGTCGGTCGCCTGGTGCTGCTGCGCACGGTGGAAAAATCCGATCTGGTGCGTGCGATGTCCTATGTCAGCGTCCCGGCGCTGATCGGCCCGGTCATGGGCCCGCCGCTCGGCGGCTTCATCGTCACCTATTGGTCGTGGCGCTGGATTTTCTTCATCAACATCCCTATCGGCATCCTGGGCATCGTCCTCGTC
>Ga0306922_10002614_pt1 | contig 16761 bp, 17 predicted proteins | sample sta12Cox44000082_FD_203758 | JGI IMG/M metagenome (GOLD analysis project Ga0306922, IMG submission 203758) | Lab enrichment of tropical soil microbial communities from Luquillo Experimental Forest, Puerto Rico - statoxic.12C.oxic.44.000.082 (v2)... | ecosystem: Environmental > Terrestrial >... | reverse complement strand
CGAGCTTCGTCGGCAGCGGCAGCAAGCATTGTGCGCCTTCGACGCACCCATTTTCATGCTCGATTGTGACGGTATGCCGTCATGCTGAACCTGGTTACGTCAACTGCGTTGGAAAATGACGAAACATCGCATAAATCACTGTTTTTTTTAGTGCTGACGCTGTCTGCGCATTTCCGAATCACTGACCAGGATTGCTCTGGCTGCCTCACGAATTGCCTGTCCGCGGATTCCGCCACTGCGACATACATCGCTATCGGTGACCTTAAAACGTTGTCCTATATCGTCGATTACGCGGAAATCTGCATATGCGTGCGCCGACTCGTTCCCCTGGCTTCGATTCTCACAAATTCGCTGCAAAGTCGAATCCTGGCTTGCAAAGGCCAGCGCAAGTTCAGTCAGCTTGGCGCGGTATTCAAGTTCCCAACTTTCTAGGTGGCCAAAGGTATGTTTATCTGCGAAGTGCTGCGTCTCGTGTGCGAGGAAGCGGACGGAAAACGTTTCGTCGTCAAGGCTCTTGTAGGCAGGTACTACGGCAAAGAGGCCTTCCTCTGTTGCCCAACCACCAGTTGAACGGCGACCACAGGTGGCATAGTAGCCCCAACCTCGAACGACGAAGTCGTCCATGAAGGTCACTTTTACTGAGTAGGGCCTTTCGGGCAACTGTACCTGACGCTGCTCGACTGTTTGCTTCTTCCATACCATGATTTCCCGGAGCGGAGAAGTAACCCCGAACAGTGCATGAAACCCGTGGTCTTGCGCTTCGGCTGCGAGCTTTTTCTCAAGTGCATCAAAGTCCAAGTCGGTACTCTGCGAAAATCCAAGTAGCCTCGATAAAGCGTTTCTGAGTTCCTGTTCCGCTTGGGTTCGTCCCCCTGTCAATGTCAGGGAGCGTTGCCAGTATGCGACATAAATCCGGGCAAGCTTGGCGATCCAGGGATCGTCAATCGCCGGCATGGCAGGCTCCCCTGACGGTCCGAAGCGGTCAATCATGCAGGCACGCCACTCTATATCCTCACCTGCGAAGGCCGAAGAAGAAACGCTGAGGAGGATGTTGACTGCGAATGCAGCATCGGCCTGCAGTGCCGCCCCCGTAGCGTGTGTCACGGCCTCGCCAGCAGAATCGGAATTTTTCTCGATCTGGGTCGACTTTCTCTCTTGAGCCAGTACCGAGTAAGGCCAGAGGCAGCTCTCAGGAGAAAGACAAGCGACTTCGACAGTGACTACTAGAACAAGCCGGCAGAGACAAGAGGCTTGGCGCATTTAATCTCTTTATTCGCCATGCCGGCTTCCCGTCTTGAATCCATTTGCTGCGGATCGCAAGGCCTGCGGGGTAAGGCCTGTCAACTGCCTGATGCTTCGGGTCATGTGGGCTTGGTCGGAAAAATCAAGTTCAGCCGCTATCGTTGCCATTGGCGCTGATGTGGCCTGAATGGACTTCAACGCGCGCTTGGTTCGGATTCGCGCACGGAAAATCTCCGGTGAGACACCAAACACTTGAGAAAACCCCCGCGATATAGTCCACGGAGCAAGTTCGTTCTCTTCTCCCCACCGGGACAGTTTCAGGGAGGGGCACTGTATCAGTCTCGCTGCCAATTCGTCAGGCCAATCAAGGATTTGTGGTGTGCCTTCTGTCACAGCGGAAAGAAGCAGGTCTACCGCAGCTCTTTGACTCTTTTCCGCCATCTGCACCACCAAGTCAGGGTCAGGAACATTCGCGACCCCCGCTCGATAGCCGCTTACTCGAGGTAAGCGGAGATTGAGAATGATCGCTCCCTGTTTCGAAAAACGATTCAAGTGAGCTTCGAACTGCTCATGAAACACAACATTTCCGGCATATACCCCGAAACGCCCGTTATCGCCCGCTTCTTCGTAGCCACCCGAAAGCACCAAAGCTGCATATGGCATTGGGTGGATGTGACGCTGAAGGAAGGAGGCACGAATGGTCTGCCGCATTCGCATGCACTACAGTATGCACCGATAAGTCTCCGTGCGTAATTGCCCAACAGAAGCAGGGCCCTCACCGTAGTTGGCGCAAAATCGCGATTTCACTCATTATCGTGAGCGCAAAACTGAGCTGGCGTGTAGGTCTTCCTTAGCTTGCCCCGATTTGTTCTTCCAAATAACTCACGATGGCGCCGCTGATGGCGGCCAGCACTTCACCACCGTCCGCCTCCGCCGAATCCCTGGGGGCATTCCCTATAAAAAAGCGCTCGCGCAGCGCAGCGTAAACACGCGTCGCCAGAACCACAGAGTTGACGTCAATCTCCATCCTTTGCCTCGCATAATCTGTACTCACGGCTTGCCGGGCCGTGTACCTGCGGTGGCGGACCTGCGCAGATTCTTAATGTTAAACCTCGATTTCTCCCGTTGACCACGATCGTGAACGAAATTCTATCTCCGAATTTGGCAAGGCGCGGCGTATCATTTCGCGGTGAAGAGAAGGAGAGGATTCCGCGACAAAGGGCCACCGGCACAATCGTGGCTTGGCAAGAAATTCCGACCCGGCTTTCGCGGCTACCCCATTGCTACCGTTGCCTTCTACGGACCAAACGACAAGCTTGCCACCAAGATCGTCGTGAGCGTTATCCTGACTGAAAATAACGAGCCAGATTTTCTCAAGCGCTGGGTCTCCGAGGGCGACCTAGACGTGCGCCATGATCCCGCCATCGGTGAGCAGGTTCTGGCCTTCCTCAAGACTCACTCTCCATGTTCTACCGTGGTGACCGACAGGATTATCGGCTGTCCGCATGAAGAAGGCACGGATTACCCAGAAGGAGTTTCTTGCCCGCGGTGTCCCTTTTGGGCAGGACGTGACCGCTTCACACACGAGCGCATTCACTGAGCAGAAAGCTCGAAGCACACTATCCAGCCACCAACGAATGCTGCGAGCGGTCGCCTCTCGGAAACCATCTCGTCAGACCTGAACAATTGCGAACTCATTGAACGCAGTTTTGAGCTCTAACGTGACAGTACGGTTGATAACCCCAGAAGCAATGAATGCCAAGTGCCCTCATCCTGCCACGGCTAGCTTTACGCAGCATGCTTCGCCCTAATTGTTGAAAATCCTCATTACACTTGTAACCAAGCGGTTACGAGTGTTAACGCCTGTTTACGTCAGCCAGGGCCGGGTGTACATTCCTCCGCAGCTTTCGGAGGAATTCATGATTCGGCGACAGCTTCTCTCAAAGATGCCACTGTTGTTTGGGCTAACTTGGCTCCGGCTGCGTGCCGCTGGTGCACAGGAAGCAACTCCTCGTAAGCCACTCAAGGTCATGATGAAAAGTGCCTGGGGATCCGATGATCCGACACGGGCATCCTTCGTGTTCGCACATGGTCTGGCCCTGGCCGATGCGGGCCACGAAGTGCAGATTTTCCTGACCGGTGAGGCTACCTACCTGATGCGCGACACAACCACAAAGGCGATTTTCCCGGTAGGCTGGCCGCCCCTGAGCGAAATGCGCGACAAGGTTGTGGCCAAGCGGATTCCGGTCTTTTCTTGAGGGGCGTGTTCCCGGGCCCGTGGGGTCTCGGAAACCGATCTGAAAGATTGGGGAGCAAAATTCGGCAGCCCGGCAATTTTCGTGTCCATGGTCGAGTGGGCGGATCGGATTATCACCGAATAACGTCCCAGCAAAATCGTTCGGCGTTAACTGACCCGGAGGTTCACTGATGAAATGGATTGGAATTGTCCTGGTGGTTATCGTCCTGCTCGCGGTCGGCGCCATCTCCCTGACCATCGGTTGGAGACCCTTTATCGGCCCCAAAGCCCGTCCGCTAACCGGGCGCAAGTTCGAGGCAACCCCGACGCGAGTGGCCCGCGGCCAATATCTGGTCGAAAGTCTAAGTGACTGCTTTGGTTGCCACGGCGAACATGACTGGAAAAAGCACGACGCACCGCTGATTGCGGGTACAGCGGGCGCTGGTTACGCAGAGTTTCCCCTGGCTGGTCTTCCCGGACGTGTCATTCCGTCCAATATCACACCTGACCCGGAAACCGGCGCTGGCAATTGGACCGACGACCAACTGGCCCGCGGTATCCGCGAAGGTATTGGACATGACGGGCGCGCGCTTTTTCCCTTCATGCCTTACCCAGATTTTCGCGTGATGTCAGATGAGGACCTGGCCTCGGTCATCGTCTATATCCGCTCCATTCCGCCCGTGCACAAGGCGCTGCCCAAAACCGAAATAGTTTTCCCAGTGAAATACCTCATCCGCAATGTCCCGCACCCAGTTACCGAGCCTGTCCCTGAACCCGACCGCTCCAACCCTACGGCGTATGGCAAGTATTTGGTGAGCATCGCGGGATGTACCGACTGCCACACACCCCAGTCCAAAGGGCAAAATATTACCGGCATGGATTTCGCGGGGGGATTTATTTTGGAGGGGCCTTGGGGGCGGGTCGCCAGCACCAATGTTACGCCGGACACATCAGGGATTTCTTACTATGATGAAGCTCTTTTCGTTCAGACTATGCGCACCGGCTACGTCAAGGCGCGGGAGCTCAATCAGATCATGCCTTGGTGGCACTTCCGCAACCTAACTGACGATGATCTGAAAGCGATGTTCGCGTACCTTCGCACCCTCAAACCCGTCAAGCACCGGGTGGACAACACAGAGCCGCCGACGTTTTGCAAGCTCTGCCGCGAAACCCATGGGAGTGGAAACCAGAACTAAGCGTAGCGGTCGTTCGAGGACGTACTTTGCCAAAGAAAGAGTGGCGCGTTTTTGACGTTAAATCAATTACGCTCATTGAAGGGCTGCACCACGCCAACCGCTGTTTTTCTTGCATCAAGCCTATTTTGAGAGAATCGCTCTAGTGTGCGCCAGAAGGGTTACAGGAGCCCCAACGGTCTAATGCGCATTGCTCGCAATCGTAGAGGTGCAATTCAAACTGCTCGCGCAACTCAGGGCCCGATTGGCTTCAAAAATTAGTGCGACAACGATGTGACGAGTTGGGATTTCGGGGTTGGGTAAGTGCGGTGGAGTGGTGGAGCTGACCGGGATCGAACCGGTGGCCTCCTCGTTGCGAACGAGGCGCTCTCTGATCTCAACCAACGTTTTTTCAGTAGGTTAGAAGAGCCTCTGGTCCGTTTCTGGTCCAAAACTTAAACCTGAGTGCCGGTGTTCGCCGACATTTCGGTTTGCCTCGATGTCGGGTTCGGACATTCGCAGTGTCACGGGTCGGGTCGCTTCTATTTCATATCGTCCAGTTCGGCCGTTCCTTTCTGATTGGGGAATACATGTCTGCGAGCGAGACGAAGAGACCTGCGAAGGAGGTTGAGCGGTATTCTGTTCTCGAGAAATAAATCACGCCGGTTCAGCATTTGGATCACTGCGCCCATTCAGAGCCGGCAGACTCAAGCAGAACTTGTTGGAGCCAACCACGACCCTGTAGAACATAGTTCTTGCCAATATCCAGCGAGGCGATAGCGTCATTAAGTGCCTGCCATTCGGGATCCTGCCCAGGCGAAAACCCGTCGTTTAAGCTCCTCGACGAACAGGTCACGCCACGCGGCAAGTCCCTGAACATTGTTCCCGTGAGGGCCGACGTAAACTTCGCTTGGCGCCCAGCCGAGCTTCAGAACAAAAGCCAGATAACCCCCAATGGTGCGTGTGCGGAATTGGGGGGGACCTGACCTCCGGAATCCGCAATTTTCCAAACGCAAAATGACCACGCCTGCGCTAGATCATGCGCGGTCCGTCCGGGAGAAGCTACGCGGAAACTCCCGCGCCCTACACACCCGCTTGAATTAGAGAGAGAAGGATGGGATCGTAATCAAGGTTTACCGGAAGGCTGATGAAGACCAAACAAGGGGATGAAAAGCACTGGTGGGCAGTCATGCTACGGGACCCGCAGTGGTGGGTGCCGTTAATCGTGCTGGTAGGTGGGTTGATGGTGTTGCGCTGGATCCGATAGAGGGGATGCAATGGCACCGACTTCGTCGATGCCTCCTTTGGAAAGGTCGCGGCTGAGAAGACTCCAAACACTGGGGGTGATGTGTGGGTTTGCTGCGGGAGCGTGGCTAGGCGCGGCGGAGGCCCCCACAAAGCTAGTGCGGGCGGGGGTCTCTCCAGTGTTGATTTCGTTACTGATGGTGGTGGGCGTGTTCCTGGCGCGCTGGAGTCTCCCCGCGCTAGCACGAGGCACCAGCCAGGTGTATGCCGACGCGCAGCGGGCGCCCCACCTCATCGTGTGGGCGATTCTTGCAGGCTGTCTTTGGGCAGTTGCCAATACCCTGACCGTCTTTGCGATTCGGGACATCGGTATCAGCATCGCGTTTCCCCTGTGGAATTTGAATAGCCTTCTGGGAATCTTCTGGGGCTTCATCTTCTTTCACGAGTTGCGCGACGCGGGTTGGTGGCGATGGCTCGGCGTGCTGGGAGGCGCGGTTCTAATGTTCGTGGGTGCCCTTTTGCTCGCCCTCGCGTCATCGATGCAGGCGCCGGGGGGACATGCACTCCACGGTGTGGTAGCTGCTCTGGCTGCGGGCGCGCTTTGGGGCACCATGTACATCCCGTACCGTAAGGCATACTTGACGGGAATGAATCCATTGTCATTCGTGGCGTTCTTCACCGTGGGCGAACTCGTCATGATGACGGTGCTGGCGCTGGAATCGACAGGCGGGCCGGGACTACTCTGGCGTGAACTGGTGACCGAGAAATCCGTCTTGTTTTGGCTGGCCGCGGGTGGATTCATCTGGGTGATCGGCGATCTATTCCAGCAGTACGCTGCAAAATACATCGGCATTAGTCGCGGGATACCGCTCTCGAACACCAACCAGCTGTGGGGATTGATGTGGGGCACGTTGGTGTTTGGAGAACTGCACGGACGAAGTGCTTCCCTCCATGTGGAGGTAATCGGTGGATCGGTGATTATGAGTGCCGGGGCAGCAGCGATCGCGTTCTCCGCAGCACCACCGGAAGAGCACGAACGCTGGCAAGCTGCCGCCATTCGCGAGAGCACGTTGTACGGGACCGACATCGAGTTTGTGCGCGCCGGATTGGAGGGACGAGCAACTGAGAGCAGCACCGCCCGTACTGCACTCGACTGGGCGATGCTGGTAATTGCAACGCTCGTGTTTGCCGTTCTAGGCGCGATAGCGCGGGCGCCGATGGTAGATCTCAATCTGCCGGCTGCACTAGTACTGCTGGGATTGATCGTTGTGATTTTGGCGCTATGTGGAACAGCGCTTTGGCAGACGACGAAATTTAGCTAGGCTCAAATCGCGAAACTTCGCTCGGTTCGACGGCTGATGCAATCAGCGATTCTGTGCGTGGACTGGGTGGGGAATCGTAGAGATCTTCGGGTGTCTGAGAAACTCGACTTCAGCCCCCCGCGGCCGCCGTGCAAGCCAGATTTGGCCCCTTGTAGGGAACTCGAACTCGCCCATGACAACTTTTCGTCGCTTGCCGAAGTGGAGGGCACTTGCGACCGAATTGATCCCGGCGGAAGCGCTCGGCACAACAGCAACCTCTTCCGGCTCCGCTCCGATCAAACGCGCAAAGGTCGTGCGGGCATTTTCGTACTCTTCGACCCATTGGTCCCAGGGCGAACCTTGTTCGTGCCACGAACAAATGTGCGTCAGCAGCGAAGCTTCTACCACCACGCTAAGTGCCCCTTGCGAACTGGAATTGAGAAATATCTTGTTCTTGAAGATCGGAAATTGTGCGCGAATGCCTTCGATCTTATTCGACAAATTCGTAGACTGCACTAAAGCCTTCTAGAATAAAGATTCCGGATTAAGTATAAATAGACCGATGATCCACCCCGGCCGCCCGTCCAAGAAAAAACAGAAACGTAAGACGAATACGGCACGTGCCATCATCAAGGCCGTCATACGTCTAGAGAAGCAGGTCTGGAAAGTCGCACAGCGTCGAGAAGCCGATGCCTTCGCACAGCTGGTCCCCTCCGACGCCGTGATGATCTTCCAGTCGGGAATCGTCTCGCAGACTGAGTATCTAGCAACCATGCATGAACGCACGATTTCCCGTTACGAGCTCCGCAATATTCGTGGCTTTATGCCCAATGCACGAACCGTGATCCTCCTCTATGAAGCTCTTCGGCTCGGCGAGGAAGCCGGAAGCGCTTTTCCAGAAGGCAGAGTGATCGAGAGCACCACCTGGATCATGCGCGGTGGTCGGTGGGTCGCCATCCTGAACCAGGAAACACCTTTCCGTTCTCCGATTCCGCACACTTGACCGCGCATCCAGCCTTCGATCTAGGATCACCACCCAAGTGATCGGTTCAATTTGCAGGTGTTAACGGCTTGAGTATTTCGTCCAGATAGTTGGGGGAAGCCTCAATCCTTTCCAGGTGCGGGAATCGGCTGCCTCCGTGATATGAAATCTGGTGCAGCTCCAGCTTTCCCCCACTATTCGTCGTTATTTCAATTGGCGACGAGTTCGATTGTGAATCGCGAATCGCGCGTTTCAGTTCATCCATGGAAAACTCACGGCCATTGACGCCAACAATCTTGAAGTACGGACTGATGCCGCTTTCAAATGCGGGCATGCCGGGAATGGAGTCAATCACCGAGCCATCGCGGCTCACTCGCAATCCCATTGACGAGATGAAGTCCCCGGTACCAAGTACTTCTCCGGCCGCTGTCATCATCTCATTGGGTTCGTTGTTGTAAACCAGCCTCCACCCGTTTCCCAATAGGCCGCCCATTGGAGCTCCGGACGTGGCATCCAGGCGGGATCGGAAGAACGCCTCCCAGTCGTGCGCCGCAATTCCGTTTAAAGTCGAGACTAGGTCCGCAAACGTATAAGTCTTGATGACCGGCTCGCCCTCGTGCCCGGCGTAGAATGCATGGCAAAAATCGTCCATGGATTTGCGGTCGCCGGTGAGCTTGCGGATGGTGGCATCGACCTCCAGCCAGATCAGAACTGCTTCCGGATAGAAGTCTGTTCCCCTGCGGTACGACATCCATTCGGGAACGCTGAAGTACAGGACTTGTGCCGCGATCGCCGTGTTTTGCAGATTGCGCCAGTGGCGCCCGGCGCGATGCTCCATCTCGGAAGCCACTTCTGCAATGCGGTCGTGCGACTGGGCGAGCGTGAGCAACCCGCTTCGAGCGCTCAGAATCGTTCCCAGATACTCGGTCAGCCCTTCATACGCCCACAAGAGCTCGCCTCTCATCGGCTCCTGAAAGTCGGGAGTAGCCAGGCCCTCGGGCCTACGATACTGTCCGTTCCACGAATGGGAGAACTCATGCGGAAAGAGTCCGGCCATGAGCATTCGGGCATTGGGATCTACCAATGTATGTTGCCTGACCCGATCGTCGCTGCTCTCGTGATGCTCTTGCCCAAGCCCCATCACGTTGTCGCTTAGTGTGAGCAAAAAGTGATATCCGCGAAAGTGATGAGACTTGTAAAGCGCGTCGGCCTCGGCGACCAATCGCTTGTAGTGGTCCAGCAAGTCCGAGGGGACATCAAGGGCCCAAGCGTCGTCGGAAAGCACATCGAGTTCCTGGGGCGGACTGGAACTGAGCGGAAACGTCCGCATAAACTGGCCGGACTGCACGGGAGAATCGATGAGCAAATCCAGAGCCACCGCCGCAAATGAGACGCTGTTCCCGGACCGAATCTTAACCGGCAGGGATGTGCTGAATTTCCAATCGCCGGGGAGAGTCAGGCTCGGCAGGAAAGTCAGTTTCGCGGCAGGCCAGCCCTTCGGATAGAGGACGACCTGATTCCACATCAGAATGAAGAGATTGGCTGCTCCGGACGCGCTGAAGTCAATGGTCGGACCCGGCGCCGAGATCAGGAAGTCCAGTGAAGCATCTACCGAGGCCGCTCCTTCTGGGACGACCAGATGGAACGCATACATATCCACGTCGTCTTGCTGCCAAGGGACTTCCTTTCCCCCGCAGGAAAACTGGAGTCCTGCCAGGTTCCAGATAGGGCCATCGGGCGAATGGTCCGCCGGCATCCACTTTGGGTAGTAGAGAGTCAGAGGTCCAGGCCGAACTGGAAATACCAGCTTCGCGTGCAAGACCCGACGGGACACTTGAGTAGCGTCCACCGAGATCGAGATTGGTCCTGGTGAAGCGGTTGAGGCCATTGCGGCGGTAAGCAGTGCGCTCATCACCCCCAGCAGGAGAAAGAGTGCCGCCATGCGCCCTCTGTTCATCGACTCCGCTTTTGCAACTCCAGTCGTTACCACGTGATTTTGCCTTGGAACTGTATGTTCCGCGGTCCTCCAACACCGAAGTGCGAATCGAAGCTGCCATCATCCGCAGAAGCCGTGATCAGCGTGCCGTTTGCGGGGCCGGGTGCCGGCTCGGCAAAGTTGGGGTGGTTGAAGGCGTTGAAGAAGCTGGCTCGGAATTCAAATCCGACTCGTTCCCCAACCTTGAATGTTCTTTGCAGGGAGATGTCCCAGGCTTTTAGCCCCGGTGCAACCAAGGGATCGCGGGGACAGTTCCCGAATGTCCCGTTTCCAGGCTCAGCGAACGAACTCGGCGAAGCATAGGGCTGCGTGAAATCATTCAACTGGTAATGAATGGGACCGACGCAATTGGGGCGCGTGTGGAAGTTGCCGACCCCGCTCTCGTCTCCAAACGTCAACAGAGGAGCGGCAAAGCCATCTCTGAAAGTCGTGGTTCCGGAGACTTGCCAATCCCTAGCCAGATACGACAGCGGGCCAGCAGTCTTAGGAAACGGAATGGCGTAGACATAGGTGAAGATGAACGCCCGCCGCTGATCGAACTCGGAATTTGCGTAACTTCCCTTCAAGTTGGTCGAGTCCTGGGGAACGTATCCGCTAGTCCCAAAGAAGTCTTCTACCTCTGAAGCCGTGTCCAGATTGTGAGACCAGGTGAACGAAAACTGGGTCGTCAGGCCGTGGAAGTTATTCGTCTTCAGCAAGGCTTGCAGCGAGTGGTACGTCGCGAATCCAGTCGAGGAAATCGTGTTAATTTGCGAGAGCGTGGGGAACTTCGTGTTGAAGGGGCGTGCGTTTTGCTCGCAGACAGGGTCACCACTCCCAGGGCCAAACGAACATCCCGGGCCGAACCCTGCGCCGACAGCTGGCTGATTGATGTCGAGCAATTGGAGCTGGTGAATACTGTGGTTGCCGATATATCCGATCTGGAAGACAACTTTATCCGCAAGTTCCTGCTGAATATTGAAGTTCCATTCCTGGACATTCGGCGTTTTCAAATTGTGTTGAATGCTCGCAATGTTGAAAGGTGGAGTCGGAGCACTAGTGCTAGTGCCGAAAGTCGGCACTCCGACCCCGAAAGGAAGTTGGGTTTGCGGCGGAATGGGTTGCGGCACAATCGTGAACCCAGCAGTCGGACCGATCGGATTCTGAGCTAAACCTTCCTGGAAATTGTTGAGTGGAATGGTGTCGTAATAAATTCCGAACCCGGCTCGCACAACTGTTTGTTTTCCTGAAAGAAGTTTAACCGGGGGCTCCCAAGCGAAGGAGACGCGTGGACCAAAATTACCTTTGGGAGCGTCGTAGATGTGCCCACCTGGTAGCTGAGAAGCCTCCACTAAGCCCAGCGTAGGGTCAAAGGCGGAGAACCTGTGGCGCGACTCATTCACAGTAGTGAAGAAGTCGTAGCGAAGTCCGGCAACCAGGGTGAGCCGGGGAGTGAGTTTGATGGTGTCCACTCCGTAACCGCTGATGACATCCTGGTCTATGTTTGCGCGAGGACTGCCGACCCGGGTAATTTGCGTGAGCGTTGCACCCGGCTTCGGGCGACCGGCGATCAAGTCGACGAGAGACGCCATGCCGCCGCTTTGACCCAGTGAGTCCCCCAGTCGAGAACCATCAAAGGTAAATATCCCGCGTCCCCCGGCTAAGGTGTAGTTGGAGTAGTTGTGGAGGAAGTTGAAACCGAATCTCCACCCGTGCCGCCCACGCGTCCAGTTCACCTCATCTGCAATCTGGTAACTGGTTGCAACGCGACCGCCGGCACCGTATTGCAGCCCTAAATTTGCGAAGCCATAAATATCGACTTCAGGCATCCCATAACTCTCAGGGCCGACGCCCGTGTTAAACCCGATTGTGGCTGGATTCACATTCGCATCCCGACCTTTTTGAAACTGGCTGAATCGGTTCCATCCTAGCCGCAATGTGTGGATCAATCTGGGATTGAAGATGTGAATCTCGCTGATTGCGAAATTGTCCGCGACCGTCGGGGTCACGCCAAACCAGGGATTCAGTTGCGACCCTCCCCCGGGACCGGGGCCGCCACCGGGAAACTCGTCATCTCCGTGCCCGTGAAGGTATCGGGCCGAAAGTGTATCCGCCTTCGAGAAATTTTGATCGATCTTCAACACCCCACTGTCCGGAGTCTGAAGGCCTCGATTTTGGGCGGCGAATGGGCCCGAGAGTCCTAGTTTGGAGTACTGTTGCAGGATATTCAGTCCCAGTTGATTAGGGGTGATGCCCTGACCCTGCACCAGGCTCGTGGCCGTCGCGATCTGGGCAGGCGTCGGGGCGACTCCGCTCAGCGTGGTCCCCAACCTGAGACGGCTGCCGTCGTAGCCGGCGAAAAAGAATGTCCGATCTCGTCCATTGTAAAGATGAGGTATGACAATCGGGCCGCCGATCGTTCCACCGAACTCATTCCAGACGAACGGAGCCTTTGGCAGACCGTGAAGGTTCTCGAAGAAGTTGGCCGCATCCAAGGAAGAATCGCGATGCAGTTCGTACACGGAGCCGTGAATCTGGTTCGTCCCGCTGCGCACAATGACGTTCATCACGCTTCCGGAGTTCTGCCCGCTGTCGGCACCCGCGTTGGCGCTAACCGTTACTTCCTCAACAGCATCGAGCGGCAGACGGGTCGCGGCTGTCGCCGAATTGCCCCCTTCATTAATGGATGGAAGATAGGTTGAGGGGTCCGTATTGGACACTCCGTCGATGTTGAAACCATTTGATCGGGCTCTGGAACCATTGATCGTGTACTGTGCGAAGGCGAAGTTGCTGTTCTGCGTTACTCCCGGTAAAACCAGAGCCAGCCGCGTGTAATCGCTGTTGCCAATCGGCAAGGCTTGCACCTGCACCTGGTTGAGCTGCCCGCCGAGCTCATTTGTCTCGGTCTGGATCTGCGCCGATGACGAACTCACCTCAATCTGTGAATTGACAGTCCCGATGGCCAGGACCGGGTCGACATTGTTTACCTGACCCTGGGCGGTCACGACGTCATTAATGATCGTTGTGCGAAACCCTTCTTTTGTCACGGTCAGTTGGAAGGTTCCCAGGGGCAACTGGGGGAAATTGAATTCCCCGTTCGCATCGCTGACGATCGTTCGTTCCTGTCCAGTGGCTGGATTGGAGAGCTTGACAGTCGCGCCAGCGACCACGGCGCCTTGGGCATCGCGGACCACTCCGGTTATCCGGCCGGGAAACAACTGCGCCTCGGCGAAAGAAGCGCAGACAAGCCACATCAGCAGAACGGACGTCACCACACGAACCACACTTAGAGTCTTCATGGCGATCCTCCCCCCATTTTTGGGCGCATGCTACTCCGTAGGCAAATCGTATGTCAATGTTGCAATGAGGAGTTCCGCGAGTTCGCGTGAAGAAGAGAGCTGTAAGGAGTTGAGACTCTGCGTGTCTCAAGTACTCGGCCATAGCGGTATGGGAATCGAAATACACTTATAACTTTTGGCGTCCCATTACCGGTGTTCGCGAGAATGACCCAGGCACCGGGCCAACCGGTCTGGGTTCTGATAACCCCTACCTCGTAGGGCAGGGCGACCCAACTTTCACCCCGCTGGGGGCGCCGGCCGATAACAATAGCGGGACAAATTTCACACCGCCCTTTCCGTCCTATCCCTCGGCCCATGCCGCGTTTGGGGGTGCGTTGTTTGAAGTACTCCGCCAGTCTTACAAGCCCGATCAGACTCCCTCCACTCTCATGTCCGACGAACTCAACGGTATAACGCTAGACAGCTCGGGCAACGTTCGTCCGTTGGTTCCGCGCAGTTTTAATTCGTTTTCACAGGCCGAAGACGAAAACGGCCAGAGCCGATCTATCTTGGTGTTGACTGGCACTTCGACAAAGACGTAAGGAATTGCGCAGGGCCGCCAAGTGGGCTACTACGTATTCGCCAAAGCGTTCCTTCCGGTCCATTAGCTCAATTCTAGAGCGTGTTTCAAATATTGACGATCTTGATTCTCCAGCGCCTCCGCCCCCTTATTTCAAGGCCTTTGGCGGCTACTGGAATGCAACGCAAGTATTTTTGAAACACGCTCTAGTAGTCGCTTAAGAGGTCAGTTAGCCGGACAAGTTGTCCCAGACTCGTTATTTGGCGCATAAAGAAAGCCCCGCACGAATGAGCGCGGCATGTTTCTTCGGCAAGTTCAGCCCAGAATTGTCCGAATCAGAACGCACTTCGATTGCTACATCAGCGATGATTCGGCACGCCCAATTGACAGCGGAAGAGAGTTGGGAAGGGCGCCGGTACGGTTGGGCTGCGTCGAGGAATTCTGGTCGGGGTCGAGGGGAAGGCTTTGCATTATAGTACGGCTGTTCTATATAGTACGACCGTACTATGACACACCCCACGGTGCTCTATCACAGGCAGCGAGCCTCGAAGACGCGCAAAGAGATTCTCCGCACATCTATGGACATTGCCTCAGCCGAAGGACTCGAGGGTTTGTCCATCGGGCGGCTCGCGACCGAACTGCAAATGAGTAAGACAGGCATCTTCGCCCATTTTGGATCGAAGGAACAGTTACAGTTGGCTACGGTCGAAGCTGCCAAGCAAGTCTTCTTGGAGCAGGTGGTGCAGCCTGCACTAGCGCACCCAAGGGGTATACCGCGCTTACGTGCAATGCTGGAGAACTGGATTGGATACGTTGAGAGGATCGTTTTTCGCGGCGGTTGTTTCTTCGCCGCCGCATCTGCCGAGTTCGACAGTCGCCCCGGTCCGGTTCGCGACGAAATCGCAAGCCTTACCAAGGCGTGGTTGATTGCCTTAAAGGACGAGATCGCCTTCGCCCGCTCTTCGAAGCAACTGAGAAAAGACTCCGATCCTGTTCAGGTCGCCTTCGAACTCCATGCCTACGTTCAGGAAGCGAACTGGGCGTTCAAGCTCCTCAATGACAAATCTGCTTTCTCGCATGCTCGGCAGGCGATTGTCCGCTGCATCGAATCGGCTTCATCAAAAACAATCCCCGGAGATTCGGTGAAAGGAGCAAAGACTAATGAACCCAGAACATGACGAGCGTGCATGCTTGTTACGCAAAGCTCTCATCGGGAACGCGCTTTTTTCAACTCTGTCCGGGTTGACCATACTGTTTGCACAAGGCTGGGTGCTGCGGATTTTGGGTCTTCCCAGCAGTGTCAACCTCTTGGTTCTCGGAGCGGGACTGATCGTTTTTGCCGTCACGCTGATGATCAATGCTGGCAAGCGGCAGGTCAAGAAATCTGATGCTTGGATCGCAGTCTGCATGGACTTGGCGTGGGTGCTTGGCAGCTATGTTCTGATTTTCACCGTGTCCTTCAGCACGGAAGGAAAGTGGGTGCTCGGAGTCGTTGCAGAGCTAGTGTTACTCTTTGCCGTGTTGCAGTTCCTAGGCATTCGGCGAATCCAAAAGGGTAAGTTCTTTGAATAGAGATTGTGAAGGCAGCGCCAACGCAATGCTCTTGCCAAGTACGATTGACAGGTGTTCCTAGACGGGAGAAATCGTAGTTGATGTGCCCATCAGAACCCACAATTTCCTTCGTTGAACTGTTCGCCTACACCGACTATCTTGCGAATCGCTGGTTTGGGTACTTCACTGAGCATGGAGCCGCACTCGAAATCAACGTCGGTGGAAAGACAGGTACACTTCGCAATCTCGTTAAGCACATCGTCCAAGTGGAGGAGTTCTTTGCCAGCCGTCTGCTTGAGCAAAGACCAGCAGAGGATGAACCGGAATCTGCCGGGCTGGCACACCTGCTCCAGATGCACAACGACGCCAATCGCAAATTTGAAGCGTTCCTCAGGGCCAGCGGAGATGAGAAGCTTCACAGCACCCAAATGCTTGGAACCAGAAAAGTCTCGAATCGGAAAATATTGGCGCAAGCAGCACTGCACAGCGTGCATCACTGGGCGCAAGTTGCAATGGAAGTACGTCAGGCGGGCTTTCCCGCCGGGAAGCCGCAGGACTTCATCGTGACTGATGTTATGGAATGAGCGCTGAGGGTATGCCGTGGCACCGCGATCCATTTCAGCGAGTGACAGTGGTCTTGAGAGGCGATCTCCTCTCCATTGAGTATCGTGACGGAGGCGAGAGCCACCACGTTGAGGTCGCGCCGAGGCAAGTCGAGTGGGAGGAACCGAGCGCCCGTGTTCATCGGGCGGTGAATGTGTGCAAGCAGCCTTATGAGCAAGTCACGATTTTCCTGCTCGACCACCGGGATGCGGTCGCCCAACCGGGGGAAGAGTGGCAAGTTGCCGACACGCCACTCTGCATCACTCGCGAATCTTCGCACGAGCCGTAGTCAGTTCGGGTCGTTCCTCGCCTGCGGCAACCTCAGTCATTTTCCTGAAGTAGCTGCGTGCGAGGGTTAGGTTCGATGATCCCTCGGCGGCACGGGCTGCCCCGTAGAGTGCCTTGAAGCGATTGGGCGCAACCTTCAGTTCCGCGTGATGGTGAGCGAGTCCTTGGCTCTGTTATGGAGGAGAAAGAGTTCTGCCAGCATTGCGGGGACAATCGCGGCGTGATCACGTCTTTTTCCATAGTGTCTTCTAGCTCCGCTGCTGATCGCATCGTTGCCAGAGCGGCTGTTGTGTCCCCTCAGATCACCC
>Ga0306922_10002613_pt1 | contig 16762 bp, 17 predicted proteins | sample sta12Cox44000082_FD_203758 | JGI IMG/M metagenome (GOLD analysis project Ga0306922, IMG submission 203758) | Lab enrichment of tropical soil microbial communities from Luquillo Experimental Forest, Puerto Rico - statoxic.12C.oxic.44.000.082 (v2)... | ecosystem: Environmental > Terrestrial >... | reverse complement strand
GCGTCCCCGGCCCATCAGGTCCTCGACCTCCGGGCCGAAGGCCCAGAGGAAGATCATGTTGCCGATGATGTGTGACCAGCTGCCATGCATGAACATGGCCGTGAAAATCGTGATCCAGTGACGGCCTGCGGCGATGTCCGCGGGGACGAGCGACCAGTTCTTGACAAAGGTCTCGCCGCCGGCCAGCTCGAACACAAACATCAACGCGTTGAGCGCAATGATGCATGCGGTCACCACTGGAACGCGTGTGGGGCGCCGGGAAGCATCGGTCAGCGGGATCAACATCATGTGGTGATCTCCCGATCGTGAGCCCGGCGCCCCCTCGGTCTACGCGCCCAGCGCGCCGGCGATTCTCTTGACGCCCCTGCGCACCCTGAAGGCGAGCAGTACCAGGATGACCCCGAACGCAACGGCATAGAAAGCGATCAGCCAGAGGATCGTGAGCGCGCCCGTTCCGGGACGCGCAATCAGCAACCCACCGAAGACCACCGAAGCAATACCGGCCAGGGCGAGCCACACCTCGCCTTCAATCTGCCGGCGCAAGCGTATGGCGGCAACGATCTCCAGCAGGCCCGTGGCGATTGCCCAGATGGCAACGTAGTAGACCACGGCGAGCGCCGTCGCTTGTGGATTTTTGAACGTTAGGACGCCGATAACGATTCCGGCGAGGCCCACGAGCAGCAGTATCCACCAGTCATCGTTCTCCTTGCGTCCGCTCACGGCATTGGCAACCGCGATGACGCCATCGATGAACAGGATGACGCCCAGGGCCAGGGTCAGCGAGAGCAGCGAGATGCCGGGACGGGTGAACAGCACGATGCCGAACAGTATCCAGAACAACCCTCGCAGCAGAGTCATCCACCAGTATCGCGACAGAATGTCCGCAAGCATGACGACCTCCTTCGTGTTGTAGGCGTTGGTTGGAATCCGCACGGGTCGTTAGGTGCCAGTTTAACGCCTGAGGCCGTCGGGTTCGCAATGTTTCTCTCGTCTTGCAGCAGGGGACCGCGGCAATGACCGGCGACCTGACATGAGCGCTCCGCCCTCCCCCGCGCCCGCGTCGAAGCCGGCTCTGCGCCGGGCGCGCTGCTACACTAGGAGCTCGGGGTCGCCCGGCCGTCAGTGCCGGCGACCAGGCGGCGAAGCAGGCCGGCCCGCTCAGCCATTGAGCCAGGGAGAGGGTTGCCGTGAGCGATCTATCCGGTTTCCCCGTCACGAAAAAGTGGCCACCGCGGCACCCCGAGCGGCTGCAGCTGTATTCGCTGCCGACACCCAACGGCGTGAAGGTGTCGATCATGCTCGAGGAGATCGGGCTGCCCTACGAGCCGCAGCTGGTGGATTTCGACACCAACGATCAGGCGTCAGCGGAGTTCCGCTCGCTCAACCCCTACGGCAAGATCCCGGCGATCATCGATCCGGCGGGACCGGGTGGTGAGCCGCTGCCACTGTTCGAGTCGGGCGCGATCCTCGTCTACCTCGCGGAGAAGAGCGGGCAGTTTCTGCCGCGCGCGCCCGCGGCGCGCTACGAGACGCTGCAGTGGCTGATGTTCCAGGTCGGCGCTGTCGGCCCGATGTTCGGTCAGGTGGGTTTTTTTCACAAATTCGCCGGTTGCGACTACGAAGACAAGCGCCCGCGCGATCGCTACGTCGCCGAAGCGCAGCGCGTACTGCGCGTGCTGGAGGCGCACCTCGCGGCACGTAACTGGCTCCTCGGCGATGCCTACACCATCGCCGACATGGCGGTGTTTCCCTGGGTGCGCAACCTTGTCGGCTTCTACGGCGCCGGCGATCTGGTCGGCATGGCCGACTTCCCGCACGTGAGCCGTGTCCTGGCGGCGTTCATCGCCCGGCCCGCGGTGGCGCGCGGCCTGATGGTTCCACGGCGATGACCGCCAGCGCGGGGCGCAGGCGCGCGCACCATTGCGCTCCCGACACGGAGCAGGTGGGTTGCGGGGTTGCACCATGAGCAGCGGGGGCGCCTTTCGAGGCAAGGCCATTCTCATCACTGGGGCTTCCTCGGGTATCGGCGAGGAGCTCGCCGAACGGCTCGCGCAGCACGGGGCGCTGTTGACGCTCGCCGCGCGGCGGGCGGACGTGCTGTCTCGCGTCGCGGAGCGGATCGCCGCGGCGAGCGGCTCGCGCCCGCTCGTCATCGAGTGCGACGTGACACGGGATGGCGATGTCGAACAGGCGGTGTTGGAAACCGTCGACCAACGGGGCAAGCTCGACGTCGTCTTTGCCAACGCCGGCTTTGGCGTCGCGGGGCAGTTCGCGAAGCTCTCGCTCGCGGACTACCGTCGGCAGTTCGAGACCAATGTCTTCGGTGTGCTGCGCACGCTGTACGCCGCCCTGCCGGCAGTGACCGGCAGCGGAGGCCAGCTGGTGATCACGGGCAGCGTCGCCGGCTGGGTGGCGGCGCCCGGGGTGTCGGCGTACGCGATGAGCAAGTTCGCCCTGCGGGCGCTCGCCAATTCGATCACGCCGGAGCTGGCCCAGCGGGGCGTCGCGCTCACACTCCTCAGCCCGGGTTTCATCGAGAGCAACATCCGCCGTGTCGACAACCGCGGCGAGTTCCATGCGGATGCGCCGGAGCCGCTCCCTCCCTGGCTCATCGTGAGTCGCGCCGTCGCGGTGCGCCAGATTCTGCGTGCCGTAGCTCTCAGGCGGCGCGAAGCCATCATCACCGGCCATGGCCGGGTGCTCGTGGCGATGGAGCGCCTCGCGCCCTGGGTCATGCGGGCCGTCGGCAGACGCATTGCGTCCCGCGGCGGCGGCTACCGCTCGGAGCCCGTCTGAGGACCGCTTCCCGACAAAACAGGCCGTAGTTTCAAGTACTTGCCAAGCAGGGTGCGCGGTCAGCACGCCGCGCCGGCGCGGTGGCCCGGGAAACCGCTGCAGTAGTACTTCCACCGACAAGGCGTAAGATATTGTTGGCCAACTCCTGCCACCTCGAACCGTCAGGAAGGGAGAGATATGAGCACTGTCCTAGTCGCCGTATTCAACACCTACGAGACGGCTGAGCGCCTGCGCGTGACGCTGGTCCAGGACGGGTTCCCTACCGATCGTGTCGAGCTTACGGCCGCCCGCGAGTTGGGGCGGGCGAACCACGCGCCGGCGGATTCATTGCACGACAAGTGCGTCCAGTACTTCAACTCACTGTTAGGACGCGAGGACGAGCGGGAGTACCCCGAAGTGTTCGCGCAGTGTATCGAGAACGGCGGCGCGATCGTTACCGTGCTGCCGCGTGGTGCGATCGAGACCCAACGCGCGGCCGAGATCATCGATCAGGCTGATCCGGCGAGAGTTGTCGGACATGATCTTGGGAAATACGGCTGGGAGCGCGCGGCGGCCAAGCACGGGGGCTACTGGGTGCAGCACCTCTGGCTCGAGCACTCGCCCGACAGCGACTGCATCTATTGCCGTATGTTCCCGAGCAAGTCGCACTCGCACTGACCGCAGGCGCGCGCCGGACACGACGGCGCCTGCCGGAACGTAGCCCTACCTGGCGGCGTTCACCATGTAGTCGACGCCGTTGACGATCGACTGGTCGGCAAGGTCGATGCGGCCGCCCTTGGCTGGCATCACCCCGGATTTGCCTTGAAAGCCCTCGAGCGCGTGCTTGTGGAGAACCGCCGCGCCTTGCAGGAGGCGCGGCGCCCAGGCCGCTTTGTCGGCAAACTTCGGTGCGCCGGCAACTCCGGCACCGTGACAGGCGCTGCAGGTCGTGGTGTAGACCTGCTCGCCCGTCAGTACAGCCGGCGGGGCAGCCGGCGCCGGCGCTGCTGGGGCAGTGGCGTCGGGCTGGCGCACGCCGTTGTCCTTCCCCGCCACCGCCACGCTCGCCAGCGGGGCGATGCGCCCGGCGACCTGTTGCTGATACCCCGGGTCGTCTTTGCCCGGCCCGGGAGCGGCGCTGTTCGCCTCGTAACTGACGAACAGAACCATCCCGGCAAGAAAGCCCGCGAGCACCCCAACGGCCCTCATGAACCAATCGAGGAACCTGCGATCGTCGGCTGCGCTCATGACGGCCTCAACGCCTCGCTCAGTGCAGGAACGAGCCCAGGCGCGTGAGGAAAGTGTAGTCCCCTTCGATCGCCATGAGACCGATCAGCACCAGCAGGCACAGCGGCGGGATGAGAATCGCAAATTTCAGTGCCAGGCGCTCCCACGCCATGTGCATGAAGATGGCAACGATGAAACCTGCCTTCAGCAGCATGAAGATGATGATCAGCGTCCAGCGCAGATAGCCGTGCAGATGAAAGTAGTCGACCAGGTAGGAGAAAGTGCTGAAAACGAACAACAGTGCCCAGATCCACAGGTAGATCGCGACCGGGTGTTGCTGGCCTTCGGCGTGTTCGGGTGCGGCAGCTGCGTCCATGATCCCCTCACTACCAGAGATAGAAGAATGCGAAAATGAATACCCACACGAGATCGACGAAGTGCCAATACAGCCCCGTGATCTCGACCGTCTCATATGTTCCCTTGCGGTCGTAGAATCCGCTCCATACCCTCTTGGCGACGACGCACAGGAGCACCACACCCGCCGATACGTGCAGCCCGTGGAAACCGGTGATCATGAAGAAGCATGAGCCGAACTGCGCCGCGCCCAGGGGGTTCCCCCACGGACGAACTCCCTCGTGCACGATGAGCTTCGTCCACTCGAACGCCTGCATGCCGACGAACGTCGCGCCGAAGGCTGCCGTGATCAACATCAGCGCCGTGGTGTTGGCACGGTTGCGCCGGTAGCCCATGTTCACGGCCATCGCCATGGTCCCGCTGCTCGTGATCAGGACCATGGTCATGATGGCGATCAGGATCAGGGGAATGCGTTTACCGCCGATATCCAAGGCGAACGTATCGCTCACGTTCGGCCACGGCACGGTGGTCGACATTCGTACATTCATGTACGAGGTGAGGAAGCAGCTGAAGATGAAGGTATCGCTGAGTAGGAAGATCCACATCATCGCCTTGCCCCACGGAACAGGAAACGCACTCTTGTCCCGTGACCAATCGGCGACCACTCCCGGCAAGCCCGGGAGCGCTGAGGTGGATGCTTCGGTGGTGCTCACGCCATGTTCTGCCATATGGATTTGATCCCTGGATCAGGTGGACAACATCACCGCGAACAGGACCAGCCACACCAGCAGCAGGTAGTGCCAGTAGACGGTGCACAGCTCCACGCTCAGGCGCAGATCGATCACCTCCACGCCCGGCCGCCCCATGCGCACGACGGTGCGGCCCCATACGATCAGGCCGCCGAGCAGGTGCAGCCCGTGTACTGCGGTGAGCAGGTAGAAGAAAGCGCTCGCCGGGCCAGTCGCCACGAAATAGCCGGACGCCTGCAACTGGTGCCACGCCACGAGTTGCCCGGCGAGAAACGCCCAGGTGAGAACACCTGCCGCGATCAGCGCGATCCTCGTACGCTCCAGCTGTGCCCGCCTCACCGCGACGCGCGCCCACTGCATCAGGGCACTGCTGAGAATCAACACTGCGGTGTTCAACCACAGCACCCGCGGCATGCTGAGCGGCTGCCAGTCGCCGTGCGCATGCTCCATGCGCATCCAATAGGCGGAGATGAACAGCCCGAAGAGCGAGGTGATCACACCGAGCAGAATCGCCAGGCCGATCTTCGCGGGCGGCACCCCCGGGGCGATACTCGCCTCGACGTCTTCACCCGCTCCCGGGGTCTCCCACGGCTTGGCGGTCAGCCGGGTCGCCAGCAGCACCCAGACGACTACGCCCGCAATGAGGGCGACTACCGCAACCGGAAGACTCACCGCGCGGCCTCGGGCGCGAGTCCTGCGGGCGTCAGGGCGTCGGGCGGTTGATTCTGCGGTATGAAGTCCTCTTTGGCGCCCGGGACGCTGTAGTCATAAGCCCAGCGATAGACTACCGGCAGCTTTGCCCCCCAGTTGCCGTGCTTCGGTGGCGTGTCGGGCGTCTGCCATTCGAGCGTCGTGGCCCGCCAGGGGTTGCCGCCGGCCGGCTTGCCGTGTCTGAGACTCCAGATCAGGTTGAACAGGAACACCATCTGCGCGGCCGCGACGAACAGCGCCGAGATGGTGATCGCCGCATTCACCCACTGGGCCGACGGCGGGATGAAGTTGGTGCCGCCATAGGCGTAGTAGCGCCGCGGCACGCCGAGGATGCCCAGGTAGTGCATGGGCAGGTAAATCGCATAGGTCCCGAGGAAGGTCACCCAGAAGTGCAACCGGCCCAACGTGTCATTCAACATGCGTCCGGTGATCTTCGGGTACCAGTGGTAGATCGCCCCGAACACCACCAGGATGGGCGACACGCCCATGACCATGTGGAAGTGAGCGACGACGAAGTAGGTGGCCGACAGGGGCACGTCCACCGTTACGTTACCGAGGAACAGACCCGTCAGGCCGCCGTTGACGAAGGTGAAGATGAAAGCGATGGCAAACAGCATCGGGACGGTGAGATGAATGTCACCGCGCCACAGTGTGAGTACCCAGTTGTAGACCTTGATGGCGGTCGGAATGGCGATGATGAGCGTGGTGGTGGCGAAGAAGAACCCAAAGTACGGATTCATGCCGCTGACATACATGTGATGGGCCCAGACGACGAAGCTCAGGCAGCCGATGGCGAGAATCGCCCAGACCATCATGCGGTAGCCAAAGATATGCCGGCGCGCGTGCGTGCTGAGCAGGTCCGAGACGATGCCGAAGGCCGGCAGGGCGACGATGTACACCTCCGGGTGACCGAAGAACCAGAACAGGTGCTGGAACAGCAGCGGGCTGCCGCCACTGTGCGCGGGCGGTTGGCCCATGGAGACCACCGCGGGCAGGAAGAAGCTGGTTCCGAGGGTGCTGTCCAGCGTCATCATGACGGCGCTGACCAGCAAGGCGGGAAAGGCGAGGAGACCGAGGACCGTGGCCATGAAGATGCCCCACACCGACAGCGGCATGCGCAGCAGGGTCATCCCGCGGCAGCGCGCCTGCAGCACGGTCGTCACGTAGTTCAGTCCGCCCATGGTGAATGCGACGATGAATATCGCCAGCGACAGCAGCATGAACAGGATGCCCCAGGTCGCTCCCGGCGTACCGGGAAGAACGGCCTGCGGCGGGTACAGGGTCCAACCCGCGCCGGTGGGTCCGCCCGGCACGAAAAAGGCGGCCACCAGCACCAGCACCGCGACCAGGTATACCCAGTAACTCAGCATGTTCATGTAGGGGAAGACCATGTCCCGGGCGCCGCACATCAGCGGGATGAGGTAGTTGCCAAAGCCGCCGAGAAACAGCGCGGTCAGCAGGTAGATCACCATGATCATCCCGTGCATGGTGATGAACTGGTAATAGTTGTGCGGGGCGATGAGAGAGAAGGCGTGCGGGAACCCCAGCTGCAGGCGCATCAACACTGACATCACGAGCGCAACCAGGCCGATACCGATCGCGGTAATGGCGTACTGGATCGCGATGACCTTGTGGTCCTGACTCCAGATGTATTTCGTGACGAAGGTCTGCGGATCGTGCAGCGCGTGGTCGCGATCGGCGATTGCAACGTATGCCATTAACCTTTCCTCCTCCGCATCAAACCGCCGTGCCCTCCCGCCGGGCGGCCTGGCAGTGGAACCGCGCGAGCGGTCCCGTCAAAACGTGTGTACATAGGCAAGGAGATCATTGATCGCCCGCTCATCCGGCAGAATCTTCGCCATGTGCACCATCTGCGCACCGTAGAAGTCCTGCGGATGGGTGCCGCGAATACCCTGCTGGAAATCCTGCAGCTGTCGCGCCAGATACCAGTCATCCCGGTTCGCCAGCCGCGGAGCATTCGTCGACCAGACGCCCTGGCCGGCGGTGCCGTGGCAGCCAGCGCAGGTCGTGTAGAGGGACTTGCCTCTGGCGGGATCCCCGGCAAGCGTGGACGGCGGGCGTCCATCAGGCAGTGTCTCGATATAAGCCACGACATTGGCTATCGCCGTGTCGTCGGTCAGCGTCGCGGCGATCGGCAACATCGGTTTTGCATAGATGTCCTTGGAGTCCGAGCCGCGGATTCCCTCCTTGAAATACCGCAATTGCCTCGCCAGGTACCAGCCGGCCTGGCCGCTCAGCTTCGGGGCGTTCAGCGTCCGGTTGCCCTCCCCGCGGGGCCCGTGACAGGCGGCGCACAGCCCATAGCTCGCCTGGCCTGCCGCGGCATTGCCCACCGGCCGGGCGCGCGTGGCTGCGAAGGTCGGTTGAGTGGATAACCATGCCTTGAACGCCCCCTCCTCTTCCACCACGACGCGGCCGCGCATGGCGAAGTGCCCCAGGCCGCAGAGCTGCTCGCAGAGGACATCGAATTGCCCGGTGCGGGTGGGGGTGAACCAGAAAAAGGTCACCATGCCCGGCACCATGTCCATCTTGACCCGGAATTGCGGCACGACCCACTGGTGATTGACGTCTTTGGCGCGCAGCAACAGCTTGACCGGCTTGTTGATGGGCAGATGCAGCTCAGGGCTCGATACCAGGATGTCATCGGCGCCGCGGGGGTCCTTGGGATCGATGCCGAACGGGTTATCCGGGGTGATGAGCGTGGCATCGGTGGTGCCCAACACGCCGTCGCGCCCGGGAAAGCGGTAGCTCCAGGTCCACTGCTGGCCTACCGCCTCGACGACCGCCGCGTCCTGGGGGACGGTGACGAACTTGGCCCATACGAACAGGCCCGGTGCCAACATTGCCGCGACGCCCACTGAGGTCAGCACGGTGAGCCACCACTCGAGCTTTTTGTTCTCAGGTGCGTACGCGGCTCGCTGTCCCTGGCGATGGCGGTAGCGGTAGATCGCAACGGCCATGAACAGGTTGACGGCGACGAAGACGATGCCGGTGACCACGAACGTGATGTTCACGGTGTCGTCCATCATCTTCCAGTTGGATGCGATCGGGGTAAACCACCATGGACTGAGGAAGTGAAACAGGATCGTTCCAACAACCAATACCAGCAGGGCGACTGCCATTGCCATCCATCAGTCCTCTTGTACGAGTTCGCCTCTCCACTGAGGAGAGTCCGCGCTGCGCTGCACCGCACTGAATGGATTGAGGAAATGCCGGTCAATGGCGGCGAGTTCTGCTTCCCGATGCCGGCTGCGCATCATCGTGCGGACCGCCGCCTCCTCATCCCGCGGGGCATAAATCAGGATGAGATACCAGCCACGCTCGATGTCATCGTGGAAGCCGGCGAGCTTCCGGTTTTCGCTTGCGATGCCCGTCAAGCCGCCTTCCCAGGCGCCGAACAGCATCGCCACCACAACCGTTGCGAAGTAGACGATGCGCGGAACAGCGGGACCGAACGGCTGGAAATACAGCAGTAATCCGACGCCGATCACTCCGGCGATTGAGCCGATCGCGGCACCGATCAGCCCGTCGCGAATGAGATCCAGCGTCTCGAGATAGTTGCTGGAATGTATGTGCTCTTTCTGCAGCCCGGCCTCGTCCTTGCTGATGACGTGCACCAGGAAATCACTGACGCCAGCCGCCCGCACATCATCGGAAATTCGCCGGGTGCTCTCTAACGTGCGAGCGAGGTAGTAGAGGCAGTTCATCAGCGGGCGCTCCACGCGTCGCCGGCCTTCCCGGCTCGGTTCCCGCGGCCGCCAGCGCTGGCCGCACGCGGACGCGACCGTGCCGCTGTGGGGCTTCGCAGGGATTCACTGGCACGAGGATGGGTGTCGCGCCGCCGTCGGGCGTGGACCTGCCCGACAGGTGGGTGCTGTAGCGCCGTTCGGGCTCTCGATCGATGACCGAGCACGGTTCTGGCCCTGAATTCGTACGCGCAAAAGCCTCCGGCGGATGGAGACATCTCCACTCCGCCAAAGACTTCACCAACTTCAGCTTCTCACAAGAATCGGGGCTTTGGAAGAACGTCACCGCTGCCGGGTGGAGAGGGCGCTGCGACCGCGCAAGGTCTTGATTCGAGCGTGTATTGGCCGTCCCTGGCGGGGCCTTCGGTTACCTTCCGCGTCCCAGGACCCAGGCCCAGATGCCAAAGCCGAGGAGGGAAATGGCGACAACCGCGAAGGGCAGCGGCGGCAGCCAGATGGGCACCGTATGCAGATGGGAGGAACTGACAACTGCCGCGACCACTGCCGCAAGTGCCACACCAAAAAAGACTCCGAGAGCCAGATTTGGCTGCCTGCGCCAGGCAAAGCCCCAGAGGGCGACGAACAGCACGAGACCGCTCAGTTGCAGCCAGGTTGCCATGGGCGAAAAATCTAGCAGAACGCGGGAATCCTGGCGACCTCCGCGGCGTTCGTGGCGAGCCCGTGCCTAGTGTGCCTCCGGAAGCCAGCGCACATCCTGCTGCATCTGCGCCGTGACCGCATCGAGGTTGGCGCCGCCCCGCGTCAGCACTGCGATGCTGCCCGGCGGCGCCGGCACGATCACCCCGCTCATGCCCTGCTCGTTGAAGGTGCGCCGCCCGCTCACGGGCTGGTTGCGCAGGATCATCACCGTCACCGGCCCCTGCGCGGTTTGCACCACGAGGTGTGGCACGTAGTGACCGCGGAACCAGCAGCTTTGCGCGTAGGTGATGCGGTCGGAGGTGATGTCGAGCCTGACGCCGGCGGAACGCAGCGCGCCATCGACGCTGCGTGCGTCGCCCTGCTGCCGCGCCAACCAGCTCTCGGGCTCTTCCTGCACGTGCGCCACCACCTCGCGTGCCAGCGTGTCACTCGGGCGCAGCGCCCACACCGCGAGCACCGCCAGCAGGGCGAGCAGCACGCTCGCCGCCAGCGCCCACGGCCGCCAGCTCGCGGTGAATCGCGCCGTGACCGCCGCGGCCGGTGGTCGTTCCAGAGCGCGACGGATGTTGGCATCGAGAGTACGCACTTCCGCGCGGAACTGCCGGCAGGACTCACAGTCCTGCAGGTGCTGCTCGAGCTCGGCAGTGCTGTTGCCGGGATCAGCGCCGATCTGCAGCCGTGCCTGCTCGCAGCTCACGTCGCCCCCTCGCTCGTGGATACGTCCGGAGCGGGCGACATGCCACAGAACGCGCGCAGCTTGTTGCGCGCGCGGAACAGTCTTGTCAGCACGGCGGTCGAGGACAACGCCAGCTCGCGGGCGATCTCCTCGGTGGAGAAGCCGCCGAGAACCTGCAGCAGGAGTGGCTCGCGGTATTCAATCGGTAGCTTCATGATCGCATTGCGCAGAGTGAACAGATCGCCCTCGGGGTCAGCCGCTTTTGCGGGCGCCTGACTCTCGAGTGCCTCATCGAGCGGGACCAGCTCGAGACGCTTGCGCTCGTAGAGCCGCGCGTGCTCGCGCCGCACAATGGTGAGCAGCCAGGCGCGCGCGGCACCCCGGTCTTTCAGGGTGTCGCGGGATCGCCAGGCCCGCAGCAGCGACTCCTGCACGATGTCCTCCGCCAGTGAGCGGTCCCGTGCCAGCCAGTGGGCGAAGCGCAGCAGATCCGGGCGCATCGACTCGAACAGCTGAGTGACCGATGCCTGCGGGTCCGCTCCGGACAGCCGCTCACCGATGGAGGAGACCGGGGATTCGGGCCGAGAATTGCGCATGGTCGCCTGGCGTAGGTAAGCGGGGATTATATGCGTGGCTGCGGGCGTTCCTGGCAATATCGCGTCCAACCGCCCGGTCTTCTCGCCCAACCGAGCCGACCGTGATCGACAGAGAACAGGAGTGTCCGTGAGATTTCTCGTGCAATGGCTCATCGACTGGCCGCGGCGCGCCGCCGCGCCCCTCGCCTGGCTCGCGCCACTGTTCGCGCGCATCACCGTCGGCTATGTGTTCCTGCTGAGCGGCTGGGGCAAGCTCCACAACCTCGCGCAGGTCACCGAAAACTTCACCGGCTGGGGCATTCCTCACCCGCGCGTGCTGACACCCTTCGTGTCGGGAGTTGAATTCTTCGGAGGCCTGTTCCTGCTGCTCGGCTTCATGACGCGCATCTCTGCCGGCGCGCTCGGTATCGTCATGGTCGTCGCCATCCGCGCAGCGAAGTGGGCCGATGTCGATTCGCTCGAGACGCTGCTCGGCTTCGACGAGTTCGAGTACCTGGCGCTGTTCCTGTGGCTGGCGATCGCCGGCCCGGGCGTCGCGTCGGTCGATGCGTGGCTGCAGCGCTGGTACGACCGCGGCAGTGGCCGGGGCGGCGCCGCGGTGAAGACGGCGGCATTCGTCTGAGCCGCAAGGGCCCCGGCGCTCAGGGCGGCACGCCGTCGAAGAAATCAACCACACCGGTCTCGAGCGAGTACTCCGCACCGACCACGAGCAGCCCGTCGCTCTGGATGAGCTGCTCGAGCAGTTCCGAGCCGTGGCGCAGGTGATTGGCCGACATGCGGATGTTGGCGCGCACCGCCTGCTGCTCGAGCGTCCGCTGGTCGCGGGGCGGAGCGTGCTCGAGCAGGCCCTCGACGGCCGGGCGAATGCGGTCGACGATGGAGCGCAGGTTGCGCGACTGCTCGCGCGAGGGGCGCGCGAGCTGCTCGAGCGTGGCGTGGATCGCGCCGCAGCTGGAATGGCCGAGTACCACCACGAGGCGCGTGCCGAAGGCCGCAGCCGCGAACTCGACGCTGCCGATCTGTGACGGCGCGACGATGTTGCCGGCCACGCGGATGACGAACAGGTCGCCGAGTCCCTGATCGAAGACGATCTCGGCGGGCACGCGCGCGTCCGAGCAGCCGAGCACGATGGCGAACGGTTCCTGCCCGGCCGGCAGCTTGCGGGGCCGCGCGCGCGCGGCGCCCGCCTCGAGCCCGGACTCGCTTTCGAGCCCCAGCTTGCCGACGAAGCGCCGGTTACCTTCGCGCAGCGCCGCCAGGGCCGCGCGCGCCGGGATCATCGCCATCTAAAGCCCCCGCGACGGTGAGCGGGTCAATATACCCGACCCGAAAGATCGCGGCGGCTGTCGCCGTGCGACGGCAGGTCCCGACCGGTCACGGCTTGCCTCAGCGCCGGCGGCGCGTGCCGCGAGTCGGCTGCGCCTCGAGCGGGTTCTCCGGCCAGTAGTGCTTGGGGTAACGGCCGCGCAGGTCCTTGCGCACCTCTGCGTAAGCGCCGCGCCAGAAGCTTTGCAGGTCGCGCGTCACCTGCACCGGGCGCTGTGCCGGCGACAGCAGTCGGAAGGTGACGGGCACGCGATTGCGCCCGAGCAGTGGCGTAGCGGCGAGGCCAAACACCTCCTGCAGTCGCACGGCCACGAGCGGCGCACTGTCATCGAGATAATCGACGCGCACGCGCACACCACCCGGCAGCTCGAGGTGCGTGGGAGCCCACTCGGCGAGCTGACGCTGTTGCGCGAAACTCAGCCAGGCGCGCAGCGCCTCTCCAGGCGGCACGGCAGTGAGATGCTCGCGGCGCGTGACACCCTCGAGCCACGCAGCGAGCCAGAGGTCGAGCGACTCGAGCAGCGCCGCATCGGACACCGCCGGCCACGCCGCAGCCTCCGCCGTGCCGGCGAGCTCGCGGCGCACGAACTCGATGCGCGCCTGCAGAGTGCGTGCCTCACGGTCCCAGGGCAGTGCGTCGATGCCAAGCTCGCGCAGGCCGCTGAGCATCGCAGCGCGCGCCGCATCCGCGGAGAGCGTCGCGAGCGGCTTGTCCTCCAGCACCAGGCCATCGAGCTCGAGCGTGCGCCGCGCGAGCACTGCCTGATCGCGCGAGCTCCATGCGACCCGCTCGTGGCGGCGGAGACGGTCGGCAAAGTGCTCGAGCAGCTGTCCTCGCTCGAGCGGCGCGGCGAGCAGGATGCGTGCGTCGCGCTCGCGATCATCGAGGTCCACGGCGACAATGAATTCCTGCCGCGCAAGTGCCTGCGGCCCGGCGAACGCCGCGCCGCGGCCGTTGGCGAGCGTATAGCGGCCTTCGCCCCCCGGCCGCCGTCGACCGATGCGGTCCGGGTAGGCGAAGGCGAGCAGCAGCCCGGCATCGACCGCCGCGGCGCCGTGTTCGCCTTCCGCCCGCGCCTCGCGCGCCAGCGCGCGCTCGAGCTCGCGCGCCGCCCGCCGGACACGCTCGAGCGAGGAGCGCGCCGGGCCATGGCGCCGCTCCGTGCCGCTCAGCATCTCGAGCCGCGTGCGGACATCCGCATCGTGCACCTCACCCGTGCCACGCAGCAGATCGCGCTCGGAGAGGAGTGCGGCGAGTTGCGCGGCGAGCGCTACCGCGTCCAGCCGCTGCGCCCGCAGCAGCATGTGCGCGAGCCGCGGGTGCACGGCCAGCCGCGTCATCGCCTGTCCGTGAGGATTGATGCTGCCGGCGCCATCGAGCGCCCCGAGAAGCTGCAACAGGTCACGCGCACTCGCGAGCATCGCCGGCGGCGGCTCGTCCAGCCAGGCGAGCTGCCGCGCCTCGCGCGCTCCCCAGCGGGCGAGATCCAGGGCGAGCGGCGCGAGATCGGCATCCAGGATCTCGGGCGGAGTGAAGGCGGCGAGCGCGGCGTGCGCGCCTTCGCTCCAGGCGCGGTAGCAGACACCGGGCCCGGTGCGGGCGGCGCGGCCCTGGCGCTGCTCGGCGGAGGAGCGCGAGATGCGCTGCGTCTCGAGGCGGCTCATGCCGGTGACCGGATCGAAGCGCGCACGCCGCATCAGTCCCGAGTCGACCACCACGCGCACGCCGGGAATGGTGAGGCTCGTCTCGGCGATGTTGGTCGCGAGCACCAGCTTGCGCATGCCGCGGGCCGCCGGCGCGAGCGCCGCCTCCTGCGCCTCGGCGCCGAGCTCGCCGTAGAAGGGCAACACGGCCACGCCTTCGGGGCCTGCGCCCTCGAGAAGCGACTGCACACGGCGGATCTCGCGCGCGCCGGGCAGGAACACGAGCACATCACCCGGCTCCTCGCGCAGAGCCCGCAGCGCGAGCTGCGCGATGAGCTTCTCGGCCGAGTGCGTGGCGCGGGCCCCGGCGGTGGCGGGCAGGAGCGGCGGGCCCTTGCCCGCGTAGCGCGTCTCGAGCGCAAAGGTGCGGCCGGCCGCGCTCACCCGCGGTGCAGCGCCGAGCAGTTGCGCCACGGCCGCGCCATCGAGCGTCGCAGACATGATGAGCACGCGCAGCTCAGGTGTGAGCGCTGCGCGCGCATCGAGACACAGCGCGAGCCCGAGGTCTGCCTGCAGGCTGCGCTCGTGGAACTCATCGAAAATGACCGCGGCCACTCCTTCGAGCGCCGCATCCTCCTGCAGCAGCCGGGTGAGCACGCCCTCGGTCACAACCTCGATGCGCGTCGCGCGCGAGACGCGCGTCTCGAGCCGCATGCGGTAGCCGATGGTGCCTCCGGGACTCTCGCCGAGGGTTTGCGCCATGCGCACGGCCACCGCGCGCGCCGCGACCCGGCGGGGCTCGAGCAGCAGCAGGCGCTTGCCCTGCGTCCACTCCTCATCGAGCAGCGCCAGCGGGACGACCGTGCTCTTACCCGCGCCCGGCGGCGCTTCGAGCACTGCGGCGGTGTGCGTCCTCAGGGCATCGAGCAGCGCCGGCAGCGCTGCATCGATCGGCAGCCCGGATCTCACCAGATGCGCACGCGCTCATCCGCCGGCAGGTAGAGCTTCTGTCCAGGGCGCACGTCGAATGCGCTGTACCAGCGGTCGATGTTGCGCACCACGCCGTTGATGCGGAACTGCGCCGGACTGTGCGGGTCGCTCGTGACCTGCGAGCGCAGGTTCTCGTCGCGCTGCTTCTCGCGCCACAGCTGAGCCCAGGAGAGGAAGAAGCGCTGGTCACCGGTCAGGCCGGCGAGAACCGGGGCCGGCTTGCCGTGCAGCGAGCGGTGGTACGCATCGTTGGCGACCGACAGGCCGCCGAGATCGCCGATGTTCTCGCCGAGCGTCAGGCGGCCGTTGACATTGAGCCCGGGAAGCACCGTGTAGGTATCGTATTGAGCCGCCAGCCGATCGACGCGCGCGTGGAAGGCATTGGTGTCCTGCTGCTGCCACCAGGTGTGCAGCACCCCGCGCGCGTCGGACTTCGAGCCCTGGTCATCGAAGCCGTGGCCCATCTCGTGGCCGATCACACCACCGACCGCGCCGTAGTTGACCGCGGCATCCGCGTGCGGATCGAAGAAGGGCGGCTGGAGGATGGCGGCCGGAAACACGACTTCGTTGAAGGTGGCGTTGTAGTAGGCGTTGATGGTCTGCGGCGTCATGCCCCACTCACCGCGGTCGGTGGGTCCACCGAGCTGCTTGAGCTGGCGCTGCCACTCGAAGCTCTCGGCGCGCTCGACGTTGCCGAAGGCGTCGCCGGGCTTGATCGTGAGCGCCGAGTAGTCGCGCCACTTGTCCGGGTAGCCGATCTTCGGGTGAAAGGCCGCGAGCTTCTCCAGCGCGACTTTCTTCGTCGCCGCCGACATCCACGGCAGGTTCTCGATGTGCTGCCGGTAAGCGGCGCGCAGATTCTCCACCAGCTCGAGCATCTGAGCCTTGGAGGGCGGCGGGAAGTAACGCTGCACGTACAGCTCGCCCGCCGCCTCCCCGAGCGCACCGTCGACGGCGCTCACCGCACGTTTCCAGCGCGCCTGTTGCTGCTCCTGTCCGTGCAGGGCACGGCGGTAGAAGTCGAACACCTCGTCGTCGAAGGCCTTCGGCAGCACATCGGCGTTGCCGGCGAGATAGTGGTAGGTGAGGTACGCCTGCCAGCGCTCCACCGGCGTCTTCTCGAACAGAGCCGCGAGCGCCTGCACGGCGTCGGGCTCGCGCACGATGAAGCGCGGCTGCGCCTCGAGTCCCGCCCCGGTGAGCAGCGCCGGCCACGGCAAGCCGGGTGCGAACGCGGCCAGCTCCTCGCGTGCGTGCGGATTGTAGGTCAGGTCGCGCTCGCGGCGC
>Ga0306922_10002609_pt1 | contig 16775 bp, 20 predicted proteins | sample sta12Cox44000082_FD_203758 | JGI IMG/M metagenome (GOLD analysis project Ga0306922, IMG submission 203758) | Lab enrichment of tropical soil microbial communities from Luquillo Experimental Forest, Puerto Rico - statoxic.12C.oxic.44.000.082 (v2)... | ecosystem: Environmental > Terrestrial >... | reverse complement strand
GCGATCCGCACTACCATCTCGTCCAGATGCCATCGATCGCTCGGCCGCGGACGATGCCGTTGCAGCCGCCGCGCGATCACCGGTCCGAACTTGAGCACCCAGCTCCGTACCGTTTCGTAGGAAATGTTGAGCCCACGCTCGGCGAGGAGGTCCTCAACGTCTCGATAGCTCAGCGTGAAGCGCAGGTAGAGCCACACAGCATGCTGGATGACAACTGGCGGAAAGCGGTGGCGGCGGTATGAGATTTCAACCATCGCGCCAGCCTACCCGCGACCTCACTCCCAAGCCAGCCAGTTAACCTGACAAAGCCCTCCGGGTGGTTCACTGCCGCCGCCGTGTAAAAATCGTGACGCGATGATTGCCGCTCTCGACGAGCGATCGAGCCCCCTTTTCGCAACCTCGGTTCCATTTGGCGGATGTGTGGATACCGCCCTCATTGGCGTTTTAAAAGGTTGAACTTTGGTGGGACTTCAAGATCACCGCCCTTGCTGCATTGATGTTGGCCATCAACTCAGCATTGCGAGGATTGCGATCGGGATGGTATCGCTTCGCAAGAGCAAAATAGCTGTTCCTGAAGTCATCCCGGGTCATGAACTCGACATTGACCCCTAAACGACGGAACAGGGCGAGAGCTTCGGCGAGAGACAATGCTATAACACTTTTCATTGGTGTCGATGGACAGATTAGTGCTGTTGCCTTAACATTTAACTAATTAACATATATTAAGTTCACTTTACCTCCAAAAGATTAAATCGTTAATTTCATCGCTATTAATCATCATTTGTCTTGGTTTCAAGTAAAATCCGTGTCATCACCGCGGGCGGCAGGAGCGCATTGCCAAGCCTGTCATACACCAACTCTGAAAAGGATCTTGTTCCCATGCGTAATCTCGTTGAACGTTTTTCCAAGGACGAGCAGGGCGCGGCTCTGGTCGAGTACGGCATGCTCGTCGGCCTGATCGCCGTCGTGTGTATCGCCGCGGTCACCGCCCTCGGGGTACGGGTCGAGGCCGTGTTCACCACGATCACCGCGGATCTCGCCGCGGCCTAGCCGGCCCCGCTTGACCCACTTGGGATGGAAGCGGGTCTGACCCGCTTCCATTCCACCCTGGAGTTATATTATGCACATAATTTCAGACGTTTTGATCCCGAATATACTGCAAGCAACAATTGTGTTTGTTGGGATTGTTCTCTTTGTCGCCGCTGCATATGGCGACATCAAGTCCCTCCGCATTCCAAACAAGTTGGTTATCGCGGTTGCAGTACTTGGCGTTTTACGTCTGCTCGTGATCGGCGATCTAAATTTCGCACTCTATACAGTCTGCACCAGTGCCATCGTTTTCATCGTGACCTTCCTGCTGTTCTGGCGCGGTATCCTCGGCGGCGGCGATGTCAAGCTGCTGAGCGCGACGGTATTACTGGTCGGCTACCACCATCTGTTTCCATTCCTATTGCTAATGGGTATTTGCGGTGCGTTCATCTCGCTCGCGGTACTCTTTATCCGCAACCTTCTCCCGCTTTGGCTCGGGCCGCGGCTCGCGGTGCTCGTACCACCGGCGCGACTGGTTGTGCCATACGGTGTTGCGATTGCCGCTGCTGGCAGCGTGATACTGCTGTTCCAATCCTCTCTTATCGGGTGATGCTGTGAAAAAGCCAGTTGTAGCTACGGTCTTTGTTCTCTCAGTTGCCGGTGCCGGCTTTGCAGCCATACATATGTTGGCACCGAAAACCGGCGCGGCCACGCCAAAGGCCGAAATCCTCTCCAGCACCATGCCACTCTCGGCAGGCACCCTACTGCGGGCACAGGATGTGACTTGGCAGGGGGTCGCCGAGACGGAAACTGGTGAAGTTGTGCGCCCCACTGCCACCGTATTGGCAACCAAGCCGGAACTCGATGAGCAGATGCGAACCAGCGTCTATGGCGCGGTATTGCGGCATCCGCTTCAGGCTGGCGCACCGATCCGGCGTGACGATATTGTCACGCCGGGCGATCGTGATTTCCTCCAGGTCGTCCTTACACCGGGCGAGCGAGCGATTGCCATCCCGGTCGCTATGGGAGGGGCCAGCACCGGTCTCTTGTCTCCTGGCGATCGTGTAAATGTCATTCTGACGCAGAATTTTAAGAACGACAACAATCAAGACTTGAAAAACACGCCATTGACCCGGCGCTCGGTCAGCGAAACGGTCGTCGAGAATCTTCGTGTCTTGGCCATCGATGCGCCTCCCGCTACTGGTCCTGCCAATGCCGCCAATGCCGCCAATGGTAATTTTGGCCGCACTGTCACGTTGGAAGTGACTGATGCTCAGGCCGAACAAATCAATGTCGCGACCGAACTCGGCAAATTGTCGTTGACCTTGCGTGGTGTTGGCCAACCCGCAAGCAGCATGCTCGTCTCTGCTTCGTCACCGCCAGCACCAATCGATGGGGCGGAGAAGGTTAAGCCGCAGTGGGCGGGTGATGTGTCGCCGGCCCTAACCGGTGCCATTGTCGAGAAGCCAGTGGCGGTTGCTCCGCTTCCGGTTGTCGTATTCCACGGTGGTCCCTGCAAGCAGATAAACGATTGCAGCGGTGATAAAGCAACGCGCATCGTCAAAGTTGACTGAAATCGACTGACAGATTTGGGAGTATTGACAATGGATACGATCATGACTGACATCGAACCCCTCGCACTTCTTGCCCCACAGCCGCTCACTGCTGTACAGGTTGCGGCTGGTCGCCCCCCACTGATGGCCTTTGTGCTCGATGCGGAAACCGAGCGGGCATTGCAGGAATCCTCGGTACTGACCGGTCGCGGTGTGATCATGCGGGGCGGTATCGCCAAGGCGATCGAACACCTTAGCGAGCAGCGTTCGCCGCATCTCTTGATCGTCGATATCAGCGGCATCGATCTACCGCTGTCACAGATCCACATCCTCGCCGATGTCTGCGAGCCGGGCACCACCGTCGTTGCGGTTGGCGATCGGAACGATGTCGGCCTCTATCGCGATTTGCAGGAGGCCGGGGTCAGCCAGTACATTGTCAAGCCATTGACCCGCGAGTTGCTGGTAAAGGCGCTCAGCCCGAAGCCGGTTGTCAGCGATATTACGAGACCCGGCCTAAAGCTCGGGAAAATGGTGTCGTTCGTCGGTGCTCGTGGTGGTGTCGGTACGACAACACTCGCCGGCAATCTGGCATGGCATCTTGCCAACCGTCAAGCTCGCCGGGTCGTCCTTGTCGATCTGGATCTCCAGCATGGCGATTGCTCACTTCTATTCAATCTGAATGCGCTACCGGGGTTCCGCGATGCCATGGCGAACCCGCTGCGGCTCGATCACCTGTTGCTCGATCGCCTCATGGCGCAGAGTGGTGAGCGGCTGTTCGTATTGGGCGGCGAAGAGTCGCTGCACCACAATCTGCAATTCACCGCGGCTGCAATCGACGCATTATTCTCGGCGCTGCGGTCCCAATTCCATTATGTCGTTGTCGATGTGCCTCGCATAGCAGCGCCGGCTTATCGGCGGGCATTGGAAATCGCCGATCGCCGCGTGATCGTGGTTGACCAGACCATGCGGGCAATGCGCGACGCGGTGAGGGTGGCAAAGATGTTTGAATTGCCCGGCATCGAACAATCAGTTGAACATCGCAATATGTTTGTCGTCAACCGGGTGGGTGAGGTTGGCCAGCAGCATGCAGTGGCCTTGAAGGATGTACGGGCCGTTTTGCAAGCTCAACCGACAAGTCTGATCCCGTTCCTACCGAACTTGGTGACGCCATCGGCCCATAAGGGGCTGGCTGCGGCCAGTAAACGGGGCAAATTCGCCGATGCGGTTGACATACTGGCAACGGAACTTTCAGGCCGTAAGCGGCGGAAATGGTATCAGTGGAGCGCCAAGTAATGGATACGGTTTTGACGGGCGGTTTTGGTCGCCGGGTTGTTGAGTCTGAGTCCAGAGATCTTACGCTGGTTCCCGAGCTTTCAATACTCCCGGGATCACAGGTCAATCTAGCTGGGCGGGATGATCTCAAAGAGCGAGTTCGCGCGGCGCTGATGTCGCGGATCGACCCTGCGGTTGCGGGGCGCATTCCACGCCAGAGGTTGCGGGCGGAAGTCGCACTCTTGGTGAGCGCCATAGCGACCGAGGAAAAGGTTCAGCTTAACGAGGCCGAGGAAACTGCCCTCGCCGTTGAGTTGACCGATGATATGGTCGGTCTCGGCCCGCTGGAACCGCTGCTTCAGGATGACAGGGTTACCGATATCCTGGTCAACGGACCCTATGACGTCTATGTCGAACGCACCGGCAAGCTGGAAAAGACCAATGCCCGGTTTCGGGATGCCCAGCATGTAGTCCATGTCTCTCAGCGCATTGCTACTGCCGTTGGGCGTCGTATTGACGAGGCCAGTCCACTGGTGGATGCTCGTCTCGCCGATGGCAGTCGTGTCAACATCGTTGTACCACCATTGTGTCTGAATGGCGGCACGATTTCGATCCGCAAATTTTCCAAGCAGAATCTCACGCTCGACACAATGGTTCGCCAGGGCAACCTGTCGGAGCAGATGGCACAGTTCCTCGATCTTGCGGCGCGTTGCCGGGTCAATATCCTGATTTCGGGCGGCACCGGCTCTGGCAAGACAACGCTGATGAACGCGGTGTCGCGCCATATCGACAGCAACGAACGTATTATCACAATCGAAGATGCGGTCGAGCTACGGCTACAGCAGCCGCATGTCGTGCAACTGGAATCCCGGCCTCCCAATATCGAAGGGGTTGGTGCGATACCTCAACGCGAACTCGTCCGCAATGCACTGCGGATGCGGCCTGATCGCATAATCGTCGGCGAGGTTCGCGGCAACGAAGCCTTTGACATGCTTCAGGCAATGAACACCGGTCATGACGGCTCGATGTCTACGATCCACGCCAACACGCCACGCGATGCACTGTTCCGGCTCGAAAACATGGTCCTGATGGCGGCTCACAACCTGCCGCTACGGGCACTGCGAGCGCAGATCGCCAGCGCCATCAATATCATTGTGCAGATCGAGCGTATGCGTGATGGTATCCGCCGCGTCGAACGAATTTGCGAGATCGGCGGCATGGAGGGTGAGATCGTCAGCACTCGCGACATCTTCACCTTCCAATACAAGGGCGAAGGTTCTGATGGGTGCCTTCAAGGCATCTTTGAGTCGAGTCGCCTGCGTCCGGATCTCGCTACCAAAGCGGCACAATACGGGCTTGACCGACAGGTGCTCGAATCTGTTGGCATTGGGTTGCACACGGTAGGCTGATATGACGAACCAGCTTTTGCTTCTTCTGTTCGCAGCACCGGTTCTTTCTGGCCTGTTGCTCTTGCGGGTGATGCGGTCTGATCGCCGCCGACAATTTGCTCAGCAGCGATTGCACGCATTGACACTAGGAAGGGAGGGCGGCCGCGCTGAACCACCGCCATCTCTGGCCCGAAAGGTGCGAAGCGCCACATCATCATCCCTTCAACTACCCCGCCGACTCAGTGCTGCTCTCGACGCTGCTTTTGAGGCAACTGGTAATAAAATCGGATTGCTGCATCTTATGATCGTTGCACTTGTTGCAGCGATTATCGTTATGCTGCTCACCAGTGCCATTTTGCAGCTTGATCCAATAGTCGTGGTTTTGTCTGGGGTTGTGTCGGGAGCGGGAGGGCCAGTTCTCTTGTTACAGTGGGCGCGATCCCGCTACCAAAACCGTTTCCTTGACGTGTTTCCAGACGCTCTTGATTTGATCGGACGGGGGGTCAAGGCCGGATTGCCGGTGAATGAGGCATTGGCAGTGGCGGGTCGTGAGATTGCCGATCCAGTCGGAAGTGAGTTGCGGCGCGCTCTCGATCAGGTTGAAATTGGCGTCCAGATGATTGATGCGTTGCAGGAGATGGCCAAGCGGATTCGTGTTGCCGATTTCCGGTTCCTGGTTGTCACGTTGGCATTGCAGGCCAAGACTGGCGGCAGCCTCGCGGAAACGTTGGGCAATCTTAGCGGCGTGATTCGTGCGCGCAAGGCACTTCGGCTTAAAGCCAAATCACTGTCATCGGAAGCTAAGGCTTCGGCATCAATTTTGGCACTCTTACCCTTTTTGGTCGGCGGGGCGATGTATGTATTCAACCGGGATTTAACCTCTGTGCTGATTACCGATCCTCGGGGGCGTTTTATGGTGGGCGTTGCATTTCTCAGTCTCATCGCCGGTTTGACAACAATGGCCGTAATCATCAGGAGAGCAGTTCGATGAACAATTTCACCCCCGAAATACTGTTCTTGGCAGCGGCGGTTGCTGCGGCTGTACTGTCGGGATCTCGCCTGTGGCGAATGAACAGAGCCGATGAAGCACAGCAGCGCCGTTTAGCCGAGTTTCGGGGCGAGGTTACCGCCACGAAACAAACGCAGATGTCATGGTATCGGCAGCTTGGTATCCAGATTGCAGTGAGTCCTCTCATTGGGGTGGTTGAGCGGCAGCGCCTATTCAGGTTATTGTTGGCTGCTGGTATCAAGGGTCGGGGCAGCCTTGCCAATTTTATTGCCACCAAGGTATGTGGCGCAGCGATTTTGGCCGGGTTGGCGTGGCTGATGCTCGAATGGGAGCAGGTTGAGAGTATTTGGATTTTTCTCGCGTCAATCGGCAGCGCAATAATGTTCGGCTGGAGACTACCTGATTTCATTCTGAGCCGCCTTGTGAAGCACCGCCGATTGCGTCTGGAGCAGGGTATGCCGGATGCCCTCGATCTACTCGTGATCTGCGCCGAATCCGGCCTTAGTCTCAACCAAGCCATTGGTGAGGTCAGCCGGCAACTTCGTCTGTCAAATCAAGCTGTCGCCGACGAATTCGACGCCACAGCGGCAGAGATGCGGGTCTTACCGGATTTCGGCCAAGCGCTCGACAATCTGGTGGAGCGAACCGGGCTGGATGGTTTGCGGGGACTGATCGCGACCCTTAAGCAGTCGCTCAAATTCGGAACTCCACTTGCTGAATCGGTACGGGTTGTTGCATCAGAAATGCGGGCGATGCGTCATGCTCGCATCGAAGAACGAACAGCGCGCCTACCAGTCCTGCTTGCGATCCCAATGATGGCGTTCATGTTACCGTGTCTCTTGATGATCGTTGGCACGCCACTGGCGCTGCGACTTGCGGACACCTTCAAGAACCTAACTTTCGGTTCTGGTGGCTTCTGATCCTATTCAAAATGGATACAAGGAACCAGCCATGATCACCCGCAGTCTCCGTACCTGTTCAGCCGGCGCTGTCGCGGTCATGACAGCGCTAACGCTGCCAGTGCTGCTCGGCTTCACCAGTCTCGGTATCGAGGTTGGGCATTGGTATCTCACACAGCGCGTAATGCAAGGCGCTGCGGATGCCTCAGCGATTAGTGCCGCGGCTCAGTGGATCGCAGACCAAGAGGCCGGCAGTACCTCAAGCACAACCTACCAGACCGTTGGGGTGAACTTCGCCTCTTACAATGGGTATACGATCCCAACGTCGAATGTGTGCCTCGTCTCATCGAGTGGAAATAATTGTGCTTCGGTGTTGGCCCTCGATTCACGTTCGATAGTGTGTACATCGCCACCTTGTGTCGTGGTTGAAATTACACAAAACACGGCGCTATGGCCGACAACCCAAGCATCACTGGAGCCGGGGCCTGCGGGGGTCCAATCAATCCCCACCCCGACCCTTAGGGCACGCTCCGTTGTTTCTATGAATGTGACGACATCCACCACCACGACCAATGGTGCTGATTGCATTCTCTCTCTCGCAAACGCGACCAATTCCGTAACAGTCGAGGGTGGCGGGGATCTCGTAGCGCGATGCGGCGTCGCCATTGACGGTGGCCTCGATCAGAACCCCAGCACACCAGTTATCGGCGGGATCACATTCAACGGTTCCGGCGCGAAGACTGAAGTCACTTCTCTGGTGATGTCGGGGAATTACACCGAAAGTGCGGAATGCGCTACTAACGCACAACATTGCTATCTCTGGAGCGCTACCCAAAGCCCACCGGCTGGCACCGGTAGCACTACCTCGTTGCCGGTGTCTGCTTTCTTCGGTAACACGGCGACGCAAGATCCCTATGCCGCCACGGTAGCTGCGATGTTTCAGACCGGGGGCATTGGCGTCCCACCTGAAGGCGTCGCGGGCGTAACACTCAATCAGCCGGGATCTGGCTACACCAATGGCACACGACTTTTCCAACTGCAAAACACCGGCAACACTACGGCACCAGCCGAAGTTGTGGTGACTGTGACGGGTGGCAAGGTCACTGCGGTCGTCGGCGTGTTCGATCCGGGTGTGTATACGAGCGTACCGGGAGCTTCTGTAGCGGCGTCCGACATCACTAACGGCACTACAAATCCCGGTTCTGGCGCGAATTTCAAGCTGACTGAGGGTTGCTTTGCCTTTCCAGGTACAGCGGTCGGTAGCATGGCGTGGACGCCGATTCCCGGTCGGAAATATTGCTCGATTTATAACCACGGGCAGGAGAATATAAATTTCCCGACCGGTAATTACTATATCGCTGGCGGTGACAGTAATTGCGTTGGCCTCTGCCAGTCGGGTAACAACGCTGTTATGACATCGGATGTTGCGGGTGTCACCTTCTTCTTGACAGATGGTGAAGGGACCGGAACCTACGGGATCAATTCTTACGCTCAGGTCAGTATCCAAAGTGGCACTGTCAATTTCTGCTCGCCCGGCACCAGTTGCGGGACGACATGCACCAACAGCATTTCCACTTCGTGTATGCTGTTTATCCAAAACCCCGCAGCACCGGGTGGTCCGCCCACGACGATAAAGCGGTACAACAACATCGTCAATGGCAATGGCAAGAACACACTGGCGGGTCTCGTTTATCTGCCGAAGCAAACCTTCAACACGGTCGGTACATCATCGATCGGTGGTTGCTTTGGTGTGATTGCGTACTACGTCGATATTGGTGGCACCCCGACCTTCTCGAATGGTTGTCTGCCCGGCAACGGGATCGGCGGTACGACAACGACCGTCACGAAATATTCCACTCCCTTTCTCTTCCAGTAGGTCGGATATGACCAGGACACTTCTCCGTCTTTTTGTATGCACGAAGGCAAGTGCTGCGGTCGAAGCCGCCATCTTCTTGCCGGTATTCTTGGTATTCACGTTCGGGGTCGCCGATCTTGGGGCAGGTATGTTTACTAGGATGACGGTGAATGCGGCGGCGCAATCGGGTGCCGCCTACGCGGTCATTAGTTCAAGCTCAACCTGCGCATCAATGAGCGCGGCTTGCCTCAGCGGCATCGAGCAGGCGATGGACGATGCGACCGGGAACTCGTCATTTTGTACGGGGGCGGTGTGTTCGGCTTCCTTCACGTCCTGCGCCGATCCTGATGGCGGGATCTGTTTCACCGTCTCAGCAAACTATCCGTATACGCCGATTTTGCCTAGTGCGCTCTATGCATGGGCACAATCCTCGACCCTTTCATCCACTGTCACGGTCCGGGTAAAGTAAGATGAAGTCCTTATTCAAAAACACTAGGGGTGCCGCGGCGGTCGAATTCACATTGGTGGCCCTGCCGGCTCTCACGTTCATCATTGGGATCATGCAAACCGGTTACATTGTATGGGCAGCCAATGCATTATCGATATCGGTCGATGCGGCGGCGCGGTGTGGGGCGTTAGCCAACTCAGCTACTTCGCCGTGTTCCGGGTCTGGTTTGGCTAACATGACCAGTGCGGCGAATACGGTGTTTGCGCCTTTAAGCGGTGCGAGCTTCACTTTGAACTCGACTTGCGTCGCCGATGGTGGTGCTGGCCTTGTCGGCACATATAATGTTAGCATCCTTGTGGTTAATTTAACGCTAACAGAGAAGTCTTGTTATCCTAGCGTCTCATCGTAATATGAACACAAGTGCAGATTGAACTCGCTCGGCATGAGCCATGTTCTCAGCCATGCTTATCCGCGTTGGCACGATCGCCTTGCACTCGATTATGGGCGGCATGGCTGTCTTTTGTCTCTGGTATGCCGCTCTAATCTCAGACCCTACCGGTGTTCGGTGGCTCGTAATCGAGGCTCTGAAGTGCGGGGTGCCTGCTGTCATCATTTTGTACTTTCAGGTGAAATATCTCGGATGATTACGAAATGGGAGTACCTTTTTCTGGGTCTCCCGATCGGCTTCGAGATTTATGAGGTCATGAGCGACCAGATATTTTAGTGGTGGATCAAATGTACGACATCATGATGAGGTTTCCCCTATTGATTTGGGCGTTATTTTGCGTAACGTTAAAATTACGGGATCTTGTCCCGTATATGAACAAGCACCCACTCGATTTTGTTTATCTGGCCGATATTTTATCGCGGCTGTCGGCTACTATATTTTTGTTGCTCATTGCCGTCGTTGTTATCGCGCGGACCCGTCCTTCTGCGAAGGCCAGCGGGATCAAACCACGGATCGCGGCGCTAGCCGGTACCTTTCTGACATATGCTATCGCGCTTTTCTCGCGCCGCGAACTGTCCGTTTCGATGGAAATGACATCGACGGTACTGATCCTCATCGGAACCCTTGGGGCGGTCGTTGCACTCGCTCAACTTGGCCGCTCGTTCAGTATAATGGCCGAGACAAGGAAACTTGTCACTTCCGGTCCTTACCGCTTTGTGCGTCACCCCCTATACCTCACCGAAGAAATCGCGATGCTTGGAATCTTTCTCCAGTTCGCGTCCGTATGGGCGGCTCTGATTTTAGCTCTACAAATCATCTTTCAGTTGCGGCGGATGGACAACGAGGAAGCGGTTCTGACCTCGCAGTTCCTCGAATACGCTACCTACAGCCAGACCACTGCCCGGCTGATACCTGGGATATATTGAGTCTCACTAGGGAGTAGATCCAATGGTTTTTTTACATCAGGTTTACCAGTTGACCTTGAACATGGTTTTGCTCAGCGTCGTTGTCTTGATTGCAAGGCAATTCGAGAAAAGACGCCCTATCGAAGCAAAGCAACGTACTACCGATGTCATTGTCGATTGGAAGTTGGTTGGTTTAAACGTGTCCGTCAAATATTTGTTTGCTCCAGTAACAGCCGCATGCTCAATTATGATTGTAAATGCCGTGGGCGGAGGTTGGATTGTTTTGCGATCAGATGGATGGTGGTTCGTGCTTTCTTTTATAGTTCTCATCATCGCCATCGACTTCTGGGCCTACATTGTACATCGTGCCCAGCATAAATTCCCTGTACTATGGGCCATGCATTCGCTACATCACAGCGCCGAAGCATTGAGCATGGTTACCGGTGCGCGACATTTTTGGATCGAAAATCTCATCGCGTCGGGCGTTTTTCCAGTGGTGGCGATCGTCTTTAAGACTTCACCGGACATGGCGATCCTAATCGGGTTTTTTTATTTTTTAGCTGGCGATGGGTTGGCGCATCTGAATATGCGCATGTTGTTAGGGCGCTTTGCGCTATGTATCCAAAACCCGCAATATCATCGAATCCACCATTCGATTGAGCCGCAACATCGCGACAAGAACTTTTGCAAACTATTGCCGCTCTTCGACGTGATTTTCGGGACGGCATGGAAGCCAGTGAAAGACGAATTTCCGGAGACCGGTTTGGATACGGGCGAGAAGCCGACCGGTTTCATTGACGGGATGATATGGCCCGTTCGTCACTGGTTTTCGTGGTCCCTAGCTAGGAGTTTTCTGAGATGAAAGATTTCGTGCGGCTTTTGATTTTTTTGGTCGTGATCGGCCTTCTGGCCTATTTGTACGCCGGTCCCGACCGCAGTGCTCCTGTCAGCCCGCCGGTCGAGCAGAAGCGCCCCAATCTGGCGGCGATCTTCGCCACTGGCAACTACGAGCAGTGGATCGATCGCTTTGGCACAGTCAGCCGCTCAGCCTTCGACGCCTCAGGAAAGCGGATCGGTACACAGGTCGGCCACGTCGGTGGTCCAAACGCGATCGTGGTCGAAATGACCTATCTCGAACCCGATGCGGGCCATCCTCTCGGGCAGGCGTTTGGCGGCGATGGCAATCCCATGCCGCTGCACACCGGCCCCGACAACCCGCCGACGCCGGTCGCCAACCCGACGCCCGAGCGAGGGCTGCTCGTCAGCTAGAATGATCGGCGGGCTCGGCCTCGTATGAATCTGTTCACTGGCTGCTTGCAGTGATTGCGGTTTTTATTCACTACGTACTGACCTTTGGAATTCATTAGCCAAACGGTCGATCACCAGCGGGTAGAGCGGATGTTCGGCCTTCAGGATACGCGCCGAGAGCGAGTCTTCAGTGTCATCGGGCAGGACCGGTACGACCGCTTGGGCGATCACCGGACCAGCGTCCACTGTTGAGGTCACCCAAGGGACCGTACAGCCGGCGAACTGCTTATCAGCTTTGAGCGCTTGGCGCTGCGGGTGAAGGTCCGGAAAATCTGGCAGCAGCGAGGGGTGGATGTTGACGATCCGGCCTTGCCAGCGGGTGGCAAAGCCGGGGTTGAGAACCTGCATAAATCCGGCCAGTGCGATAGATCGACCCCGATCGTCAATACGATCGAGCGCAGCGGTCGGATGATCGTGTCGAACGCGGTTTCTGGAATCACCTGCTTGGGATTGGATTTGATGCCCTCATCATAAAAGGTGAGGCAGGCAACCGTCTGATCGGCGATCTCAACGCCGGCCTCCACCTTGTCTTATTAATACTTGAGAACGTTCTGACACCTTTGACGCTAAACTTCAAATATAGTAATTTTGTTTAATGACGAAACCAACTATAAATTTCTTATGAATATGGTAGTATCGAGTATATGCGAGCAGTTTTCCTAATACGCATCAGCAGCCAGGTCATTGCCGCGATTATGGGTGGCATCACAGTATTCTTCCTCTACTATGCGGCTCAATCCCCTATCCCGATCGTGCTAGGTGGCTACTTATCGATGCCCTGAATATGGCGGGTTAGCTACGGTTGTTGTCCAATGCCAAGCTAGATATCTTGACCGATGACTTACAGGGGCGATACGCGGCGATAGAGTATGAAGTACGTAGATTCGATTATCATAGGGATCATTGCCTGGATAATGCCTTTCGAGATCACGGTCTATAACAGTGAGTAACTCACTCGTTAGTGTTGCGTTGATTATGATGTTTTGATGCGCGGACAGCCTTTCTGTTGGCAGTGCAAAAGGCGTTCAATTGCGCCGGATACTTAACGCGGAAATGATGCTGACTGCCAGCTTGCCCGGCTACGGCGCTGACCGCCAGCAGACGGCGCGTCTCATTCGCACCATTTACTAGCCTGCTGCGCTACTGCATTTCTGCGACAATTAACTATCAATTTTCGACAAATAAGGACGGATTCTATTATAGTTGCCGGCTCTTATTTCGGAAGAGTCGTTATGCGGTTTTGGTACCTTCTTGCGTGGGTTATCGTAGTCTATTTCCTCATCATGATGTTTGGCGTAATGACCGCGCCGCTGCTGCTCATTCTCGCAGCCGATACGATTGTCGTGGTCCTCATCATCCGCGACTGTTTGGCGCTGCGACCCACGGCGACAGCACGCGACCATAGCAACGCCTGACGCTGGAATTCGCGTTGGAAGGAATTAAAACCAAGTATCTCTGTTCCCCGAGGGATGTTGTCTCTTATGAGTGAGGATGGATGGCACGAAATAGCAAATGGCGCAGAGCAGTCCAATCAGAATAGTCTTTCCTGGTTTGTTGACCGAGTTAACCATGAAGTTAGCTGCAATTTTAATAAACATGTGATAGCCTTTAGTCCATGCAAGCTGGCTATATACTCCGCATTGGCAGTATAGTCCTATCCGCGATAATGGGCGGCATGGCCGTGTTCGACCTATACTTTGCCGGTCAACTCTCCGACCATAAGGTCGTTTGGTACCTGTTTGGCAATGCTCTGATGTGGGGGGGGTTGGCCTCGGCCATTGTTTATCTCCAAAGGAAATATCTCGACCGATGAATATCATATGACTTATTGATGCGGCTGCCTCTATTGGGCTGGGTGGTATTTTCTGCGATGGCACAATCACGGGGGCTCTGCCGGTTTATGAACATGGCCGCTCGCATCGATTCCGTTTACGTGATCCCAGTTGGCTGCCCATCAATCTTAGATGCCTAAGCCGGCCAAGCCGGAACCAAACAGGGATTTCAAACGCACTCCACCCTCAGCCGTACGGGCTATTTTTGGATGATCTGCCGATTCACATCCACCGGAATCTTCCCGCAGCGCGGGTGCAAACTTAACGAACCCAATGGGTTCGAGCCATTACGGCGCGTCCATGATCGCATCATCCGCGTTTTCTGGCCAATAAATTTTGCTCACAAGAGGTAACGAGTCCGTTCGTAAGGGACTAATGCCCAAGCCGCGATGCTCGGGTCGAACCCGATTTCCGTCAGATATTTCGTCTGGTGGACCTGCACCGCATACCATGTGAAAAGACCACAGAAATAGCTTGTCGCCAGCCATCGGAAACGCGGGGTACGCACGGCTCGACCAAGGGTCCAGTCATCGGAAGGCAGGGAACTATCTGTGCCGCTGCGCGCCCCAAGTGGGGTGCTGCTACCGGAAATGCCGTCCGGCTCAAGGCCGAGGTCTGCGGGCCTCCGTTTGAGCAGCAAATTGAGGGGTGCCAAACAGCGACGAGCAGGAGCCCGAGAGACCAACAAGCAGTTCGCCAGCCCGAATTGGCGATCAAGGTTTGCAGCCAAGGCAAAATGGTGATCGAACCGACACCGACCCCCGAGAACGCAATGCTCAGCGCGAGCCCGCGCAGCCGTACAAACCAGTTGGTGAGGTATAGTGATTGGCCCGTATAGGCGAGAAGGTTCACGCCGCCGCCGACCAGCGCGCCGAGGGTGAGGTAAAGTTGCCAGGGCTGCCGTCAGGGTCGCTAGAACGAGCCCGGTTCCCATCAAAAAGACGCCGATTTCGATGACGAGTCTTGGGCCTCGCCGGTCGGTCAACCAGCCAACGCACGGGGTCACGACGGCCGAGACCAGAAACCCGAACGAGAAGGCTCCTGCGGTGACGCCGCGATCCCACCCGAATTCGTCGAGGATTTGGGGAAACAGCAGGGAAAAGACGGTGCGGGCGTTCACTCCGATCGCCATTGTTACGAAGGAGACGACGACGAGAAGCCATCCGTAGAAAAACGGGAGGCTAATCTGTCGTGACGCGTTCGGCGCGGCGCGAGCCTCCAGCCCTTTGCCGCTCATGATGCGATCGGGTTCAAGGGCATTTCACCGGATAGACACGGCAATGGATGAGTATAATCTCCCAGCGGGTTTGCTTCTTCCCGGCGATTGCTTTCTAATTTTTCGACGGCGACTTCCCGGCTGCCGATGCCGGAGACAATACCATTCGAAGACGCGTCCTATCATCGAGTTCGGGATCGGTCTCCGCGAGAATGAAGGACGGGCTAGTGTTTACGAGGTGATGGAATGAGGTTAGGCGGCTACGCGAGCCAGGGAATTGGGCCTCTGTCTCTAATCAGAAGCCTATGGGAACGTGTGCGCCGCGCTTTGCTTGTCGCAATACCGATCTCCGGCTTTGCCGCGCCGTTCGGGCATGCGATGACGATCGTAGTCGCGGGCGACCAACTGATTTTGACCGGACCCGTCATCTCAGGCGACTATGATGCGGTCGAGAGCAATTTCTCTTTCAATCCGCAGATAAGGACGATCATCCTGCGGAACTCTCCGGGCGGGGATGCGCCGACCGGCTACCGTCTGGGTGAACTTTTTCGCCAGAAGTCGCTGCAAACGGCAGTATCCGGTTATTGTTACTCGTCGTGCTCAAGGCTGTTTCTCGGAGGCAAGGAACGCTATTTCACCGACGACTATCCGCCCGAATTTACCCAAATTGGGTTCCATGGGCATTACGACAATAACGGCAATCTGAATGCTGCCTCAGTGAATGCACTACACCTCAAAGACTGGACGATCCGCTATTCGGACGGAAAAGCCGATGAAGCACTAGTCGAGCGGTGGATCAACATGCCGCGCGGAAAAGGGCTAGCTCATTTTTATGATCCGGCATTGGTCGACATCGACGGGTACTCCGCCTTCATGTGCCAGGGCACTGAACCAGATCATACGTGGATTTTCGACTGCGAACACATCGCCAAGAACGCACTGTACCTGGGAATTGCGACTTCTCTGACGCTCGTATCAAGTGCCGATCAGCGAAAGATTCGAGAAACGGTTCTGGAAATCCCGCCTCCATCTGGGTTCGCGGAGATATCGGACGTTTCGAAAGTGCCCGGCATCAGCGAAGCCGGTAGGGAGCAATATCGCCGCTTCCTGGCCTCAGAGGCACCGCGAGCGTTTGCCCTCTCGCCTTCTGGGAGCATCTGGGCCTGGTTTGCATCACTGGTTCCCGATGCCGCCTGGCGCGCGCTCGTGGGATGCAGCGAGAGAGCCAAGGAGCAATGTCAACTTTATGCGGTCGATGATGCCGTCGTTTGGACTCCTCCGGTCAAGTGACCATGCTAGCCGATGTCTTAGCGCGAGGGCGAGGCGATAGCGAGGCCGAAGCGGCGACGAGCTATTCTGCTCTCGGAAATTAATCCTCGCCGTAGCTCTTCGCTTTCTGCCTCCCCGCATGGAACCCAATTTAGGGAGCGCGAGCCTCTTTGAGCGGACGGAACCGCAAAGGATGGTAGCGGATCGCCGCTATCGATATGGAGATCCTAAGCCGGGCAAGCCGGAACCATACAGGATAAGATGTTCGCCGGAGACGCCGGGGGCGGGAGGGGAGGTTGAGGCAGCTGCTGACGGACCGCTATCGCGAGCGCCTTTCCGGCGTG
>Ga0306922_10002607_pt1 | contig 16777 bp, 15 predicted proteins | sample sta12Cox44000082_FD_203758 | JGI IMG/M metagenome (GOLD analysis project Ga0306922, IMG submission 203758) | Lab enrichment of tropical soil microbial communities from Luquillo Experimental Forest, Puerto Rico - statoxic.12C.oxic.44.000.082 (v2)... | ecosystem: Environmental > Terrestrial >... | reverse complement strand
AGGATCAGAGATCAATGGGAAGCACCAGTGCCGACCGAAATGGGTTTGTCCGACTTCGCGGCGGGCGAACCGCCACCAATACGTTTGCGAGAAGGGCTTTGCGCAACCGTGCGCTTGCTCTGTGTGGGAAGACGATGAAAAACGTGATGATCATGCCCGAAGTTGCGCTGCGCTGACAGCGATGTCGTCAGCAGCAAACCGGTGACAAGAATAAGGAAATGGATGCGCCCATGAATGGACATAAGAATCGCAGCTACAAAATCCCATGCTTATTCTACGACACACCAGATGCTAAGTTGAACCTTAAAGTCAGATGCCCGCTGCTACTTTTGCCGTAGCCTTGGTCCGCCGGCTTCGAGCTTCGATTTGCCACGCCGGTTCCCAAACTGGAACTCGAAAGACTTCAAATCGACCCTCTTCCCCTTAAATCGGACGCCCTCGGCTTCCAGCAGGAAGCGCTGCTCCATGGCCCATTCGCCACGCAACGAGATGCGGCCTCCCGAGCCGAGCACTCGCTGCCATGGCAGGCCGGAGGCCTCTTTTAGAACTCTGCCTACGTGGCGCGCGCAGCGCGGGTAGCCGGCAGCCCTGGCGATGGCTCCATAGGTGCTAACCTTGCCGCGCGGAATCCGCCGAATTGTCGAAGCTATGGCGACGGACATCGGCAGACTGCTTTGTCCTTGCGGTCGCATATCTCACGTAAGATAGCACCCATGAATGAAATCCGGCGCGATCCCAAAGCTCGCTTTTCCGACCGTGTCGATGACTACGTCAAGTATCGCCCGCACTACTCACCTGAAGTTGCGGTTGCACTCGAGCAGGCCTGCGGACTGCGACGGCATCATGTCATCGCCGATCTTGGCTGCGGAACGGGCTTGTTGGCGGAAATCTTCCTGGCGCACGGAAATCGAGTGGTCGGCGTCGAGCCCAACCGAGAGATGCGTCTAGCCGGCCAAGCTTATCTGGCCCAATATCAGGACTTCAACATGATCGAGGGCAGCGCGGAGGCCACGAACCTCCATTCATCGAGTGTGGACTTTGTAATCGCCGGACAAGCCTTTCACTGGTTTCGCCTTGAGCAGACCCGCGCTGAATTTGCCCGGATTGTGAAGCCGCAAGGCTGGATTGTCCTGGTGTGGCATGACCGCGACACGGAGTCCACTCTGTTCTTGCGAGAATATGAAGCGTTCATCCGACGCTATGCGACCGACTACCGACAAGTGCAACATAAGTACATCGCCAGCTACGAAGCGTTGCAACGATTCTTTGCCCCCAACGAGTTGAGCACCATCACCCAGCACAATCGACAGAGCCTCGACTTTGATGGTCTCTGCGGACGATTGCTGTCATCGTCTTATATCCCCAGGGACGGCGAGCGCCACGAGGCCATGATGCGCACGCTGCCAGAACTGTTCTCGGCCCATGCCGAGAGTGGCACGGTCGTGCTTGAGTACAACACCCGCATCTACTACGGGCACCTCGATCGATGACCACCTGCGAAAACACTGCAGGCGACTCGGTAGTTCTGTACACCGAGCATCTTAGCCGCCGCGTCGAACACCAGATGATTGTCGACGACGTGTCATTCGACGTGCGGCGAGGCGAGCTTCTGGGCATCATCGGTCCGAGCGGCTCGGGCAAGAGTTCGCTGCTGCGGCTGCTGAATCGGCTCGATGAGCCAACGAGTGGCACCGTTTATCTCCAAGGACAGGACTACCGAGAGTTACCCCCTCGCGAATTGCGGCGCTGTATCGGAATGGTGACGCAGCGGCCATTCCTATTCCCTGGCAATGTTGCCGCCAACCTGCGCTTTGGACCGAGGCAGCGGGGTGAAATTCTTTCTGACGAAGAGGTTACAAATCTGTTGGAACGCGTCGGCTTGCCGAGCCTGGTGGATCGCGAAGTCTCCAACCTGTCTGGTGGTGAACAGCAGCGCGTCTCGTTAGCGCGGGCTTTGGCGAATCGCCCCGAGGTCTTGCTACTTGACGAGCCCACGTCCGCCCTCGACGAGGCTGCCAGGGCGGGAGTGGAAGACCTCATCCGCGGCCTGGTCACGGATACCGCTCTAACCTGCGTGCAAGTCACGCACGACCGAGACCAGGCGCGCAGGATTTGTGATCGCGTGCTCGTTTTCAACGGAGGCCGCTTGATCCAGAGGGGAACACCTGAGGAGGTGCTCGGTGCTTAAGAGCTTTTTCCATACGCAACTGGCATTCGGCCTCGCGCAAGCCGCGATCGCATCTGCCCTTGCGCTGGGGGTAGTGGTGTTGGCACGTCGACGCAACATTCACCTCGAAAGAGACGCCGCCATCGCACTTGTGCGCGGCATCGTGCAGATCGTCATCGTCGGTTCGATCCTCATCCTGCTGCTTAAAGGCCCGCAATGGACCAGCGTCTTCCTACTGGCTGGCATGATCCTCGCCGCTGGATCCATCTCGGCCAGGCGCGCAAAAGATATTCCCGGCGCGCAGAAGATCTCGACGTACTCCATCGCGGCGGGTGCGGGGCTGGTGACCGCGGTCATGACGTGGGCCGGAGTGATCGACAGGGCGATTACCTCGATCATTCCAGTAGGCAGCATGATCATCGCCAACGCAATGAATACAAATGGGTTGGCGCTCAATCGCTTCCATTCCGAGGTCATGGCGCATGCAGGCGAGATCGAAACTGCGTTAGCGCTCGGGGCCGTTCCCGAGGACACGGTGGCTGCGTACGCTGAGTCGAGCATTCATGCGTCCCTGATTCCCGCTATTGATAACTTGCGGTCCCTGGGCATCGTCTGGATTCCTGGCCTTATGACGGGCATGTTGCTCTCCGGCTCGAACCCGTTGTATGCAGCGATCTATCAGTTTGTGGTGATTGCCATGATTCTTGCATCCTCCGGACTGACTTCGTTGTTGAGTACACTCATGATCCGCGCAAGCGTCTTCTCGCCGGCGGATCAGCTTGTGCTGAAAGCCGGGTTGAGCACGCGGGGCTCGCTGCCAGGCACCAATAGCAAGACATGAGCGTCATTCGAATTTAAGGTTGTTCATGTCGCATGAAGTGATTTTCCCGGCCGGGAGTGGGTCGTCGGCTGTATCAATCCCGGATTTGAATTAAAGAGAACTCAGGTTCCCCAGCGGGCGATGCCTTTTTTTGTGGCTAAGTCCAATTTGAGACCCCTCTTACGCACGCCGTTTTTGCTGTCTCAATGGAGGTGTGCGTATCAAGGGTTTGCGCCATCGTAAAGTTTTCGTTCAGGCGACCAGGCAGCGGAGTCGGGAGGCGGAGCGGTGCCGCGCGCCTCCGACTCCTACCACGCGCAGCCGGGAACTATTCCTGTGTGAAAAACGACCAGAAGCTCTCCACGACCAGCTTTGGCACGTCCGACCGATTGGAGTTCGTCATCAGTCCGTGGGCCGCTCCTTCAACTGGAACGAGTTTCGCGCGCGCCGGGATAAGCTTGATCGCGTCCTGCAGTTCCTCGATTGAACCAAAGGCGTCCCTGGTTCCGCTGATGAACAAGCTTGGCGTCCTCAGGGTGGAAAAATGGGCGGTTCGTAGTTGGGTTGCACGTCCGGGCGGATGCAACGGATAGGAAAGAAGCAGCAAGCCCTCAGCCAACGAGGGTTCGGAGGCGACGAGCATGCTGGCTTGGCGTCCTCCGTACGACGTGCCACCCAGGAACGCGCGACCGGGCACCTGCTCCCTCAGGACGGTAATTGCCCGCCGGAGCCCCGCCTGGTCGACCTTGGCGTCGGAAGGAGAAGGCGGCCCGTGTGGACGGCGTTGGCGATATGGCAGGTCGCAACGTAAGACGCTCAGCCCCGACCGAGAAAATAATTCGGCCAGCGCGACTAGCAGCGGGGCATTGCAATTGCCACCTGCTCCGTGAGTAAGCACCATAACCCCGGTCGAGCCCGGAGCAGGATGAAGAAAGCCACGGACCGGAGCTTCTCCTGGCGGGTGGTTGACGAATGCCTGTATTTCAGCGGTAGCCAAGACGCGAATGTAGCCCCTCTCAAAAAACTTTATTATCATTGAGTATAGTTATGCAATCATGCAACCTTTGGGCTGCATCGGAGTGTTCACAAAGATAGATGGACTTAGAGGAAAAACAGGTACGTTTGCGTCACGTAACAGCGGCAATCTGGCTAGTATTCGCGCTGTGGCTGGTCATCTCACTGGTGGGGATCTGGCGATTCGCAGGGGGACACCCAGCCCCGGCAGATACAAAGGAACCAAGTTCGCGGGCGGACACCAGCCTCCCCGTCGGTTCACATCCCACGGCTGACACGTCAGACCTGAAGCAGCCTTGGCCCGCCGCTCGTGTTTGTTGACGGCCAGCACCTCACCGTGAACCCCTGTCAAACCTGGCGCGCTTGGTCCGTACGCAGCTCGCGCACAGCCACACGACTTTCTGCCGTACGTTGCCGACAACTCCCAACGTTGTGGCAGGTCAATTGGCAGCGAATACATCTCATCCGTCCCCAGGTACTTGAATTCAGCCGGGCAGTTCGCGTTGATGCACCTTCCGAGCTTCGCGACCGACATGGTGATCACTTGGATGCCGTGCACGTCCCAAAGTCGATGCCCGCCACAAGCAGTCTCTAGGTAGATCATTGCCCTTCCATTTCATGGCTCTATCCGTTCCGGAGACAAACAATTGCATCTAATTCCGATAGACTACTGCGGAGAGGATGAATGTCACGACTTTGTCTTCCGGGAAAACCTTACCCCTTGGGTGCAACTTGGGACGGCACCGGCGTGAACTTTGCGCTCTATTCCGAACACGCTGACAAGGTTGAGCTTTGCTTGTACGACAATCGCACGAAGCGCGAGTCGGATCGCCTTCTGGTACGTGAGCAGACGGCATTCGTCTGGCACTGTTACATCCCTGGATTACAACCCGGCCAGTTGTACGGCTATCGCGTATACGGACCGTGGGACCCTACTCGCGGGCTGCGCTTCAATCCCGCCAAGTTGCTTATCGATCCTTACGCGCGCGCCATTCACGGAAGCATTGACTGGAGCAAACCCATCTACCCGTATCGTGCGGGCGGTGACGATCTGATTATCGACCGCCGTGACAGTGCGTCGGGAATGCCCAAGAGCGTAGTCGCGAATCCCTATTTTGACTGGGAACATGATTGCCCGCCAAAGATCGCACTCAGCGATTCGATCATCTACGAGCTGCACGTACGCGGCTTCAGCAAGCTGAACAGACAGATTCCGGTGCCGCTGCGCGGGACGTTCGCCGGTTTGGCCTCGCCACCTTCACTGAAATACCTCAAACAACTCGGCATCACTGCGGTCGAGTTGATGCCTGTACACCAGTTCATCGACGACAAGGTCCTGGTTGATAGAGGTCTGCGAAATTACTGGGGCTATAACACTATCAACTACTTCGCGGCAGAGTCGCGCTACTCGTCTTCCGGCGACACCGGATCACAGATCACCGAGTTCAAGGCAATGGCGAAGGCGCTGCATCGCGAAGGCATTGAAGTGATTCTGGACGTTGTATACAACCACACCGCCGAGGGTAATCACCTCGGCCCTATGCTAAGTTTTCGCGGCATCGACAATCCAACCTACTACAAACTCGTGCCCGACTCGCCACGCTTTTACATGGATTACACTGGCACCGGCAACAGCCTGAACGTGCGGCATCCGCAGGTCCTGAAGCTCATCATGGACAGCCTGCGCTACTGGATCACCGAGATGCACGTGGACGGCTTCCGCTTTGACCTGGCGGCCACGCTGGCGCGGGAACTACACGATGTGGACAAGCTCTCGGCGTTTTTCGACATCATCCATCAGGACCCGGTTATTTCTCAGGTCAAGCTCATTGCAGAACCATGGGACGTCGGTAACGGGGGATATCAGGTGGGCAATTTCCCTGTGCTGTGGGCGGAGTGGAATGGCAAATATCGTGATACGGTGCGCCGCTACTGGAAGGGGGACGAAGGCCAGCTGTCGGACCTCGCCTACCGCCTCACCGGCAGCAGCGATCTCTACCAAAACGACGGCCGGCGTCCTTACGCGAGTATCAATTTCGTCACCGCACACGATGGGTTCACTCTCGAGGACCTCGTCAGCTACAACCAGAAGCACAATGCAGCGAATGGTGAAAATAATCAGGACGGTGCGAACGATAACTACTCCTGGAATATGGGCGCCGAAGGGCCAAGCGACGACCCTGCGGTTCTTGCGGCGCGCGAGCGACAGAAGCGCAATCTGCTGGCCACGCTGCTGCTGTCGCAAGGCGTGCCAATGATATGTGGAGGAGACGAAATCTGTCGCAGCCAGCGCGGTAACAACAATGCATACTGCCAAGACAACGAGATCAGTTGGTACGACTGGAACCTCGATGAAGCTACGCAGAGGTTTCTGGACTTTACACGCGCGATGATCGCTCTTCGCAAAGCCCATCCCAACATGCGCCGCCGCAAGTTTTACCAGGACCGCGAGGTCTACCACTCATCGCTGAAGGACATCGCATGGTATAACGTCGATGGCAGAGAGATGGCCGACTCGCAATGGGGCGCTGGTTGGATGCGAAGCATCGGCGTTATGTTTAACGGCAATACGCTGGACCAGATCGACGCGCTAGGTCAGCCCGTCATCGATGAGTCATTCCTGCTGCTGCTTAATTCTTCGCACGAACCGGTCACTTACACCCTCCCACAATCGCCCAAGAATCGCGGTTGGGTGCTGGACATGGATACCAGTGACATTGACAAGCCGTTCAAGAACAAACCATTCAACGACAAGCTAGATGTCTATGCGCGGTCGTTCGTGCTGCTGCAGGAGTTGCCGGAACGCGAAGCGCGTCCGGTGGTCTCTGAAATGGAAGCGGAACCGGTTGAAGCCAACCCGGAACCAGTTGTGCTTGCACCACCATCGGATGTGCCGGCAGAGATCGAGGCTGGAATCGAAGCTGAGCCAGCACCGCCGGAGCAGCCGGAACCCTCGCCAGGGCAGGAGCCCGCCGTGGCGGAGCCGCTACCTGTGAAGTAGCGAGCACAGTCTGACCACGATGATGCGTGGCCCGGACTTGGTTGCGAAAATTCCTATCTGAATGCCTGATGTTACAACCAGAATCTTTGAATTGGGCTCCTGGCGAACAGCTTCCTATCATCCGCCCATGGACATTCAGCGGATAGCACGCCGTGCACCTGACTGAGCTTCCCAATCCCGCGGTCACCTGCGACGGGAGACGTAAGAAGAGCAGTACAAGCCGAACTGCGCAGTTCTCGTTTCCCTTCTACTCGCCAATGAGGAGAGGAGATCAGTTCCATAACAAAGAAAAACCAGATCCTTTCCGGCACTGCCTGTGCGGTGATCGCAACCGTCCTGACCGGGATGCCACCCTGGGCGCAGATGAGGACGCCTGGAGTACTGCTCAAAGTAGCCATGTGGTCCGCGCCTTAGTACCAAACTCAGGTTATACCTGGCAGCTACGGGACCGTCTTTTCAGCCCTTATACGCCTCACCTGGAAGTTCAGATGGAGTTGCCCAGCGTCGAGATGATCAAGAGTTTCGCGGCGGCTGGTCTGGGAGTGTCGATCATCAGCGAGAGCTTCGCGCGCGATGAAGTCCGATCCGGCAAAGTGAAACTTCTTCGGCTCGAAGAGGTTGAACTCTACCGGGAGCTGGGTGTTGCTTACATGCATCGCACCCTTCCACGTTCGCCAAAGCCTTCATCGAGCTGGTAGACGGCGAGCGCAAGGGAAAGAGGTAGCGACCCAAGGGCTCAATGCACTTCCGGCAACCTGAGCTACGGTGACGAGGCGCATTGTCGCACGCCTCAGGCACAGTCCGCGGCGGCCGATTGCGCGACGCCCGGCTTTCCGGCAAACTAGCTGGCACCTGTGGAAGCTCAACCAGTGGCGTCCAGCGTGATTGGCAGCCGGGTATCGGCGCCCAGACAGTCCATCTGGACCGGCGATACGGCACTGCTGATTTACATTGCACTGGCCACCGTAGTTATCCACATCATCACCGGAAACCGCTATGGTTTCCAGCGTGACGAGCTGGCGACGCTGGATGATGCACGGCACCTAGCCTGGGGTTATCCGGCGTACCCTCCGGTGACGCCTTTCTTTGGGCGCATTTCGCTCATCCTGTTCGGCACTTCGATCGTCGGGTTCCGTTTCTTCGCGGCCGTGGCGCAAGCGGTCGGGTTGCTGCTGACCGGGCTGATGGCGCGCGAACTGGGCGGACGCCGCGGGGCACAACTGGTGGCGGCAGTAGCTGCCATCCCCTTCGCGCTCGGTGGCGGCGCACTCATGCAGTATGTGTCATTCGACTACATCTGTTGGGTGCTGACGGCGTACTTCTTAGTTCGCTTGTTAAAGTCTGAGGATCCGCGCTGGTGGGCGGCAATTGGGGCGGGCATCGGCTTCGGCATGCTCTCGAAGTACACGATCGGGTTCTTTGTTCTTTCTATCGTTGCGGGCGTGCTGCTCACCGATACCCGCCGTTTTTTGAGGAGCAAGTGGCTCTGGGCAGGAGTAGCCATTTCGTTGGTGATATTTCTGCCGAACCTGCTGTGGCAAGTCCAGCACAATCTCGTGTCGCTGGATTTTCTGAAGCACATCCACGCGCGAGATATACGCGAGGGCCGCACCCAACATTTCCTGCCCGAGCAGTTAGCGCTGACGTTCCTCCGCTTCCCGCTGGCCGTTGCCGGTCTCTACTTCTATTTCTCGCGCGACGGCCGCCGCTTTCGCATGTTGGGCTGGATGTACCTCATCACCCTCCTGCTCTTCACCATTGCGAAAGGACGCTGGTACTACATGGGGCCGGCCTACCCCATGCTGTACGCTGCTGGCGCGGTGTGGGGCGAACACTGGCTGGCCTCTATGCAGCGTACCCGCGCGATGACCGTGCGTTGGACCGTGTGGACGGCACTCACCGTTGACGTGCTTTTCACCATTGCCTTCTGGTTGCCTACCGCCCCCGTGACCTCGGGTTGGTGGAAGATTTCCAATGCAGTGCAAGGTGACTACCGCGAAGAGATGGGTTGGCCGGAGCTGGTGCAGGAAGTGGCGAAGATTCGCGATACGCTCACGCCGGAAGAGCGCGCACACCTGGGGATCATAGGAACGAACTACGGCGAGGCTGGAGCAGTCAACCTGTACGGCCCGCAGTATGGATTGCCACGCGCCATCAGCGGCATCAATTCCTTCTGGCAGCGGGGGTATGGTGATCCGGCCCCGCAAACGCTAATCGTGATCGGTCTGGACCAGGACGAAGTTGCTGAGCATTTTGAATCGTGCCGGCTTGCAGGGCATACCTGGAACCGGTATGGCGTAAAGAATGAGGAGACGGAGGATCACCCTGACATCTTCGTTTGCGGTCCACCGAAGCAAGGCTGGCCGACGTTTTGGAAGCACTTCCGGTACTACGGATAAAAGGTCGCGCGGCGCAAGCTCGTCGTTGAATCGACTGCTCAACGACTCAACCGCGCCTGCTGTCCGCTATAATGCCCAGAAGCTTTCCGCTTAGAGACTGAGATTTGACTGGGACCGCTGCACGCCGCTTCGGGCCGTACGAGATTCTCGAGCCCATCGGGGTTGGGGGGATGGGTGAGGTGTTTCGTGCGCGTGATCCGCGCCTTCGACGGGAAGTTGCCATCAAAATCCTGCCTGCTGCCTTCAGCTCAGACGCTGATCGTCTGCGCCGCTTTGAGCAGGAGGCTCACGCCACGGCGGCACTGAACCACCCGGCCATCCTGGCGGTTTTTGACGTCGGAACGGAAAACTCTCTTCCTTACCTTGTGACTGAATTGCTGCAAGGAGAGACCCTGGCCGACCGGCTGGCCCGTGGACCTGTGCCGGTGCGCAAGGCAATTGACTACGGTATTCAGATCGCCCGCGGCCTCGCTGTAGCACATGACGCCGGCATTGTGCACCGGGATCTGAAGCCGGACAACATATTCATCACCACGGATGGCCGCGCCAAAATTCTTGACTTTGGCTTGGCCAAGCTCCTGGAGCCAGACGCAAGGTGCACCTCAAACAAGACATCCGATACTATCACCGTCGTCGGAACCGTCGTGGGGACTGAAGGATATATGTCCCCAGAGCAGGTGCGAGGGCTTCCCACCGACCACCGCTGTGACATCTTTGTTTTAGGCGTGGTGCTGCACGAGATGCTCACCGGAAAACGTGCGTTCAAGCGAGCCACCCCCGCCGACAGCATGAGTGCCATCCTGAATGAAGACCTACCTGACTTGCCCGAGCTCGTCGCGCAGGTCCCGCCTGCTCTTCAACGAGTGGTGCACCGCTGCCTGGAAAAGAATCCGGCCGAGCGTTTTCAGTCCGCTTCTGATCTGGCCTTCGCCCTAGAGGCGCTCTCGTACATATCGGGCTCACACTCCGGGGTGGATCTTCTGCGGGCTGGCGAGCGCCACGTCGGACGTAACTGGATCTTGTGGGCAGTCGCGCTAGCCGTAATAGGTATTGTTGCGGCTGCGGTTTGGTGGAGGACACCACCCGCGGCTCCCCAAGTGGAGAGCGTCAAGCAACTCACCCATGACGGCGTGCCAAAAGCAACCGACGGGGCCCTTGCGACTGACGGGGCGCGGATCTATTTCAACGAGGGCGAAACCAATAATTGGAGGATCGCTCAAGTCTCGGTTACGGGGGGGCAAACAGCCGAATTCACAAGCAGCGTGCGCGACCCGCAGGTTGTGGCTGTCAGCTCCGATACGTCGGCTCTCATGGTACTGGAGAGTGCCGTCGAAGTCGGAAATCCATACGGAGTTCCGCTGTGGCTGTTGCCGCTACCCGTGGGCGAGGCGCGGCGAGCCGGAGATCTGAAGGCTGAAGATGCGGCTTTCTTCCCCGACGGTCGGCACATCGTGTATGCCAGTGGCAGCGGTCTGTATGTGGCCGACTCCGGCGGCGGGAATCCTCACAAGCTGGGTGAATTCCCCGCCTCCGTCGGGTCTCCCGCGGTTTCCCCAGATGGGAGCCGTATCCGATTTACTCTTTGGGGAAAGAACGGTTCCGGCACACTCTGGGAGATCGCTGCCGAAGGAGGACAGGCACGGCAGTTGTTGCCGGGCTGGCATGATCAACCGGTCGAGTGCTGTGGCCGATGGACTGCCGATGGCCGGTATTTTATCTTTCAGAGCTGGCGAGATACCGAATGTGATCTGTGGGCACTAGACGATCGGATTTCCCTCTTTGCACAAGCCCGACGCCAGCCTACACCATTGACCCGGGGGCCATTCTCTTACTTTCATCCGCTGACCAGTCGGGACGGAAAGATCTTCGCTCTGGGCGTGCAGAGCCGTGGCGAAGTCGTTCGCTATGACCGCGCCGTGCAGCAGTTTATCCCCTACTTGAATGGGATTTCAGCGACCGACGTCATGTCGTCGCGAGATGGAAAGTGGGTCATCTGGGTCGACTATCCTGGACACACCCTGTGGCGGAGTCGCCGGGACGGCAGCGAGAGACTTCAGCTGAGCTTTGCGCCCCTGTCGGTGTCGTATCCTCGCCTCTCCCCCGATGGAGAGACTGTTGCCTTCAACGGCTTCAGGCGGACCGACGGCTTCGGGCAGTACCTGGTGAGCATGCAGGGCGGAATGCCGCGAAAGATAGCTGACGGCCGCGGTTCTGGTGCGTGGTCTCCTGATGGAAAGTCGCTGGTCTTCACTTCAGCAGTACCGGGAGCACCGATTGGCAGCGATGCCAGCCTGGAGGTGCACACCATCGACTTGCAGAGTGGCAAGGAGTCTCTAGTACCGGATTCGCAGGGCAAGATCGGCCCCTTCTGGCCTACCCCAGACACACTGATCGCTGCCAACACCGGTCTGGACAAGTTTGTAAGGTACGACTTCCGGACTAGCAAGTGGTCCGACTTTGCCAAAGGACCTTCTTCTAACTGGTTGCTTTCCTGGGATCGGAAATACCTGTATTGCGACCGAGCGGATGCTTCGGGGCGTAAGGCCATACGAATTCATTTGCCGGACGGCCATGAGGATTATGTTGCTGATCTGCAGGGAATCCGGCGGGTCGTAGATCTCGACCATGGCACCTGGCTGGGCATCGCAGAAGACGGTTCAGTACTGCTCACCCGCGATACCGGTACGCAGGAAATCTATTCGCTCGCCGTGAAGTGGCCCTGAGCCGTGCGGCCGGCGCAGCCCATCTGCGTCGCGATTCGAGCCCATCGGCCCAGAAATGAGCTATCTCCTTCACCTTCGATCAGTTCTTTGATGGTCCGAGTACCTGCTCGAGCTGAGAAACCTGCTGCTTCATGAGCTCTGCGTTCGGCCCGATCATTACTGTCGCAATCAACTATGCAGCGTTCGCTGCGAGGAGGAGAGTTTTCTGGCATCGGGAAACTCCGCGATCCGCGTTGTAAACTGTTGCAGCAGTTCGGAGACACAACCCATGCCCCGCGGCACAATCACCCGCCAGCCCTCACCTACAGGCCGGCAAGAGAGAGTCACGAAGACACGTGTAAAGTCGCCCGCCGGAAGATTGGTGTCGGCATCTCGGAAATCATCGGCACAAGCGGAGCCTATCAAGAAAGCTGCCAAGCAAACGAGATTTCTCAGCGGCACCGTTGCAAAAGCCGCCAGGGCTTTTGCCAGGGGCGTTCCCAAGGGATACAATCCGCTTACTCCTGAGCGCGTAAGTAAAATCCTGAAGCGGCTTGACGAGCGCTATCCCAACGTGACCTGCGCCTTGCATCACAACAGTGCGTGGGAGCTGCTGGTCGCCACCATCCTCTCCGCGCAATGCACCGACGCGCGAGTGAACATGGTGACGCCGATTCTGTTCGAGAAGTATCCGACGGTCGAGCACTTCGCTGCCTTGCAGCCGGAAGACCTTGAACCCGACATTCGCTCCACGGGATTCTTTCGCAACAAGTCCAAATCCCTTGTCGGCGCCGCGCGCAAAATTTTCGAGCAGTTCAATGGGGATGTGCCGCGTACCATGGACGAGCTGCTCGAAATACCTGGCGTCGCCCGCAAGACTGCGAACGTCGTGCTAGGAACCTGGTACAAGATCGCCGACGGCGTAGTAGTCGACACCCATGTGCAACGAATTTCCCGGAGGCTGGAACTGACGCGCAACGAGGATCCGCAGAAGATTGAGCAAGACCTGATGAAGGTGATTCCACGCGCGAAGTGGATCGACTTCTCACACCAAATCATTCATCATGGGCGCTCACTTTGCATCGCGCGCAACCCCAAATGCTCCGATTGTCCGCTGGAGACTCTGTGTCACGCTGCCGACAAGACGTGGTCCACCGTCGAAATGCATAGGAGCGCCAGGCCCTGAGTGTGCCACAGACAGGAATGCCGGACACCGCAGTGCCCGGCATGGGGTTCACTGGATTCGTTGGTTGACGAATTCAGCTTCGGTTACTGGCACTGACCGTTTCCGCCACCATCGTCAAATACGAAGCCAGCCGGACCCTCACCATAGACGAAGGTTTGGCTGCGGCAGGGGTGCCCGTTGTTAAGCGTTTCAGTCCTGGGCCAGCTATACACGCCAGGCCCGGGTCCTTGCTGTGGTGCTTGTGGGGTACGGGTGAACCACTGCAGCGTGGCTTCAACCTGCACGTGGAAGGTGTACGGCCCGCCATTGGTAGTGGAATTCACCGAATAATCGGAGTCGACATCCTTCATTGCCTCGATGACGTCCCCGGTTTCCAGATTGCATTGGCCAAATTGCATGGATCCGTCAACCCAGCACGACACGTTGGTGTTAACGAATGGATCGTTGTACAACTCCGTGATCTCGTGGCTCATGACGAACGTGTCCTGGCCAAACGGGAAGAACGGATTCGTCAGTCCGTTGTCGGCATTGTGGGGAATAAACGTCGACCATGTCCACACCAGAATACCGGGCACCGGATTGCTCCAGTTCTGGGCAGTGTGGAACCCGAGAATGCAGCATCCATTGCCCTGGAACATCGTGAGGTAATCGGTGAGAATGATCGGAATTGTGGTGTTGACCGGATTCTCAGCGCTCAGAATCTGTTCGAAGATATTGAATTCGGAATCGATATTCACTACTGGAAATTGGTTGTTGTTGGTATCACAACAAGCTAACGCCCAGTCACCGTTATTGAAGAAAAGTTGCTGAACGTACTGCGTCTTGGGTTCCGTCGGTGGGTTCAATACGCTATGCCAACTGGCCTTCTTGACGCCGGTAAAGGAAGCGCGCAAATTGGTGTCGCCAAACTGTCCGGTATCTGCTGCAAACCCACCACTCGCCGGATAGGAAGTGTTGACGTAAATCGGCGACTGCTTCATCAAATCGCCGTCGTTACCCTCAGGGTCGTTGTTGATGGTCGGGTCGAAGACGAAGGCCAGATTTCCATCGGCATCGAAAAGCTCGGTGATCAACGGAATCAGCTCATTGTCGATTCCGGTGGTGCCGCCGGCCTTTGGTGAGTGTCCAACCATCGAATAGGTATACACGCTGTTCCTGTATCCGGTGATGAACCAGCTATTGAAGTACGGAATCGTACTCTGCGTCCCGTTCTTGAAGTTGGCGCCGGCCTTCTCCTTAATCAACGCATTGTTTGTAGCCGCGCTGAGTTTATTCTGAGCCTTAAATTTCGTAAGAGATCCAGGCTCCTTTTGTGCCTTGAGCACCTGCTTGACAGGTGTCCCCTTGATGGTTGACTTAACGACTACGACATTCTGATTAGCCGCAAAACTTGCCGCTGCACCAAATGTCAAGACCAGAATGCTGAGCAGTCCCGCAATCTTTCTCATATCTCGATATCCCCCTCTCTCAGGAGTTGTTGTTACGCGGCCACAGCGCGAAGCGGCGTTGGCCACGCGAGAAGCTCGAATGATCGTTTTTGGCCGAGGTCCTTAATCCCGCCAACCTAGGTGCGAGTACCACCCCTGGGAAGGGTCCTATTTTCTGAACTTGCGACGAAGTACACCCGCCATACCGAGCAGTCCGCTGCTCAACAATGCCATCGATCCAGGCTCCGGAACCGTAGAGCTGGTCAGGCTGACATCGTTGATGGCGAAATCATTGTTGCCGAACTGGTCCACCGAGCTGAGAACGATCTTCGTGATATTAGCGCCGGTCACGTCGCCGACGCCGATAAACGCCGCTGATCCGTCGCCGTTGGCGTTGCTCGTGCCATTCACGGTGTAGTCAAAAGCATCGACACCACCGACGAACACCTGGATGGTGCCGGTGTAGGGGCCAAAAAAATCGGCCTGCAACTGAAGCCCTACGCTCGATACGCCGGTCGCGAAACTGAGGGTCAAATTCCCATTTCCTCCGGTCCAGACCAACGTTTCACCATTTTCAAAATTTCCATTCCAGCCGTTGCCTTGATCGCGCCGTTCCCCTTGGAGCGCCCCACCGATATCGAGGGTGGCGTTCAGGCCGTTAAACGACGTTACGACCACAGGTGTGTTAAAGACTGTGAAAGTCGTACCGAGCTGGCTCCAGTCAAAGATATCGTTCGGGTTTTGCTGGGCACGAGTGGCAAAAGTTGTGAACGCGTCTGCATTGGCTAGGGCGCCAAGGCACAGCAACGCGAATGCTAACAGCACAATTTTCTTCAAGTTGTTTCCTCCTGTTTTGAAATTGGCTTGTAGGTGGGGGGGTGGTGATGGAGAGGCAATTGAACTGCCACTTGTAGGCTGCTAAGTGCCTTACTTGCCCCGCAGTCGCACAGCCTAGGGGGGAGGTGTGCAGACATTTGCATTTTTTGGATAACTATTTCTTTATCAAAGGCTATTGTTCAGAAGTTAAACCGTGGAGTTCCGACTGCGGAAGCCCCTAATCTCAACAAGTACTGGGCGATCAGAACAAGGTCGGCGGACAGGCCTCTCTGCCCAACGGGGTCGGTGGCCAGTAGGCGCTAGATCCGCGTATGAACGGCACACCAGGAACCCCCGTGCCGCCGGTAAGAGGAAGCGTTTGATCGAAGCGCGATGCAAAGGCCGGGGTATCGGATCGTAATGGCGAGTCACACACAACCTCCCGATCCAGCAGAAGAGTCGCCATCGGCCAATAGTCCCGGCTATGGCGACGCAGACCCTCAGCGGCGCCCACACTTTCGCTTTCGGCTTATGCTGCGAGACATCGCGGGAAAAGGTGAAGAATGCAGTGCAGCTGGCAATGGCAGCAGCACCTGATGATGCCGCATTAGACGCTTCGAAACCCAGCACAACATCCACACCCACCCAGCCAGTCATGCTCTCCCGACTGCGAACCCTGCACCCTGACACAGCCGTTTCGGCAGCAAGTAATTCCCGATGCCGAGAATGAATGAGCTTATCCATCCCAGAACATGAGCATGCCCTTGAGCCTGGATCCAGATGGACGGGATGCTCTCATCTGCCTGGCGCGCCCGCTGATTAAATCAGGTTCCGGACGCCGAAAAACGTACCCGGTAGCAATATGAACGGGAGCCGCCGGAAGGCAGTCGCGACAGCTTCAATTCGCGCCCGGTCCGCTCGAAGATCCCGAGCGTTTCGGATGTGGCGCAGAGTGGCCGGAGCGGCGGTTCTTTCCGGGATTTAGAGGAACTGTGGCATGGGCTACTGTGACTAATTTCGCGATTCCATCGCCACGGCGCGCGGGAACAGCACGTTGTTCTCGAGGTGGATGTGCTGATGCAGGTCGGCTTCGAACCTGAGCAACGCCTCATAGAACGCACGATAGCTGGTGCAGGCATCCTCCGGCATCACATAGTTCTTGGTCACTGCACGCAGTTGCTTGAGCACAACACCAGCTCCATCGTGTTCCTGCATCATCATGCGCACAGGATTGACGATGGTACC
>Ga0306922_10002605_pt1 | contig 16779 bp, 13 predicted proteins | sample sta12Cox44000082_FD_203758 | JGI IMG/M metagenome (GOLD analysis project Ga0306922, IMG submission 203758) | Lab enrichment of tropical soil microbial communities from Luquillo Experimental Forest, Puerto Rico - statoxic.12C.oxic.44.000.082 (v2)... | ecosystem: Environmental > Terrestrial >... | reverse complement strand
GCCAACGTCAAACGGAGGCGACACTCATGGACATCGGTGTCGAGATCAGCCTGTATCCGCTGAAGGCGGACTTCGTTCCCCGGATCCACGAGTTTCTCGGGCGTCTGAATCGTGCCCGGGAGCTGCGCGTGGTGACTAACAGCATGAGCACGCAGGTATTTGGACCCTATGACGCGGTCATGCAGGTGCTGCGCGAGGAGCTGCGCACCACGTTCGAGTCTCTGGCGGACGCTCAAGACAAGGCCGTGTTTGTGATGAAGGTCCTGGGACCGCTGGCGCCGGCGTGAGGTTCGCGCCGCGCTCCTCTGGCGGCCTGCAGGGCGAAGCGGCAAACTAGCAGATCCCGGGCGCGCTCGCCGCAAACTATTCTATTTTGCTTCAGGGGGTAGGGGATAGCATGGCGCTCTTGCGAGTCGTGGATCGCGACGGAGTCGAGCACGAAGTCGAGGCCAGGACCGGACTGAAGGTGATGGAGAACCTGCGTGAGCTCGATTATGGCGTGGCAGCCATCTGCGGCGGCATGTGCTCCTGTGCGACCTGTCACGTCTACGTCGACCCGGACTGGCAGGCGCGGTTGCCGGCGATGATGTCGGATGAGCGCGAGCTGCTCTCCGAGCTGACGCATTACCAGGACAACTCACGTCTGTCGTGTCAGTTGGAATTCACGCCCGAGCTGGCGGGCCTGCGGGTGCGCATCGCACCCGATGAGTAGGCCATGTCCGCCCCAGTAGTGCAGGTCGAGACCCGCGGCGCCGTGGCGCTGGTGACGCTCAATCGACCGGAGAGTGGCAACGCGCTCAACCTGCAGGTGGCGATGGACCTGCTGGCGGCCGCGATGACCTGCGCCCGCAACGCCACCGTGCGCGCGGTGGTCCTCACCGGTGCCGGCAGGAACTTCTGCTTCGGCGGCGATCTGCGCGCCTTCGGCACGCACGCGCCGGGCGGCGATGACTACATTCGCGAGCTCACCACCTACCTGCACGCCGCGATCTCGCAGTTCGTGCGCATGGACGCTCCGGTGATTGCGGCCGTGAACGGCACGGCAGCGGGCGCGGGAGTGGGTCTGCTCGCCATGGCGGATCTCGCGCTCTGCGGGCGCAGCTCGAAATTCAACCTTGCTTACACGCAGGCCGGTCTCACGCCCGATGCCGGCACTACCTTTCTGCTGCCCCGCATGGTCGGCCTCAAGCGCACCATGGAGTTGCTGCTGCTCAATCGGAGTCTCTCGGCCGAGGAAGCGCTCTCGTGGGGATTCGTCAACGAGGTGCTCGCGGATGAGCAGCTGCTGCCGCGCGCGCTCGAGGTCGCGGAGAAGCTCGCCCGCGGCGCGGGCGGCGCCTTCGGCGCCACCAAGCGGCTGATCGCGCACTCCCTCGGCGCCCTCGAGTCGCAGATGGTGCTCGAGAGCGAGACCATTGCCCGGCACGCCATCGGGCCCGAAGGCAGGGAGGGAGTGAGCGCGTTTCTCGACAAGCGCAAGCCGCACTTTCCCGATTCCGGCTCACGTTAGCGGCAGGCGCGCTCATGAGCTGGACCGTCCTGCTGCTCGCGGCAGCACTCGCGCTCATCACGCTGCGCATCTACTTCAAGCTGCGCCTGGCGCACAAGTCACGGGCCGAGTCGTGGGACGAGCAGGTGATCGGGCGGCTGCGCTCGCAGGGCTATGCTCCCTTCAACGACTACCGCGTGGACTTTTTTCTCGCGCTGCCGAGCGAGGCGGCCTGCCAGGGCGCACGTGCGCGGCTCGAGCCCGAGTTCAGCGTGGACGTGAAGGCCATGCCGGACGACCCGGAGCTCACCTACAGCCTGCACGCGACCAAGACCATGCGGCTGGTGGTGCCGGACATGCAGGAGATCAGCCGGCGGCTCACGGCGCTCGCGACAGAGTTTCACGGCCGCTACGACGGCTGGGCCGCGTAGCTTCCTCAGCGCTTCTCGGTCTGGCGCTTCACGGCCTCAGTGGCGGCGGCGATGGCGGCCGGATCACCGAGGTAACGGCTGCCGCGCGGCCGAAGCTCGCTGTCGAGCTCGTACAGCAACGGCACACCGGTGGGGATGTTCAGCTCCGTGATGTCGCTCTCGGCGACGTTGTCGAGCATCTTCACCATGGCGCGCAGACTGTTGCCGTGCGCCACTACGAGCACGTTGCGCCCTGCACGCAGCTCCGGCGCAATGCGCGCGTGCCAGAACGGCAGCACCCGCCCGAGTGTGTCCTTGAGCGATTCGCTCGCCGGCAGCTCCTGCGGATCGATCGCGGCATAACGCGGGTCAAAACGCGGGTGGCGCCGATCGTCCGCGGGAAGTGGCGGCGGCGCAATGTCGTAGCTGCGGCGCCAGATTTTTACCTGAGCCTCACCATGCCGCGCGACGGTCTGGGCCTTGTCGAGCCCTTGCAACGCACCGTAGTGGCGCTCGTTCAGCCGCCACGAGCGCTCCACCGGAACCCACATGCGGTCCATCTCATCGAGCATGATCCACAGCGTGCGGATCGCGCGCTTCAGCACCGAAGTGAAGGCGATGTCCGGGGGGAGCTGCTCCTCGAGCAGCTCTTTCCCAGCCTGCAGCGCCTCTCCGCGTCCCTGTGCCGAGAGGTCCACGTCCGTCCAGCCGGTGAAGAGATTCTCGAGATTCCACAGGCTCTGGCCGTGGCGTACCAGTATCAGCTTTCCGGGCACGGCGGGCTTCCTGCGGTGGCTCAGTTCGCGAGCTTGCGTACGGCTTCGACGCCCACCGTGAGCGTGGCGAAGTCGGCGGCCTCCGCGGCGCGCATCTCCGCGACCGTGCGTTGCCAGTGCGCGAGCTCCTTGCCGCCCGCCTCGATCCAGGCAGTGACGCGGGCCGGGGCGCTGCCGCGGCTCTTGTGGTCGAGTACGCGTTCGGCGAGGCGCCGGTGCACGCGCAGCGCCGCATCGCGCAGCCCTGTGCGGGCAACTGCCTGCCACGGCCCTTCGACGGCGAGTTTCTCGATGCGGCCCTGCAGCCAGTCGCAACCGATGCGCGAGCCTACTTCGAAATAGACGCGGGCGGCGTCGAGGACACCCACGCGGTGGCCGGCGGCGATCTCGACGATGTCGAGTGCCGCGTTGAGCGCCTCCAGGCTCGCGATGCGCGCGGCGAGCGGCGGCGGCAGGCCTGCTTCGGTATAGGTCTTGCGTCCCTCCTCGAAGCGCGCCAGCTCCGCCCCGGTGAGCACTTCGGGTGTCGCGGCCTCGAGCTGCTGTACGCCGTTGCGGAACTCGGCGACCGCTGCGTCCACCTGCAGGCCGCCAGGCCGCGTGGTGAGCAGCCAGTAGGTGGCGTGCCGCAGCAAGCGGCTCGTCTGGAAGGCCGCCTCGTACTGCAGCTGCGCCCGCACCTTGTTGTCGAGCGCTTCGATCTGCTCCCACACGGCGCGAATGGCGAAGATCTCGCGCGCCGCGGTGTAGGCGCGCGCGATCTGCGCGGGCTCCGCGCCGGTGTCTCCCTGCACCCGCGGCACGAATGTTGGGCCCATGCGGTTGACCACGCTGTTGGTGGTTGCGGTCGCGATGATCTCGCGGCGTAAGCGGTGATGCTTGATGGCGCGCGGGAAGCGCTCTTGCACCGGCGCCGGGAAGTAGCGCACGAGCTCCGCGGAAAGGTACGGATCCTCGGGTACGTCCGAGGCGAGCAGATGATTGTTGAGCCAGATCTTGCTGTAGGCGAGCAGGATCGCCAGCTCCGGCCGCGTGAGCCCCACGCCGCTCTTACGGCGGTCGGAGAGCTCGTCATCGCTCGGCAGGAACTCGAGTGCGCGGTTGAGGTCACCGGAACGCTCGAGCGAGCGGATGAGGTGCTGATATTCCGGCAGCCGCGAGGCGCCCTGCAGCTCGAGCGTGCTGAGCGCCTGGCTCTGCAGGTAGTTGTTACGCAGTACCAGCGCGGCCACCTCGTTGGTCATGCGCGCGAGCAGCCGGTTGCGCTCGCCGCGCGGCAGCTTGCCTTCGGCAACCAGCGGGTTGAGCAGAATCTTGATGTTCACCTCGACGTCGGAGGTGTTGACGCCCGCGGAGTTGTCGATGAAGTCGGTGTTGAGCCGCCCGCGGGCAAGCGCGTATTCGATGCGGCCGCGCTGCGTGAGGCCCAGATTGCCACCCTCGCCGACCACCTTTGCCAGCAGGTCCTGCCCGTTGATGCGCAGTGCATCGTTGGTGCGATCGCCAACCTCGGCATTGCGCTCGTCGCACGCCTTCACGTAGGTGCCGATACCGCCGTTCCACAGCAGATCGACCGGCAGCGTCAGGATGGCGCGGATGACCTCGTTCGGTGCAGCGCTCGCGCTCTGCAGGCCAAGCAGCGCACGCGCTTCCTCCGACAGCGCCACCGATTTGGCCGCGCGCGGGAATACCCCGCCGCCGCGCGAGATGCGGCTGCGGTCATAGTCGTCCCAGCTCGAGCGCGGCAGCGCGAACAAGCGCGCACGCTCGGCGAAGCTCACCGCGAGGTCGGGATCCGGATCGATGAAGATGTGGCGGTGATCGAACGCAGCCTGCAGACGGATGTGGCGCGAGAGCAGCATGCCGTTGCCGAACACGTCTCCGGACATGTCGCCGATGCCCGCCACGGTGAAGTCGCTCTTCTGGATGTCGATGCCCATCTCGCGGAAGTGGCGCTTGACGCACTCCCAGGCTCCGCGCGCCGTGATGCCCATCTTCTTGTGGTCATAGCCGGCGGAGCCTCCGGAGGCAAAGGCATCGCCGAGCCAGAAGCCGTAGTCGGCGGAGATCGCGTTCGCGATGTCGGAGAAGCTGGCCGTGCCCTTGTCGGCAGCCACCACCAGGTAAGCGTCATCGCCGTCGCGCCGTACCAGTTGCGGCGGCGGGACGATGCGTCCCGCGACGATGTTGTCAGTCAGATCGAGCAGGCCGCGGATGAAGGTCTGATAACAGGCGATGACCTCGTTCTGCACCTCCTCGCGCGTGCCGGCAGGCAGCCGTTTGGGCACAAAACCGCCCTTGGCTCCCACCGGGATGATGAGAGTGTTCTTGACGTTCTGTGCCTTCATCAGGCCGAGGACCTCGGTGCGGAAGTCCTCGCGGCGATCCGACCAGCGGATGCCGCCGCGCGCCACGTAGCCCATACGCAGGTGGACACCCTCGACACGCGGGCTGTACACGAAGATCTCGAACTTCGGCTTCGGCAGGGGCAGCTCCAGGATCTTTTCCGGGTCGAGCTTGAAGGACAGGTAGCTCTTGGGCTCACCCTCAGCCGTTCTCTGGTAGTAGTTGGTGCGCAGCGTCGCCTGCACCAGCGTCAGGTAGGCGCGCAGGATGCGGTCATCATCCAGGCTGGTGACCGCATCGAGCCCGGCGCGGATCTGTGCCACGAGGCTCGCGGCATTGCGCTCGCCCTGCGTGCCGCGGGCGAGCGCCGGATCGAAGCGCGTCTGGAACAGCCGCACCAGGTTACGTGCGATGACGGCGTTGGCGGCGAGTGTGCGCTCCATGTACGCCTGGCTGAATGGCACGCCCGTTTGCAGCAGGTAGCGGCAGCAGGCGCGCAGCACGACGATCTCCCGTGCCCCGAGATCGGCCACCAGCAACAGCCGGTTGAAGCCGTCGTTCTCGATCGTGCCTCCCCAGGCCGCGGAGAACGCCTCGCGGAAATTCTCCTCGACGCGTGGGATATCGACGATGAGGCCATCGCGATGCTCGAGCTCGAAGTCCTGGATCCAGGCGGCGCCGCCCTCGGGCCAGCTGAGCTCGTACGGCCGCTCAGAGATCACCCGCAGGCCGAAATTCTCGAGCATCGGCAGCACATCGGAGATCGGTACCGGGTCGGCGAGGCGCACGATGCGCAGGTGCACGCGCTGCGGCTTCTGTCCGGCCGGCCGGTGCAGACTCAGCTGCAGCACGCGCGGCTGGTGGCGCAGCGTCTCGAGTATCCGCAGATCGCCGAGCGCCTCGGTGGGGGTGACATCCTCCTGATACCCGAGCGGGAAGGCGTGTCGATAGCGGTTCACGTACGCCAGCCCCGCGGCCTCGCCACGACGCTCGATGAGCACCTGGCGCAGACGGTCCGACCAGGTGAGCGCGGCTTCGCCCATGCGCTGCTCGATCGCCCGGAAGTCCGGGCGGTGACGGCTGGCCGGATCGGTGCGCACCACGACGTGCAGCCGCGCGTGACTCGCGCCCGAGATCTGTCCCTGGCTCTCGACGCTGGTACCGCCAAACCCCGCGAGCGCGATCTGCTCGATGCGCTGGCGCACCTCGGTGTTGTAGCGGTCGCGCGGTACGTACACCAGGCAGGAGTAGAAGCGGTGATAAGGGTCGCGCCGCACCAGCAGACGCACGGTGCGCCGTTCGTACAGGTTGACGACACCGCGGACGATGCGGATCAGGTCCGGCACTCCGGCCTGGAAGAGCTCATCGCGCGGGTAGGTCTCGAGTACCGCCAACACCGCCTTGCCGTCGTGGCCGGCGGGATCGAGGCCAAAATGCTCGATGACACGCTCGACCTTGCGGCGCAGTACCGGAATCTCGCGCGGGCTGCCGAAGTAGGCGGTGGAGGTCCACAGGCCGAGGAAACGGTGCTCGCCATCGACGCGGCCCCGGGCATCGAACGTCTTGATGCCGACGTAGTCGAGGAACTCACCGCGATGCACGGTCGCGGTCGAGTTGGCCTTGGTCAGGATCAGCAGCTCGGGTCCGCGCGCGCGTGCGCGCACATCACCGCGCAGCACGCTCACCCGTGGCCGCCCAGCGCCGCGGCGCCCCGCTTCACTCAGGATGCCCAGCCCCGAACGCGCATCGGGCACCAGCCGGTCCTCGCTGCGGCCGCGCTCGAGGTGGTAATGACGGTAACCGAGAAACACGAAGTGGCGCGCCTCCATCCAGTCGAGCAGGTGCGCCGCCTCGCTCACCTCGGCCGGCGGAAGCGGCGGCGGATCGCTCTCCAGGCGGCGGATGATCTCGCGGGCGCGCTCACGCATCGCCGTCCAGTCGGTGACTGCGCGGCGCACATCGGCGAGTGTCGTTTCGATGTCACGCTGCAGGCGCGCGAGCTGTGCCGGGTCGGTTACGCGGTCGATCTCGTACAGTTGCCAGGACTCGGGGTGCGCGGCCTGAGCGCCGTTGGTGCCGATGTCGAGCAGCTGGCCGCGCCGGTCACGGCGCACCATCAGCACCGGATGCACGATCAGGTGCACCGCGAGCTCGGCGCGGGCGAAGGCCATGCCGAGTGAGTCGACCAGGAACGGCATGTCTTCGGTGACCGTGACGACGAGGGTATGCGGCGACTCGAAGCCATCGCCCTTCATCTGGGGGTTGAAGACGCGTACCAGCGATCGCCCGGGAGCGCGGCGGGCGCCGAACTCGAGATGCGCGAACGCCGCGCGCGCCAGCTGCCGCGGGGTGCGCTCGGCGAGATCCTCCTCGGCTACGCCGTGAAAATAAGCACGCAGGAAACGCTGGCGCAGCTCGTTGCGACCGCGGGGGGCCGCCCGTGCGATGCGCTCGATGAGCGCTACCCGCTCGGGCGGGATGCTGCGCAGCAGATTGTCTTCGCCGCCGGAGGTACCCACGGAACCGGGCGGCGTCCTGCCAGATGCGGCCGGCGCGCCGCGCGCGCGAGGCCGGGTTCCGGGGTGTGGTCTTGGCGCGTGCATGGGCGATCGTCCTGGTCGCGCAGCGTGCGGTGTCGCGTGCGCGTTGCGCATGTTGTACAGGTTGGCGCGGCCGCAGGTCGCGTGGCTGTGGCGCGCAATTATACATGCGCGCGGTACCGCACCGCCTGCGCGACCCCCGGGGACCGGCGCGCACCGCGTGTCCCGGTCATGCGCGGGTTGTGGTGCGCCGGGCAGCTATAATGATCGCCACGGAACGCACGCGCACCCGGCAGGGTCGGCGCGAGGTGAGACATGAGCGGACTACCTGACAACAACCCGATGGGTACCGACGGTTTTGAATTCGTCGAGTACACCGCCCCGGACCCGCAGCTGCTGCGCTCGTTGTTCGAGCGGCTCGGCTTCCCCGCGGTGGCCCGCCACCGCTCGAAGAACGTGACACTGCACCGTCAGGGGGAGATCAACTTCATCATCAACGCCGAGCCACAGTCCTTCGCGCAGTCGTTTGCCAGGGTGCACGGTCCGTCCGCATGCGCCATGGCGTTTCGGGTGCGTGACGCGGCCGAGGCTTTTACGCGCGCGCTGTCGCTCGGTGCCAAGCCGGGTCCACAGAGCGCAGGTCCCATGGAGCTCAACATTCCCAGTATCGAGGGAATCGGCGGCTCACTCATCTACCTGGTGGACCTGTACGGCGAGCGCTCGATCTACGATGTGGATTTCCGGCCGCTGGAGCACGGTGGCCCGAGCGAGCAGGCCGGGCTCACCACGATCGATCATCTCACGCATAACGTCGGCCGCGGCCGCATGGATGTGTGGGCCGGCTTCTACGAGAAGCTGTTCAACTTCCGCGAGATCCGTTACTTCGACATCGAGGGGAAGCTCACCGGACTCCTGTCGCGCGCCATGACCAGCCCCTGCGGCAAGATCCGTATCCCCATCAACGAGTCGCAGGACGACAAGAGCCAGATCGAGGAATACCTGCGCGAGTACCACGGCGAGGGTATCCAGCACATCGCGCTCGCCACCGCCGACATCTATCGCACGGTGGATGTGCTGCGCCGCCAGGGAGTCGCTTTCCAGGACACCCCCGAGAACTATTACGAAGGAGTCGCGGCGCGCGTGCCTGGGCATCGCGAATCGCTCGGCGAGCTGCGCTCGCGGCGCATCCTGATCGACGGCAATCCGGCCAAGGGCGAAGGTGTGCTGCTGCAGATCTTCACCCGCAACGTGATCGGCCCCATCTTTTTCGAGATCATCCAGCGCAAAGGCAACGAAGGCTTCGGCGAAGGCAACTTCCGCGCGCTGTTCGAATCGATTGAACGCGACCAGATCGAGCGCGGGGTGATCTGACACACGGTGCGCGGCCGCTACGCACGATGCTCGCGTGCCAGGTACTCCTCGCTCTGCATCTCCGTGAGGCGGCTCGCCGTGCGCGCAAACAGCGCGCCGAGACGCTCGCCGCGGTACAGCGCCGCAGGCGCCGCTCTTGCCGTCACGATCAGCTTGACATTGCGGTCGTAGAGCTCGTCGACCAGCGCGATGAAGCGCCGCGCCTCATCCTCGTGAGCCGCGTCAAAAACCGGCACGTTCGCAACGATCACCGACTGGTACTCGCGCGCGATCTCGATGTAGTCGTCCTGGCTGCGCGGACCTGCGCACAGCGCGGCAAATTCGAACCACGCGACCCCCGCACCCACGCGCACCACCGGAATCGCACGGCCCGCGACCTCGATCGCGCCGGGGGCAGTGGCCTCCTGCTCCGCGAGCTGCTCGAACAGCGCGCCGACCCGCGCCGCCGTCGCCGGCGCATCTGCAGCGAGATAGGTGCCCGCGGCGGTGAGCCGGCGCAGGCGGTAGTCGGCAGAGCCGGCGAGGCGCACCACCTCGAGGTGTCGCTCGAGCAGCGCGATCGCCGGCAGGAAGCGCTGGCGCTGCAGTCCGTCGCGGTACAACTCCTGCGCCGGCACATTGGAAGTCGTCACCAACGTGACACCACACCGGAAGAGTCCCGCGAACAAGCCGCCGAGTATCATCGCATCGGCGATATCTGCGACGTACAGCTCATCGAGGCACAGCACGCGTGCATCGCGCGCCATGGCGCGCGCCACGTACTCGAGCGGGGACAGATGGTGCTGCAATCGAGCGAGTTGCCCGTGCACCTCGTGCATGAAGCGGTGAAAGTGGCGCCGGCGCACCAGTGTGCGCGGCAGGCTTGCGCAGAACAGATCCATCAGCCAGGTCTTGCCGCGGCCGACGCTGCCCCAGATGTAGAGCCCCTGCACCGGGAACGGCGCTTCACGGCGCAGGAGTGCGCTCAACCAGCGCGGCAGCGTCGCCCTGCGCCGTGGCGCCGCCAGAATCCGCTGGCGCAAGTCTTCCAGCCGGGCCACGACGGCGAGCTGGGCGTCATCGTGGTCGAAATGACGCGCCAGGAACTGCGCGCCGTACAGCTGCCGCAGATTCGCGGGGGCCGCATCGCCGGCGGGCTCCGCGGCGCGCGCGCGCGGGGGTGACTCGCTACTCACTGGGTGCGTCAGGACGCGAGCTCGGGCAGCTCGCGGAAGTGCTCGAGCGCTGCGGGGTTGGCGAGCGCATCGACGTTCTTTACCGGCAAACCGTGGATGACGTTGCGCACCGCGAGCTCGGTCAGCTTGCCCGAGAGCGTGCGCGGGAAGTCCGGGACCGCGATGATCTTGGCGGGCACATGCCGCGGGGTGGTCTGGCTGCGGACGGTGTCGCGAATCTGCTTCTGCAGGGCCTCATCGAGCTGCGCGTCGCCGCGCAGGCGCACGAACAGCACGACCCGCACATCGCCGTTCCAGTCTTGTCCGACCGCCAGCGCTTCGGCGATCTGCGGCAGACTTTCCACCGCGGAATAGATCTCCGCGGTGCCGATGCGCACCCCGCCGGGATTGAGCACCGCATCCGAGCGACCATAGATGATGAGACCATCGTGCGCGGTGATGGCGGCATAGTCGCCGTGATGCCACACACCGGGGAAGCGCTCGAAGTACGCTGCGCGATACTTCGAGCCGTCCGGATCGTTCCAGAAGCCCAGCGGCATCGAGGGGAAGGGGGCCGTGCAAACAAGCTCGCCGCGCGCGCCGAGCAGTGGCTGTCCGCTATCGTCGAATACCTCCACCGCCATCCCGAGGCCGCGGCACTGGAGCTCACCGCGATGCACCGGGCGGGTGGGACAGCCGAGCGCGAAGCAGGAGACGATGTCGGTGCCGCCGGAGATCGAGGCGAGCTGCAGATCGGCTTTCACCGAGCGGTAGACGTAGTCGAAACCCTCAGGCAGCAGCGGAGATCCGGTGGAGAGCAGCGTGCGCAGCGCAGTCAGATCCACCGACGCCGCCGGGGTGAAGCCGCTTTTCTCCAGCGACGACAGGTATTTCGCGCTCGTGCCGAACACGGTGAGACGCTCCTCCTGCGCCATGTGCCAGAGCGTTCCGGGATCGGGATGGAACGGACTGCCGTCGTAGAGCACGACCGTGGTGCCGGTGGCGAGCGCGCTCAGCAGCCAGTTCCACATCATCCAGCCGCAGGTAGTGAAGTAGAACACGCGGTCGCTGCGCTTGAGGTCGGTGTGCAGCAGGTGCTCCTTCTGGTGCTGCAGCAGCGTCCCGCCGGCGCCGTGCACGATGCACTTCGGTGCGCCGGTCGTGCCGGAGGAATAGAGGATGAAGAGCGGATGGTTGAAGGGGAGCGGAGTGAACACTTCCGGCGCACCGGCGGTGCCGAAGTCCTGCCACAAAGTCGCGCGCCGCGCAGCGGCACCGAGAGAATCGAGCCGCGGCCGGTCCCCGATGTAGGGGATCACCACGACGCGCTCGACCGCATCGATCTTCGCGAGCACCTCCGCCATGGGCTGCAGCGAATCGAGCCGCTTGCCCGCGTAGTGATAGCCGTCGGCGGTGAACAGCACCTTCGGAGCGATCTGCCCGAAGCGATCGAGCACACCGTGGACGCCGAAATCCGGTGAGCACGAGGACCAGATGGCGCCGATACTCGCCGCGGCGAGCATGGCGATCGCGGCTTCGGGGAGGTTCGGAAGGTACCCGGCGATGCGATCGCCTGGGGTGACGCCCGCAGCCCGCAGGCCCACGGCGATGCGAGCGACCTGTGCGCGCAGCTCGCGGTAGGAGAGGCTGCGGCGCATGCCGCGCTCGTTGCGGAAGATGAGTGCCGGCCGGTCATCGTCGTAGCGCAGCAGGTTGGCGGCAAAGTTGAGCTGTGTGTCGGCGAAGAACCGTGCCCCCGGCATCGCCTTCGGGTTCTCGATCACCGCGCCTGTTCCCCAGGTGGCGCGTACGTCCGCAAAGCGGGCCAGCTCGGCCCAGAACGCTTCCATCGAGCTCAGCGACCAGGCGAACAGCTCGCCATAGTCGCGCAGCCGCAGCCCGAGCCGCGCGTTCACGCACTGCATGAAGCGGGTAAGGTTCGCGTCCGCGACGCGGGCAGGGGACGGGCGCCACAACTCAGACATGCCCGAATGCTACAACGACTGGTAGTTAGGTCCCGAGCCCCCTTCGGGCGTCGTCCAGGTGATGATCTCGTAGGGGTCCTTGATATCGCAGGCCTTGCAGTGCACGCAGTTGGCGGCATTGATCTGCAGGCGGCGGCCGCCGCTACCGTCGGCAACCATCTCGTACACCCCGGCGGGGCAGAAGCGCTCGCATGGATTGCCGAACTCGCGGGTGCAGCGCTCGACGCAGAGGTGCGTGTCGGCCACCTTCAGGTGCACCGGCTGGCTCTCCTCGTGCACGTTGCCGGCAAAGAAAACGAACGATACGCGGTCGCGCGGCGGCAGCACGCGCTCCACCCAGCCGCGATCGGGGGAGTCGAACTCATCGAGGCGCCGCAGGCGCGACCAGTCGGCCTGGTTCCTCAGCGTCCAGGGCGAGCGACCGCAGGTAAGCATCTCCCACGCCGAGTTGGCGAGGCCGAGCCACAACCCGCGCTTGAACGCCGGCTTGAAATTGCGCACGCGCTGCAGCTCCCGCCCGCCCTGGGAGGCGCGCCAGCGTGCATCGAAGCCCGCACCGCTGCCGCTCTCGGCGATGTGCTCGCCGGCGAGCGTCCCTGAGCGAATCGCCTGGTGCACACCTTTGATTTTCGCGAAGTTGAGCGTGCCGCCGGCATCTCCGACCAGGATCGCTCCCGGCATCTCGAGCGTCACCGTCGATTGCCAGCCGCCGGCGGCGATCGTGCGGGCGCCTGCCGAGACGATCTCGCCGCCCTCGAGGAGGGGTTTCACCTGCGGGTGGTTCTTGTACTGCTGGAAGGCCTCAAAGGGCGCGAGGCGCGGATCCTGGTAATCGAGCCCGACGATGTACCCGACATATACCCGGTCATTGTCGAGGTGATACAGGAAGCTGCCGGCGTAGGTGTGCCGGTCCGCGGGCCAGCCGAGGCCGTGCTCGATGCGTCCGGGGCGCACGCGCCCGGGGGGTAGTTGCCACAGCTCCTTGTAGCCGAGGGCGAAAGTCTGCGGGCAGTGTCCGCGCGCGAGGTCGAAGCGGGCGATGAGCTGCTTGGAGATCGAGCCGCGGGCGCCTTCGGCGAGCACCGTGATCGGCGCGTGGATCTCGATCCCGGGAGTGAAGTTGGCGCCGGGTTTGCCGTCGCGATCAAGACCCATATCACCAATGCGCACGCCCCTTACGCTGCCCCCCTCATCGCAGATCGGCGCGGCCGCGGCGAACCCGGGGAACACCTCCACCCCGAGCGCTTCCGCCTTCGAGGCGAGCCAGGCGGTCAGTTGTCCGAGGGAGATGATGTAGTTGCCGTGGTTGTTGAACGGGGTCGAATAAGTCAGCGAATGTGGCAGCAGTCCCACCAGCCACGCGGGCACCGGCCTGAACGAGCTTCGTTTCGTGAAGACGCGGAAGTCATCTTCGGTCGCCGGCACCTTCATGCCGGTGTACTCCCGTGACCACTCCGGCAGCAGCTGCTCGAGCGGCCCGGGCTCGAGCACGGCGCCGGAGAGCGCATGCGCGCCGACCGCGGATGCCTTCTCGAGCACGCAGACGTTGAGGGCGGGCTTCAGCTGCCTGAGGCGGATGGCGCACGCGAGCCCAGCGGGCCCGGCGCCCACGACCACGACGTCGTACTCCAGACGATCGCGCTCGATGTCCGCGACAGCGCTCATCTATTTCGGCTGCATGCGGATCGCGCCATCGAGGCGCAGCGTCGTGCCATTCAACATCGGGATTTCGAAGACGCTCGCCACGAGGTGGGCAAACTCCTCGGGACGGCCGAGCCTTGAGGGAAAGGGAACCTGGGCGGCAAGCGACTCCTGCGCTTCCTTCGGCAAGGAATCCATCATCGGCGTGTGGAAGATGCCCGGCGCGATGGCCACGCAGCGGATACCGAAGCGCGCGAGCTCGCGGGCAATCGGCAGTGCCATGCCGGCAACCCCCGCCTTGGTGGCGGAATAGGCAGCCTGGCCGATCTGCCCCTCGAAGGCCGCAATTGAAGAGGTGTGAATCAGCACCCCTCGCTCACCATCATCCGTAGGAGGATTCGATTGCATCAGCGCCGCGGCGGCCTTGTCGCACAGGAAGGTGCCAATGAGATTGATATGGATGACCTTGGTGAAGAATTCGCCCGCCATGGGCCCGCTCTTGCCGAGCACGCGGCCTGCGCCGACGACGCCGGCACAGTTCACCAGCAGGTTCAAGCCGCCAAGCGAAGCCTGGGCGGCGTCCATGGCCTTGTTCACCTCGGTCTCGGAGGTGACATCACAGCGCAGGAAGGCCGCGCTCGCGCCGAGGGCGGCCGCGGCCGCCCGGCCCGGACCTTCCTGAACGTCGAGCAGCACCACCTTGCCGCCGACCGCAACCACGTGCCGCGCGACCGCGTGGCCGAGCCCTGAGGCCCCGCCGGTGATCACGGCGCGTGCGTCTTTTATTTTCATTGAGCCCCCTGGACGCGAATTCGCCGTGCGTCAACTCAGCGTCTCGATCGCGACCGCGACAGCCTCGCCCCCGCCGATGCACAACGAAGCGATGCCGCGACGGCCGCCGCGGCGGCGCAACGCATGAATCAGCGTGGTGAGGATGCGCGCACCGGTCGCCCCGATCGGGTGACCGAGAGCGCAGGCGCCGCCGTTCACGTTGACCCGTGCATGATCGATGTCGATATCGCGCATCGCCGCCATCGTGACCACGGCGAACGCCTCGTTGATCTCGTACAGGTCCGCGTCGTGCGGTTTCCAGCTGAGCTGCGTGAGCACCTTGCGGATCGCTCCCACGGGTGCGAGCGTGAACCACTCCGGCTCCTGGGCATGACTCGCGTACGCAAGGATGCGCGCGAGCGGCTTCAGGCCACGCTCGGAGGCGGTCTGGGCGCTCATCACGACCAGTGCCGCGGCGCCGTCGGAGATCGAGGAGGAACTCGCCGCGGTCACCGTGCCTTCCTTGCTGAAGGCGGGTCTCATGCTCGCGATCTTGCTCACATCACAGGTCCCGGGAGTCTCATCGCGAGCGATGACGGTATCGCCCTTGCGGCCCTTCACCGTCACCGGCGTCACCTCCACATCGAACTCGCCCGCCTGCAGGGCCTGCGTGGCCCGGCGCACCGACTCGGTGGCGAAGGCGTCCTGCTGTGCGCGGCTGAAGTTGTAGCGGCTGGCGGTGGCATCCGCGAAGCATCCCATCGCCTTGCCGTCGAAGGGGCTCTGCAGACCATCCTTCAGCATGTGGTCGATGATCTCACCGTGACCCATGCGATAACCGGTGCGTGCCTTCGGCAGCAGGTACGGAGCATTGCTCATCGACTCCAGTCCGCCGGCGAGCACGATGTTGGTACCCCCGGCGCGGATCTGGTCCGCGGCCATCATCACCGCCTTGAGCCCCGAGCCACACATCTTGTTGATGGTGGTGGCGGGAGCCGCGACCGGCACCCCAGCCCCGAGTGCCGCCTGTCGCGCCGGCGCCTGGCCCAGGTTCGCGGGCAGCACGCACCCCATGATGACCTCCTGCACGTCGGTGGCGCTCACTGTCGCCGCTTCGAGTGCCGCCTTGATGGCGGCACTGCCGAGCTGGACGGCGCTCAGGGGTGACAGGGCGCCGAGGAACGCGCCGATCGGCGTGCGCTTGGCGGATACGATGACGACATCTGAAGGGGACATGGCAGCCTCGCTTTGACTTCGTGTCAGCGCGCCAGTGTGCCGCGTACCCGCCGGGGGCGGGCGCGGCCGTCGATGCGGAGGGCGCCGCGGCGCGGACGCAGGCCCCCCTCGAATACGGTGACGAACGCGGTCGCGATCTGCGCGCCGGTGAGCGACTGGTCCCCACGATACCAGTGAGCGATCCAGTTGAGCGCGCCGGCCAGCGCGAAGGCCGTCATCTTCGGGTCACAGGGCTCGATGGAGCCGTCCTGGATGCCCTCGCGGATCAACCGGCGGATTCCCTGGTCGACCTCGGACTTGAGGGACTTGATGTGGCGGCTCATCGCCGGGGAGAGGTCCTGGTCCTCGGCGCGCACCATGCACCAGCCGAATTCGGAGGCGACCGCCTCCCCGTAATGACGCAGCACGGCATTCAGTCGCTCACGCGCCGGCATGGCCAGCTGCCGCACTTCGCGGAACGCGGCGCGGATCTGCTCGACGCCCGCCACGAAACACTCGAACAGCAGCTGCTCCTTGCTGGTGACGTAGTAGTAGACCGTAGGCTTGGTGACCTCGAGGGCGGCGGCGATGTCATCGAGCGAGGTGTTGTGGTAGCCCTTGCGGTTGAACTCGCGCGCGGCGGCGCGGATCACCGCTTCGCGCTTGAGCTCGCGGTCGCGCAGCCGCTCGCCCCTCCCGCGCCAGGGCGAGGCGCCGGCGGCTGCAGCCTTGCCCGCGGCTCCCGGGCTGGTGCGACGGTTGTTCATGGCGGTGAGAGTATTATAGCGGCGCGGCGGGCCGGGTGGCTCGGGGAGCCGCCGGGCGGCGCCGTGCCTCGGGCCACGTTGACCGGTTCCAGTACCCACATCATACTCTCCAGTATACCATTCCTACTCGTGAGTAAAGAAACAGGTAGCAACGTCCCATGAACGCCCGTCTCGGCACTGACACCGCGGCGGCCGGCAGTGCTCCGGCCCGCGCGCACCCGCCGCTGCGCTTCGTGTCGGCCGCCTCGCTGTTCGACGGCCACGATGCAGCCATCAACATGATCCGCCGCCTGCTGCAGGCACGCGGCGCGGAG
>Ga0306922_10002601_pt1 | contig 16789 bp, 15 predicted proteins | sample sta12Cox44000082_FD_203758 | JGI IMG/M metagenome (GOLD analysis project Ga0306922, IMG submission 203758) | Lab enrichment of tropical soil microbial communities from Luquillo Experimental Forest, Puerto Rico - statoxic.12C.oxic.44.000.082 (v2)... | ecosystem: Environmental > Terrestrial >... | reverse complement strand
GGTCGCCGTCATGGGCGCCTCGGGCGCCGCGCAGATCCTGTACCGGGGACTCGAACCCGGGGCCCGCGCCGAGCGGGAGCTCGCCTACGAGGAGGCCTATCTAAATCCGTGGCCTGCCTCGGAGCGGGGGCTGGTAGACCAGGTCATCGACCCAGCCGACAGTCGGATCGTTTTGTGCGCCGCACTGGGGCAACTTTGCACGAAACGTGAGACAATGGTCGGTCGTAAGCACGATGTTGGACCGCAATGACCGTTCTCCTGGGAAAACACAAATTGTCACAGATTCGTAACGGAGCTGAGGTGCTTTCGACGCCGAACCCGGGAAAGGATCGTGCATGATCAGCGATGTGGTCCCCCCCATCGATGACGCCCTTTTCGTCCTCGAATCCTGCCACAGCACCTGGATCTTCGACACGGAACGGATGCGCTTCCGGCGAGTCCTCAAAGGTCTCGCCCTCGACGCTCACGCTGCCACCACCGCGTGGCGGGCGTACTACGGACTGGAGATCGACCCGATCTCGGAGTCCTTCGTGGTGCTGTTGAATCCCGAAGGCACGCGGCTGCTGCGATCGTGGCGTCACGTCGAGCATTGCCCCCAATGTGGTGGCAACCGGACGGCCGAGCTCTCGCTCGACGAGCTGCGGAGCGCCTCGCTGGCCTAGTGCTCGGGCTTTCGCGGAGCCCGCAGGCCAACTTCCCTCAGAAGCGGGAGACGCGCGCGGCTGACGGCAGCGCGGGAAGCGTCCGATCGCCGGGACGGCACGACCCGCGCCGCCCGATGGTGTCCGAGAGGACTCGCGTGGAGCTCGTCACGGCGTCGCCGGCGGTCCGGGCCAGCCGTGGCGCCGCTCCCGCCGCTCCGCCCGTTCGATCTCGCGTTGCACGTCCGACCAGGTGAGCGTCTCCTCGTGCTCGGACGGGTCGGTCTGGGCGCGCGTCATCATGACGAAGGCGACCGTCCACAGGACTGCGATGGTGCCCAACTTCGCCAGGAATCCGGCCAGCTGCTGGTCGAGCAGTGGAGAGAGCCCGACGACTTTCCCTGTGTGCTCGTAGGGCGGGTACAGGGAGTGCCGAGCGAAGATCCACACGATGGAGAGGAAGCTCGGCACGATGGACTGGACGATCAGATAGGCGCCGCGCCCGAGCGCGGACAGTTGCCGCGCGCCGGGGAGCTCAGAGAGCACCGGAGCCCACAGGACGAAGCCCGAGGCGAGGACGACGAGCTCTATGACGACCCGCGCCACGTCGGATCGTGCCGCCAAGCCGACGGCGCCGGTCGTCAGCGTGCCGACTGCGACCACGGTCACGATGGCGACCGCGGGCATCGGGCGCACGACCACCCGCAGGATGGCATCGACAACGGGCGGGCGAGTCATACGCGCCAGCACGGGCCGAGGAGTTCCCAAGACCAAAAGAGGTGGGACGGTCAGGGTGAGAAGGAGGCGCTGCAGGACGAGCGCGAGCAGCAGCCAGTGGGCGGCGACGTCGGCCACCGGCCAGGTCACGGCCCCCGCCAGGACCACCACCCCGGAGACGAACAGCACCCGCTGGCGGGTCGTCGCCTCCCACCCGCGCCGACGCGTCACCGACAGGTATCCGACGACCAGGCCGGCGAGCGCGAGGAGCCAGAACGTATGGAGGTGCCAGCCGAAGGGATGGAGGGCGGCGGTCATGGCCTCGCCGCCACCGTAGGCTCCTCCCGGTGGAGGCGCACTCGAAGCTCGATCGGCTGGAACGCGTCACGGACCTGGTGCTGGTGCTGCTGGACACCAGGCAGCCGCTGACGCTCGACGCCATCGCGCACCAGGTCCCCGGTTATCCTGCCGAGCACGCGGCCCGGCGACAGGCCTTCGAGCGCGACAAGCGGCTTCTGCGTGACGAGGGCATCCCGGTTGCCACCAAGCGGCTGCCGGGTCAGGAGCAATACGGCTACATGATCGACCGCGAGTCCTTTTATCTGCCCGACCTCGAACTCGAACCCGACGAGCAGGTCGCGCTGCACCTCGCCGTCGCCGGCGTCCACCTGGGCGATCCTAGTGGGAGGGACGCGTTGTTGAAGTTGGGCGCCGCCGGCTTGGGAGACGTGCGGCCCATCGCGACCTTGGTGCCGACGCCCGCTTTGATCGAGCTGTTCGAGGCGGTGCGGACGCGGGCGCTGGCCACCTTCAGATATCGCGGCGAGTCGCGGCAGGTCGCGCCTGTCGGGCTCCGCTTCCGCTTCGGCCATTGGTACCTGGTGGTGTGGGACCTCGAGCGCGCCGCGGTGCGGACGTTCCGGGTCGACCGAGTCGAGGGCGACGTCACCCGAGGTGAGGCGGGCTCGGCACACGTGCCCGGGCACGTCGACGTCGAGGCGGCGCTGCCCGAGGAGCCCTGGCAGGCTGAGGGTGACGACCTCGTCCGGATGGAGGTGCGTGTCGACGCGCTCGAGGCGCGCCGGGTGGTCGACGAAGTAGGGCGCGACAAGTTGGTCGCGCGCCTCGACGACGGATCCGTGGATCTCGCCTTGCAGGTCTCGTCGTTCGCCGCCATCCGCTCGTGGGTCCTCGGCTTGCTCGACCATGCCGTGATCACAGAGCCGGTGGCCTTCCGTGAGGAGCTCGTCGCGTGGTTGCGCGCGCTGACAGCGCCGCCGCCCGCGCTGCCCTCGGGCGTCGTCGCCCCGGACCCGGTGGCCGAAGAGGCCGGCACGCCCGCGCCGACGCGCAACGTCCCTGGGAGCGAGACGAGCCGCCGCCTACGTCGGCTCCTGGCCGTTGTCGGGTGGCTCGCGCAGGTCGGGGAGGCACCCATCGCAGAGGTCTCCCGTCGCTTCGGGATGAGCGAGAACGAGCTCGTGGCCGAGCTGGAACTGGCGGCGTGCTGCGGCACCCCGCCCTACACGCCGGACACGCTGATGGAGATCGTCGTGTCGGAGCGGACAGTGCAGGCCTTCTTGCCGTCCGAATTCGCGCGGCCGCGCCCGCTGACTCCGGCCGAAGGGTTCGCGGTCGCCACGTCGGCGCGCCTGCTGCTCGCGGTGCCGGGCTCGGAGGACGACGCACTGCGGCGTGCGCTGGCCAAGCTCGACGCAGCGCTGGGATCGCGTGAGGTCGTGGATCTCGACGTCGACGCACCGGGCAACCTGCCTCTGGTGCGCAGTGCAGCCGACGAGGGTCGGGTGATCGAGATCGACTATCTGTCTGCCTCCCGTGACGAGTTGACGACGCGCACGGTCGAGCCGCTGCAGGTGATGACGATCGACGGCCATTGGTACCTCGACGCCTACTGCCATCGCGCCGGCGATATGCGACGGTTCCGGGTGGACCGTATCGGAGCGGTCCGGGCCGTGGACCAGCCGGCCGTCTCGCCGCCCCGGCGCGTCCGCCCGGCCGACGAGATGTTCGTGCCGGGGCCCGGTGCCCGCGAGGTGCATCTGCACCTCGGCGGGTCCGCGCAGTGGGTCCCTGAGTCGGTGCCGGTGCGCGGCGTGCGGCGGGACGGCGCGGGGAACGTGACCGATGTTCTGCTCGACGTCTCGGGACTCGCCTGGTTCGAACGGCTGCTGTTGCAGCTCGGTCCTGACGCCCGTGTCGTCAGCCCCTCCGATCTCACAGACCTGGCCGCCGTGGCGGCGGTACGCATACTGGCGCGCTACGGGGAGCCCTGACGACCGCGCCGCGCGGCCGGGGGCGCCGGTAGCGTCGGCGCATGAGCCAGATGAACGATTTCAATCGCAGCATCATCGAGGAGTTCCGGGCCAGCGACGGCAAGGTGGGCGGCCCGTTCGAGGGTGCGCCCATGGTGCTGCTCACGACCAAGGGGGCCAAGTCGGGGACCACGCGCGTCAACCCTCTGGCCGCCCTTCCGGGCGACACAGACGTCCTGTATGTCTTCGCGTCCAAGGGTGGCGCGCCGACCAACCCGGACTGGTTCCACAACCTGCTCGCCCATCCCGACGTCGAGGTCGAGTTCGGGGACGAGCGTTACGCCGCTACGGCTACGCAAGTGAAGGGCGAGGAACGCGACCGCTTGTTCGCCGAGCAGGTGCGCCGCATGCCCGGCTTCGGCGACTACGAGAAGAAGACGGACCGGGTGATTCCGGTCGTCGAACTGCGCCGGGTGCGCTGACACCGAGCCCGACCGTTCACCCCTGGCACGAATAGGGAGACGGGAGGGTCACAGTGCTCGGGATCCACCGGGTCGCCGCGGGGCGGGGCGGGTACTACCTCTCGGATTTGGCGGCAGAACTGCCGGAACCCGCCCCGGGCCGGTGGGCCGGCCGAGGCGCCGAGGGTCTCGGGCTCAGCGGCCCGCTGGCCGGGACCGATTTCCGGGAGGTGCTGTCGGGGAGGCACCCGGTCTCAGGCTGCGCCATGTGTCCCGGACGGGTGTCCGTTGCCGCCTACGACCTGACTGTCAGCGCGCCGAAGTCGGTGAGCGTGCTGTTCGGCCTCGGCGGCGAGGACGTGGCACGCGCCGTGCTCGCTGCACACGCACAGGCGGTCGACGGCGCCCTGCGCTACCTGGAGGACCACGCCCTCAGTGCGGTCCGACACGAAGGCCCGGCGCGGCACGTGGTCCCGGTGACCGGTGCGGTGGCGGCCGTATTCACGCACGGGGTCAGCCGCAGCGCGGATCCCCACGTCCACAGCCACGTGGTGGTGGCCAACCTGGCGCACGGCCGCGACGGGCGCTGGAGCAGCACCGATCAGCGGGCACTCTTCGCCCATCGCCGTGCTGGCTCGGCCGTCTATGGCGCGCTCCTGCGGGCCGCACTGACCGACGGGCTCGGGGCGCGCTGGACGCCGGTCGGCGCCGGCAGTCACGAAGTCACCGGGGTCACGCCCGAACTCCGCAGCGTCTTCTCGGGACGGAGCGTCGACATCCGGCGACGCCGGCACGAGGCGGGCGCCCGCTCGAGCCGGGGGCGGCACGTGACGTGGGCGGCGACCCGGGCGCCGAAAGCGCAGGACTTGGACGCAGTCACCCTGCGTCTCGAATGGGCTCGCCGGGCGCGTGACGCCGGCATTGGACCGCTCGAGCTCGGTGAGCTGCTCGGCCGTCCTGAGGCGCGACCTGCGCTCGACGAACACCGCTACGGTGCCGCGATCGTCCTGAGTGCCCACGGCGGCGCTTACCGGCGCGACGTCGTCGCCGCCTTCGGCGCCGCGGCACCCGGCGGCATGGACGAGGGCTCCTTCACCCACGCGACAGCGGCGTGGGTCCCCGCGCAGCGACCGGAGGCCGTCGGCGTCGCCGAGCGGCTCCACCAACGCCGTGACGTGGTGCCGGCGAACCATCTCCTCCGAGCCCTCGGGCCGCGTCCGGCGACGCGCGGCGCCCACGAACTCTGGCTCGATGCGGCGAGGGTCATCGACGCGTATCGCGTCCGCTGGGGTCTCCACGTCAATCGTGAGCCCGATCCGCTGGGGGTGGGCGACCGCGCCGCGCTGGCGGCGATGTCGCCCGCCCGCCTTGCCGACCACCTGCGCACGGCCCGCCATCTCGACGAGGCGCGATCCCGGCTAGGCGTTCGTCGCCCGGCAAGAGTGGAGCTCGGCTTGACCCGCTGAGTCAGCGGCCGCGTCCGGCGACGACGTCGTCACGTTGGTGCGCGCCGACCGTGAGCGGCCGCCACGGTCCCTGATGGTGCGACGGGGTCAACGCGACCGAGTGGACCTCCTTGTGTGGCCCGAGCACAATGGCGTGGCCCGGCACTCCTCTTGCGATGGCGTCGGGGGAGAGACGGGCCACCCGAGACGCGGCGACCGACGCGGTCGGCCTGATGCGGCCCCAAGAGCCGACCGATCGGGTGAGGTTCGTGGACGCCACCTCGTGCTCCCCCGCCAGGACGCTGATCGCGCGCAGCGTGGCCATGTCGGCGATGCCGCGCAGGACGACCGTCGTGCCGAACAGCGACATGAACCCGTCGGCCGCGGCTCCCCAACGTTCCCGGGCCTGGGAGAGGTCCTGCAAGCAGGCCAGCACGAGAAGGCCCTGGCCGCCTCCCTCGCTCACCATTGCGGGCAGATCCGGTATCGGTGCGATGTTGGCCACCTCGTCGAGGGCCAGCAGCGTCGGAGCGCCGACGACGCCCTGGCGGACTCGGGCGTAGGTGACGTCGCGCACGTCACCGAGGAGGGCGACCACGAGCGGCGCGAACTGACGTTGCCGTCGCCCGGTGGAACAGATGTAGAGAGCATTCGAGCCGTCGGCGAAGGCGCGGAGATCAAGTGGTGGCGCCTCGGTGGACGCGAGGACGCTCTCAGCGCGATAGGCCGCCAAGACACCCGACGCGGTCGACCAGATTCCCGATTGTTCTCTTGGATCGGTGGCCACGATGCCGGTCAGCAGGTCGGTGGCCACGTCCTCCGAACCCGATCCCGACAGGATCTCGAGGGCCTCGGCCCCGTCGTGGCGGTCGATCCAGTGGAGGAGGTGCCGCACGCCCAACTCCTGCGAAGCGGCGGCGTGCAGCAGGACGGACAGCAGCGCTCCAGCACGCTCGGTCCAGTGGTGCTCGACCGCCGGCGAGCCACCATGACGGCTCGATCTCACCATGGCGTCCGCCGTCGCGACCGCCGTGTCCCAATTCGACGCCCCGTGTAGCGGGGACCACCCGACCCGCTCCACTCCCTTCGGGCATTCGACCTCTCCGCTGGGGTCGTAGAGCAGCGCCCAACCGTCGCGACCGCGCGCGACCGCAGTGGCACGCAGGACATCCGGCTTGGTCGACGTGGACACCACCGGCCCGTCGGACAGCAAGATATTGGGGATGACCAGGGAGGATGTCTTCCCTGAGCGCGGCGGACCCAACACCAGCGCCGAACGCTGCGCACCGGCCCACATCCACCCGTTACTGCCCCGTCCAACATAGATGCTGTGGCGTGCATTGCGGTGGATCTCGCGCACGACACCACCCGAAATCAGGCACGGATCGACGGTCGCGTCACTCGAATCACGGACATGTTCCATGCCCGTGATGTTTGCCTTGGAGAACATTGAATTCCATGGGACATTTCGACGAATGAGGCGACAATGCTGGGTGATGTGCCTGAGATTCGTGCACGCAGACGGTGCAAATGGCGTGCGTGAAACGGATCCAAACAGGAATCGCGCGTGAATGCGAAATGACCGCGTGATTAAAGAATGCTTGACCTGAGCATGTTGACAACAGAAGAATGGGTATATCCGATGTGTGAGGGAGGGTTGACATGCGCCGCGACACGACGCAACGTGCCGCGCACAAGCGAACACCGTGTGTTCGCAGGGGCGCATCCAGCGTCATGATGCTGCCTGTCAGTTCGAGCTCACACGGAAGGAAACCAAGGCGGTTTGACGTCATGTGGGGACATTGGTCATGACTCCGCAGAAGCGTCGGTCGCCGAAATTGACAATGAATCCGGTGCGGCAGTGCGCACGACGTTGGATGTTGGCCATCGACGTGGCGCAGGCTTCACCTCTATTCAGTGACCATGCTCCTAGGGAGGTGCACCTGTGGCAGTAGCCGCGAAGAGAAGGGCCCCGGCCAGAAAAGCGGCCAAGAAACGGGCCCCGGCAAAGAGGGCAGTCAAGCGCGCCCCGGCCAAGAAGGCAGTCAAGAGGGCTCCGGCAAAGCGGCGGACAGCTGCGAAGCGGGCCCCGGCCAAGAAGGCCGCAAAGCGGCCGGCGAAGAGGCGGACTGCGGCCAAGCGGGCCCCGGCCAAGAAGGCCGCAAAGCGGCCGGCGAAGAGGCGGACTGCGGCCAAGCGGGCCCCGGCCAAGAAGGCTGCGAAGCGCACGGCCAAGCGTCGCCCAGCGGCCAAGAAGGCCGCTGCGAAGCGTCCGGCCAAGCGCCGCACCGCAGCGAAGCGGGCGCCGGCCAAGAAGGCTGCGAAGCGCACCACTGCCAAGCGCGCCGTGAAGCGCGCGCCGGCGAAGAAGGCCGCCCGCCGCACGACGCGGAAGCGGGCTGTGCGTCGGTAGCGCCGCGTTCCGACTGGAACACCGGATACCGGGGGCCCTCTGGGCCCCCGGTTCCGCGCCCGTCCGGCGGTCAGCGCGTCAGGCCGAGCTCCGAGACGTCGGCCGGCCAGTCGACGTCGTAGGCCAACCCGGGATGGCGGAGGACCCTGACGGGGACGCCGAGGCGTGTGGCTTCGGCACGGTGCGCCCGGAACGACCCGGGGCCGTAGGCGAATCGGAACGCCAGGGCCGCCGGGAGGCGGATGACGTTCGTGCCGTCGTCACGACGATCCGGTACCAGCGTCACGCCCTCGAACGGTTCGAGCGTTCCCAGACCCGCGGCGCGTGGCAGGTCACCGTGTGCCACCGTGACCCAGGACGTGCCGGACCGCGCCAGTCGCGTCACGGCGGCGGTGACGGCGCCGTTGAGGCCTTTGCGCGGTTCCCACATGACGGTGGCACCGAGCTCGGCGGCCCAGTGCGCGACGGCATCGTCGTCACAGACCACCGCGACCGGCAATGGCGAACAGGCGGCCACGACGTGGGCGGCCATAGCGCGCACCAGGCGAATGCGTTCCTCATGGGCGAGGGCGGGGCCGAGCCGGCGTTTGGCCTGGTGGAACGCCTTGACCGGAATCAGGACCGCTTCGGGTCCGAGGGGCGGGTCCGTACTCGGCCAGGCCACAGTGGGAGGCGGGAGGGTCGCCCTCGACACCCGCACAGTGTAGGGGCGGACGACCGAGCTGTTCCCCCGCCGCCGTAGGCTTTCGATCCATGAGCGACCGGGTGGCTGTGATCGGCGCGGGCTCATGGGGGACCGCCGTGGCGACCATCATCGGGGCGTCACACCCCGCGTCGCTCTGGGTGCGCTCGCCCGAGTTGGCGGCGACCGTTCGCAAGACGGGCGAGAACGCGACGTATCTCCCCGGGGTGGCGATGCCCGACGGTCTGCTCGTTACCGCGTCGCTTGCGGAGGCTCTCGAAGGCGCGCAGATCGTCTTCATGGCGGTACCTTCGCACGGCTTTCGTGACGTCCTCACCGGCGTCGAGCCGTTCGCAGGCGAGGTGGCGGCGGTGGTCAGTCTGGCCAAGGGAATCGAGAACGGCACCAACCTGCGCATGTCGGAGGTGGTGGCCGACGTGCTGCCCGGCGTGCCGGCGGGCGTCCTCACCGGTCCCAACCTCGCCGGCGAGGTCGCGCACGGGCATCCAGCCGCGTGTGTGGTCGCCCTGCCCGACGAGGCATTGGCCGAGCGGGTGCAGGCACTGGTGCACACGCGCACGTTCCGCACCTACACGGGCACCGACGTGGTCGGGTGCGAGATCGCAGGTGCGACCAAGAACGTGATGGCCATCGCGGCAGGCATCAGCGACGGGCTCGGCCTGGGGGACAACACCCGGGCCGTCTTGATCACTCGTGGCCTGGCCGAGCTGGGGCGGCTCGGGGTGACCCTCGGCGGCAAGGTGCTCACCTTCGGCGGCCTGGCGGGGGTCGGGGACCTGGTGGCGACCTGTGCCAGCCCGAAGAGCCGGAACCGCACGGTGGGGTTCGCCCTGGGGCAAGGCCGGACGCTCGACGAGATCGTCGGCGGGATGCAGATGGTGGCCGAAGGCGTCAAGAGTGCCGGCCCCCTGGTGGGCCTGGCCCGCGCCCACGGCGTCGAGATGCCGATCGCGGAGCAGGTGGAGCAGATCGTGGCGGGGCAGTGCTCTCCGGCCGAGGCGCTCATGGCCCTGATGGCCCGCCCGTCCCGCCCCGAGTGGGACGAGACGCTCCTGCGGGGGCTCTCGGCGTGAGCGAGACGAAGCGCTCTGAGGCGATTCGACCGGGATCGGACGAGGCGACGCGGGCCGCCGCGCTGGAGCACGTGCGTGAGGTCCTGCTCATGCACGGCGCCACCGACGAGGAGATCGACCAGGCGGTGGCCGACGGCGTGATCGACCTCTTCGTGGTCGATCGCATGCTCGTCCCGTCACGGCGGCGCTACACCCGCGCTGAGGTATCGGAGCTCACGGGGGTCAAGATGGAGACGCTCGAGCGTTTCTGGCGGGCGTTGGGGTTCCCGCGTGTCGACGACGAGGCCAGAGTCTTCACCGATCTGGACCTCGAGGCAGTCCGGATCTTCCAGGGGATGCTGGCGCTCGGGGCCGCCGAGATGGACACCGCGCTGCAGATGGCGCGTGTGATCGGCTCCTCCATGGCGCGCATCGCCGAGGCCGAACTGGTGCCGGGGATCATGACCACCAACGAGGTCGACCCGGTCCTGTCCGCGGACTCGTTCGCCAGTGTCGCAGACGTCACGATCCCTGCGATGGCGAAACTGCTCGAGTTCGTCTGGCGGCGCCAGGTCGGGGCAGGGATCCAACGCAACATGATGTTGCGGAGCCACGGTTTGGCTCCGGGGCAAAGCCCACTCCTCGCGGTGGGCTTCGCCGACATGGTCGGATTCACCCTGCTGAGCCAGCACCTGAGCGACGACGAATTGGCCGCCGTGGTGCGGCGTTTCGAGGAGATCTCGCACGACATCGTGACCTCCGAGGGTGGCCGTGTGGTCAAGATGATCGGCGACGAGGTCATGTTCGTCGTGGACAGCATCACCGAGGCCGCCCGTATCGGGCTCGCTCTGGCCGATGCGTACTCGGACGACGATCTCCTCTCGGACGTGCGTGTGGGCCTGGCCTGCGGACCTGTCCTGCTGCGCGACGGCGACTACTTCGGGCCCACCGTCAACCTGGCGCACCGCATCGTCAACATCGCCAATCCTGGCACCGTGCTCATGTCAGACGACTTCCAGGCCGCGCTCCAGCTCGACGCGCCCGAGCAGTTCAGCGCGCGTCCGCTGCGGCCCCGTCTGCTCAAGGATCTGGGACGGGTGCAGCTGTGGTGGCTCTCACGGCCCGGCGAGGACGCGGACGGCGCCGGCGCGGCGGCCGACCGCCGGCGCAACGTCCGCTGGGAGCGGCTATCAGAGGTGCTGCGAGACCTGGAAGAGCTGCGCGGCGTCGGCGAGCGGCTGCTCACGTCGAAAGGCGGCGACTCAGTCAGCCTGCAAGCGGGCAGTGGCGATCCCGAAGGGTCGTAGCCTGAACGATCCCTCGAACGGGCGCTGCGGGTACCCACGCAGGTCGACCAGCCAGCCCGACCGTCCTGGCATGGCCACAACCGTCTCGTCCGCGGTCGGATTGAAGACCCTGACTTCGAGCACCCCGCCCACGCGGCGCACCGCGCTGACGACGGCGTCGTCGACCGTCAGCTCGCTGCCGGCCGGGGGACGCTCCCCGCCCCCGAGACTCGAGACGACCTCGAGCGGGAGCAGGACGTCGTCGGCGAGTGCGAAGGGGTCGGCGCAGTCGAGGGCCAGCGCGTAGCGCAAGGACACCGTGCGGCCCCGCATCTGCAGTCCCTCGACCGGCGTCATGGGCCCTGCCGGGAAGGGGCGGTATGCCATGCCGAGCCGCGAGAGCATGCCGGTCGACCGCAGGACTGTCAGCGCCAGGGTCCGCGCCACGTCGCCCCCGGGTCGTGCTTCGACGTCGATCAGTTCGTACTCGCAGACACCCTCGTGCGCGACGGTCAGCCTTCCTGCGGTCACGAAGCGTTGGGCGGGCGCCGTCGGGAGGCCGAACTCGTCTGGCCTGCCCTCCGCCGTGAGGCCCCGGGTGACCACGGTGAACGCGCTCTCCGCATGGGACTCGGCGGTCGGCTCGGGTAAGGGGAGATGGACGCGTAGCCGGTGGTCGCCGCTCGGGTTGACGAAGGTGGTCACGATGCGCACCACGGGGTCGTCCGCCCGGAGCTCGACGTCGGTCCTGACTTCCACCCGGTGTGACCCCACCCGGCTCTGGTTGGAGCCGTCGACGTGATCCGGCCAGACGTAGGCGGCGACCACGCCGGCCCGGACTCGCACCGGACCCCGCTCGACGATCTGCACGTCGACGGACTCGGGTGTGTCGACGAACGAGTCCTGTCCGGGAGGCGAGTAGTTGTAGGAGTCACCGAGGTCGCCTCCGTCGACCAGCCGGCCGTACCCGGCGACACCGTCGAGGGCGAAGGTTCCGTCGCCCGGGTCGAGGGCGACTCGAACCAGCCCGTTGGCCAACGTCACGGAGTCGCCGTCCTCGTGCACCTCGACGGGGTGATCCAACGTCGCCGGCTCGAAGGGGCGCCATCCGTAGCCGGGCACCGCGGGCGTGCGCGCCACGATCCGCCGGGTGGAGGGCTGGTCCATGGCGACGCGGACCACGGCGTCGGGCCGTGCTCCCAGCTTGGTGTAGATGATGCCCTTGCCTTCGGCAATGGGGACGTCGGGCTTCTCCTCTGTGCCGACCGCGATCGTCACGTCCATGCCCTCGTCGGTGTCCTCGATCTTGATGTCGTGGATCCAGGCGTCGTCACTGATCTTGGGTCCCTGGATCATCCCGAGCATGGTGCGGACGGTGTTGGCGTCGAGCGTCATGGAGCCGGGGAGACCCGCTCGCTCCGAGAGCACCTGCACCTCGGGAGGTGCCGGGCCGTCGGCCGGCACCACGAGGTCGACGATCCCCGCCCGTGTGCGGGCGGCCGGATTGAGGACGTAGGGGCCAGGGTCGGCCAGCGACCGGGCGAACTGCTTCACGGCACGCTCGGCCAACCCCGCCGCGATGGCTCGTGCCTCCGCGTAGCGGTGCAGCACGGCGTCCACCACGTCGTCCACCGAGCACGCACAGATGGAGTCGTGGGCGGAGTTGCGCACCATCTCGCGCCAGGCGAGCTCCAGCAGCCGCGCGGGGTACTCCTCCGGACGCTGGAACAGCGCCGCCAGCGGCTCCGCCCGCCGCTCGAGCTCGCGCTCGGCCACCGCACCCTGCCGCTTCACGTCCACCCGGTTGGAGGTGACGCCCATCAGCATGTTGGCCCGCGAGCCCGAGCGAAGCTCTCCGTGCACAGTGGTCAGTCCCTCGATCGAGCGCCCAGACAGGTAGGCCTCGAGCGACGTCACCTCGAAGGCGAAGTCGTCCTGGAGATCGTTGGCCTCGGCCACGATACGTCCGAGGCAGGGCTGGGGCATCAGGTGGTCGGAGCCGTTCATGAGGAGCAGGTCGTCGATCAGGAACTCCCCGATCTCGTTGACGTGGTCGGCGATCCGCCGCACCAGGGCCTTGGCGTCGTCGGGGAGGGCGGCGCCGTTGCCGTAGCCGACCGGCAGGTACTCGGCGCGCACGGCGGATCCGTCGGGGGCTTCCCAGACGAAGGCGGTCTTCGTGACCTGGCTGGGGACGCCGCGCCAGACGACGGTGTGGCGCAGGCCGGCCTGCGCAAGGATCTGGGGCATCTGGGCGATGTGGCCGAACATGTCGGGCAGGTAGCCGATGTGCATGGCGCCCCCGAAGGCTGCGCCGCGCTCGATCCCCATCTGCAGGTTGCGGACGATGGTCTCGCCGGAGGCCAGGAATTCGTCCATGAGGATGTACCAGGGCCCCATGCTGACCCGGCCCGCGGCCGCCAGCGTCCGCAGCCGGCTCTCGGCTTCGGGGCGCACTTCGAGGTAGTCGTCCACGACCGCCATCTGCCCGTCGAGCATGAAGTGCGGATAGCCGGCGTCGCGTTCGAGGAGCGGGAGCAAGGTGTCGGCCAGTTCCACCAGGCTCAGGCGAAAGTCCTGGTAGGACTTGTACCATTCCCGGTCCCAGTGCGTGTGCGGAACGATGGCAATCCGGCGGGCGGTCATGACCGTCCACACTACGGCCCGGGGTCTGCGGCGGTGAGGGTGGAGGTCCCCGCAGGCCGCTGGGGCGCCGCGCCGTCGTGGGATCCCGGCGCGACACTGCCCGCGCTGTGGGCCGACCGTTGGCGCGCCCATCCGGACTCCGTCGTCTTGCGCGAGGGGCGCGGCGATGGGCGCGGGTCCGACGGTGCCACCCTCGAGCGGCGTACGGCCGCGATGGCCGCGCTGTTGGTGGCGCGCGGCGTGCGACCCGGAGACCGTGTGCTCTGGCGTGCCGGGTCGACGCTCGCCTCGGTCGAGTCCCTGCTGGCGGTCCTCCGCGCCGGAGCGGTCCTCGTGCCCGTCAGTCCGGCCGCGACCGACGCCGAGCTGGCGCACGTCGTCGCGGACGCCGGCCCGGTCGCGGCGATCACCGACGACCCGGGTGCATTCACCGCCGGCGACGGCCTCATCCTGTTCGCTGTCGGCGAGCTCGACACGGCGCCGGACCTCCACGACGCCGTCGAGGTGGTGCCGCGCCTGGGCGACGACGCGCTGATCGTCTACACCTCGGGCACGACGGGTCGTCCCAAGGGTGCCGTGCACACCCACGCCTCGCTGCGCGCCGGCATCGCCGCTGCAGCCGCCGCCTGGTCGTGGACGCCCGACGACCGCCTCATCCTCTGCCTGCCCCTCTTTCACGTCCACGGCCTGTGCGCCGGCCTATTCGGCACCCTCGCTGCCGGTGGGTCCGCGCTCGTGTTCGAGCGGTTCGACGTGGACGAGGTCTTGGCCGCTGCGCCCTCGTGCACCATGTTCTTCGGGGTGCCGACCATGTACCACCGCCTGGCGGGGTCCGGGCGCGCGCGCGAGCTCGCTGGCCTCCGTCTCTGCGTGTCGGGGTCGGCACCCCTCGCGGCCGACCTCTGGCGTTCCCTGGCCAGCGAGGGCATCACCGTCCTGGAGCGCTACGGCATGACCGAGACCCTGCTGACGCTGTCCAACCCCTTGGTCGGGGAGCGGCGTCCGGGCGCGGTCGGGGTCCCGATGCCCGGCGCGGAGGCGGCGATCCTCGAGCCCGACGAGCACGGCGTGGGCGAGCTGCTCGTCCGGGGACCGTCATTGTGCCGCGGCTACTGGGGTCGCCCCGAGGTGCGCACGGCGGAGGAGTTCTTCGCGACGGGCGACCTCGCCTCGGTCTCCGAGGACGGCTACGTCACGATCCGGGGGCGGCGCACCGAGCTCATCATCACCGGTGGCCACAACGTCTATCCGGCCGAGGTCGAGGCGGTGTTGTGCCGTCACCCCGGTGTGGTGGAGGTGGCGGTGGTCGGGGTGGCCTCGCCCGAATGGGGCGAGACCGTGGTGGCGTATGTGGTCGGTGACCCCGACCTGGACTCGCTGCGGGAGCGGGCGGCCGCAGAACTGGCGCCGTTCAAGCGGCCGCGGGAGGTCCGCTTGGTCCCGTCGCTGCCGCGCAACGCGCTGGGCAAGGTGGTGCGGGGTGAGTTGCGGGAGCGATGACGAGGGACCCTGGCGGCGACGGAGGGCTGGGGTAGCGTGACCGCATGGCGACGTTCCTCATGTTGTCGACGGTGGGCCCCGACGGGGCGTCGACGCTGACCGAGAACCCTCACCGCCTCAAGGCGGTCAACGCCGAGGTGGAGGCCATGGGCGTGCGGATCGTGGCGCAGTGGGCGCTGTTGGGTGAGTACGACTTCTGCACCGTCATCGGGACGCTCAAGACGAGGACGATGTCCGCCATCCCGATCGACGAGTACATCGAGACGGTGCTGAAGGGCAAGGGGACCTGACGCTGCGCCGTTCAGTGCCACCAGAAACCCTGGCGGCGGCGTTCACGGCGGACGTCGTCACGGGAGAAGAGCTCGCCCAGCACGCTGCCGTCGGAGAGGCGACGGATCCGGTAGCCGCCGTCGGCCGCCTCGGCCACTTCGAACCCGCGCACCCACGTGCCCTGATAGCGGTTGCGCACGTCGACCTTCGTCCCCGGCGCAATTGGGGACCGTGCGTTCAGATCCGGTGCGTCCCCCCCGCCGTTGCTCACGGGGCCCATCGTATTGAGGCCACACCACGGCGGACTGCGTGACGGTCTGCTCACCCGACCTCAAGGAGGAGCGCCGCCTTCGCCGCGACGGGCACGAGTGGGTCGCCGGTCTCGACGAGGTCGGGCGGGGGGCCTGGGCGGGCCCGCTGACGGTCGGCGTCGCCGTGGTGCGGCCGCGGGTCCAGCTCCGCACCATGCCGGCGTGGCTCCGCGACTCGAAAATGCTGAGCGAGGCGCGACGCGAGGAGATCTTCGACGCCGTCGCCCGCTGGTGCGCGGCCTGGTCGGTCGGGCACGCGACAGCGGCCGAGTGCGACGCCTGGGGCATGACCGAGGCGTTACGGGTGGCGGGGTGCCGGGCCATCGCCGGACTGGGCCAGCAGCCCGACGCCCTCCTCGTCGACGGGCCGATCGACGTGCTGCGCCACCCCGAGGAGCCCTTCACGGGGTTCGTGCGGCCGATCGTCGATGCCGACGCCAAGTGCGCATCGGTGGCGGCGGCATCCGTGCTGGCCAAGGTGGTGCGCGACCGGATGATGCGCGAGGAGGCACCGCACTTTCCTGCGTACGGATTCGACCGCAACAAGGGGTATCCCTCCCCGGTGCACCAGGCCGCCCTGCGCGGGTACGGGCCCTCCGCCATCCACCGGCGTAGCTGGGCCTTCGTGCGCGACCTCCCGTGGTGTGGTCAGCCCTGGCTGGGACGCCGGCGCACGGAGGACGGGTCAGACGACGGCGGTGACCTCGGCGAAGTGGCAGGCGACGGGGTGACCCTGACCGCGGTCGACCAGGGCCGGCTCTTCGGTGGCGCAGATTTCCTGCGCCTTCCAGCATCGGGTGCGGAAGCGGCAGCCCGAGGGGGGTGACTGCGGGCTCGGGACGTCGCCCTCGAGCACGATGTGCTTGCGGCGGCGCTCGGCGCGCGGGTCGGGGATCGGCACGGCGGAGAGCAGCGCCTGGGTGTAGGGGTGCGCCGGCCGCTCGTAGACCTCGGTGCGGTTGCCGATCTCGACGATCTTGCCGAGGTACATGACGGCCACGCGATCCGAGATGTGCCGGACCACCGAGAGATCGTGCGCGATGAAGAGGAACGCGACGCCCAGCTCCTGCT